>ERZ1292630.84-Hain-H41-02um-R3-84-length-106373-cov-161_pt1 | contig 106373 bp, 95 predicted proteins | sample MGYA00564408_ERZ1292630 | MGnify/ENA primary metagenome ERZ1292630 (study PRJEB36523, sample SAMEA6512641) | groundwater metagenome | collected 2019-01-08 | study: AquaDiva: Metagenomics assemblies of 32 groundwater samples
AATTTCACCATTCTCCCACTTATGGAGGTGTCTGTGAAATCAGGGGAAGGTCACACTTCACCTTCCGATTGGATCGCCCCGAGTTCTGGCGGTCTCAGATTCCGGTGACGTTAGAGGGGAAAACGGTTCCAGGATTAGCACCAGAAATTCTGTTGATCGTTCTCTGTGTTCATGGGTCGAAGCATGCATGGGAGCAACTGAAATGGGTATGTGACGTGGCAGAGTTGCTCCGAGCACATCCAGCGCTAGACTGGAATCAGATCTTTTTGTACGCATCGAACTGGCGCTGTCGAGGTATGCTCTGTCTTGGATTGTCGCTTGCTCATCAGTTACTGGATGCTCCTCTTCCCGAGATGGTATTGGGACGGCTTAAGAGTGATGTGGGCACACAGACACTTTCACTCAGGATGCCTGCGGGCTTATTGAAGAATTACCAAGAAGGAATCAATGAAGAGCAGGCCGGAGCACTGTATTTCTCTCTGAAAGACTCTTGGTGCGAGCGTTGGTGGTTTGGCCTACTGCTTTGTCGGGCTCATAGTCCTGCTGCCACAGATCCCCCCTTGTGGTTTCGCTGGCGAACATCCCTCAAGTGCCTTGCTCGTCTCATTGTTCCACTTCATCGAGTAATAAAACGCCTCCTTTCACCTACAATTCGTGGGACTCTCAATCGTTGGGTTCCAAGCGGGTAAGTACTGCAGCAAGACATAGGAAGAACTCACTTCCCTGTATTGAAAGTGCTGTGCGAACTATTGAAACAGCGTGAGTGATGTCTCGAATACTGAGCTATCGACAACATCATTGAGACAAAAATGCAGAGTGTATCATGCTAGCCGTTATTGGAAAATATTGGATGGTGCTCTGCGTGGGACTTGTGGTGCTCAGAGTTCGACTCTTGCTGCGTCTCGATGGTCTGCCAGCTCTGATCGAGCGATTGAACCCTGGATCGGTGACGAAAGACTGTGACGATGGGAGGATCAAGACATTAGTTGGCTATGTAGATCGCTGGCTCAAGTTGTTTCCTTACAATAAAAAGGGGAACTGTTTTCCACGGTCATTGGTGCTCTATAGGTTTGCTCGGCAACTGGGGTATCCGGTCGTGTTTCATTGTGGGATACGAAAGGAAGCATGGGGTCTAGATGGTCACGCCTGGCTGACGTTAGGTTCCGAAGCATTTTATGAGCCAGGTCCTCATTGGCAACGCTTCACTGTGACGTTTTCGTATCCTTCTAATTCGGCAAGGGATGTGCGCCAAATCTCCGTCATGTGATGTTGAAGACTCTGTGGCTCCACTACTTATGAAAGTCAGCAAGAAAAGCCTCGGTTCTTTTCTTATGACGGTTCGCTGGGCACTTTCACTCGTGTGGGAGAGTAGTCCGAGTCTTGCTGTCGCCAGTATTGTCGTGCGTGTCGTCCAGGGGCTCCTTCCGCTGATGGTGCTCTATCTGACGAAGCTGCTGATCGATACCGTAACCGAAGCGCTCAAGACACCAGTCGACGACCCTTCGTTCACCCGCATACTCAGCATTCTTGGAGGCATAGCCGGTGTTGCGGCGATCACCGCCATGTTGACCGCCTTAGGTGGTCTGATTTCCAGGATTCAGGCCCAAATCGTCACCGATCACATGTATGCGCTTCTTCAAGCCAAATCGGTTGAAGTCGACCTTGAGTATTATGAGAATGCGCAGTATCAGGACACGCTGCACCGCGCACAGCAAGAAGCTCCCTATCGCCCGACGGCCATTCTCAATGCCGTGCTTCAGTTAGGCCAAAATTCCATTTCATTGATCGCAATGGGCGCGGTCCTCTGGTGGCTGCATTGGGGCGTGATCCCGATCCTGATCCTGGCGGCAGTCCCGTATTTCATCGCCCGTCTGAAACAATCCAACCGATTATTTGTGTGGGAACGTGATTGGACGCCGCTGGAACGGAAGGCGTGGTACGTCCATATGCTGCTCACACAAGCCGGTGCTGCGAAGGAAGTCCGGTTGTTCGACCTTGGTGCTCGACTCCGACAATGGTTTCTGGATGCGCGATCGGTGTTGTGTCGAGAGCGAATCGCGCTGGAGCGGCGTTGGGCACTCTCAACGTCCGTCGCTCAGCTGATCGGCGTGGTGGGCATATTGGGGGTCTACAGTTTTGTGGCGATACGAACGCTTCAGGGGCAGTTCACGGTGGGAGACCTTGTCATTTGTTTTCAGGCGGTGCAGCGCGCTTCCGGGTTCTTGGAGAGTGTTGGGCAGAGCGTGGCGAACCTCTATGAAAACAATCTGTTCCTCACCACCTTGAACGAGTTTCTGGGGGTCCAGTCCCGTTTGCCGATATCTGTGAGCCCCAAGACATTTCCCTGCCCGATGACTGAGGGAATTGTCTTTGACCATGTGTCGTTTCAATATCCACACGAAGAACGTGTCGCGATTCGAGACTTCACCTTTTCGATCAGAGCAGGTGAGCATGTCGCCTTCGTCGGGGCGAACGGTGCTGGGAAGACGACACTGGTGAAGCTCCTGTGTCGTCTTTACGATCCGTCCAATGGGCGCATCATGATTGACCAAACCGATCTTCGGGACTATCCCATTGCTGAGGTTCGCGGTGCTGTGAGCGGAATCTTTCAGGATTTTGTGAAGTTTCAGCTATCGGCAAAAGACAATATTGCCCTGGGGGTGAGAACCTCCGGCGCCGACCCGTTTGCCATCGTTCAAGCGGCGAAACAGGCTGGCATCCATGAGACTATTGAGCATTTGCCGAACGGGTATGAGTCGTTGCTCGGTAAGCTGTTTGATGGTGGGCATGAATTGAGCATTGGTGAGTGGCAGAAAGTGGCGCTTGCCAGGGCCATCCTGCGAAACTCACAAATTCTGATTCTCGATGAGCCCACCAGTGCGATGGATGCCAAGGCAGAAGCGGAATTGTTCGAGCGGTTTCATGAGTTGGCGCATGGGCGCACGGCGATTCTCATCAGCCACCGGCTGTCTACGGTCAAAATGGCGGACCGCATCTTCGTGGTGGATCAGGGGCAAATTGTGGAACAAGGGACGCACGACGAATTGATGGCGCAGCAAGGCCTATACACTAACCTCTTTCTCACACAAGCCCAGCATTATCAGTAGCGGCGATACGTACTCCGGTTCGCTCAGCCAAAATCATACCGTCACTCCGTCTCGCCAGACCTCTTCTTGTTGTTGGCGAGCAGATTGGGTGGCGGCCCGATCGGTTCAAAATTCTTGAGTAATGGGACATCGTCTTTGCGGACCCACATCATATCGTGATTATACGAGTCACGAGGACCCGAACTACCTGTGAAGGTCTTGCCGTCCGGCGTAAAGGTCCAGCACATATCTTCGCCGCTTGTATTGATGGTATCACCGAGGTTCAACGGCTCTTGCCATTCGCCTTTTGGGTTTTGGTAGGAAATCCACTCGTCATGTCCGCCCCGCGAGCCCATGTCCGGACGCGTACTGGTTATAATGAGGCTCTTTCCATCTTTTGATAGGCCGGTCCAGTGCATATGGTCGCGATATGGCGAATTAATGCGTGGTCCAAGGCTCTCAGGTTTCTGCCACACGCCATCCTTCTTCTCGACCTTCCAGATATCGCTATCCTGGGTGACTCCTGGCTGCTGGTAGCTGAAGTAGATCAGGCTGTCGGAGGCAATGATTGGGCAGTGTTCCTCGCCGGTCGGTGTGTTGATGTGGGGAAGTTCCGGGACATCGTTCCAATTTCTGGCTATTTGCCAGACACCGTTGATTTTCTGTGTCACATAGAGGTCGCCGGTGGAGAGATTGCCCGGCTCGTACCTTGTGAAATAAATGACATTGCCGTCATCCGAGAGGCTTGGTTCCAATTCCCACGCCGATGTGTTGATGTTCGGCCCCACAGTCGGATCGATGCCCGGGCCCAAATGAATCGGGGCTTGCCACGCACCGTTCACGCTGTGGGACATCCAGATATCGAAGTTGTAGGGGACTCCTGGTGAGGGGATGCTCCCTTGGCGACCGGAAACGAAGATGACGGTTTTCCCATCGGCGCTGTACGTCATCTCAATCTCTGATTCCGATGAGTTAATGGGTTCACCCATACTCTTCGATAGTGAAGAACTCGTATTCGTATGGCCGCTTTGTGGCACCTCCATGCCTGACATTGCGTAGGTTAAGCTGGGAACTAGCAGAAGTGTGAACGCTGCCACAACGTGTTTGGGATAGGGTCGGTTTATCATGGTCACCTCCGAAGTTGTGTATTGAGTCCCAAACAACATCTGAATACTAGCGGGCGCTTTTCCCGTGGGTCTACTTCTCTCAATTTGTTCCAGCTAAGTAGGCGGCAATCTCCGCGTCATTGCCGATGGATTCAACGAATGCGTTGAGTTGGCTAAACTCTACGAAGTCAAGCAAGAGGTGCTCATCTCTCTGCGTCCCGTTTCTGTCAAGGTAGGCGTACTGGATTTCAAGTTGAAAATTGTTTGCAATCTTTTCAGGGGTTGAGTCGGCGTAAAAGTCGACGCCATACGTTTGTTGAAAGGAGCTGCAGACGACCAGAGGAAACTCCAGCAATGCCATTGTTCTGGTGGCTCGTTTCTTTGGTGCCGGCACAGAAGCTGGACGGCCGCGCATAGAAACCATTGCGTTCAGCACTTGAGTGAGTGCCTTATAGTATGGATCATTCTCGGTGCTTCGGTCGGTTTTCGTTGTGAATAGCTTTGCGACGCGGTTGCTTCGGGCTAAGTAGTGGTGCTTCTTTGTGTATGTATTGTCCGGACGGAATGGTTTCTGTGAGCAAATCAGCTTCTCTGCTGCTTCCATGTCCTTGTCCGTGAACCAAAAAACAGAATAGGAATTGGAAGGAACAAACTTACATTCGATGAAGAGGCGGACAGCCACATCACCGATAGGGCGGTTGAACGTGTCCAGAACGGGCCACAGCTTTTCGGCTACCAAGTCAATCTCACGGGGTTTATTCTGGGTTTGATCAAGGTAGTATGGACTTACAGAAACATGCCAGCCATCGGATTGCATCCAGCGTGCAACTTTCGCATGGAAGTTGTTCCCACTTTCTGAAACTAGTTTGGTGACCCCTTCTGGAACAGCCATTGTGCTTCCTGAGTAATATAAGTGTTGAATAGAGTAATCAGCTGACTCTCACTGATCGGCCTCAATAGTGGGAGATCCTATAAGTTTGCTAAGTGCTTAGCAAGACAGCGTGTGGGTTCCAGGAAGGGCCTACGCTTTCGAATCGATCTGCAGGTAACTGTCAAGGGTAGCGAGGCCGTCCAACCTATGTTGGGCGTCATTTCTGTGGTTTGTTCGGTTGCAGGCCCATAACGAGTGCGGCCTGCATGTCCTTCGGCAATGTGGCTACACCTTTCACAACGCCAGGACCGCCGTTCCGCCAGTGAACGGTGAAGGTTCGGTTCAGAGCCTCGGCGGGTGGAATATACTCGGCAACTTGGAGCACGACTTCTGTGCCGCCTTCAACAAGCGCCAGGGATGAGAGCAGCTTGATCACCGGGCCAAGCTCATGAAGCATAATGGTGACTACCTTATTGGACCTACCATTCGCAGAAGCGACCTCTGCGGCGACTGTGGACGGGTTTATGCTTGGCAGACGATGAAGCTCTGAGTTTGCGAAGCATCCAGAAGTTTGCAGAAACTCTTTCAGCCCAGCCTCGGTGGCCGCCTCTCGCTCCGACACGTCCTTCTGATCTGGCCGACACTGGGGCGCCCAGAGAACCAGCGCGGACGCTGCACTATCACACACGGGTTTCTGAAGCGGTGGTGTGACACTAACCATTGTCGTCGCACAACCCATGAGGACGACACATGCTGCTGCCGTTGTCGGATGCTGAAGCAGCATGAACGTACGACGCATTTGCGATTTCAAAGAGTCACCATTGAATGTGCTGGTGGTGCGGGAAGACAGATGGAGTTGCGGTCGCGGCTAATCTAGATCTTCGTCCGAACTTTTCCCAAACTTCCTACGGAGGCTGGCGAACGATTTTGTCAGGGAGCCTTGGGAGGCCCTGGGCTCCACAGCAATCGCTGGTAGTAACTTTTCTCCAGTAGAAAACCGGCCCACGTCGATCCAGGCTTCACAGCCGATCGAGTTCAGTTCCGACGCGATCGAAGTGGTGAGTCCAGGCGGTGCAGAGTTCTGTGAGATGAAATTCATCTTGTGAACCATGTAGAACCAGTCCTCATCTTACAACGCCGATTCACTGACAGCCTATTCCTCTCTAGTAGGTCTGTAGCTTTCTGAGCATCTCTCGCCTTACCCGAATCGATCTGGTTCCGTGAATCATAATCCGATTCGTTCCCATTCTCAGCTGCAGCAAGGAGGATGCCACATGAACAATTGGACAGGGTAGGTAGGGTTTTTCATTCATCGTGTTGATTTTGAAGGGTAACGGTTCCTCGGATGGACCTTATGAAGCTCAAGGTCCTGTATCCAGAAGGATTCAGAGATGTATCCCAACGTGAGTGTGGAGGGACAGAGGGAGGATCGGCTATAGGGTGAACAGGGGGCGTCGCCCTAGAATTCCCCTGCGTTCACTTCCCTGACTCGTTCGGCTGGGATACTGAGTGCGGCCAAGAGGTAGTCTTTCAATTCGTTACTGAAGGGCTGGGCCGCAAGGGCCCGTTGCATACAGAGGAGCCAGGCATCGCGTTCTGCATAGCCTATTGGGAATCGTTTATGAGCGCCAGGAATGCTAATAGGCCCATAGTGCTGCTGAAACAACCTTGGACCGCCAAGCCAACCACTGAGGAAGTAGGTGAGTTTTTTGCGTGATTCGGTCAGATCCGCCGGGTGCATGTTTCTGATGATTTCGGCTTCAGGCAAGCTATCCATGTTGATGTAAAATTCGTCCACCAACCGAGTGATTCCCACAAGTTCTCCAGCTGCCTGATATGGAGTGGTTTGCGTGCTGTCGTCCTGTTCATCAACGGACATAGGTCTTCAGGGGGGATGATGTTACTGCTTGGTGTAGAAAGGTAGGGTCTGAATGGTAGCCGGATGTCTGCCACCTTCGAATTCCACGGTCAGTTCCGTCCCCGGTTTACTGAAGTCCCGCAGAGGAAATCCAAACGCAATGGTCTTGTTGAGCTGGGGGGAACGGACAGCACTGCTGATCCAGCCCACTTCACGGTCGCCGCTATACAGTTTGGCTCCATGAGATGGAACAACTAAATCTTGAAGGACCAGCCCAACCAGCTTGCGGCGCACGTTGCCGTACGTATCCATGCGTGCCACGACTTCTTGTCCTGGATAGCACCCTTTGCTCAGGCTGAACGCCTTTCCCTCAAGATTGGCTTCGGGCGGGACGATTTCTTCGTTCAAATCCAGCCCGGCTTTCGGGATGCCGGCTTCGATCCGCAAGGCCTCGCGCGCGAGGCTCCCAATCGCCCTGATGCCGAACTTCTCTCCGGCTTGCATGATACTGGTCCACGCGGTCAGGAGACTATCCGCAGGAAGCAAGACCTCGATATCCACTTCTCCCGTTTCTTCGGTGCATAACACCAGAGCATGATGTCCACCGATCTGTGCCGTGACAAACTCAACCGGCTTCAAGTCCGTGACGTCCACGCCGAACGCGGATTGCACCACATGTGTGGCCTTTGGTCCGCTGATCAACAGCAGCCCCCAACTCTCGGCACAGTTTTCCATCTTGGCCGTGGTCCCGTAGAGCAAAAATTTTCGTAGGCCTTGGAATGTGGTGTCCCCGATCTCGCCGACGTCTTCCAGCATGACGGCTTCTGTCTGCATGTACAGGCGGAAGTACGTGAGCATCTTGCCTTTGTGGGTCAACAAGCTGGAATAGCGGCCTTGCCCTGGTTGGAGGGGAAGGATGTCGTTACTAATGACGCTTTGCAGCCACTTGACACGATCCTCGCCTGTCACCCTGAGCTTGCCACGATGTGAGAGATCGGCGATCCCTACGGCCTGGCGGACGGCACGATATTCGGCTGCGACATCGCCATAGTGGGTCGGTATTTCCCAACCGGTGACTTCCTCAAACGTGGCTCCAAGTTGGGCATGTTGCGCGTAAAGACGAGATTGTTTCATATTCAGTTCAGCAAAATAGTCTTCAAGTCGAAAGTCATAGGAGATGACGATTTTTCGGCGTTACGACTTGACGACATGACCGGCCATCAACTCTTCGACTAAGGCTCTCGTTCGGGCTGAAAACTCATTGCGGGAGACGATCTTCGTCACACCAAGCGCTTTCGCACGGTTCCACGTATCGACTTCTTCATGATTGGCATAGGCCAGCGTCGGAATGCCCTGTAACTGTGGATCGGCTTTCAGCTTTTCCAACGCCTGAAAGGCGTTAAGGATCAGGTCGTTCATGTCGAAGATAATCACGCCTGGGTTCGCCGACAGGGCTTTGTCGACGATATCCTGTTGTGTACGTGCTTTTTCAAGCTGGTAGTCCGGTTGGCGTAATGCGTCACGGACTTTGGTGTAGAAGAACAGATCAGTGATGGCGACAAGAATGGTTTTCGGCATGGACATATGATTTTCAGTTCAATGAGCTGACCAACCGTCCGAGCGCTTTTCGGGCCAGCGTGTAGTTTGGATCCAGGGCGAGCGCTTTCTTATATGAGTCGATGGCCTCCGTCCAGTTCCCTTTTCGTTCATACACGCGGCCGAGATTAAGGTGCGGATAGGCCGGATTCTCGTAACGCCTGGCCTGTATCGCCTTCTGAAACCAGGGAATGGCCTCGTCGAATTCACCCTTCTCGATCAGGTAGGCGCCAATATCATTATAGGGGTTGCCAAAGTCCGGGTCCTGCGCGATGGCCTTGTGACATTCCTCAATCGCCTCGTCAATCTGCCCCATCCAGCTGTAGGTCCATCCCAGAAACGTATGGGCCTCGGCCGTGGGATGGGTGGCCAGCGACTTTTTGTATAGGTTGATGGCCTCTTCCAGTTCACGCTTCATCTGTTGCTCATAGGCCTGCTGAAAGAGATCCCACGCTTGGCGCTTATCTTCCTCGCGCCCTTCGCCTTGGATCAGAAAATCTTGAATATCCATAGTCAGGCTGTTGAAAAAGGTCCCCTACGTTGCTCTCGGTTCGCACGAACTCCTCAACGTACTAAGACGTACGCCGCTGGGTTCGCACTCCTTGCGGACTGTGTAGGTTGATCTTATTGATCAGCCTACAGGCTGCCCATATACCGCTCTGTCTCATGACTTCTGTTTCAATTTCTTCGCAATCAATTCCGCACCATATCGTCCGGACAACAGCATTGAGCCGAAAGCGGGGCCCATTCTTGGGGTGCCATGCACGGCGGCGACAGCCAATCCGATAACAAAGCAATTGGGATACACTTCCCCCGTACGATCCATTACTTCTTCTTCAGATCGGGCGACCCACATAGCGCCGTTTCCCGGTACCTTCTTATACAGGTTTCGTTTGTGAAGGAGTTCGACCAGCACGGCATCATGGCCGGTGGCGTCCACCACGATCTTGCTCTCGAGGGCAATGGGATCGACGTGGATCATATCATGCCCCGCCATCTCGACGGTGGTGCTGTTGACGACGACGCCTTCCAGTGAGCTATCGTTGCGTAGGATCAAGTCCACTACACGTGTCAGGTTCATGATCTTCGCACCAGCTTTGTATGCGGCTGCGATCAGGGCACCGGTGGCATGTGGGGGATCGACCATGTACATGCCTTCGCATTCTTTGATTTTCTTGCACGGGACACCGACTTCTTCGAGGATCTCATTCGCCGGCTCGCAGATCGTCGCCTTGTTCATGAGATACCCGCCGGACCAGAATCCCCCTCCGAGAGCCAGGCTTTGCTCGATGAGGAGCGTGCGAAATCCCAGCGCAGCCAAGTCGTGCGCGCAAATGAGCCCTGATGGTCCCGCGCCAACGATGATGACGTCGCTTTCGATCAATTGATCGAACTCTTTATAGTATTCCCGAGCAATGTGCCGGGTGATGTCGCGTTCCCGTAACGGAGCTGGTATTGGCTTTCCCATGCTGATCTCTCCCTCGACGGCTGCTGAAAATGGTCTCTGGCTTCGCTCTCGGCTTGCCCAAATCCTCAACGTACCCCGGAGGGTACGCCTCCGGTTTGGTCTCTCCTGCGGCCTTGTCGGAGGACCATTTTGAGCAGCCTTATCTATAAATCTCAGAGCCGGACTTCTTGAACTCTTCCGATTTTTCTTTCATGCCGATCTGGATCGCTTTTTGTTCATCCACTTGCAACTGTGCAGCGTAATCACGAACGTCTTGCGTGATTTTCATCGAGCAGAAGTGTGGACCGCACATCGAGCAGAAATGGGAGACCTTGGCAGCGTTGTCCGGGAGCGTTGCATCGTGGAACTGCTGGGCTGTTTCCGGATCAAGCGAAAGATTGAACTGGTCTTCCCATCGGAACTCGAATCGGGCCTTAGATAGTGCGTTGTCACGCGCTTGGGCGCCGGGATGCCCTTTGGCCAGGTCGGCTGCGTGCGCGGCAATTTTATAGGTGATGACGCCAGTCTTGACGTCCTCGCGAGTCGGGAGGCCCAAGTGCTCTTTGGGTGTGACGTAGCACAGCATGGCGCAGCCGTACCAGCCGATCATGGCAGCGCCGATGCCGGATGTAATGTGATCGTAGCCGGGAGCAATGTCGGTCGTCAGTGGGCCAAGGGTATAAAATGGAGCCTCTTGGCAAGCCTCGAGCTGCTTTTCCATGTTGGCCTGAATCATGTGCATGGGAACATGACCTGGACCTTCGATCATGACCTGCACATCGTGCCGCCAAGCCATCTTGGTCAGCTCGCCTAATGTCTCGAGTTCGGCAAATTGCGCGTCATCGTTGGCATCTGCGATCGATCCTGGCCGAAGCCCATCGCCTAGGCTGAAAGCGACGTCGTAGGCCTTCATGATCTCACAGATCTCTTCGAAGTGCGTGTAGGTGAAATTTTCCTGATGGTGTGCGAGGCACCATTTTGCGTGAATCGACCCCCCACGCGACACAATCCCGGTCATGCGTTTTGCGGTCATTGGCACATAGGCCAGGCGCACACCAGCGTGAATCGTGAAGTAGTCCACGCCCTGTTCTGCCTGTTCGATCAGGGTGTCGCGGAAGATCTCCCATGTGAGATCTTCCGACTTGCCGTTCACTTTCTCGAGTGCTTGATAGATCGGCACTGTTCCGATCGGCACCGGGGAATTGCGAATGATCCATTCGCGTGTCTCGTGAATGTTTTTCCCGGTCGACAAATCCATCACGGTATCGGCGCCCCAGCGGGTTGACCAGATCATTTTCTCAACTTCCTCTTCGATGGAAGAGGCGACGGCGGAATTGCCGATATTGGAATTGATCTTCACGAGGAAGTTCCGCCCGATGATCATCGGTTCGCTTTCCGGATGGTTGATGTTCGATGGGATGATCGCGCGGCCACGGGCCACCTCGTCGCGCACGAACTCGGGCGTGATCACCCGGGGAATGTTGGCGCCCCAGGCAAACCCAGGATGTTGCTTCACGCCCCCGCCATGGCCGTTCTGGGATGCAGCCTCAGATTCAGTGCGGTGCGATTGGTTTTCGCGGATGGCGATAAACTCCATTTCCGGTGTGATGATGCCTTTGCGGGCGTAGTGGAGCTGAGTGACGTTCTTCCCCTGTTTCGCGCGCAAGGGCTTACGGATATGCTGAAAGCGAAGGTCGGCTAATTTCGGATCGGTCGCACGCAGACGACCGTACGCCGAGCTCACATCAGGAAGTTCCTCAACATCTTGTCGGCTGAGCACCCACGAGCGTCGTAACGGCGTCAGTCCATTGCGGACATCGATTGTTACAGAGGGATCGGTGTACGGGCCTGACGTGTCATAGACGATTACCGGGTTGTTGTCGGAGCTTGCTCCATTCATCCCTTTGGTGTGGGACAGACTAATTTCCCGCATCGGGACATGGACGGCTGGCTGTACGCCATGCACATAGATTTTCTGCGAGGCCGGAAAAGGCGTCGTCGTGAGCGGAGATGATGGGGTGACAATGCCATTCCCATGATCGGATCCATTTGTATGGTTGTGGATACTCATAAGGAGATCCTTTCGTAATTGGCTGACATCATGGAGCGGGAAGCAGCCTGCGGTATGGTTACAACAAAAAAGCCGCTTCCCTTCTTAGATGGGAATGCGGCTGATTCCTCACGCGATCCGTTGATGTCCGGCTTCCCTACGCTGGTATTATCCAGGTCAGGTTGTGAGGGTCGTCCGATCATTCGGACTCTCAGCCTTAAGGCTCCCCTAGCGATAGAGCGTTATCGTATTACTCCGAGACCTCGAAGTCAATCGGCTATTAGGCCCATTCCGTTTCCTCTCCTTTGGGCGGGTGACTAGGACTTTTCCTCAATGGGCGATTCGTTGATTGTGGAAGGAGCCTATCGTAGAATGAATTCCCTTACGTATGGAGGAATGTATTGTGACGGTTATTTCGACGTTACCCAGACCAATCACCGAGTATCAAGCGCAGTCGGTGGAGGAATTGTACCGGCGGACGGTCGCTGCGAAGCAGACACTCGGTGAGCGGGTCATGATCCTGGGCCATAACTACCAACGGGACGAGGTGATTCAGCACGCCGACTTTCGTGGCGATTCCCTCTTACTGGCCAAGCTGGCTGCTGAACGGTCCGAGCGATCCCACATCGTTTTTTGCGGCGTACATTTCATGGCCGAGACGGCAGACATTCTTAGTCGTTCTCAGCAAACAGTCATCTTGCCCGACATGGCGGCTGGCTGCTCCATGGCCGATATGGCGGCGATTGAACAGGTTGACCAGTGTTGGGAAGCATTGGGACGCGTGGTGCCGGTTGAAGAGACTGTGATGCCAGCGGTGTATGTGAATTCGGCGGCGGTGCTCAAGGCGTTTTGTGGCGAGCATGGTGGGATTACCTGCACCTCCTCCAACGCCAAGGCTGTGATTGAATGGTCCTGGGCCAGGCGAGAAAAGATTCTCTTTTTCCCAGATGAGCACTTGGGCCGCAACACAGCGAACAAAATGGGAATCCCCCACGACCAGATGATTGTCTGGGACCCGTACCAGCCGAACGGTGGGAATACCAAAGACGCTATTAAGCGAGCCACGCTGATTCTATGGAAGGGGCACTGTAGCGTCCACCAGATGTTTCAGCCGGTGCATGTGGATCATTTCCGTAAGCAGTATCCGGACGGCAAGGTGATCGTCCATCCTGAGTGCCATGAAGATGTCGTGAATAAGGCGGATCTTATCGGATCGACCGAGTTCATCATTCGCACAGTCACCGCTGCACCAGCCGGCACGACGTGGGCGGTTGGCACGGAACTGAATCTCGTTAATCGATTGAAGCACGAACTCACCGATAAGAAAGTGTTCTTCCTGTCATCGACGGTCTGCCAGTGCGCCACCATGTTCCGGATCGATGCGGCACACCTCTGTTGGGCGATGGAGAATCTTGCCGAAAGCCACGTCGTCAACCGCATTGTGGTACCAGACGACGACAAGCACTGGGCAAAGGTCGCCCTCGACCGTATGATGGCCATCAGTTAGCGAAATCGTGAATAACGTTTCCATCTACGTTCTCGCGGTGCTGAAGCCCTCAATGTTCGCAGATTCTACGCCTCAGGCTTTCGCTTGCTGTGGCCTTGCTGGAAGACGTTTTGACGATTTCGCAAGAGTTGGGTAAGGACTAGTACCTCGCCAGTCATTCCTGTATATTCCCTCGATTCCGTTATGATCACCGCGTGAATACTCGGATCCCATTGTCTATGGATTACAAAGCAACGCTCAACCTTCCGAAAACTGACTTCCCCATGAAGGCTAATCTGCCGCAGCGCGAGCCTGACATGTTGGCCTGGTGGGAGCAGCAGAAGCTCTATGATCAGATACAAGCGAAAGGGGAGGGACGGCCTCGGTATGTGCTGCACGATGGCCCTCCCTATGCCAATGGCCGCATTCATATCGGACACGCGCTGAACAAAGTTTTGAAAGACATCATCGTCAAGTCAAAGACGATGGCTGGTTTTCAGGCACCCTATGTGCCGGGGTGGGATTGCCATGGGTTGCCCATCGAGCATCAAGTCATGAAGGAGTTGGGGGACAAGAAGAAAGACTTAGATGTTGTGGCAATCCGCAGACTCTGTCGCGACTATGCCGAGCGGTTTGTGAAGACGCAGCGAGAGGAATTCAAGCGGCTGGGGGTGTTGGGAGAATGGGATCAACCCTACATGACGATGACTTCTGGGTATGAAGCCACGATTATTCGTGAATTCGGGAAATTTGTCGAGCGTGGGGGGGTCTATAAGGGTCTCAAGCCGGTTCTCTGGTGTACGCAGGATCAGACGGCGCTTGCGGAAGCGGAGGTCGAGTACGAGGACCATACGTCCCCGTCGATCTACGTCAAGTTTCCGATCGTCACATCGCCGACTGTTCTCAACCGTACCTTCCCTGGTGTCTCCTTTCCGGAAGGAATGAAGTTGGTCTCTGTCGTCATCTGGACGACCACGCCCTGGACGCTCCCGGCGAACCAGGCAGTCTGCCTCCATCGCGATTTTGACTATGCCTTTGTTCAGGTCAGTGACGAGTTACTCATTGTGGCGGAAAAACTTTTGGAGAGCGTCGTCAAAGCCTGTGCGATTGAGCGCTATCACGTGGTCGGTGTGAAAAAAGGCGGAGATGGATTCGAAGGTTTGGAGACGCAACGGCCCTTGTCTACCGGTCTGTCACCGATCTTGCTTGGGGACTTTGTGACGCTTGATCAAGGGACGGGTTGCGTTCACATTGCCCCGGGACACGGGATGGAAGACTATTTGCTCGTACTCGATCACAATGCCAAAGCTTCAACAGGGGAGCGTCTTGAAATTGTCGCACCGGTGGACAACGGTGGACGGTTTACTTCGATCGTCACAGAGTTCGCCGGACAGCAGGTCTTGAAGGCCAATCCGAAGATTGTCGAGTATCTCCAGGCGAACGGGCGCTTGCTCGGGCATGGCTCGCTCCGGCATTCGTATCCCCACTGTTGGCGGTGTAAAAATCCAGTGATCTTTCGCGCGACCGAGCAGTGGTTCGTGTCGATGGAGACCAACGAATTGCGGAAGGAAACCCTGGCAGAAATCGAGCGGGTTCGATGGATTCCAGCCTATGGCCGTGATCGGATTAACGGGATGATTGAAAACCGTCCCGATTGGTGCCTCTCGCGCCAGCGAGTGTGGGGTGTGCCCATCCCAGGCTTTACCTGCGTAGGGTGTCGTCATGTGCTTGCTGACCCGGTTGTTATCGAACATCTTGCCGCGTTGATGGAATCCACGGGCGCCGATGTCTGGTTTGAACGGGCGGCTCTTGATCTGTTACCCACGGGAACAACCTGTCCGAAGTGCGGAGGAACCACATTTGAGAAGGAGCGTGACATTCTGGATGTGTGGTTTGAATCCGGGGTCAGTTTCGCGGCTGTTTTGAAACCACGGAAGTGGTGGCCAGCCGATTTGTATCTTGAGGGTTCCGATCAGCATCGAGGCTGGTTCCATAGCGCGCTGCTCGCCGGTGTGACCACGGATCATCGGGCGCCCTATCAGGCGGTGTTAACCCATGGTTTTGTTGTCGATGGGCAGGGGAAGAAGATGTCCAAGTCGGCTGGGAATGTCGTTGCCCCACAGGACGTCATCAAGCAGTCGGGCGCTGAAATCCTCCGTCTGTGGGTGGCGGCTCAAGACTATCGGGAAGATCTACGTATCTCGCAGGAAATTCTCAATCATCTGATCGAAGCGTACCGGAAGGTTCGCAATACGTCTCGGTTCTTGCTGAGCAATCTGTACGATTTCGATCCGGCGACTCACCGCGTGCCCTATGATCATCTATCGGAATTGGACCGATGGGTGCTGTCGCGGCTTGGTGAACTCATCACGAAAGTACGCCGCGCCTACGAAGAGTTTGAGTTTCACGCCATCTTCCATGCCTTGAACAACTTTTGTTCGGTGGATCTCAGTGCGGTGTATCTCGACATTCTGAAAGATCGGCTGTATACCTTCCGAGCCGACTCTCCACTGCGGCGAGGGTCCCAGACTGTTCTGTGTGAAATTACCGTGACCCTGGCGAAACTCATGGCGCCGATTCTAAGTTTTACTGCCGAGGAGATCTGGCGCATGCTGCCGGACTCTGTGCGCAAGGATGCGACGAGTGTGCATCTCACCTCGTTTCCTGAGGATGAGCCTGTCTGGCGAGATGAAGAACTCACGGCTCGGTGGGAAACGCTACTGGCCTATCGATCCCGTGTTCAGGGGGACTTGGAAATCCAACGCCGAGATAAGGTGATCGGGTCGTCACTTGAGGCGCATGTCCAGATCGAAGCAGGACCTGATGCCTATCGCTTTTTGACGGCGTATGGCGGAGATCTCAGTGCAATCTTTATCGTGTCGCGGGTGACTGTGAAACAGGCAGAGATGGGACCTGCGGATATTCGGATAACGGTTGAGAGGTCGGATGCCGCTAAATGCGAACGTTGTTGGAACTATCGAGAAGCGGTTGGCAAAGATGCGACTCATCCGACGCTGTGTGATCGCTGTGTGGAGGCTGTCCGTTGAGTCTTCGCCATCTCGCACTCGCTTCGGTGACCGGCGGTATTATTCTTCTCGATCAGCTGACCAAGCAGCAGATCATGCAAACGATGCGGTTGCATGAATCGATTCCAGTTATTCCCAACCTCTTCAGTCTGACCTATATTCGGAACCCTGGAGCGGCGTTCGGTCTCTTGGCCGGGAGCAGCAACGCATTCCGGATGGTGTTCTTCGGCCTGACCTCGATTTTTGCCCTTGGGTTGCTGGGCACGATTCTGTTGCGGATGCCAGAGGAAGATTGGGTGGGCCGTATCAGTGTCGCGGGAATATTGGGCGGGGCGATCGGCAATTTGATCGATCGGCTTCGCTTTGGCGAGGTGATCGATTTCCTAGATGTCTACATTGAAACCTACCACTGGCCCGCCTTCAACGTCGCGGATTCCGCGATCACCATTGGGGTCATTTTCCTCATCATTCACTTTGCCTTCGAAAAACAGGCAGATCCTCCTCACGAGTCGGAGATATCCTCGATACGCTAGCCCAATCAAGAGTTTTGGTTTTGATGTTGTGAGCGTTGATTGCTCACTCACAATTCAACACCCAACACGACGACCTGGGCAATCAGGCTGGCATGCGAACGATAAATCCGCCCTGTTCCTTGACTTGTTTTTGCTGCTCCGCCGAGAACATAACCAGCGGTTCGCTGTGACAGAATTGACACTCCCTCGTGGTGAGTGTCGCAGTCGGTTCCCCGATGCTCACGAGGTACTCCTTGGCAAGTTTGAGGGCGGTGGCTTCATCCGTCGTCATGACGTCGAAGTGAATGCGACCGCTCTTGCCGGTGACCCAAGTGTCGTAGACGTGAATCGTATCCGAAGACATGAACAGCTCCTTTCAGCGGACGACCAACATGACCACAACTCCGAGGATAATACGATAGTACGCAAAGACTCGCAAGGTATGCCGTTGGACATAGGTTAGGAAGACGGCGATGACGGCCCAGGCCACCAAAAATGAGATGAGCATGCCGAGACCGAGCGCCATATAATCCTGATCGGTAAACGCTCCTCGTGCTTTCCATGTTTCGTAGACTGTCGCAGCGATGATGGTCGGGAGGGCAAGAAAGAAGGAGTATTCTGTGGCCACTTTTCGGTCGAGTCCGGCGAGCAGTCCTCCGATGATCGTTGAGCCGGAGCGAGACATGCCGGGGATGAGGGACGCGCATTGTGCCAGCCCGATCCAGAAGGCATGGACAGCCGATACCTGATCCAGACTCTTGGCATGGGTGGTCCGTTTCGTCGCTTCCACGATGAGGATGATAATGCCGCCCAGGATCGACGTTAAAGCCACCGTCAGAGGAGTGAACAAATGCGACTTGATCCACCCGTGAGCCAACAGACCGAGTATGGCCGCGGGCAGAAAGGCAATCCCGAGTCCCAGCAGGAACCATACGTTGGGATGATTCCGCATGGAGCTCTTGACGCGATGGGACCATGCGGAGGGAGGCTGGTTTACTGAGGTTGCACGCAAGGCCTTCTGCTCCTGCCATGCGCCGGACAGCAGCCGGCCGATTTTCTCGCGTTCAAAGACGATCACGGCCAAAATTGCACCCAGCTGGATGGAGATTTCCGCGTTGGCAGCGACGTCACCAGTGAAGCCGAGGGCATGGCCTACCAAAATAAGATGTCCCGTGGACGAGACGGGGAGAAACTCTGTGAGTCCCTCGACGATCCCCAGTATCACGGCGAGCATTGGGCCCCATTCGTTCATGCGTACCCCACGTCAAATAGTAAATGAGCGGTTTCAACCATCACGGCCATCTCCGATAGAATGTGTGGGATGATCACAGAGCGACGACAATCCGTCAAGCGGCAGATCGGTCATCGCGTCAAAACCAAACTGATCTCTACAACGGCAAATATGTTGACAATATCTGGGTGTTGGCATACACACAAGGAAAGAAACCGTACGAACCACGGTGCAGCGGGGTGGGCGGAATGTTCCACATGATGCTCGGACAAGCTGTAGGATTTGATGGAGGGAGGATCGCATGAGACGCGAGTGGACGGCGATGGTGTTGGTTGGGGCGGTGTTGGCCACGGGCTGCGTATCCAATAAGAAGTACCAAGGCGCGTTGGCCGAGGCAGACAACGTCAAAATGGAACTGGAGAAGACTCGCCAACAGAAGGGCGCCATGGAACAACAGGTCCGAACCCTCAAGGAACTGAACGTGAAGTTCGGCAATGAGGCACAAGCGGCCCGTGATGAACTCCAGCGCATTGAGCACGGCCGTGATGCAGAGCGAGGCACGAACGAGGGACGAACCAAGGAACTTGAGGATAAAGTCAAGGCGTTATCGGCGCAGAATAAGAATGTGCGACAGGAATATCAGGATGTAAAACGTCATAATGACACGCTGAAATCATTGGTCGCACGTTATCAAAAAGAACTCAAGGATCGTTCCCATGCCGGGGCGGCAGCTCAAACAGCGACATTGACACCAAGCCAGGCTCCATCCGGAACCGCGACGGTCTCTCCCGTCGCTGCATCGGCGGCGATGAATATCAATAAGGTGTCAGTAAATGACTTAATTCTCTTTCTTGGAGTGAAGCAGGATGAGGCCGATCGCATCGTGAGCAATCGTCCCTATCGTGTGAAGGGTGAATTGGTCGCAAAAAACGTGGTTCCAAAAGAAACCTTTGATCTGATCAAAGATCGAATCTCTGTCAGCCCGTAGATCTTCTCGGTCAGTTTCAGGGTGGTGACGGAAAGGGCCGTTCTCTGCACAGAGAACGGCCCTTTTGTTTTAGATAGACAAACTACGTGCGTCAGTTCCGCACTTTCAACTGTATGTGCTTCGGTCCGAAACAAGTTCGCCGAAAGATCGAAAATTCAGATTCAAACCTTGACAGACCGCCACTTGCCGATCGAAGCGGTTTCGTGTGCGAATCATGTTCCACAACCTGCCAAAGCCTACGCGACCCCAGGCGGCCATGTGGAAGACGGACAGAGGATAATCGGTTCCAAAGAGGAGACGGGAATGAAGCTTGGGGTAATGCCTGAGATGCAACAGCATCTTCAGCCGGTGAGGCTGGGTGAGGGCCGAAATGTCGGCGTAGAAGTGCGGATAACGCCGCGCGAGTTCTTGAAAAGTGGGCAGAAACTTCTCATACAGCATCAGGCCATAGCTACAGGCGTGAGCTGCGATGACGGTCACCCCTTCGTCAAGCGCCAGGCGCAGCCGTTCCGGATCTCCAAGCGATTGGTCCTTTCCGATGAGACTGAATTCATAGCCGACATGACTTAAGAAGGGCAGTTTTCGTTGCGCCAGTGCACGGTAGAACGGGATGTATTTCGGATCAGCTGGGTCGAAGTGCTGGGCGTTCGGTAAGACTTTGATCAAGACAGCTCCGGCATCGGCGCAACGATGGACTTCATCTATCGCGTCTTCGCGCTGCGGATTGATCGAAGGGCCGGCCAAAAAGACATCGGGATGGGCCTGCACGGTTTTGAAGACGTAGTCATTGCTGACGAGAAAGTCTGTATGCTGGCGATTGAGCAGGCCGGTCTGATCGTAGAACCCGTCCATGCCAAGCAGCACTGCCTGCGAGACATGTTGGGAGGCGCGTAACTCTGTGAGGAGGTGATCCAGATATCGCTGATTGGCCTCTCGTGGCTCTGTCGGTGAGAGATCATGCTTCCACAGCAGGAAGCGAAAGAGCGGACTTCGAAGGAGTTTCGGGGAGATGAAGCAACCATTGTCGCCATCTGGTAACGCCGCGAGATGGACGTGGCAATCGATGAGCGATTTGGGTGGCTTCATGGTCGGTCGCCATACGGAACGCGATCTTAGCCCTGAATCTCATCATGAGATGAAAGGCGTTCCACTGCAATGCGCTTCACGCCGCGCAGGTCGAGCTTTCCGGTTCCAAGAACCGGTAACGCGTCAACCTTGACGAACTGATGTTTCCCCGGGATGAACAGATTGGGCAGGCCGCTCGCCGAGACTCTTTCTAGGATGCGAGGAATGCGGGATTCTTCCAGGGTATGGAGGACTGCGAGACGCTCTCCCTTTTTCTCATCGGGTAGACCGGTTACGGCAAAGACTTGTGTGTCGGCTTCAGCAGCCTGCTGCAAGGCCTCCTCAACCTTGCCATGGGGGACCATCTCGCCACCGATTTTTGAAAACCGAGACAGCCGGTCAGTGATGGTCAGGAATCCATCGTCATCCAGCGTGGCAATATCCCCTGTGATGTACCAGCCATCCCGCATCACCTGAGCGGTCAAGTCTTCCCGGCCCAGATATCCGTTCATGACGTTTGGCCCTTTCACCAGCAACATGCCGGGTGTGCCTGAAGGCAGGGGGGTGTAACTGTCGGGATCGACAATCTGTACCGAGACCCCCGGAAGAGGCTGGCCCACAGTTCCACGTCGTGAAGCCGGTTGGTAATAGCCGGCTGCGCGAAAGTCTGGGCAATTTACGGCAATCACGGGGGCGCATTCTGTGACTCCATAGCCTTCGATCGGTCCGACTCCGAACGTACCTTCGACCGCCTGAGCGAGACGGGTCGGAAGCTTTTCTGCGCCGGTGAGGATTACCCGTACCGAACTGAATTGTTCAGGAGTACAACGGCGGGAATAGAGCTGTAAGAACGTCGGTGTTGTGACGAGGAAGGTGATGCGATATTTTCTGATCAGTTCGCCGATGGCCGCCGCGTCAAGCGGCGACGGATGAAAGATCATCGGTGCGTTGTTGGACATCACGAACCAGAACACCATGTATCCGAACGAATGGAAGAAGGGCAAGATACCGAGGACTCGTTCATCTTGATACAGATGGAGCATCTGTGTCGCGCCCTGGCAATTGGAGTCGACACTGAAATGGGACAGCATCACGCCTTTGGGTTCGCCGGTGCTGCCACTGCTAAAGATGATCGTGGCCAGGCTGTCTGGGGTGAGCGGGGTCGTCTGCCCGCAGGCTCGTTCGATAATGCGGCATGGAGCAAACAGTGCCAGCAGTGCGGCCGTTACTTTTATGCCTGTCCCAATCGTCTTGGCTACGTCTTCGAGCCAGATCACCGATGGTCCGTCGGGTAATTCAAGTTTGGCTTTCTCGATGAACGTACGGCTGGTGACGATCGTGCGTAGGCCGGCAAGGCGTACCGCTGCCTCCAGACCTGATTTCCCCACGGTGTAATTCAAGTTCACGATGGTTTTGCCACACAACGGAGCAGCCACGTTCACCAGCGCACCAGCGACAGTCGGTGGCAGCAGCACGCCCACCCGGTCTTGCCCGTCCCAATGGGGTCGCAGGGTTCTGGCCAAGACAATCGATCCGATCAGGGCCTGGAGGGCCGAGACTCGCGGACGGTTCTGGTCGGCCATAGCAAAGCGGAACGGATAGCGTCGCATCGAGCGAATGAATTCACGATGGAGCGGCAGGCGATGCGATTTCCGGAGTTGCCAGGCCGCCTCACCAAGCTCGCGGATCTTTCCCCGTAGGTCGTGGATGGTCGTGCTTGAGGGCAGTGGTGTGCCGAACGAGACGGTGACGGGATAGGGGAGATGTTCCGGTATCTTCCAGAGGAAGCGGCCGTTATTGAAACTAAAAATGCTCCCCCATACACGATCCAAGTGAACAGGAATAAGCGGAACGTTCCGTCCCTTGACGACGCGTTCAAAGCCCCGTCTGAACGGTAAGAGCGTTCCGGTGCGCGTGATCTGGCCTTCGGGAAAGATGCAGACGAGCTCTCCTCGGTCAACGGCTGCGCTGGCTTCTCGGAGTGCACGAAGGATGCCCCGCACTCCTCCATGCGTAGAAATCGGGATGACCCCAAGCGCCTTCATGAACGGCTTGAAGAGCGGTTGCTCGGCATAGTGTGAATCCACGACGAATCGCACTGGCCGATCCAGACTGGTGATCAGGAGAAACCCGTCGATAAACGACACGTGGTTGGGGACGAGCAGGGCGCCGCCGGATTGTGGGACATGGTGCTCGCCGACGATGCGAAGGCGATAGAGCGTATGTGTCAGGAGCACGAGTAACAGCCGGATGAATGTATCAGGGAGAAACCAGAGCGCCCACAACATGCCGGTCATCGTCATGCCGGCTGTCGCCAAGAAAATACCGGTGGTAGAAAGGCCCATGTTAGCCAGTGAACCGCCGGCAAGCGATCCCAGTAAGATTCCCGTGAAGACACAGGTGTTTGAAAAGGAAATGACGGAGCCGCGCCGGTCCGGCGGTGATTTCCATTGAAGGATGGCATTCAACGACACAAAGATGAAGGCACTGGAAATTCCAAGGCCCCCCAACAACAGAAACGTTCCGGGTAATGGCGGAGCGATCAGTCCGAGCAAGAGCAGGGCCAGAAACACACCGATGGCGCCCAAGGGAATCAACCCATACTCGACACGGTTGCGAGAAATCTTTCCGACCAGAATGGCGCCGATGCCGATGCCGATCGACAAGAGCGTGAGCGGTAAGCCTGACATCGCGTCGGAGAGTAGGAGCACCGCTTTCGCATAGACGATCACGTTTTGCATAAACAGACTGGCGATCGTCCAAAAACAGATTTCCATCGGAATGGCCATCCGCAGCATCGGCTCAGTCCGAATCGCCGCCCATGCTCCGCGAACTGTTGCATCAATGCCACCGGTTGCACGGGCGGGTAACACCGGGGGGATGGAAAACGATGTGATAAGACCGACCACCGACAGCAGGGTTAACGCGAAGGGGGCCACCCAGGTCTGCTCTCCTGCTAGTTGCAAGAGAAAGCCTCCGGCAGCGGTTCCCATCAAAATGGCCGCAAAGGTCCAGAGTTCCAATAGACCGTTGCCGGCTGCGAGTCGTTCATGGGGGATTAATTCCGGCAAGATTCCATACTTGGACGGACTGAACAACGCGCTATGGATGCCCATGCCACAGAGGACAATCAGGGGAAGCACTCCCCCAGCAGGGTTCAGCCAGAGTGCGATGGTTCCAGCTGCCATCAGGAGAACCTCGACAACTTTAATCGTAATGATGACGGTCCGCTTGCTGAGACGATCGGCCAGAGTTCCACCGACGAGGGAGAGGAGCACCAATGGTAAGGTGAAAATGATGAAGGCCTTCGCCGTTTGTGTCTGAGCGACGGTTTCCAGCTCCGGGCCTGGTGCCATGCCTGATGTCGCTTGCCGGATGGCCAGTAAGGCGACCATCAGCTTCCAGGCGTTGTCGTTGAATGCCCCACAGAATTGGGCGATCAGGAGGCCGCGCAGAGGATGGGAGCAAGACTGGGGTTCAAGCCCGGCTGAGGTGATCATCCGTAAGGGGCATTGTGCCTGATTTGGGAGGCCGAGGAAATAGGCAGGCCTTCCAGCTCCATGATGCGCAGGGCGTTCGTCGTAGGGCAGGGGCCCGGTCTGAGTCGGTAATCGAACTCCAGTGCGCCGGCGGCGACGGTTTCTTGAAAATGGGCATTGATCAAGCCGGGAATCGCTTGCTCCAGATCCGCCAACTCCAGATCATGGGTGCTCACGAGGCCGAAGCCGTGTCCTTGCGACAGTGCGGTGATGTAGGCACGGCTGCCGATGAGCCGCTCTCGATTGTTGGTGCCTTTGAAGATCTCGTCGATCAGGAACAGCACCGGTGGTAGGGTGCGCTCCTTAGTTGCATCGAGGATCGTCTTAAGCCGTTTGACCTCAGCGTAGAAGAAGGACAGCCCGGCATCGAGTGAATCATCGACACGGATGCAGCAGGCCAGGCGGCTCCAGGTCCATTCAAACGATTGTGCGCAGACCGGCCCTCCGGCTTGCGCCAGGCAGAGATTGATGCCGATCGTTCGCAGGAACGTACTCTTGCCCGACATATTCGAGCCCGTAATCAAGTGGATCGAGCCGAGCCCGGTTAGATCGACATCGTTCGCAATACGGCTCTTTGTAGGGAGGAGTGGATGGCCCAGTTGAGTGGCATGCAGAACGGCTATCGTGCCGTTCTGTTCACTGGTTGAGATGACGGGAGTTGGCCATGCGTAATGGGGATGGAGATAGGCAAAGGTAGCCAGAGCCGATGCCGCTTCGACTTCTGCCAGGCAGTCCAGCCACTGAGGGAGAACATGCTTGATCTCGTGCTGGGTGTGAATCAGTTGTCGAGTGAACCAGAGGTCCCATGGGCACAAGGCGTTGACGGCCAGATGGACAAGGGGGTGTGCCTTGATGCTGATCGCGTGAAGTGTTCGTGCGGCCTGCTTGAGATGCAGTGTGGGACTGGCTCCTCCCATCAGATTCACACAGACCGAGGCGAGGGCGGTGCTTTGTCGCCGAGCCTGTTGCTCAAGGTAGCCGAGGACGATGGCAAGTCGTTCGGTTTCATGGTGCAGGCCGACCGCATGTTCCAGGAGCTCTTCCCCTTGATCGGTCATGAAATAGATTAGTGCGTACGCCGCGAATGAGAACATCCAATACCCAGGGAGCTGGCCTAACAATGTGGCCGATGCGAGGACGATCGTGGTGCAGGCTAAGAGGCTCTGGATGACCAACAGTGCATTTAGATTGGGCAGACCGACTGGGTGTTCAAGAACCGCGGCCAGCCGCTTGCCGTTGATTTCCTGTTCTCCTGTCAGTCTGGCCTCAAGGGTCAAGCGATCTCGGAATAAAGAGCGAGGTGCCAGTTCCTTCACCAAGGACTGCCGTGTTTGCCACTGTGCCAGGGGAGGGGGTTGGTTCAGCAACCAGCTGTGCAAGCGCTCTCGGCCATGGTCCGATACGGTGGTGTCGAGAAGATGCGCCAAGGAATGAGCTCCAAAGAGATCAAGGTCGATGGCGTAGGGATGAGAGGTTGGAGCTTCACCGGGTTTTGGCGGAATGGCCGTCCAATCCAAGGCGATGCGTGCAAGCTGGGCCAGCTTGATCTGTTTCCACTGTCGAAGCCGATGAATCCCAGTTTCCACCCTGTTATGATACGCGGCCACGGCGATGAAGATGGCCAAGAAGAGGCCGAGGGCCAGATTACCGCTGTGGTACCAATCGAGCTTGTAGAGGGTCACGGTGCTGACGAGGCCGACGAGGAAAATAGCCAGTCGCCAGCGCGTGAAGGTCGCGCTGACCTGGGTGCCTTGAGTGATCAAGCGATCTGTTCGTCGGACCGCCGTTTCGAGCTGGACCGTGCGGGAGTGTGCCATAACAGGCGACCTTACTGGGAACGGACGGGGGACGTCAAATGACAATACTGAGGATCTGTCGATCTGTTGACCCGTTGATCTGTTGAATTCAGAAACTGCAAAAGGTCCAAGTCAACAGATCATCAAGTCAACAAATTCCGTTACGGGGTCACATGCCCAACCATTGGATTGATATATGTATCCAGGAACGTCTCGATGCCGGCGAGTTATTGAGCCGGCTCGATGATGCTGCTGTTCAGGGCGCCTGGGAGGACGAGGGAGTGGTTCATCTCTATTGGGCGGAAGACCAATGGAATGACGAAAAGCTGTTGTCAGTACAGTCGATTCTTGCAGATCTCGTGCAGTCGAGTAGGGCGATCCCTCTCTCGGTGCAGCGAGTGCCCTCTCAGGACTGGAATGAGGCATGGACTCGTTCGGTGAAGCCGCTTCGCATCGGTCGCTTGGTGATCCGTCCGAGCTGGGAGCCGGTCCTGTTGGGTCCACAGGACATCGAGATCGTGCTGGACCCGAAGCAAGCCTTCGGCACCGGCCACCATGCGACGACGCGTATGTTGCTCGAGTGGCTGCAAACAGATATTCGAGGGGGTGAACATATTTTGGATGTGGGGACTGGGAGCGCGATCCTGGCGATGGCTGCGGTCAATCTGGGCGCAGCCTCCGCCATTGGAGTCGAGATTGATTCCGTTGCGGTCGATTGCGCGAGAGAATATGTCGCGCTGAATGGCTTGGCGGATCGGATTGAAGTCTTGTGCGGTACGTTGGCTGATTTACCACAAGAGAGACGGACAACGGCCGATCTGGTGCTTGCCAATCTTGATCGGCAGACGGTCTTGGACCTCGCCGATGATTTGGTTTGTTCTGCGCCGCGCGGGGCGAGCATCATGGTCTCCGGCATTCTGGTCGAACAACAAACTGAGATCATGGATCGGCTGTCCAGCCTTGGCCTCGCCTGTGTGGAACGGCGAGAAGAAGAGGGTTGGGTGGCGATGAAATTCCTCAGACCCGAGTCGTGCGAGGGAGAAGCCTAGCGATGTCCACCAGGCCTTCCTATCCCCATGTGCATCAGATTAGCGTGTCCGATGGTGGGGTTCCAAAGCTTCCAGTGTTGGAAGCGACGGTGAGTGACAAAGGCGTAGCTGGCGATCGCCAGCGGAACCTCAAGTTCCACGGTGGCCCGGGCCGTGCCGTCTGCTTGTATTCTCTCGAACTGATTGAGCGGCTCCAGGATGAAGGCCACCCGATTGATCCCGGATCTTCTGGAGAAAATCTTACTGTTTCAGGATTGGACTGGGACCAGGTGCGTCCCGGCGTCAGGTTAACCATCGGCCCGGAGGTCCAACTTGAGGTGACGAGCTATACGACACCCTGCAGCCATAATGGACGTTGGTTTCGCGATGAGGATTTCTCTCGCATGTCCCAGAAGGTGAACCCAGGGTGGAGTCGGGTCTACGCGAAAGTGCTGCGTGGTGGTGTGGTACGGCCAGGAGATGCTGTCACAATAGACAAAGGTTAAGGTGGAGGCCGAGAGGGTTGCTTAGCTGCAGCCTCATCCTTACTAAGGGGAGTTCGCATGGATCGAGTACTTGAGCCAGAACTCATGGACGACCCGAAGCAAGCAGATGCGTACGCGTCTGCCGATTTCGCGGAAGAGAATCAAGGATTCGTCGACCGATTCAAAGAATATTTTCCTGAGTTTTCGCAGGGGCGCGTTCTGGATCTGGGCTGCGGTCCAGGCGACATTCCGATTCGATTCGCCAATCTGTATCCAGCCTGTCAGGTTGTCGGCATCGATGCCTCGGCGCCGATGATTCAGTTGGGAGAACGGGCAGTAAAACAGGCCGGATTGGCAGACCGCATTACGTTGCGGTGCGAACGGTATGAAGGGGTTGCCGGCGCGAGAATCGTTGATGCCGCGATCTCTAACAGCCTGCTGCATCATCTGCCGAACCCGTTACAGTTCTGGCAGAAGCTTCGCCAGTTGGTGAAGCCTGGGGCACCAGTGTTGGTGATGGATCTGCTCCGCCCCGACTCGCCGGAAGCGGCGCAAGCCATTGTCGATCAGTACGCAGCCAATGAGCCGGACATTTTACGCCGGGACTTCTATAATTCTTTGCTTGCGGCCTTCACTGAGGATGAAATCGGCTCGCAGCTGGCCCGCATGAATCTCACACGATTATTGATTGATATCCCGGATGACCGGCATTGGGTGGTGGGCGGGATTATTTATTGAAAGGAGCGTATGCGGGAAAATATCGGGCTTAAAAATGTCACAACTCGACTACTGAATTGCTGCACCCTGGCAGGGGTGGTCGTTTTAACTGCAGTTATTTCAGCCGGATGCGGTGAGCGAGAAAACTGGCTTGAGGCTGAGAGGCCGACGGAGGTTCGGCTTATCGAACAGTCGTCGCCTTCTCCTGGGTCTGCGAGTACCGGTGTAGAACCGGGAAAGGTTGTAGCGACTCTAAGGCCAGGCGAAACGGCACGAGTTGTCGCGGTGTATCACGGTCAGGATTCTGACGGTTTCAAGGTCCAGCTTGCCGATGGCACCGAGGGGCTCATCATGGCCAGCGATACTTTCAAAGTTGTGTCGCGGTGAGGCCTGTGAAGGGAAAGTATTTCCGATCCCTTCAGGCCCGATTCAGCGTGACCAAGTTCAATTGAACCGTGGGGTTGCATTATTCGACGATCAGTTACGGAAAGCCACCCGAAGTCAAACCAGAAACTATGAGAGGTGATAGATGAGAGAACAATACGACTTTTCGGAGATGAAGGGTGTTCGGAATCCCTACCGGAAATTGCTCAAGAAGCCCATTACGATTCGATTGGACGGCATAACAATATCTTATTTTAAAGGACTGGCCGATGAGCTTGGCATGCCGTATCAGCATCTTATCAACCTGTACCTGAGGGATTGTGCCATTAACCAGAAAAAGCTGGCGCTCAAGTGGGCATCCTGATTTGTTTGCGACGTCAGGCCATTGTTTCAATGCCTCTTGTGCCGATCTATCACCTCGAATGGCAAAGAAGGTTCATCTCTTGTTCGGTTAAGCACTACGCTAACTGGGAGGCCATAACGGACTAGTTGTAAGCGAATCGCGTAGTGTTCTCTATGCCGGCGTGGCTCGAGTCTACTGCAGCGCATCCGGCGGGGTTTTGAGGAGCTTGGCGAAGCGATTCTTGTCGATACATTTCTCGTACGCCTCCTCGGGCGAAATCCACTTCTTCGTGAGGAGATCCTGGATCGCGTCATCCAAGGTCTGCATGCCGACGTTCTTGCCGGTCTGCATCTGCGAGGCGATCTGGACCGTTTTGGCGTCCCGGATGAGATTGCTGACGGCCGGGGTGCAGACCAAAATTTCCAGTGCGGCACATCGCCCTTTCTGATCGATTCGCTTGAAAAGATTCTGTGCGACCACGACGCGTAGAGCGGTGGAGAGAGTGTTGCGAATCTGCGGCTGCTCTGAGGCTGGAAAGACTTCGATGATGCGGTCGACGGTCTTGGCGGCATTTTCCGTATGCAGCGTCCCGAATACCAGATGCCCGGTTGCTGCTGCCTCCACCGCCAACGCGATGGTTTCTAAATCTCGCATTTCGCCGACGAGAATAATATCCGGATCCTCCCGGAGGGCTCCGCGCAGAGCTGAACCGAATGTGACGGTGTGTAAGCCGATCTCTCGGTGGTTGACGATACAGTTCTTGCTTTGGTGGACGAACTCGATTGGATCTTCGATGGTCAGAATGTGGTCTTTCCGATGGCTATTCGCATAGTCGACCATCGCCGCTAGCGTCGTTGATTTTCCGCTCCCGGTGGGGCCTGTGACGAGCACCAGCCCTTTCCGCAACATCGCGGCGCGTGTGAGTACGGGCGGAAGACCTAGTGCCTCGGCAGAGAGGATGGTGGTGGGAATTTTCCGAAACACCGCCCCCATCCCGTATTTGTGGTTGAAGAAATTGGAACGGAAACGGGCTATCCCGGGAATTTCATACCCAAAGTCCACATCGCCCGTCGCTTCGAATACCTCCTTCTTCGGGCTTGGTGTAATCTCGTAGAGCAGGTCATGGAGTCCCTGGTTGTCGAGAATCGCAGTCCCCGGCAGGCGTTCCAATTCACCGTTGATGCGAAAGGTCGGGACTTGTCCTGCAATCAGATGAAGGTCCGACGCCCCGTGGTCGATCATCGTGCGAAAGAGTTCATCGATCTTCGGCATTGGTCACGAGTCTCCTTACCCTCTGTCCCTTCATGATACGTATGCTGGCAGACCACGAAGCAAAACGTAGATCCTGGGCTTCTCAGTGTGGTCTCGATTGTGCCAAGCGGGAGTCTCCATCCCATGACTCAAGACACAGCAGCACCGTTTCTGCCTGCGAGGCCAGAACGCAGCCCATCACCCGCAGAGCGATACAGCTCTTTCGGAAGGAATCAGTAAAAAGTTGAGGACCGCTTGCTTTGAGGGCATTGCTCATGCCCCCCATACCAGGCTGACTAGCCTCTTGTGTCTGCCTAGCGCATTCGATTACTGTCACCGTCCATGGAAGAAGAAACCACAACATCTCCGACCACAGAGGAACAAGCCGACAAGGTGGTCATCTATTGGGAGCGGGAATACTCCACTGCCTTTCCGCCGGAGCGGCTGAAACTGGACTTTCATCCTCACCGGCCGATGCTAAGCAACATGACGCTGGATGAACAACGGGCTCTGGCTGCCAGTGGATACAAGGTGTTGCCGGACGACTGTGGGCCGGTCCGCACCGTGGGCAACTACGGCTGGCTTATTCGTTGTCCGGCCGATATCAAATTACGCCGCACCGCATCAGGGGTGCAGTGGCAATCGCCGCCGATCGCACAGGAAGAGCGTCTGCTTGGTTACAAGACCTTCTCCGGCATGTACGTTGATTTGATTCTGAATAGCGGGTATCCCAAGCTCTGTTGTGGGGTCCGCCTGTACTACCCTAAACATGTCGGCTTGATGATGAAGGATCTGCCCAACCACTTCTATCATCACCCGGACCGGACGTTTACCGTTTGGGAGGGTATCAAGACGCAGGAGTACAAGCGCACGCCGAATCAGTATGCCTGGTTGCCAGACTACGAAGCTTTCACCGCCAATTTTCTGTTACAGTTGCACAAGCCCACGACGATCAAGCGCGGCGATCCGATCGGTGTGATTCTGCCCGTCCTGCTTCCGAAACAGTTTGTGCTCCAAGAAATTCAGCATCCCTGAGACGTCGCGTCAGGGCCGAGTCGTCGAGAGGTGCTGTGTCAGCCAATCCGCAAGGGTTTGAGTCATTCGCGTGAAGTCGGTCCCCTTCGTGAACTGATGGTCGGCACCGGGCAACAGCTCGAGATGTTTCTTGATCTGTAGTGCCTCATAGAGCCGCTGACTTTGATGGAGCGGGACATGCTCGTCTTGATCGCCTTGCACAATGACGGTCGGAGCCGTGATTGATCGTGCGGGGACGTAGGCGATCTGTCGGAGCGCATCTTCATAAAAGGCATAGTGGAGGGCGATTCGGTCAGAGCCGCCCATAATGTTTGGAATCGTGTCAGTTGCTTTCCATTGCGCCATTCCATTATCCCCGAATTCGAGCTGTAGCTCCTCGGCGAAGTCGACGACAGGACACTTCAGGGCGAGACAGGCCAAGTCCGTTCGTTGAGACGCAGTCAGCGTTGCAACCAGACCGCCGAAGCTTGATCCCATCAGGCCGCTGTGCCGATAACCACGCTCCCTCATGAGATCGACCGCGCGCTGTGCCTGTTCAACTGCCAAACTGACGGTAATCTGATCGAACGGGCCTTCGCTTTCTCCCTGGCCGAAGAAGTCGAAGCGAAAGGTGGCGATACCTCGGTCGATCAGCATGCGGGTCAGTGCATTGTTCGTTGAGCTGGTTTTTGATGAAAGAAACCCGTGACACAGGATGGCTATCTTGTCTGTTCCTCCGTCAGGGACGGTTAAGATGGCGGCGACTCGATGACCCTGAGGATCGAGAAATGAGAACCGTTCTTCCATGGGAGGGATTGTAGCAGAGTCGATGTCCGAGGTCAGGAACGGGGGATACCTGGCCGGACGTTCAGGCCGTGAGTTTCAGTTCGTCGGTGGAGGTCTGTGCGGCCCGAAGTGTGTCCGGTTTCTTGGCGATGATTGAGGTCAGCTTGACTGAAAAGAGCACCAAGCCGGTGATGAGGAGGCCGAGACTCGTCCAGGTTGCAATATGGATGTAGATGGAGGTCAGCGGCACATTCCACGTGAGTGCGGCCAAGAGGCCAAGCCCCATGGTTCCGAGCGAGAGAGTGGCGATCTGTACCGATTTCCAGCGGTTCATGATCCCGTTTAGCTGATGGAGATACGGCCCGCGCTTCTTGGTATTGGGGACACGATCAGCTGCTAGCGTGATGGGTATGAAGTAGGAACACGCGCCCATGATGGCATTCACGATGAAGCCGACGAACGTCATATGTGTATAGGCGACGAGGTGGAGTGTGCCGTACGGCAGCCGCGGGGGACTGGAGAGGTGATTCGCTCCGACCAGCACGCCGAGGATGATGGTGAACAGGAGAAAGAAGGTACTGACCAAAAGATGGTCCGAGGCGGCGCTGCCGCTGTGGGTCGAGGCGCGCCAAGTTCCCAGCAGATTGCCGGTCCAGAGAATTCCGCCTGTGAAGAGCATGGCGCCAGCGGCCATTTCAACCGAGACCGATGAGTTCAAGAATCCGCCGATCAAAACAGCGACACCGAGGGGCATCAAGACTATCGCTGTCTGCGCGAGCTTGGGGCTTAAGAAAGGGCGGCTCCAGATTATCGGGAGGAGATAGTGCATCATGCCGATGATGGCCAGCACCACAAAGCCGAGCACCACCAGGTGAATGTGCGCAAGCCGCATATAGCCATAGGATTCCTGAACGAACCCGAGTGCCATAATTTCTCCGAAGGCCGACCCGCCCACGAGGCAGAAGAGAGAGAGCGCGTAATACCAAGACTCTTTGATTGAGAACTTCCAGGCCCTGCTCGCAGGGATCCACACGGTGTAGATGACGGAGGAAAATGCGGCAATCACCACGAAGCCGGCGACGCCTACGATCAGGGACTGATGCAGCCAGAACCCCACGAGCATTCCAACCAGCCCGCTGTTCAGCGCCCAGAATGTGAGGGGATGTGAGTCTGATTCTTTTCGGTCAGCCGCGTGAGGGGGGGAGATGAATAGGAGAAATCCACCAAGAATAATCTGGGCCACACCACCGACCAAGACGGCATGGACATGAAGCATTCGGACCCATGGCGGCAGCGGAGTGCCACGAATCAGCCCGATCAGGATCGCCAACCCGAGGATGGACGCCAGCACCAGCCAGCCAAGGCCTGTGAAGCAAAATGAGAGGGGTGGATAGGGTCGTGTAAACATGGATATGCCGCTACCGTTCTAGGAAATAAAAATGATCCGTGGGGCCTTGTCCGTGGCCGATTGCCAGCCCATGACGGATCGCTTCGGTGACGTAGGACTTGGCGGCTTGCGCCGCATCCAGGACGGATTGCCCTCGTGCCAGATGCGCTGCCAGCGCGGAGGCGAACGTACAGCCGGTGCCATGCGTATGGCGGGTCTCGATAAACTCCCCCTTCAAGACATTAAAAAATCGTCCGTCGTAGAGCAGATCCGTCGCCCGTTCAGCGAGGAGATGGCCGCCTTTGATCAGCACATACTTACATCCGAATCCATGAATGATCTTGGCGGCTCGCCGAGCATCAGCCAACGAGGCAACCTCAATACCCGACAACTGCTGCGCCTCATGCACGTTCGGTGTCACGACCAATGCGAGCGGCAACAGCGTGGTCTTGACTGCTTCGACCGCGTCCGGTTGCAAGAGCGCATGACCGCTCTTGGAAATCATCACCGGATCCACGACCAGGTTGGTCACGTGCTGAGGGGTCAGCATTCTCACGACCACTTCGAGGATGGCCACTGAGGACAACATCCCGGTCTTCACGGCAGCGACGTCGAAATCATCGAAGATCGCGTCGAGTTGCGAGGCGATGATGGCCGGTGGCAATTCGAAGATATCCGTCACCTCTTCGGTATTCTGGGCCGTGATCGCCGTGATGACAGACATGGCGAACACACCATTGGCGGACATGGCTTTGATATCGGCCTGGATACCCGCGCCTCCGCCTGAATCCGAGCCGGCGATCGTGAGCACTTGTTTCAAGGTTTTCGACATGTGTGATCCTTTACGGTGTCGTCAGCGTAGATTCCGACGGCGAGCCAATCTTTAGTCCATCGATGACGAAGGAGGCGTCTCGCCGAGGTAATATTTCGCTGAAATGAAGTGTGAATTGCGTGGCGGCTGTCTCCGATGAGCCGGTGAAGGTCAGGACGGCCCGTTCCTTCCGGCGAGGGGAGAGTTCGATGCCATGGGTACACAGCCCTTCTCGATTGTCCCCAACGCCTTGAGGCCAAGCCGTTCCTTGTTCGTCCTTCAGGAGTGTCTCCTGTAAGCGACAGAGGACCTTCAGATCGCGTCGGGAAAGGTTTTCAATGGTGAGATCCACCTTGGCTCGGTTGGCCTGCAGTTCGATCGATCGGATCACCATTTCGTAGTACTCGTTCCGGTAGCTCCCTAAACCGACCGGCGTCGAAGCCTCTTTAGGACTGTTGATGCTCATGATCGGTTGCGGAGTTTCCTCTTTCTTAAAGAACATATTCAAGGGGCCGGCTTTGGGCAGCATCCCTCGTATCGCACGGATCGGCTGGGCATTCGATGGGCTGATGAGTCGTAGGGTGACCTGCAGGCCATCGGGCGTGTCGAGGATGACGCCGTCCACAAACAGGTCGGCGCGTATCGCTTTGGCCGCCTGCTGTAGGGTCTTCGCGTGGGCCGAGTCGATGTGATCAACGTGTAACTTCTTCAGGGTCGAGTACGCAAGGGCGCGATCCACCACCGTCAATTCACCGGCCACCATGATCTGTGTCCCGAGTTCCTCGGCCAGGAACTGTCCCATCGGGGTCGATTCCCCTTTTCCATCGGTGAAGTCGAGAAACGCCAGGCGCTGCTTTTTTGCCTTGGCGGCTCCTTCAGCCACCCCGTCAGCCAATTGCTTGAGGCCCTCCTCATACTTCGTCCCAGCCCACGACGAGGTTGGATGAGAGAAGAGTGGCAGAAGACCGACGAGTAGTACCAGAAGTCCAATCATAGGCATGAATTTATGTCATTATACTCAGGGAAGTCCTGCTGTCTAGCGTGCTATAGAAAATGGAGCGCGCGCGAGGCCCGGTTTGAACAGAGGGAGAAGAGTGATGCGCCCTTGAAAGTTGAGTAATCCGCGAGTGCCTCATCTGTAGTAATGTTACGAATAGCCGTCGCATGCCACCTTTGGAATTCGTCGCTCATTTCAGACAAGTAAACCGGTATCCTTTTCCCTAGGTCATGGCGGATACCGAGCCGGTGGCGGGAATAGCGAGTTTGGGGTGTGCGCCGCAGATCTAGGCTGAGAAACCAGTACTTCGTTCGATGTATCGCCTACTTCCTCATTATTCTCTCGTTTCTGACTGACTGATTGACACTGGATGTGCAGTATTGGTCTCGCGACTAAACCTTTGGTGGGGTTTGACAAGAGCGCTCGCCAATGGGGTACACTGCTCTCCCTAATAGCCCCCCCTTTTACTCCTACTGTCCAAGGAGGACTCGATGCGGAACAGCTTCTGGTTGAAGGTGCTCAGCGCAGCAGGTCTGTTGCTCTTGTGCGTCACAAGTTGGGTCGGTGCCGAAGAGCCGGCTGGTGCCGTGAATGAGGCGCGCTTGGTCGCGCAATATAACTACTCGATTCACATCCTGGCCATGTTGGTCGTCGGGTTCGGCTTTCTTATGGTCTTCGTCCGACGATATGGCTTCGGGGCTACGACCGGCACCTATCTCGTCGTCGCAACGGGGATACCTCTGTACATGTTGTTGCGCGCGAATGGAGTGGTGGGGCATTCGATCCAGGCCCATTCGGTTGAAACGCTCATGCTGGCGGAATTTTCAGTGGCAACGGCGTTGATCGCGATGGGGGCGGTGCTTGGACGCTTGCGCGTGTTTCAGTACGCGTTACTCACGCTGTTGCTGGTGCCGCTCTATGCGCTGAACGAATATTTGGTGTTGGACAATGGTTCGGGGCTGACCAAAGGGTTTCAGGATTCAGCTGGATCGATCGTCATCCACGCATTCGGTGCCTATTTCGGATTGGCCGCGTCTCTGGTGCTGACGACGGCGCAGCAGCGGAGTCAGCCGATCGAATCCGATCCGACGTCTGATCGGTTCGCGATGCTCGGGTCCATGGTGCTGTGGTTGTTTTGGCCGAGTTTTGCGACCGCAATTGTGCCGTTCGAGCAAATGCCCCAAACGGTCGTGAATACGATCCTGGCTCTGAGCGGGGCCACGCTTGCCACCTACTTCCTCAGCACACGTTTTCATCATGGAAAGACCTCGATGGTGGATATGGCTAATGCCGCATTGGCGGGTGGAGTCTCCATTGGCTCGACCTGTAACCTCGTGAGCCCCACAGGTGCGTTTGGGATCGGATTGTTGGCCGGTGCTTTGTCGGTCATCGGGTATGTGTTTATTCAGCCCATGCTCGAATCGAAGATCAAGCTCGTCGATACGTGCGGCGTCCACAATCTGCATGGGATGCCTGGGTTATTGGGTGGACTGATCGCAATTGTTGTGGTGCCTGGTGTCGCTGGGGTTCAACTCGTGGGCATCGCGATGACGCTTGCCACCGCAATCGTTGGAGGGGTCATCGCCGGTATGATCATCAAAGCCACAGGTACGACTGAACAGGCGTATGAAGACTGCCATGAGTTTTCCCATGTGCCGGGGCCGGAGAGTGAACGACGGGTGGAGGAGCTGGCGCTTGGAGCCAAGGCCGATATCGACGCCCTGCAAAAGGAAGTGCTTGCCCGGGCGGCGGCGCGTAGTTAAGTCGGAAGGGAAGCTCATATCGACCGTGTCGGTCAGCGTGTTATTTCCTAGCTCGTTCAGAGCCAGCGGTGCGGGATGCGTTCACGCGTGAACTGACCGGTTGATCTGTCGAAGACAAGGAAACGGCTAGACTGGATGAGCCTCCGGCACGAGCGATCTCTGGATGGAGCATCCAAATAGGACTGAATATGATATGGCCAGATCTGTTAGCGGGACAGTGAAGGAAGAAGGACCCTGGTGTGGTGCGCCCGACAGGACTTGAACCTGTAACCTTCTGATCCGTAGTCAGATGCTCTATCCATTGAGCTACGGGCGCATCTGTATTTTCCGCTGAGGTATAGGTCCTGAGGTAAAGGGATCGCTTGACGACGAATAGGTAGAGGATGCTGTCTCGTCTCAGCGCTTTTGTCTCAGCACGTACCGGTGTCAGTGGTTATACAGTTCTCAGTGAGAAGGGGTCAAGAGACGAACGCTAGAAAGTCTAGATTCGAGGTCCGGGGGCAGGTGGTTAGGGGATGGTCTTGCTCACTTCGCTTGAGAAGGGACTTTCAGCGCCGTTCGACTTATATGCGGTGACTGTGAAGAAATAGGTGGTGCCGGATGCAAGGCCAGGCACAGTATAGCTCGTAACATTCATGGGGACGGTCGCTGTCGGCTCTCCATACGCACCTGGCGCTGTTGCCTGATAGATCTTGTATCCGGCAAGGTCTGATCCCTCACTAGCCTCCCACAAAAGCGTGGCTGTTCCACTGGGTACGGTCTGGTTGAATAAGGCGCACGCTGTTGTCACGAGTAAGAATGCACATAGCTGGAATGCAAGATAATGACGGATCGTCGATCTGGTGAGGCTCATAAGACGCCTACGTCCAACTCCTGTGCCGAGGGATTCAGTTTGGTGAGCCATGGGAGGAACATATTTGCACGGATCTTGGCACCAGAAATATTCTTACAGAAGCGCATGGACATATCAAGAATGAAGGTTGACCGTCTGTGGCGATCAGCAGGAGGGTAGGGGATTCTGTTCCGGAGTAATAAAAACACTGGGGGCTTTCTCCTCTTCGGTAGAAAGCCCCCTAGCGTAGCCTCAATAAGCTAGAACTTACTTGCCGCCCTTTTCATCCTTCTTCTCGCCGAAGGTGTCGGCATGGCCGCCCTTCTTCTCTTCCTTCTTGTCGCCGTAGGTGTCCATGTGGCCACCCTTCTTCTCTTTCTTCTCTTCAGCCATCACCACATGGCCGCCCTTCTTCTCTTCTTTCTTCTCGCCGGCGAACGCTGGTGCGCTGAAGGTCACTGCCACTGCCACTGCCATGATTGCCATCAACATGCTCTTCATTATAAGGACCCCCTAAAATAAGAAGTTAAAAAATATGTGTGCCACTCACTTGGCACTTACCTAGATGCTCAGCAAAGGTAGTGCCATTTCGTCCTATTAGTAAGATGAGACAAAGACCATCAGGTAATCAGCAGGTTACGAAATTCCTCTCATGAAGATGTGAATGGTTTATCCTGCAAGGTGCCGTAGCGGAATAGTTTGTGTACGACTAAACTGCCTCACTCCGCTCGCGAACATACATGATGGGCTGAGCGTTTCGCGAGTCCTCATCCTCAGAGGAGTAACTTGAGGAGGACGAGGTGTTCGAGGGGGACAGGTGTAAGAATTCGAGATTCAAGGAACAAGGTTGTCGACTAACACAGCGCGGAGTGTCTGCTTTTCGCGTAGATCAAGCCATCTTCGAGTGTTCCAAACTCTCCATCAAGCTGAGCCTCATAACAGTCATCAAGCAGTCGGCCCATGTGAGGACCAGGCTGGATCCCCAATTCCAACAAGTGACGGCCCATGATAATGGGAGAAGGCGTCTGACGGTCCACTTCCAGCTGGCGTGCTCGGGCCAACAGCCACTCACCGGCAGGAAATCCATCAAACTGTTTCGGTGGCCGGCCTGCATGATCGGCCCGCGCCACACGCACCAATCGGTCGATGCGCTGGACTTGCCTTGCCAATCGGCGGACTGCGCTGTCCGAAGCGTTGGCGTCATGGAGGGCACGAGGACGGAGATGGCACAATACCAGCGGGACCACCTCATCGATCAGGCTGTGCTGGTTGGTCAGTCGCTCAAGAAAACGTTGTGTGGGGCCTGTCCCTTCCGATTCATGTCCTCGCGAGCTGACGTGTCCATATTCTTCTTTGGTCGTGGCCGGTTTGCCGAAGTCGTGGCAGAGGACGCCCAACCCAACAGCCAGGTCGTCCGGCTCATCACCGGTGCGCTCCGCAGCGAACCAGTCCAGGCAGTGGAGTGTGTGGATCCAGACGTCGCCTTCTGGGTGCCAGATGGGATCTTGTGGACAGCCTTCAAGGGCTGCGAGCTCCGGATAGAAACGGAGCCAGCCGCAGTGACGTAAGAACTGCAACCCCAGCGATGGCTTGCGTCCTTGGAGGAGCAGCTTCTTCCATTCTTCCCACAGACGCTCGCTCGGTTGACCTTCCTGGGAGAGTGTCTGGCACAGGGCCACTGTTTCAGGCGCGACCGTGAGTTCAAAGCGGGCAGCCAGCTGCATGCCACGCAAGACGCGTAGAGGATCTTCGGCGAATCGGTTCGACGCGTGGCGTAAGATCCGTGCATCAAGGTCGCCGCGACCGTTGAAGGGATCGCGAAGCTCCATGGTGTCCGGATCCCAGGCCATTGCGTTGATGGTGAAGTCTCGTCGTGCCAGCGCCTCATCAATCGGCATGTCGGGGTCGGCTTGCCTCAGCAAGCCAGGAAGAGAGGTGTCGTCAGTCCGCATGCGGGAGGGAATGGACACATCGATTGGCAGACCTTGTAACTTAAAGACCGCGAAGGTTTTTCCGACGAATTGCACAGAGAAGTGCTCAGTCAGTAGTGCATGGATTTGGCCGGGCGGCAGACCCGTCACTTCGAGGTCCAAATCCCGTGGCTGTTGGCCGAGCGCGAGATCACGGACCGAGCCGCCGACCAGCCATGTTCTTCCACCGGCGCGGCGAACCAGTTGCTCAATCTTGCGCAGGACTCCCGCAAGCGTGGGATTTTCGATGCGAAAGCGGGCCGGCACTTAGATTCCTGCTTCGCGGAGGAACGTCGCTGCTTCTTCCGGTGACACTGGATTGATGTAGAAGCCGGTGCCCCATTCGAAGCCGGCGACTTGCGTCAGTTTAGGGATGATCTCCAGGTGCCAATGGTAGTAGTCGCCGGTTTTCTCATGCAGGGGAGAGCTATGGAGAATGAAGTTGTATGAGGGGCGAGCGAGCACTTTGTCCATACGGCGCAGCGACTCCGAAAGGATCGGGGCCAGAAACTCGAACTGTGACTTCTGGCTCTCCTCAAAATACGCCGCATGGCGCTTGGGGAGGATCCACATTTCGAACGGAAATCGTGGCGCGAAGGGTGTGACGCAGAGGAACTCCGGATTCTCGGCGACGATGCGATCTCCCTCCGAGAGATCCTGCCGGAGTATATCGCAGTAGATGCAACGCTCCTTCTGCTGATAGTGCGTGCGGCATCCGTCCAGCTCCTCCTGCACGTTGGTCGGGACGATCGGCAATGCGATGAGTTGAGAATGGCTGTGTTCCAGGGTGGCGCCGGCGGATGCGCCGTGGTTCTTGAAAATGAGAATGTAGCGGAATCGAATGTCTTTTCGGAGGTCGATCATTCGGTCTCGATAGGCCCACAGCACGTCCTCGATCTTCTTGATCTGAAGATCGGCAAGGCCTTCGACATGGGTGGGTGTTTCGATGATGACTTCGTGGGCACCCACGCCGTTCATGCGGTCGTAGAGTCCGATCCCCTCGCGACCCATGTCACCTTCAACTTGCAGCGCAGGAAATTTATTCGGGATGACGCGTACGGTCCAATTGGGAGAATTGGGTCCGCCCGGCTGCGGCCGATAGGCCATGATTTCTTTCGGCGTGAGCCGTTCCTGTCCCGGGCAAAACGGACAGAGGGTCGTTGAAACCGGTCGGGCAGGTTGGAGGTTGATAAAGTCATGTGGGCGGCCCCTGCGCTCAGTGGAAATAATCACCCAGCGGCCCACAACGGGGTCACGTCTTAGATCTGGCATCTCTTCTCCTCCTACAATATAGAGGTGAAGGGGAGGGGGTGAGGAGAAAGAAGACTCACCGTCACCGGCTTGGAAGCCGATCCCCTTCGCAACCCTTTAGGATGATCACACTCTCCACAGTTCGGCCTCAAATTCCGGCCCAGGTACGGTCAGGACGGCCGGATGATGGCCAGGATAGCGAGCGACTTCGAGGCCGTGTTCTCGCACGATGATCGACATCTGGATCGTATTTCCTTGTTCCAGGCACAGCTCTTTCCAAGGGACGGCCAACTCCAGAATGGTGTGGGTCTTGATTGACCGATAGGAGCCGATCTCTTGCCAGGCATCTGCCTGGGTTTGGCGAGACAAGAGAAAAGCCTCCGGGCCTGGCGAGGCAAGCGCAAATGTCAGCCGAAAAGTACATTGAGGCGCTTGCAACCGAATATCAACGTCGAGGCCCTGTCGTGTCGTACTCGCTTCGTCTGGGTCGAATCTCATCACGAGCTGATTTGAGGTCCAACCGAATTGGATCGCCGTGAAGAGTCCATCAGCTTTCCACATGGCTCCAAGCGGTGGCTGGGTGTTGATGTTTCCGGCGCCACGCCATTCGAAAAAGTCGGTCACAATGCCGTCGATTGTGGGATTCAGCAGGACGAGCGGCTGTTGGACTGAATCGGATTCTGAGGCGATGGCCCTCGTGCAGATCGGAGTATTCAGTTGATCGGGGGGCGGGATGCCCATATGCGTCCAGACATTCCGAAGATGGGTGCGGAAGAGGCGGTCGAATTCTGGTTTAAAATCGGTATCGAAATCATCGCCGTACCACCAGAACCAGTCGCTCCCTTCGGCGGCGTAGAGTTCTTGCCAGGCCGCTTGTGCACGGTCAGGCGGAAGACTCTGTGCGAGATTCACCAGTTGTGTACGAGTGTGACCGAGGAGATCCCACCCGCGATTGTCTTCGTAGTGCCCAATCCAGATCTTGTAGTCGGAATTGATCCAGGATCCTGAATGGAGGCAGGGGAGCTGTTGTGTGGGTTGCACCGCAGCCATCCCATCCGACATGGTCGAAGCCTGGACCAGGACCTGTCCGTCGTGATCCAGTTCGTGGTTGGTGAAGGCTTCGTACAGGAGAGACAGGAACTGCTCCCCGCCGTCGTGATAGTGTTCCCACGGATTTTCACCGTCCAGGATGATGGGTATGACGATCTTTTCTTGCGGTGCATCGTGGATAATGCTCCGCAGACGCCGCAGGACATCCTCGGCGGCGGATTCGGGCGTCGTCTTGTGGTAGACGAATCCGAATGCGTCTGAGATCTCGCGGTCGCGGAACAGTACGGTCAACGCATGTTCGGGTTCACCGATGCGATAGGGTTGATAGAGCGCGGACTGCCGATGCCATGGGCGGCCGCACATTCCCAGGGAGCGTGCGAGGATGCCCTCGTCCGTGGCAAACCAGCGAAGGCCGGTCTGATGGATCAGCGGAAGCATCTCGGGACACACCGATCCCTCTGATGGCCACAAGCCGGTCGGAGCCCGCCCGAATGTGGACTGGTGAAATTCGACGGCTTGTTGAAGTTGTGCTGCCGCGTCCTCCGGAGCATGGAAACGAGCAGGCAAGGGAAGATCCGGCCTGGCTCTTCGGTTGATCTCGGTGTCGATCACCAGAGGCAGAATCGGATGGTAGAAGGGAGTCGTCGTGAGTTCAACCTGCTCCCGCTCCATGAGTCGTCGGTACAGCGGAATAATGTCTTGTATGGCCCTCCGCTGCAACTCCAATACTTCCTGCTTGTCCTCCTCGGTGAAGCTGCGATTTTTCTGGCGCAGCGCAGCCAGACGAGGATATTGTTGAACGGTGCCATATCCGAACCAGGCGAGGTTGTGCCAGACTTGGAGGTCTAGCAACTCTTGTGTGGAGAATTGACGGGCGACGCGGTGGAGATCATGCCCCGGGACATCCAGTCCGCGTTTCACCAGCAACTCATGGTATCGTGGATAGGGGCGCACCATGGTCGCCCAGTTGGCTGAAAAGAAATGACGGACCAGAAAGGCCTTTTCTTCAAGGGTGAGGCTGGCCGCTGGGCGTTGTGCATGTTCGAGAAACAGATCGAGGATCTTCCCGCTCCCGATCTCCTGTAACTGCAAGAGGAGAGACGGCGTAAAATTGAACGTGGCGCGTACACCGGGGAATTTCTCCAACAGATAGGCCATATCGTAATAGGCCTTGGTCGCATGCAGGCGCACCCATGGCATACTGGCTGATCCGGCCACCGGATCGGTGTAATAGGGCTGGTGCATATGCCACAGAAAACACACGTGGACATGCTTCATTGATGCCGATTTCCCTTCATCTTGGCGAGTATGTCATAGGGGGTATGAGCATGCAATCTGCAGGCGGGTTTGTGATGGAACATCGCACGAGGAGTTGAGATGGTGACCTTTCTTCGGTATTGGGGGCCGGTGTGCGGCTATGCCGGGCTCATTTTTTATTTATCCGCGCAGTCGCATCCGGAAGAGCATGTGCCGTTCGTCATGCATTTCAGTGATAAGGTTTTGCACGCCGTCGAGTATGCGGTATTCGGTGCGTTGTGTTACCGGGCGCTTCGTGGAAGTGGGAATGATGCGTGGAGACAACAAGCGATTCCGGCAGCCCTCCTTCTGGCCTCGTTGTATGGGCTGAGCGATGAGGTTCACCAAGCGTTCGTTCCGTTTCGAGATTCGAATTGGCTCGATTGGCTGGCGGATACGATTGGTGCGGCTGTCGGTGTGGTAGGCAGCCGATTTTTATCATGGGGTTCTCAGGAGACCGGCAAGAGAGCGATCATGAGAGTCGGTTGAACGCCGCGTGCATGCACCTAAAGATCAAAAGCATAAAGCTTCATGGATAGCGTAGGCACGGTTTGGCAGCTGAATAGGCCTCTGATAAGGCCCTAAGTTTTGTAGGTTTGTTGAAGAAAAACAGACGTCGCATGCGCACGGCGAGTGACCTGAAGTTTGAGGTAGATACTGTTCAAGTAATTCTTGACCGTCTTATCGCTGAGGCCTAGCGCACTAGTGATTTCTTTGTTGATTCTTCCCTGCGCCACAAGTTCCATAATACGGTGCTCTTGGGCACAGAGCGTCCCCCGCATTTTCTCGCATATTGAAACATGTTGGTCCCGGATATAGGCCAGTACTCTGGATGAGACAGCCGGATCAAGGATCGATTGCCCTGCGGCGACTCTTTCAACGGCCCGGACTAGTTCTGGTCCGGTGACGGTCTTGGGCATGAAGCCTGCCGCTCCAGATCGTAGAGCTGAGATGATAGACCAGTCATCGGGGCTATGCGTCAGCACGAGTAAACGAATGTTGCGAGAGACTTCGTGGATGCGACGCAATACATCGATTTCCCCTCCGCCAGGCAATCGTAACTCGATGAGCACGACATCGGGCCTGAGTCGATGAGCTTGTTCTACAGCGGCCGTCACCGTGCCTGCCTCGCCGATAATCTTGATGTGTTCGGCATGATCCAGCATCGTCCGCACGCCGGCCCGCGCAATTTCATGGCTATCGGCGATCAGCAGCCTGATCGATGTGGCTGTTTTGGCCTGGACCGTACGATCGTGCGATGTGATCGAATGATCGCTAGGGTGACCGGTCAGCCTGGTTGCGTTTTGGTAAGGATTGCCTTGGATCCAGGCTGAATACCCCCTGCCCAGTATTCTCATCTCTCTCTCAAGCCCTCTGAATGTCTCTAAGATGATGAAGTGTCAGTAGGCAAAAGATGTTGTCGATGCATCACGATTACCTGTCATGGTTGATTCGAATCGCCCATCGGATGAGTGCGCTTCGGGATTTCAAGCCGGTTTTTTCTCGAATTTTCGCAATGTGTCCCTCCGCAGTACGGACACTGAGTTTGAGGATGCCGGCAATTCCCTTGTCCGAGAGACCTTCCCCGATGAGCCTCACTATTTGCTGTTCTCGCGGGGTGAGTTGGGCGAACATCTCTATTTCTGGACCGACCGTAGGTACTTGTTTCTCCTCTGCGGGTGCGAGCGGAAAGGAAGGCCCTTCGACAATCATGCTCTGAGGGGTCCGTTCGAGATGGACGGTTAAGGAACACTCTTTCGGAGGCACGTCGGGCCCGCGACAAATCTCGACCTTGGCGAAGTTGAAATGGTGTCCGGCGATCCCTCCGAGCATGCCCGCTTCAATCTGACAGAGATGCGGATCATCTGCGGCAAGTTTCCCAAACGGGCAGTGCGGAATAGAAATGCTGACGAGGCCGTTCGTTTCCACCTTCACGTCATGATTCCACCCCCAGTGCGTCTTCATCCACTCCAGACAGCGAAGGTAGTCTTCCCGTTGGAACGGCGGTGCAGCTGGGTGAGATTGTCGAACCTGGCTGACCACCTCCCGGCCAAGACGCATTCCGATCTCGCGAAGTGTGCGCTCATAGAATGAGGGGTGGAAGATGTTCTTCACAGCCTCCGAGAGGCCTTCGAGGACACGTTGTGGGAATGCTTTGGAATCATCCATTAATTAACCAGGCCCCTTAAGCTTGTGGCGTTGAATCATGTAGAAGGCGTTGCCATATGAACCAGAGCTCTCTGTAGAGACTTTCCTTAGGAAACCAGTGTATAACGTCTTAACCGTAAGACAAGGTGGCTATATGGGCAGGGGCGATGCGTCGGCATCGGGGTGTCCGCATGGTCTCTCTTTTGGAGTTTGAACAGAAGCCGGTTGCGGTGCGATGAATTGGGTCTGCCCACGCCTCACTCGATGCCATTCTCGGTCTCGCCAGGAAATGCCGAACTCCCAAACAATTTAAGCGGCTCCTCACCCTGGTACATTCCCTCATCCCCTATCGGTCTCTCGTCTGTGCGTGGGGCTATCCCCGCGCCTACCGACTCTGCAATATCTTGAGCATCGGCTAATCCAAACCGTTCCTTCGCTGGTATTTCACAGAGGGGATGCTCAGAAAGGATCCGGTCTTTGCGGAGTGGTTGCGGACAAGAGAGCCATTTGTCTGGAACGAGGTCGCGCGCCGATTCTCGAGACAGATTGATCCCGAGTTTGTGAGGAAGGTGCGGGAGTATCAACTGCAGTATTCGCTGTGCGGCGGCACCATTGAGACGGGAGATCATGAATTGGGGTGCTACATCGCGCTTGTCTTGGATTCTGAAGAGGAATGCCGCCTCCATATGAAATATTTTTGTGATCTGCTGCCTTCTCTGACCCACGCTTTCGAGCGTTCCTACCCCAGGGGACGGTTGACCAAGCGGGAAGGTGCCGTTCTTGAACTGCGGGCGAAAGGCCATCAGGTCAAGGCCATTGCCGATCTCCTGGACATCTCGCCGCGAACAGTCAAAATGCATGTTGAAGCCATCAAGGAGAAGCTCTATACCGATGACCTTGTCAACGCGATCGTGATCGCCCTGAAGCTCGGCATGATCGAGTAGTGCCAACCATATCTTCCCTACCTTTTCCACCCGCGCCGCAAGCCGGGCGAATGATGACATAAGTCTTTTCAGACAGCTAGCGTAGTTGTTCCTGCCACAGATGAGTATTCACGCGCATTAAGTCTCTGAAAAATAATCCGAAATTGAAAGAGAGGGACCTCCGTCCGCTCGCGACAGCAGGCGGAGATAGTGGGAGAAGCGTTGGGAAAGATCTCCATCCGCGAGGTTCTTGTATCAAGTGGATGGTGTGGAGGTATGAGGGGGAGAGAGGCTTGCTAGGCGCTGCGTAGGTCGAGAGAACGTATGGAGAGTAAACTGCCTGTGTATCGGTACTGGCCGACAGTTCGGCATTCCTCGCGAGCTGTACCCATCCTGATCCTCGCCCTTCTGGCGGGGAGCCTTGCAGTGGGTGCCATCACCTTGCACTACCTCGAGCGTCAATTGATAGCGGATGCAGGCCAGAGCCTCGCGTTGGCAGCGGGTGATATCGCGGGCAAGATGGATCTGCAGATGCGGGAACGGTACGGCGACATCCAGATGCTGGCCCGGTCCGGGACCTTCCAGGAGCGCCACGTGGTGGCGATGACAGAGTATTTGAGATGGATGACTGACGCATACCCTGTCTATGAAAGTATCGCCGTCCTCAATGCAGTCGGTCGAATCATTGCCTCGACGAATTCCGAAGAGCTCGGTCTCGAGAGCGGATCTCGCCATTGGTTTCGGTCTGCGAGGGATTTTGAGGGAGTTGACGCTGTAGAGCCGAAACGCTCTGACGAGTCACATGGCGTCATGGCAGCGAGGCTGACGGCGCCCATCAAAGGAAAGTCGGGAGAATTTCTGGGGGTTGTCACTTCGCAAATCTCGTTTGCGGTCTTGGAAGACTCCATCGTACAGACCGTGGTCGCCTTACAGGCGCAATGGGGATCGGATATCAGGGTCGAGTACCAATTCATGAATCGCGCAGGTGAGGTTATTGCGGATTCGCATCTCCGACAGGAAGGGAAGGTCAACTTAATACGAATGGGGCTGCCATCGGCGCAGTTGTTTGATTCAGCTCCTCCGGGATTTATCGAAGAGCAGCACCTGCGCCGTCCGGTGGAAGTGGTGACAGGCTATGCCATGACGAAGGGAATCGAAGGGATTGGGGCGTTTCGGTGGGGTGTCCTCGTGCGGGTGGACCGCGGCGACATTCTGGCTCCCATCCGAAGGATTCTCGAAAATATCGGTCTTGGAGGGGCACTTGTCTTTCTGCCGTTGCTCGGAGGACTGCTCTGGACAATCACCCATCTCGAGCATGCACGAGCGATAGCCGATGAGGAGCGCAAACGTGCCGAAGCGGCGGAGGCGAAGTTCCACAACATCGTGGAATTGGCTCCCGATGCGATTGTGATGACGGATGTCGATGGCCGCATCGTGCTGTCCAACCGCCAGACCGAACGGCTGTTCGGTCTCGCAGTCGACGAGCTCCGAGGGAAGCTGGTCGAAGCCTTGGTGCCTGGGGACTGTTGGGACCGGCATCGGCGAGATTGCGCGCGGTTCACCGAGATGCCCGCTGCGGAATTGGTAGGCATCGATTTCGACCTGACAGGGCGTCGGCGAGATGGCACCGAATTTCCTGTGCAGATCAGTTTGAGTCATGTCGATTTAGAGGAAGGTCGATTGGTGATTGCGGCTATCCGGGATGTCACGCGGCAGAAAGCGCAAGACCTGGAGTTGCGCGCCGCGAAGGAGGAGGCGGAAGCCGGTGTCAAAGCCAAGAGCGAGTTTCTCGCGACAATGAGTCACGAGATCCGCACGCCGATGAACGGCATTATCGGTATGACAGGTCTGCTTCTGGATACGCCGCTCACTGCGGAGCAGCGTGAATATGCTGACACGGTTCGTGTGTCGGGGGAGGCCTTGCTCGATATCATCAATGACATTCTCGATTTCTCAAAGGCCGAAGCGGGGAAACTCGATTTGGAAACAGTGGATTTTGATCTCAGGGTCTTGTGCGAAGATGTGGTCATGCTCTTGGCGGAGCGGGCTCACAGCAAGGGGCTGGAGCTTGCGAGCCTGGTGCAGGCCTCGGTTCCGACTGCAGTGCGGGGAGATCCGGGCCGCGTGCGCCAGATCCTGACCAATTTGGTTGCGAACGCCATCAAATTTACAGAAACAGGGGAAATCGTCGTCAATGTGAGCGTGGCCGACTCCATGCAAGGTCCCGGACCGGAGCACGTGAACATCCGATTTGATGTGACCGACACGGGCATCGGAATGGTTCCGGAGCAATGTATTAGAATCTTTGAGCGGTTCACACAAGCCGATAGCTCAACGTCCCGCCGATACGGCGGGACAGGCCTAGGACTGGCGATTTGTAAGATGCTGACCCAATTGATGCAGGGCCATATCGGGGTGAAAAGCGCATTGGAACAGGGCAGTACATTCTGGTTCATCGTTCCCCTCCAGCGGCAGGCAGGGGTTCAACAGGCACAGGTCGTTCCGTCGAGATCACTCCGGGGGCATCGGGTGTTGATCGTTGATGACCATGCCGTGAATCGTCGTGTTCTTGAACACCAACTGGGCATCCATGGCATTCTGCACGAGAGCGCCAATGATGGCCTGCAAGCGCTCACCACGATGAAACGGTTCGCGGCGCAGGGCACGCCATTTGACGTGGCGATCCTCGATTTGCATATGTCTGGAATGGATGGATTTGAACTGGCCCGCAGGATTAAAGCGGACTCAGTACTGAGCCGAATCCACCTGGTGTTGCTCACCTCGCTTGGCCGCCGAGGAGACGCGAAGATCGCACAGGAGGCCGGAATCCTCGCCTATCTTACGAAACCAGTCCGACAAAACCAATTGATCGAGTGTCTTACCCTTGCCATGGCAACGAGGGAGCGAACGGCTGTCCGGGCGGACAATCAACCGCCTCTCATGATTACCCGGCACAGCTTGTCTGAAGCTCAAGCGCAACGCAGTCCTCGCGTGCTTGTGGTCGAGGATAACCCTGTCAACCAGAAGGTTGCGGCCATGATGCTTGAAAAACTCGGCTGCCGCGTGGACGTGGCTGCAAATGGGCGTGAGGCGGTGGAAGGATTGGCCAGAATTCAATACGCGCTGGTCTTCATGGATTGCCAGATGCCTGAAATGGATGGATTCGAGGCGACTCGCCTGATCCGGCAACAAGAGCGAGCATGGGGCCACATCCCGATCGTCGCCATCACCGCCAACGCTATGGCCGAAGATCGTGCCTGTTGCCTGGCCATCGGCATGGATGATTTTCTCAGCAAGCCGGTGCAGTCGCAGGATTTGGCAGAGATTCTTCGTCGGTGGCTGCCACCGCAGGAAGGGGAAGCGCATCGAGAGGCAATATCTACTCGTGCTGCCTGACGCGACAGGTAGCCGGCTCGTGCTGTCGAGGGGGAAGGGGAGATGGCTCGTCTGGCTGGCCCAGCGCGAATTGCTCCCTGCAACGAAGTCAAGCGGGGTTTCGGAAGGCCATGGCGACAACGAGGGGAGACCACAGTACGTCGACGACGACATTTGTCACGACCCACTGCATGACAATAAATTGGTCGCCGTATATGCCGCCGCTGTTTGGAAGGAGGGACGGGTGGACGGAACAATCATCGGCGTGCTGGGCGTCGTGTTTGATTGGGAAACCCAATCCCAAATCATTGTTCAGAACGAGGCCTTCATCTCCGAGGCCTCATGGAAGCGCACCAGAGTGATGTTGCTCGATAACGATCTGCGGATTATCGCCGCCTCCGACAAGCAAGGACCTCTGCAGCCGTTCGCGCTCGATCACCAGGGACGACAACGAGGGTATACTGTCAATGGCGCTCATGACGTGATTGCCTATGCTAGGACCATCGGATACCAAGAATACGACGGCCTAGGCTGGTATGGGGTCATCGTGCGAACGCCTCGGTAGCCCAAGAGGCTCTCCATAGATTGGAGTGGGTAAATGAGAGATTGTCTCTCTCCAACCCCGCAGCCATTCTGCAGTTTGGCCTGATTGGTCGGCTCTCGAATCTCGTTCAATGAGTGAGACAGGCTCCGGGCCGCGCATGGCATGAACAACCACGGAGCGTATCCAGACCCTCTCTGCCTTATTCTTGTTCCCAAGATTCCGTGCTTGTCGCCAATAGCAAGGGATCCATGGTGACGGCGAACACAATTTCTTCCCGAGCCCAGGTACTTCCCACTGATCACACACTCATGGCACAGGTCAGTGAGATGCATGTTCCACTGGGCTTAGCTCCGAGAGGGGCAGGGGACCTATGGGCGATCAAACCGGAGGTTTACTCTATCGTGCAGTGGAATGAGCGGGTGGCGGGAACCTTCAGCGACCACCGAGTACACCTCTGCGCTGTCGTTAAGAATCACTCAATCTTGCCGATATGAGGTATAGGCAGAAAGGCGGAGTAGATTTGCGCCTTTTGCCTTTCTCTGCAGAGGCGGCATCGTTCCGACGGTTCAATGGGCAGCCGGCCACGCTTCATCGGGTTGCTTTCATGCGATGTTTAGGGGGCTGTTGAATCTCCTGTTAGGAGGCTTTCCCATGAGCGGTAGGACGGTATCAGGGCATAGGGCGTTACAGGCGGTGTTCCCCAGGGATGGGCAAATACAAGGGAGTGAGCTGGAGGGAGCGTCCGTGGCGCAGAAATATCTGTTACCGCTGCTTGTGGTCGTCTGTCTCGTGGTCACGTTGCTGGTCGGAGGTGTCATCCTCTCGTATCTCGAATCTCGATTCGTGGCGGCTGCCGGAGAAAGCCTGGCCTTGGCTGCGGTCGATATAGCGGACAAGCTGGATTACCAGATGATGGAGCGCTATAGCGACATCCAGATGTTGGCCCGCTCTCAGACTTTGAGGGGGGGCGATGCCAAGAAGATGTCGGAGTATTTGCAATGGATGAGCGAAACCCACCATACGTACGAGTGGCTGGGCGTCACCGACGCGACAGGTCGAATCATCGCCGGGACTGATTCTGAGACCATTGGCCAGGATAGGAGCCGTCGCCTGTGGTTTCGATGGGCAAGGGATTTCGGGACCATTGACCTCAGAGAGCCGATGATTGATCAGGATTCGCATGACGTCAGTTCGATTGCCCTGACTTCAGCGATCAGGGGGGCGTCGGGCGAATTCCTGGGGGCGATTACAGCGAGGATTGCGGTGTCCAGGCTGGAGGACGCCTTTGTGCGGACTGTGGTCACGTTACAGGGGCAATGGGGAACGGATGCACGGATCGAGTACCAATTTCTCAACCGTGCGGGCGAGGTCATCACCGATTCGATTCTACGCGAAGAACGACAGATCAATTTAAGACGGATGGGTCTGCCTTCGGCGCAGCTGGTTGAGAATGGCCCGCCCGGCTTTGTCGAGGAGCGACATGTACGCCGCCAGGTGGATGTGGTGACGGGCTATGCCACGACGAGAGGAATCGAAGGACAGAGCGCGTTTCGCTGGGGCGTTCTGGTGCGCGTAGATCGTGACGACCTGATAAGACCGATCCGGGTCACTGTGGCAAAGATCGGCCTGGCTGGCATCGGCATGTTACTGCCGTTGGCGGGGGGGATTGTATGGAGCCGTCGCCGGGAGCGCAACGCGTTGGCGACAGCGATTGAGGCGCAAACGCAGGCGCAAGAGGCCGAACACAAGTTCCAATATCTCGTGGCGGCGGCCCCCGATGCCATCGTCATGACCGACAAAAACGGCCGGATCGTCTTGAGCAATCGGCGGGCCGAGGTGTTGTTCGGTTTTGCGTCGGATGAGTTGTTCGGACAGCCGATCGAGACCCTGGTGCCGGAACGATTTCGCGCAGGGCACCACGGCCATTGCACGCGCTTTACCGCGGTGCCGTCGGTCAGGCCGATGGGTCCCGGGCTCGATCTGACGGGACGCCGCCGCGATGGGAGCGAATTTCCGGTGGAGATTGCCCTCAGTCATATGGAAACGTCCGAGGGCCGGTTCGTGATCGCGGCCGTCCGCGACATCAGCGAGCGCCATGCGATTCAGCAGGAGCTGCGCGCTGCGAAAGAAGCGGCGGAAGTCAGCACACGGGTCAAGAGTGACTTTCTGGCGACAATGAGCCACGAAATCCGAACGCCGATCAACGGCGTCATCGGCACGACCGATCTCTTGATGGAGACGGCGTTGACCCCGGAACAGCGCGAGTTCGGCGAAATGATCCGCTATTCAGGCAACGCGCTGCTCGACGTGATCAACGACATTCTCGATTTTTCGAAAATCGAAGCCCACAAGGTCAGCCTCGAAACGATCGACTTCAACCTTCATACGACGGTCGAAGAGGTTGTCTCGTTGCTGGCGGAGCGGGCCTATGCGAAAGGGCTGGAGCTGGCCTACCTCATTCATGCGAACGTGCCGACCCTTCTGTGCGGCGATCCCGGCCGATTGCGCCAGGTTTTGATCAATCTGATCGGCAACGCGATCAAATTCACTGAACATGGCGAGGTCGTCGTCACGGTGACGCTCGAGAATAAAGTGAGAGACAACGAGGCGGACGAGGTGGGCATTCGATGCGAGGTTGCCGACACGGGCATTGGAATGACGGCGGAGCAGCGCGCTCGCATTTTCAAGCCATTCACCCAGGCCGACAGTTCGACCACCAGGAAATACGGAGGGACGGGATTGGGTCTTACTATTTGCAAGGAGCTGGTCGGTTTGATGGGGGGAGAGATCGGAGTGGAGAGTGTGCCGGGGGAAGGCAGCCTGTTTTGGTTCACCGTCCGCATGGCCGGACAGCCGAACAGCTCCCAGATTCAGCCCACGGTGGAAGCGGCGCTCCAGGGCCGTCGGTGTTTGATCGTCGACGAGAAGGCCATCAATCGAAAAATTCTTGCGCATCAACTCGGCGCTCGGGGAATCTTGCACGAAAGCGTGGACGACGGGGTTCGCGCGCTCGATCGGCTTCGAACGGCTGCCGCTGGCGGCGCGCCCTTCGATTTGGCGATTCTCGATCTGCACATGTCGGTGATGGGCGGGCTGGAGTTGGCCCGCCGGATCAAGGAGGATGCGGCCATTTGTTCGGTGCGCTTGGTCCTCCTGGCTTCTCTCGGCCGCCGCGGCGATGCCAAAATGGCGCAGGAGGCTGGCATTGCCGCCTATCTCACCAAACCGATTCGGCAAGCGCAACTGACCGCCTGCCTCAGTGCGGTGATGGGGCAGGCCGCACCGCCGGGTCCGATCATTACCCGCCATAGTGTGGCGGAAGCCCAGGCCGGCCTGGGCGGGCGCGTGTTGATTGTGGACGACAATCCGATCAATCAGAAAGTAGCCGCCCGCATGGTGGAAGAACTCGGCTGTTCGGTGGATATCGCCGCCAATGGACGCGAAGCCCTCGAAGCCGTGGCGAGGACCAAGTACGATGCCGTTCTGATGGACTGCCAGATGCCGGAGATCAACGGATTCGAGGCGACGGCGGAAATTCGCCGACGGGAACAAGGAGGAAAGCGCCTGCCGATCATCGCGATGACGGCGAACACGGCGCAGGATGACCAGGCTCTTGGTTACGCAGCTGGCATGGATGATTATTTGAGCAAGCCGTTTCAGGCGAAGGCCCTCGCCGAGGTGCTTGGGCGATGGGTTGTGGCCTCCGAGAAGAGCCACGGAGCGGTTCGCGAAAGTCTTCCGCGTACGGCGGCATAGAACAGGTTTCAACGAGGATCTGGCAAATCAGCAGGAGCGTAGGCCATGTCGATCTTGATCGTCGAGGATAACCCGATCAACGCCAAGCTCATCGAATTGGCACTGCACGCGAAGGGATACGAGACGCTGTCTGCAAAGAACGGAGCCGAAGCGCTGGCGATGCTGTGGAGCCCAAATGATGTGGAATTGATCATTACGGATTACATGATGCCTGAAATGAACGGGTTGGAGTTCATCGCGAGGGTCAAGGAGCTGCCGAGCTGCAAGGCGATCCACATCATTATGGCCTCAGCCTACTCGAACCTCGAAACGGTCAAACGCGCGAAGGAGTTGGGATGCGCCGACTTTCTGGTCAAGCCGATTGATAAGGCGCAATTGATCGAACGAGTCACGCATATGTTGAAGGGGGCACCGATCGTGTTGAAGGAGAAAGCGTTGGTGATGCGTACCTTGGATATCGGCTCGGAGGAATACGACGATTTTGCGAAGATGTTTGCGGCGCAATTGGCCGTCGCCATGCCGCTCGTCGAGTCGGAACAGCAGGAGTCCGAGGAAACGATCTCAGAGCAAGTGGGTTACATGCTCAAAGAACTGGCGGAAAGCGCGGCATTTCTCGGTGGCGAGAAATTCGTAGGTCTGTATTCGAGATACAAAGTAGAGAATCAGTTAGTACGGTCGAAATGCACGGAGCTATTGCGGGCTCTGCAAGAATTGGCGGCTGCGCTGGCAACAGGTGGGCGGTCCTCGCCCGGAATGGGGGCCGTTGATTGAAATGGCCACAGGAGCCTCTTACCGGTTCTCCGTTCGCGAAGTCGCTCTCTCCATCGATTCCGGCGGTCTTCGTGACAAGCGTGGACTTCGTGGGTATAATCCACATGTATGTCTACGGTGAATCCTGCTCCTCCCCTCGCTCCGCTGTCTCCTCCCGATCAAACCCTCATCGCGCAGGCCGTTGAGACTCGTTTTTCTCCCGGCCTCGTCTTGAAGGCGCTGACGCCATTGGCAGGCGATGCCTCCAATCGGCGCTACTATCGAGCTACCGTTGCCGGCGGGCCACCACATGCTGTGATCGTGATGCAGCTCGCTGAGCCGGAAGGCTTCAAGCAATCTGAAGAGGCGGTCAGTGGGGGGATTCATCAGATCGTTGAACTGCCGTTCATCAACATCATGTCGCATCTGGCCAAAGCGAATGTGCCGGTGCCTGCACTCCACTACTATGATCAATCCGCAGGGCTGCTCTATCTGGAAGATTTCGGAGATGTGACCTTGGCGGAGGCTGTTAGCCAGGCGGATGCGCCAAGCTTGGAGTCACGGTATAAGCAGGCCATCAATGTCTTGGTACAGATGCAGATCAACGCCACGACGCCGGCGGATCCTGGGTGCTTGGCGTTTCACCGCAGTTTCGATGTGCCGTTGCTGATGTGGGAGTTCGATCATTTTCTTGAGTATGGAATTGTGGCGCGTCGCGGCAACCCGTTGCCTGAAAAGGACGCCACGGCAATCAGACGGGAGTTCGAAGGAATCGCGGAACTCCTCGCCGGGCAACCACGCGTCTTTACGCATCGCGATTATCACTCTCGCAATTTGATGGTTGACGGGTTGCGGCTCGGCGTGATCGACTTTCAGGATGCGTTGATGGGACCGGCAACCTACGATTTGGCCTCACTCTTACGGGATGCCTACATTCGACTTGACGAAGCCCTCGTTGACAATTTGGTGGGGTACTATCTTGATCAGCTGGCCGAACAGCGCTTCGTCTGGACCAATCGTGCCGCGTTTCGACGGCTGTTTGATCTGACAAGTATTCAGCGCAATCTGAAGGCGGCCGGCCGGTTTGTCTACATTGATCGGGTCAAAGGCAACTCGAAATTCTTAGCTGATATCCCTCGCGTCTTGAGCTACGTCAAGCGCAATCTTGAAAAACATCCGGAGCTGGATACACTCCGGAGGCACCTCACACCGTATGTGCCTGAATTGCAGTAGAGGACTGATCGTGTGAAGGCCATGATTCTTGCGGCTGGTCTTGGCACTCGCCTGAGACCGCTGACGTACACCATTCCTAAGCCGTTGCTGCCGGTCGGCGGGGTGCCGCTCATCGTCTGGAACCTCCTGTTGCTGAGGCGGCATGGATTCCGTCAAGTCGTGATCAACCTGCATCATCTGGGGCCGATGATTGAACAGGCCTTGGGCACGGGTTCGAAATTTGGGATGCGGATCATCTATTCGCATGAGCCGGTCATTCTGGGCACCGGCGGTGGAATCAAACAAGCAGAATCTCATTTTTCGGGAGAGCCGGTGTTGATCCTCAATGGGGATACACTGGTGGAATTGGATCTTGAGGCGCTCTGTGATTTTCATCGCACCAGCCACGCGGCGGCAACGCTGGTGCTTCGAGAAGATTCGGACGCGGTCAGCTGGGGGCTCGTTGAGGTGGAAGAGAAGGAGAGGAAGATCCTGCGTATCACCGGAAAAGGGTTTGCGGATTCCGTTCCCACGATGTCACGTATGTTCGCCGGGATTCACATCTTGCACCCTCGGTTGCTCCGGCAGGTGCCGAAAGGAGTGGCCTCTTCGATCATCGATCCTTATGTGAAGGCCATCGAGCGAGGAGAGCCGGTGCTTGGGTATGATCTTCAGGGCTACTGGTCGGATATTGGCACGGCCGAGCGCTACGCGCAGGCGGAACGGGATGTCCGAGCGGGACTGATTCGTTTGGAAGCCCGTCAGTCAGCCGCATCCCGCGTGCCGCTCTGCTAGACCGTCTTGCCCCAGTCGCAACCCTCCGTCGACCAGTCACCTCGTCTCGCCTATTTTTGCTGTTTGAGTAACCGAGCCAGATAGGTTCGCTGGAGCTTGAGCGATTCCGCGGCTTTTGTCTGATTGCCTTCGGCCAGTTCCATCGCACGCGCGATGATGTAGCGGCTGTGGTGTTCCATCGATTCATGGTAGGGCAGGTTCAGGTACGGGAGAAAAGGATCTTCGTCTTGACAGGGGCCAGTGTCATCTGCTAGGAGCGCCAACATCTCCGGTTCAATGGTGTCTTTCGGGCTCAAGACGACGGCGCGCGCGATCACATTATCCAATTCCCGAATATTCCCCGGCCAGGGATAGCCGGTCAAGGCCTCGATTGCCGCTATACTCAGCGCCATGCCTGGTCGTTTTGCATCTCTCGTATGCCGATCCAAAAAGAACTGGGCCAGGGCCGGGACATCCCCTGATCGTTCGCGAAGTGGCGGCAGCGTGAAGGTCACGACATTGAGTCGAAAGTAGAGATCTTCGCGGAACTGGCCTGCTCGCACGGCCTGCCGAAGGTCCTTGTTCGTGGCCGCAATGATACGAATGTTGACTGAGACGGTCTTGGAGCCGCCGACACGTTGAAACTCCCGGTCTTGCAGGACACGTAACAACTTTGCTTGCAACGGAAGGGACATGTCTCCGATCTCGTCCAGGAAGACGGTTCCCCCGTCGGCCATTTCCAGCTTGCCCTTCTGCTGTCGGTCGGCCCCGGTGAACGCTCCTCGCTCATGTCCGAATAGTTCATTCTCCAGCAACGTCTCCGTCAAGGCGACGCAGTTGATGACGATGAGCGGCATGGCACCACGATGGCTCCACTGATGGATCGACCGAGCGAAGAGTTCCTTGCCGGTCCCGCTTTCGCCGAGGAGTAATACGCTCGCATCGGACTTGGCGGCCCGTTGTGCCGCTTCCACGACAGACTTGACGGACGGGCTGTTGCCGACGATGGAGGCGTAACGGCCGTCGACTTCAGACCGGAGATAGGCGACCTGGCGTCGCAGCGCATCCCGCTCTAAGGCTTTGCGAATCACGATCAACAGATGGTCTTTATCGAGGGGTTTGGTCAGAAAGTCGTAGGCCCCTTCCTTCATGGCCTCCACCGCGGCTTCAACAGAGCCATGCGCGGTCATGACGATGACGGGAATATTTTCAGACGGTTTGATCTGGGACAGACGCTTGAGGACTTCAAGCCCTGACACTTTGGGCAATGTGAGGTCCAGGAGGATCAGCTGGGGAGACTCGTGAACGATCTGGTCAAGCGCCTGTTGCCCTTCGGTGGCCGCGACGGTCTCGTATCCGGAAGCATGGAGCCGGTCCTCAAGCATCATGACGATGTCGGGGTCATCGTCGACAATAAGAATTTTGGCGTTCATCGGAGTAATCCTCTGTCTTCGGTCACCCGCTAGGGCCGAATCGGCCAGGAAGTCGTTATCCATTGACGAGCGGCGAGGTGTGAGACATCTCCACCTACCCGTTCATGACGTTGATGACGAGTCCCGTCAACGGCTTCGGGTAAAAATACGTTGATTTGTGCGGCATCCGCTCCCCCGCAGCTGCGACCGCTTGCACTTCACTGACCTTCGTGGCGTTGAGCAGGAATGCGCCGGTCCCTGTTCCGTTGGCCACCCAGTCTAGGGCTTCATGGTCATCTTTGGTGTACAGAATGGCTTCTTGTTCCTGTTGTGTTGGACAGAGCTTGGTCACGATCAGCTGCTGCAGCAGTGAGACGTCGAGTTGGGCTCGAGGTGAGGCCTGAATGGAAGGTCGATGGGCCGGCTTCAGGGTGAGGGTGACGTAGCGGTTATCGCCTTGACGTATCAGCCCGAACACCGGGGCCTTCTTTCCTTCACTCCGCAAGCTGGCCAGGAATTGTGAGCGTGTGTGATCTTGAGTGGATGCGTTAAAGGGGTATTCTTGAAGCTCAAACACGTCGCCCAATACTGTCTTGATCTGGTCCGAAGACGGCAAGGGGGTGGTCGCAACGCGGTGCGTCGGTAAGACCGTCAATCCCGGATCTTCAAGTGGGGTAAGCAGCATGAGCACCGAGTCGAAGGGTTGCAGCCCAGTCTGATGGCTCATCTGCTGTCGCCGGAGCTTTTGATAGTTCAACGCCGTTTCATAGCGATGGTGACCGTCCGCGATGAACAACGGCTTGCTGTGCATCGCATCGGTCACCTGTTTCAGTACCGTCTCGTCGGTCACGGTCCACAAGCATTCTCGACATCCGGCATCGTCGTGAAAGTCGTAGCGCGCCGGCGTGCCCTTTGTTGCGGTTTCCAGAAGTTGGATGATGGCACCGAGCGGATCAGAGTAGAGGGACCAGATCGGGCTGAAGTTTGAACGACAGGCTTCGATCAGATTCAGGCGATCCGTCTTTGCCGCGGCACGTGTGTTCTCATGGGGGTAGATATGTCCGGAGTCGAGCGCCTCCAGCTTTGCCAGCGCCAGAAATCCACGAAGCACTTTCTTCGGAGCATCGGGAGCTGAATAGAGAGGGGTGTATTCAATCGTGTGATAGTAGACGGCTGGCTGCGCATCGCGCTTCAGGATCCCCTCGTTGAGCCAGGTCTGCAGTGTCGTGGCTGCGCGGGTGTACCGGTTATGGGCAGGGCTGTCCCCGGTCTGGTCGAGCCCTAATTCCATTCGGATAATGTTGTGGGGATGGCGATCGTGAAGTCGCTTCTGCCCATTCGTGTCGATAATGTCGTACGGCGGGGCGACCACATCCTTGATGGGACCCACGAGCGTTTGATCGTATAGCATGCCCTGGAATGGGAAAATCTGTGACATGAACAACCCCTTGATTAATGTTGTGACAGCGCGACGACAGTTTGATGGTTACAGGAGAGAGTGGGATCCTTTCGCCCTACGCTGTGCCGCTTCTACGGTCCAGCGTTCTTCCAGCTGGTGGGAAGACAACTATCGGTCGCGGGTAATCATATAATCAGCGGCGACCGAAAGCGCACGGCGTGCGGTACTATCGTCGAAGCGTTCAAGCTCATGTTTGGCAGCGGCGATATAGGTATTCGCGCGATCCATGGCATAGGTGATTGAACCGAAATCGGCCATGAGGAATAGGATGCGCTCAAGCTCGGACGTGCTGAGCGTCCGGGTTTCCATGCGGTCTTTGATCATTTGGCGGTCCTGCTCCGAGCAGTGCTGCAATAGATGCAGCAGCGGCAGCGTCGCTTTTCCCTGCCGGAGATCTTGCCCGATCGTTTTGCCGAGCGACTCGCCGTTTGCGATGTAGTCTAAGGTATCGTCGGCGACTTGAAAGGCGATGCCGAGGTATTGTCCGAAGCGAAACAGCGCCTCCTGTTGGGTTTCAGATGCCTCGGCCAGAATGGCGCCCATGCGGCACGCTGCCGCAATGAGACCGGCGGTCTTATGCTCGACGATCTTGATATACTCAAGTTCCGGCATAGAGGGATTGCCGTTATAGTACAGCTGAAGGACTTCACCTTCCGCCATTTTGTTGCAGGCCTCGGCTAGGACTTCATTGATGCCTTGATTCTGGAACTCCACGACTTTGCACATGGCTTTTGTATAGAGGTAATCGCCAACGAGAATGCTGATTTGATTTCCCCACACTTTACGTGCGGCTCTCCTGCCTCTTCGGAGATCGGCGTCATCGACGACATCGTCGTGTAACAGGGTTGCGGTGTGGATGAATTCCACGATACTGCCGAGTTGATGATGGTCAGCGCCGGGATAACCGCAGAGGCGAGCCGACAGGAGGAGCAGGAGGGGTCTGATGCGTTTGCCGCCACCGCTCAGGATATGGGCAGCGACCGTATTGACTAGGGTTACGCTAGAGTCGAGATTTCCCCTGACTCGATCTTCGACTCCGTCCAGTTCACCACGGTAGGCATCCCACACATCTGACATACTGTGCAGGGTTGCGATCGCTGGGCTTTGTGCCATGCGCGGATGGTATGGCAGCCGAGGAAATAAAGTCAAGCAAATGAAAGAGGTATAGACTTTCCCAATCTTGACAGAGGAATGACCCATCCAGTAAGGTCCCATCGTAACATAGGGGTGATGGTCACCCTGAGCGCTAGAGAGGGTAACCCACCACAGGTTTCTCGCGTGCTTCATTCCATACATAGGAAAAACTCTCAGTCTTTTAACGAGATAGGTACATGAATATTCCTGGGTTTCCCCGCCAGCAAGGGCTCTACGATCCTCGGCACGAGAAGGACTCCTGTGGGATCGGTTTTGTCGTCAATATTAAAGGGAAGAAATCCCATGACATTGTCCGCAAAGGGCTTCAAGTCTTAGAGAATTTGACCCATCGTGGAGCGCAAGGCGCTGATTCCTGTACGGGAGACGGAGCAGGCATTCTTTTGCAAGTCCCGCACACATTCTTGAAGCGGGTCGCGGGGGATGTCGGCGTGTCATTGCCGGATGTTGGTGAGTACGGAGTGGGCCAGCTCTTTCTCCCGCCGACTGCAGATGCTCGACGGCTGTGCGAGAAGCTGTTCACAGAGATTCTTGTGGAAGAAGGCTTGCGTTTGCTTGGTTGGCGCGATGTGCCGGTCAAGAGCGACCGAATCGGCGCGCAAGCGCGAACGACCGAGCCGTTCATGCGGCAGATCTTCATCGCGCGAGATGCCCTCAACGAAGCCCAATTTGAGCGAAAACTATATGTGACTCGCAAGCGGGTTGAAAAGGCCGTGGCGGAGTCGGCCATTCAAGGGCGGGAACACTTCTATGTCTCGAGCCTGTCGGCCCACACCATCGTCTATAAAGGGTTGCTGCTGCCGCATCAAATGGCGGCGTACTACCAAGACCTCACCGATGAACGGATGGTCAGCGCGCTGGCCTTGGTGCACTCACGCTTCAGTACAAATACCTTTCCCACCTGGCCGCGGGCCCATCCCTATCGGTATGTGTGCCACAACGGAGAGATCAATACGCTGAAGGGGAACGTCAATTGGATGAAGGCTCGCCAGGGACGTCTTCATTCCGAGCTGTTCGGGAAGGACATGGAGAAGCTGTTCCCGATCGTCTCGGAGGATCAAAGTGACTCGGCTTGTCTCGATAATACCCTGGAATTTCTTTTGCTCGGGGGCCGTTCGCTTCCCCATGCCATGATGATGTTGATTCCAGAACCCTGGGTGGCGAATGCTCAGATGGATTTGGATCGTCGAGGCTTTTACCAGTATCACGCTGCGATGATGGAGCCGTGGGATGGGCCGGCAGCTGTCTGTTTTACCGACGGCAAAATGATCGGTGCGACGTTGGACCGGAACGGGCTGCGTCCCTGCCGCTATCAAGTGACGACCGACGGTCTCGTGGTCCTGGCATCCGAGGCCGGGGTCTTGCCAGCTGACGCAAAAGAGATCCGCATGAAGGGCCGGCTCCAACCGGGCCGCATGTTCCTCGTCGACACGGTGCAGGGCCGCATCATCGATGACGAAGAGATTAAGGCCGATATCGTGGGCCGCAAACCCTATCGCAATTGGGTGACGCAGTACGGGGTCTCGTTGGATGAGTTGCCGGAGCCGCTGAATGTTCCGCAGCCCGACCACCCGACGATCCGCCAGCGGCAGCAAGCCTTCGGCTATACGGTCGAAGAACTCAAAATGGTCATCACGCCGATGATCATGACGGGCGAAGAAGCACTCTCGTCGATGGGCACCGATACCCCCTTGGCGGTGCTATCCGATCGGCCACAGCTGCTGTTCAAATATTTCAAACAGCTCTTTGCGCAGGTGACGAATCCCCCCATCGATCCGATCCGCGAACAGCTTGTCATGTCGCTCGTGACCAACATCGGCCCGAAGCCGAACTTGATGGACGAATCGCCCGAATCATGCCGCCGTATCAAGGTACAGCAGCCGATTCTTACGAACGCCGATCTGCAAAAAATCAGAGGCATTTCCGACCCGCACTTCAAAAGCAAGACCCTCCGTATGTTGTTCCGCGTCGCCGAAGGGCCGGATGGGCTTGGCGAGGCGGTCGACGACCTCTGCCGACAAGCCTCGCAGGCGATTAAGGAAGGCTACAAGTTTCTCATTTTGAGTGATCGTGGCGTTGATGAACAGTGGGCCCCGATCCCAAGTTTGCTCGGTATCTCCGCCGTTCATCATCACCTGGTTCGGGAGTGTACGCGAACTGAAGTGGGCTTGATTCTCGAAACGGGGGAGCCTCGCGATGTGCATCAGTTTGCCTGTTTGCTCGGCTATGGTGCCGGGACCATCAACCCGTATCTGGTGTTCGAGTCGCTCGTTGACATGGAGCGCGACCACTATCTGCCGGAGGGGCTTGATGCGCAGACGGCGGAAGGGAAATTCATCAAGGCCATCAATAAGGGCCTGCTCAAGATCTTCTCGAAAATGGGGATTTCTACGGTGCAGTCCTACTGCGGGGCGCAGATCTTTGAGGCGATCGGGTTGAGTCGCGAACTGATCGATCGTTACTTTACCGAGACCCCGTCGCGCGTGGAAGGGGTCGGCATTCGCGAGGTTGGTGAAGAAACGCTACGCCGACACCGAACTGCCTATGAGCCGGCGGCGATCCGCCAACTCGATTTCGGCGGCGAGATCCACTACCGCATCCAGGGTGAGCACCACAACTGGAATCCGGAGACGATCTACAAGCTGCAGCATGCCAGCCGTTCGAACGATCCGAAGACCTACGCCGAGTTCGCGCAAATCGTGAACGACGAGAGCAAGCGGCGATCGAACCTGCGCGGCCTCCTTGATTTCAAGTTCGCGTCCCAGCCGATTCCGATTGAGGAAGTGGAGCCGGCCAAAGACATCGTGAAGCGCTTCAACACCGGCGCGATGTCCTTCGGCTCGATCAGCAAGGAAGCGCATGAAACGCTGGCGATCGCGATGAACCGGCTCGGCGGCAAGAGCAATACCGGGGAAGGTGGCGAAGATCCCGAGCGGTTCAAACCTTTGCCGAACGGCGATTCAAAGAACAGCTATATCAAACAGGTGGCGTCGGCCCGATTCGGAGTCACGGCGCATTATCTCGTGAACGCGCGGGAATTGCAGATCAAGATGGCACAGGGGGCTAAGCCCGGAGAAGGCGGTCAATTGCCGGGGCACAAGGTGGACGAAAGCATCGCGCGTTTCCGGTATGCCACGCCGGGAGTGCAACTGATTTCGCCTCCGCCACATCACGACATCTATTCGATCGAGGATTTAGCCCAGCTGATCTTCGACCTCAAGAATTCCAATCCAGATGCCGGGGTCTCCGTGAAACTGGTGGCGGAGGTCGGCGTTGGTACGGTCGCAGCCGGTGTTGCCAAGGCCCATGCGGACAAGGTGCTCATCAGCGGCGATTCGGGCGGCACGGGTGCGTCACCGTTGTCGTCGATCAAATATGCCGGAATTCCTTGGGAGCTGGGGCTAGCGGAAACTCATCAGACGCTGGTCCTCAATGATCTTCGTGGACGCATCCGTGTTGAAACGGACGGTCAGATAAAGACCGGTCGCGACGTGGTCATCGCTACGCTGCTCGGTGCGGAAGAATATGGGTTCGCGACCGCTCCCCTCATTGTCGAAGGCTGCATTATGATGCGCAAGTGCCATCTGAATACCTGCCCGGTCGGGATCGCGACACAAGATCCTGAATTGCGCAAGAGGTTCAACGGTAAGCCTGAACACATCGTCAACTACCTGTTCTTCGTGGCCGAAGAAGCCCGGCAGTTGATGGCGAAGCTCGGCTTCAGGACGATCAACGAGATGGTTGGCTGCGTCGACAGGCTCAAGGTCGCGACAGCTGTCGACCACTGGAAAGCCAAGGGGCTGGATCTCACGCCGCTACTGACGGCTCCGGATGTGCCGGCGAATGTGCCGCGCTATTGCGTGCAGAAGCAGGACCATGGTCTTGCCGACATCCTCGACAACAAACTCGTCGAGCTCTGCAAGGTCGCCATTGAGAAGGGTGAGAAGGTCACACTCGATCTTCCAATCAGGAATATCAACCGGACGACCGGCACGGTGCTCTCCAGCAAGATCGCGAAGAGGTATGGGTCTGACGGGTTGCCAGAAGACACGATCTCAATCAAGTTCTCCGGCTCGGCAGGCCAATCGTTCGGAGCTTTCCTCGCGAAAGGCATCACGCTGACGTTGGAAGGGGAGTCCAATGACTATATCGGCAAGGGATTGTCCGGTGGCAAGATCATTGTCTTCCCGCCCAAGAACATTTTGTACAATCCAGAAGAGACGATTTTGATCGGCAATACCTCGCTCTATGGGGCGACACAAGGTGAGGCCTATTTCTATGGGATGGCGGGGGAACGGTTTGCCGTGAGGAACAGCGGGGCACAGGCCGTCGTCGAAGGGACGGGCGATCACGGGTGTGAGTACATGACCGGCGGCGTGGTTGTGGTGCTCGGTGGGACCGGCCGTAATTTCGCGGCTGGCATGTCCGGGGGAGTGGCGTTCGTGCTGGATGATGCCGGGTCATTCCAGAGCCGTTGTAACACCGGGATGGTTGAATTGGAGCCGGTGACGACGAAGGAAGACAAGCAACTACTCCACGGGTTGATCACCAAGCATTTTATGTATACGGGGAGCCGTAAGGCCAAGCATGTGCTCGATGCGTTCGAGGCCACCTTGCCGAAGTTCGTCAAGGTCATGCCGGTCGATTACAAGCGTGTGATGGAAGAACGGAAGCGGAAGGCGAGTGCGGTACACTAGTTGGTGAGGAGTGAAGGGTAAGGGGTAAAGAGGTTAGAAGAGAAAAGATGGGAGACCCGAAAGGTTTCATAAAATACGCCCGTGAGGGCCCGAAGCGTAAGCCGATCGAACTGCGTGTGCTCGATTGGAAGGAGATGTACGAACCGATCTCCGAGGACAGGCTGAAGACCCAGGGTGCGCGCTGCATGGACTGTGGTGTGCCGTTTTGCCAAGGGAACACCGGTTGTCCGGTTGTGAATTTGATTCCAGAATGGAACGATCTTGTCTATCGCGGCCGTTGGAACGATGCATTGAAAGCGCTGCACACGACGAACAACTTTCCCGAGTTTACGGGACGGCTCTGCCCGGCGCCCTGCGAAGGGGCCTGTGTGCTGGGTATCAACGAAGATCCGGTGTCCATCCGCATCCTCGAATGGAACATCGTCGACCGTGGTTTCAACGAAGGTTTCGTGACACCGATCCTACCGGTCGTGCAAACTGGCAAGACCGTAGCGATCGTCGGTTCCGGTCCGGCGGGGTTGGCTGCTGCGCAGCAACTGGCTCGGGCCGGCCATGAGGTGACGGTCTTCGAAAAGTCCGATCGGATCGGGGGCCTGCTTCGCTACGGCATTCCCGACTTCAAAATGGAGAAGTGGGTCATCGACAGACGGTTGGAACAGATGAAGGCCGAAGGGGTGAAGTTTCAAACCAGCGTCGCCGTCGGTCAGGACATCACTGGCGAACAGTTACGCCAACAGTTCGATGCGGTGGGATTGACGATGGGCGCCGAGCAGGCCCGCGAGTTGCCGATCCCCGGACGTGAACTGAAGGGTGTGCATCTCGCGATGGAATATCTCACCCAGCAGAATAAGCGGACGGCAGGCATTCAGTTTAGTGATGAACCATTCACCGCAAAGGGCAAGCGGGTGGTCATCATCGGCGGCGGCGATACGGGGTCCGACTGTCTCGGCACCGCGCACCGCCAAGGCTGCGTCGAAGCCCATCAATTCGAGTTACTACCGGAACCGCCACCGCAGCGGGCTGCATCCACACCTTGGCCGCTCTGGCCGATGCAACTGCGTACGTCCCACGCCCATGAAGAGGGCTGCGACCGACAATGGAGCGTCTCTACGACGAAGTTCACCGGCCACGATGGCCACGTCACAAAACTCCATGCCAATCGGGTTAAGTTTGAAAACGGCAAGTTTGAGCCGATGCCTGGTACCGAATTCGAGATAAACGCCGATCTGGTGCTGCTGGCTATGGGGTTCTCTGGTCCCGTCAAGAATGGCCTGCTCGACAACCTGGGCGTGAAATATGACGCCCGAGGAGCGGTATCAGTGGACGAGAACTTCATGAGCAACCTCGACGGCGTTTTTGCCGGCGGCGACACCAAACGCGGCGCCTCGCTCATCGTCTGGGCCATCGCCGAAGGGCGAAAAATGGCGGCAGGGATCAATAAGTATCTGCATGCCAATCGTTCTGCAAAGAAAGCCGTCTCGTGAACTGACCTGACTCGTCAGTTATCAGCACAGCGACCAGGACTTACCTCGTCTTACCATCTTCCAGACTCAGCTAGGTGAAGAATATATCTTGGCTGACGAAGGGCGAGCAGCTTCAGCTTCACCATGATCCGATGTGTTCGTTCAGGCTTTGTCTCGTTGACAGCGTTCCATCCTGGAACGTAGCCTGTCTCCTGTCTGATCATCTTCAAAAATCTAGAGGAGGGTTGTCATGGCGGCTGTTGACTATTTTCTGAAGATCGCCGGGATTGAGGGCGAGAGCAATGATTTGAAGCACAAGGGAGACATCCATCTGGGTTCGTGGTCGTTCGGAGGCACACAAACGGGAGGCGAGCATTTCGCCGGCGGTGGGGGCGGGGGAAAGTTTTCGGCGCAAGATTTTCATTTCACGACGAAGCTCAGCAAGGCCTCACCGAAACTCTTCCAGGCCTGTGCCACTGGTGAACGGTTGAAGAATGCGACGCTCGTGGCGAGACAGGCAGGCGAGGGACAGCAGGAGTACTACAAAATCACGTTCAGCGACTGTTTAGTGTCTTCCTATCAGCAGGGCGGGGCTGTCGGATCGGACCTCATTCCAACGGATCAGGCGTCGTTGAGCTTCGGGAAGATTGAGATCGAGTACACGGAGCAAAAGGCAGATGGGTCGCTCGGAGCAATTGTGAAGGGTGGCTATGACTTGAAGCTCAATAAGACTGTGTAGGGGACTGAAGGGGACAGATCTAGGGAGACTGCGTTTAGACGGCGACCGGGCTGCGGGTCAGTTCCGCTTCATCGACTTGGTTGGAGATGACGGAGACTTCTCCGCCTTCGATCAGATCGGTGACTTGCTCTCGGACTCCCTGTGCGTACCGAAGAAACTCGATGCCAAACTGGTTGTCTTTGTGCCAACGCACGATTGAGATTTCGACGGCGAGCGGAGATTCTGTGTCAGGCGCCTCGATGTGCAATGCGAGATAGCTGCCTGGCGTCAGGGCGACATTACTCTGCATTCGACATCCCGTTGCAGAAAGATCGAAGAGGGTTCCTTCTCCTGCGCCATTGTCGGTCTGGACGCTGGCGGGGTACCGGACATATTTTCTCGAGCTGCATCGGGGCTGCATATCAACCTCACTGTTAGTGCCTTTATCGGCGGTGCCGGGTAAAACTTAAATGTGCTGGCTATACAATTTCCTTCTCCTCTGGTTTCTGCTGGACCCAAATCCATTCATGCCTGTATCGTACGTGTTACTCTTAGTCTGGAGAACCGAGCAATGACTCAACAACCCTATCCCAGAAGCCCCAAAGCTCTTCTTGGCGGTATTGCTCATCTCGCGCGGTTGATCGACAAGATTCGTCTTCGCCATGCCGGACAGATTCAGGACTATAACTACATCACGGTCGGGTTCGATAAATATCTGGTCGATTTCCTCGGGATCGACGCGCAATCGTTCGAACAGCGAGTCCTAGCCGGTGGGATGGATGAAGAGCTGCTCGTCTGGGTGAAGAGCAATGGCCGCAAGCCATCTGAGCAGGAAATCGCGCAATGGACACAGGCTCTACTGGCTTCTGGACCAAAAGATGATGCAGCTCACCGGCGGTTTCAAGACCGCCTTCAAGGTATCGCAAACAAGCGTGGCGTGGCCGTGAGTTCCTTGCCAGCTGTGACGACCTGGGTGGATGTGATCGAACTTGATGAAGAGCGTCTCTGAGTATCGTGGCCTCTCCATGCCAGACCCTCGTCTCCTCCGGTTTCTCGGTCTTATTGCCATTCTGAACGTGCTGCATCTGGTCGACCATATCCTACGCGGTGACTTTCACTGGCCGATTGACGAGCAGTCGGTCGGGTTCATCGGCGTGGCAACCATTATTCTGAGTGGGATGGGACTTGGTGTGCGGTTCTATCAGTCAGGCCAGGTTGGACTACGGTTCTGGGTGATGGTCGGAGTGCTTGGTCTAGGACTTGGGTGGCTTTCACATTTCAGCCCGATGACTGACCAGCCGGTGGCGGTCATCTACCATACGTATACGGCTCCCTGGGCAGGGAGCGTGGCGGTAGGTTGCCTAGTTCTGCTCCTATTCTCTGTATTGGGTGCGACAGTCTTTGCCGGATATCTGTGGCAGCGAAATGCTTACCCTGATCGGTGAAACCGAATCGGTCCTATCTCAATTCTGTCCACCCGCCTGTTTGCGAGCGAAAGGCCAGTTGGCGCGTCGTGGTGCGAATCATAGTCACGTCGTTGGTCTGGTCGATGGATTGTATCTGTTCGTGCGCCGACCAGCGCATGGTAAAGAAACCTCCGGTGAATGCGGAAAACACCAGGGCTCGCTCAGAGGTAATCACAACGATGACATGGCCGCGACCCTGCAGTTGTTTGACGGTTTCATTCGGCCCCAACGCATCGCTGAACCAATGGCCACGACTTTCTTGAAACCCATGGACTCGCCGGTTGGTCTGCACCACAAGCAGGCGTGGCAGTACCTGATGCCGTTCAACCTGCTCTTCGACACCCAGCTGCACCTCTGTCCATCGACGTAAGCCAGAAGCGAAGCCCAACAGTCGGCGGGTGGTCTGGGCAAAGCCGGCTGGTCCCTGAGCCGCCGTGGTGACGAGTGTTTCATTGACCCCCAATGGTTCCTCGACAGGACTGCCACCTCCTGGGAGCGCAACGACTCTGTCTTTGACGACCGTGACTAGGACATCGATCTGGCGAACTTGTGCGAAGGCAGGACTTGAACCCAGGGAAACTAGGATCACAAGCGCAAGCGTGACGTAACTGGTGGTGGAAAGCATCGGCATTCCGTTCGTAGGGCTGGTTGAGTGTCGCCTACCCATAAAGCATCTTGCAACAGATCGCACCGGAGGTTCTCATGGAAAGCCTATGGTGGCAATAGAGCGCCATCGGCCCGTTAGGGCCGACGACCGGTACTCGCTTTCCGTCGAATGGCAATAGGTTCTACAGGGCGGGCAGGGTCAGTAACTTCTTCATTTCGCAGTGTGCAAGAACGACGTCTGGGGCACGCTGTAGTGCCTCATAGTAACTCCGCTCATATCCATCACCGAGTTCCGAGGGGCGAATGAGTGATCGCACCTCGGTCAACAAGACCGCTACATCATCGACGCTCAGTTGGTCCTTGCCATCGAGCAATTCATCGATACGGACAACCATGTTGGAAAGCGGATGCAGCCAGGTAAACCACGGGTCGTTCATCACCAACTGTAAGAGTTGGCCGGTGCTGTCCACTCGACCGTAAATGCGCTCATAGGTTAGCTGTTCGGCGACGATCAAGGCCTTATGCAATCCTAAGAGTCCATACCGAACATCCGCCAAGGTTTTCCTGAGCGGGTTGGTTTCTCGAATCTGTGTCTGTTTCGATGAAAGAGCCATATAAATAATCCTAGGTCAATGAGAAAATAGGGACTCAGGGGCCTTCATGTGTGAAGAGTCAATCACGTTATATGCTCTTATCGGTGATCAGCGGTTTGTTCTGTAGTCGCAACGGGGGGCATGGCGATGGGTTGGTTGGGGGCAGATATTCATCGCTATCATCCGAGCCGAGTTGGTTCTGTGGCGTGCCAGAAGTCAGCGTCATTATTCGCGTAATTCTGAGGATAGGGAGACAGCAGCCTGCCGCCGGTTCGGATTCTGTGCACCCGTTCCTTCCGAAGACATATGTTTCTGTGGGCTGAGAAGGTTCCCATAGAAGGCAAATAGCTCACCGGTCAGACGGGTTGCGTTCTCCGGATCGGTTGGGTGTTTTCGCCGGATATAGTCGTTGAGCACCAGGCCTTGGGCGGTTTTATGGACATGCGGCTGGTCCAGGTTCATACGGTAGCGCTCGATGGCGTTGGCGACGCGACTGATGAAGATCACGGTACCATCTGGTTCCAGCCGCTCGACGATTCCCACATGGGTCAGAGGATCGTTCAACTTGCCGTCTCCGTTGAAATCCCATGTATTATCGAAAAACACGAGATCGCCTGGGTTGATATTCGACTCTCGATGAAGGGTGCCATGCTGACGCACATGATTGTGAATGAGTCTGACGCCGTTCCCTTTCGGATCATTGAACGCTCCACGATACAGATCGATCCCGTGCTCCAGGAAGATGGCACGTGTCACCCCCGCACAGTCGTAGGCGATCCGCTTGCCCTGGCTTGCAATGGCCCGTGCTCCGACGAGCCGTGCTGCAGACTCGACGATGGCTAATCGGCTGGGGAGAGATGTCATGAAGGATGTTGGGTGACTCCCTGGGCCTGATCTGGGAGCAGGCTGCGGCAATGCCGGTACGTCACGAGGCTCCATCTTGCTTGCTGAGAGTGGGGGCGCAATGATTGCTCGCTTCCGCGTCTGAGCCGGCTGGGTGCAGCCCACGAGAGTCGTGATCACAAGAACAACTATGATCAGGACGAAAGGCATCGGTGGTTACCGCACGTTCACAAATCGGCCTTGGGCTGTCTGCCGAAGCGCATCGATGTCTTCACGCCGGGTGACTGAAAGCGGAACCGTCTGGGTCAATTCTTCGATGAGCAGGTCGGTCGTGAGCGGAGTTTTTTGATGCAGCGCTCGATAGAGGGCCGTGACCACCGCCTGTTCGATTTCCGAGCCGCTGAAGCCATCGCTTGCGCTGACGATCGTGCTCAGATCGAACACCTTGCTGTCCTGCTTCCGGAGGCCGAGGTGAATCTTCCAGATGGATTCCCGTTCAGTATCGTCCGGCAGATCGACGAAAAAGATCTCATCGAATCGCCCTTTGCGCAGGAGTTCGGGCGGCAATGACGACAGATTGTTGGCTGTGGCGACGACGAATACGTCCTGCTTTTTTTCCTGCAGCCACGTGAGAAAGGCACCGAAGAGTCGGCGACTCAACCCTGCGTCGGCGTCGCCGCTTCCTCCGCCGGCGACCATCGCTTTCTCGATTTCGTCGATCCAGAGGACAATCGGGGACAAGGATTCCGCCATTTCAATCGCCTTGCGGAAATTCTTTTCCGATTCGCCAACAAACTTGTCAAATAACCGGCCGGCATCGAGTTTTAAAAGCGGAAGTGTCCATTCCCGTGCGATGGCCTTGGCGGCGAGCGACTTACCGCAACCTGGCACCCCCACCAGCATGATGCCGCGAGGCGGGGTGAGATTGAGCGCTTTGGCTTCGGCGGTAAACCCTACTTGGGCGCGATCCAGCCAGGACTTCAGATTGGTGAAGCCTCCCAACTCAAACCGATTGTCCTCCACGGGATAGTATTCCAAGAGGCCGCCGTCCTTGATCGCCTGCACCTTACGTTGCAGGATAGTTTGGACATCCCTGGGAGAGAGAGAGCCTCGTTCCACGATGCATTGGGCGATGACCTGGCGAGCTTGGTGGAGCGTCATCCCCTGTAAGGCGCGGAGAATCGCATCGGACGCGTGGGTTGTGGGGCCGTTGTCGGCTACCTTGGTCTCGCTGATCGAGTTGAGCATACTGTGCACAAGAGTTGTCGAGCGTGGGCGAGCGGACGTTCGAGGTCCCAGCGATTGGAGCAGGCCCTGTAGCATGGATAGAAGTTCGTCTCGATCCGGCAGTTTCAGCTCGAGTCGCACCGCGATTTTGTCCAGGTCCATTGGTAGGGAAATCGGCTGACCGGTCAGCACGCAGGTGGCCCGTGATCGGCTGTAGATAGCTGCCACCTCTCGAAGCTGTCGGCAGACAGCGGGATCTTGCAGGTGCGGTCCAAGATCCTTGAGCCAAAACACCGCCTCTACAGTCAACCCATGAAGGTGCTGAAGGACCGCCAAGGGGGTCGCGGTCATCTTACTGAGGGTTGCGCTCTCGTCGGCGCGGGTGAGCCCTCTGGTGATGGACCACTCGAAAAGCGGCATGCGCTCTTGTGCGGTCACCGATTGTAGTAAGGCCAGGACCCGCTCCTCCTCCACCGTTTCGATGACGACGAGAGGATGGGAGGAGCGAATGAGAGTACGGAGATCGTGCACGCTGGTCGACAGAGCCATCGGAGGGCAATGCTAGCACGAGGCCTCGGCTGGACCAAGAAAACCGGTGATTGTGAACGTCGCTTGTCGAGGGCTTATGTCTTGGCTGGACTTTCGAGTGCCTTATTGATTTCATTGATCAATCGGCGCTCGATTTCGCTCGTTTCTTCGTGGCTCACGGTTAAGATGCGCCCCCCCTGTGCGACTCGTTCGAATTCCGCCTTCACGCCGAGCTTGGTGAGACTATCAGGAAGCGCTTGAAGAGAAATGAGGTATTGATTTCTCGAGCCCGTCACTTCGAGCGAGGCCGGGTTGGAGATCTTGCGCTCCGTCACATAGACGGCCCGTTGATCGGTTTTGACGCTGACTTTCAAGTGGTATCCGTTACGTGCCAGTGCGTCCTCAACGACTTTGGCCACGGTCGGCATAGGCCGAGGGAGTGTATCAGACTGGGCCCCTTTCTCCTCAACTTTGAGGGATTCCGTCATCTGCGTGGTAATCATTCGCTTAGTCTCAGCCATTTGCAGTTCTAGTTGTTCAAGTTGGTGTTTAGCGTCCGCCTTTGCGGCTTCCGTCGTGCTCTTGGCGTCCCGGAGTTCTTGATTGAGGAGATCGATTTGCTGCTGCATGACCTTGCTCCCATCCTGTAAAGAGCTCAGGAGGGACTCTTGTTTGACGACCTGTCTCTTGAGTACTTCGTTTTCCGCGCGGAATGGGCTTTCATCCGGAGTACATCCAAAGACAGCCAAGATCAATAGAATTCCGACCTGTAATGACCATCGAACAAGCAGCGTTTCGTTGTGCACGCGAGAATCCTCCCAATTCAGTGGGTGGATTATCTACACTTCTGATGAACTTGTCCATGTGATATCCAATATGTGACCGTTCCAGCGATTCATCAATATGTCTTGTGGGTGAACGCCACGGTCGCACGCATCCTATCGTTGTTGCCCTTGCTTTTCATGCGGTTGTCGACGGCCATGGAGAGAGAGCAGACTGTTCTGAGTCCTAATAGCGGGAGGACTATGGTCTGTCCGACAGGGTCATTGAGGGCAAATTCCCAACGTCTCAGATCCAATTGGTCCTACTGGAGCACAGGCGGTGTCTTGGCACGCTAACCATGGTGGATCTCTGGTCTGCTCGCTTGCGCTTCCTGCTCGTTGGACTGTAGCATGCTCGTATAATGACTGCCTTGATTCGGAAGACCTTCTCGGTTCCGCCCCTCGGTTGTAACTGCTCTATCATTGGTGATCCGGTCACGAAGCAAGCGGTCGTCATCGATCCAGGTGGTGCACCGGAACGAATTCTTCATGAGGTGGGAGCACTGGGGTTGACCGTCAGTTATATCCTTCACACGCACGCCCACCTCGACCACTTCTTGGCGTCCAGCGAAATAAAAAAGGCGACCGGAGCGGCAATTTGCCTGCATCGAGACGATTTGCAACTGTGGAATAACCTCGAACTGCAATGTCGTGTTTTTGGAGTGTCATATGTGCCGGCACTGGCTCCGGACCATTGGCTGACGGATGAAGAAAAGGTGATGCTGGGGCAGGTGCCGATAGTTGCACTCCATACACCGGGCCATACGCCTGGATCGATGAGTTTCCATGTGCCGAATGACAAGCTCCTGTTGGCCGGGGATACGCTTTTTCGGGGAAGCATCGGCCGGACTGACTTATGGGGCGGCAACTTTGAGACCATCGAGGAGTCGATTCGTGAACGACTCTACACCCTCGATGAAACTACGACAGTTGTGACTGGTCATGGGCCGGATACCGAAATCGGTCTCGAAAAAGAATCAAATCAGTTTGTTCGTGTATGAGCACTACTCTCTGGTCATACGCTCTTTGAGGCGCTCGATTCGCTTGTCGGTGGATTGCTTGATAAAGGTCATATTCTCGGCGAGATGTTGCTGGGCGTTGATCTTCCCTTCATCGCGACGCTTTTGCTGATCGAGCCCAAATTGGGCGATGATCGGTCCGTCTTCCTTGTAGAGCTCTTTCCAGATCTCAGTACATCGTGATTGTTTGGCGGTCGGATACTTGTCGCAGGGCGGATCGGCAGCCGCCAAAACTGAAGTGGTGAGGAGTGAACTGATGAGCAGAGCGGAAACACTCAACCAGTACTGACCTATGCGTGTCGTCATCTGAATGACCCTCCACAAACCTCAGCACCATACCACAAGTCGGGATGTGACGCAGACCCTCCAAGCCTATGAAAAGGATGCCAAGATCTTTCTCAAACATTGGGGAAGAAAGAGATACAAGCGGCCGGCACTACTCGTTCAGTGGCTGAAGCTCTTACCTGAACGTGCGGTTCTGCTCGATCTGGGCTGTGGGGCAGGACAAGATTCCCGCCATCTCGCGAAGCGTGGTCATCACGTGATTGGACTGGATCGGACTATGCCGCTGCTGCAGTTTGCGAACGGGCGGATTCCGTCGGTGCCGCTTATTCTCGCCGATATCAGAGCGCTTCCTCTTCGAGCGGATAGCCTGGACGGAGTTTGGGCGGCGGCCTCGTTGATTCATCTACCGAAGAGAGTTGTGCAGAGCGTGTTGACCGAACTTCGTCACCTGGTGAAACCTCAAGGCTTTTTTGCCGCGACCGTTACCTACGGGAGCAACAGCCGCATCAAGCGGACAGGCTGGATGCCTGGCCGCTATTTTGCGAGATGGAGAAAAGACGAACTGGCACGGATGCTCCACCGAGCCGGATGGGAGGTGTCGTCATTACAGGTCGTGAGCAATCAGGAGCGTAAGGGAAGGTGGATCAATATCGTCGCTGCGAGAGTGAGCGAACAGATGCGGCCTGCCTAATCGCGAGGCAGCTCTCCACAGGATCCTCAGCATTCTACATGACTGGTCGATTGGCGTATTGCACCAACTCTTCTATTCTCCCTGAGAGCATCTGCAAGCGTTGAGGATCTTATCTCTCACCTCATCCAAGGAAATGGTTATAAGACTAAGTTGGAGGAGTAGGACTGTGGCCCCGCACTGTCTGCCCACAGGAGCTCGGTTACTTGTCGGAGGATGTCGGGCCTGATTTCAGCTCCAGTGTCACGTAGACCTTGTCTTCGAAGGTGTAGTAGCCACCGTTGTCTTTATCGGTGGAAATGCACGCAGGTGAGAAGATGATGGCGCAGCCAACGATATCCCCAAGCACCCACCAGGACCAAGTTCTGGTGATGGCCATGGTCTTTGGCTCATACCCGTCTTTGGTGATGACCGCCTGGTGGTCATCTTTTCGGTTGAGAGAGACGGTTCCCGGTGTCAGCAGCTGGACGCGGTCATCAACCACGACCTGAGCATCGAGTGGTGTCGTGAAGATGGTGACGGACTGATGGTTACCATGCCACCAGGTGCCACAGCCGGAGAGCGAGACCAGTCCCAAGAGCAGAGCGATACTTTCGAATCGTAATTGGCCGGCCCAGCGTGTCATAGCGATGTCTCCTCGCTGATAGATTTCCTGCGAGGCATTCTTCCACTGACCAGCTGGTTCTTCTAGCGGATTCGCCAATCTTGCAGGAAACACGTCAAGGGGAGAAATCGGGTTAGATCTTCATGGCTTCGTTTACTTCACGCAGCGTTGCACTGGCGACCGCAGCAGCTCGTTTGCTGCCGGCATCGACAATTTCATCGACGCGGGATGGCTCTTGCGTGAGTTTGGCGCGTTTGTCCCAGATCGGTGCCAACTGTTCCACCATGCGGTCCGCCACGAGTTTCTTGCAGTCGATACAGCCGATTGCAGCGGATCGGCAGTCAGTGTTGACCTGGTCTTTGACCTCTTGTGGGGAGTAGATGTTGTGGAATTCGTAGACGGGACAGAGGTCGGGATTGCCTGGGTCGGTCCGCCGCACACGGGCTGGGTCGGTGACCATGGTCTTGAGCTTCTGCCGAACAACCGGTTCGGTATCAGAGAGGTTAATCGTATTGTTGTAACTCTTGCTCATCTTTCGGCCATCGGTGCCAAGCACCTTGGGAAACTTGGTCAGGTGTTCCTTCGGCTCAGGAAAGACTGCTGTTTTGTAGATATCATTGAATCGCCGGGCGAGCTCTCTCGTCAGTTCTAGATGGGGGAGTTGATCCTTGCCTACCGGAACAAAATCGGGTTTGTACAAGAGGATGTCGGCGGCTTGGAGGACTGGGTAGCCGAGAAAGCCGTAGGTCGTGAGGTCTTTTTCCTTGATCTCCTCCTGTTTCTCCTTGTAGGTCGGGTTGCGTTCCAGCCACGAGACAGGCGTCATCATCGAGAGTAAGAGATGCAGGATCGCATGTTCCGGAATCCGCGACTGGATAAAGATCGTAGACCGGTCCGGGTCGATACCGCCGGCCAGCCAATCGATCAGCATCTCCTGCACAAAGGTACGAATGCGACTGGTGTCGGCATAGTTCGTCGACAACGCATGCCAGTCGGCGACGAAGAAATAGCAGTCATACTGTTCTTGCAAGGCCTTCCAGTTTTCTAAGGCACCGAGATAGTTGCCGAGATGCATGAGGCCGCTGGGCTGCATGCCGCTGAGGACTCGTCTGCGAGGTGTGGTCATTCTGCGACTCCTGGACGGAGACCGAGTGCTGTTGACAAGATTGTCCCGGACAGTCCCTTGGCAAAGGTTCCGGTGATCATGTGGATAATGCCGAGTTCTTTGTCGAATACGATGAGCCCCACCAGGATGAGCATGCCATACGGCTCCAATCGCGCGAGTGTCATCGCTGGTTTTGGCGGCAGCAGCGCCGTGAGGATCCGGCCGCCGTCGAGCGGTGGGATGGGAAGCAGGTTGAACAGTGCGAGAAACACATTGATCATGACGGAATAGAGCGCCATGACGGCGATTGGGCGAAGAAACATGGTTGTGAGGAGGCCTGAAGACTCTTCAGCCTCGGTGGCGCTGCGAGGTGACAAGGTCGGTTCGAACGTCAGGATCAGCGCCAAGAGCAAGGCACTGACGACGGCGAGCAGCAGGTTCATCCCCGGTCCGGCCGCTGCCACAAGTGCCATGTCGCGTCGAGGTTGGTGCATATTCCGAGGGTCAATCGGAACCGGCTTGGCCCAGCCCAACAGAAAGCTCCCAGGCAATATCAAACAGATAAGCGGCAAGATAATGGTACCGAACGGATCGATATGGGCCAGTGGATTGATGGTGAGCCGTCCTTCATGTTTTGCGGTCGAATCGCCGCATTTCTCCGCCATCCACCCATGCGCATATTCATGGAGCACCATCGCGAACAACAGGGGGAGCCCCATATACGAGATTGTGTGGATGATCTGTGAGAGGGAGTTCATGAGTAGTCAGTTCTCGCCCCAGTCCGAATAGCCTGGTTAATCCAATTGCACAAACTTACCCTGTTTCACCTGCAGAAGAAAGAGCGGGCGGTGCAGGGTGCCATCCGGTCCGAAACTGGCCGGTCCGGCAAGTGTCGGTAGGTTGCGCTGCGTCATGAGGAAGTCGTGGAGCGCTTCGCCGGAGGTTGCTCCGTGGCGGACGCCTTCAATGACGACTCTGGCGGCGTCATATCCCTGCATGGTGAAGAGCGAGGGGGTGGACTGAAAGCGCTTGTGGTACCGCTGAACAAACTCCTGTACGGCAGGATTCGGGCTATCGACGAAGAAGCCATCCACGAATGTTGCACCGTCGACTGTCCGATCGGCGGTGCGGGCAAAGTCCTGCGAGTTCCAGCCGTTGGTGCCCAGCAGTGGCGCTTTGATGTCATGAAACGCCAGCTGCGCGGCGAGGAGACCGATCTCGTGCGAGCGACTTGGGATGAAGATCGCGTCAAACCCTGGCGTGTAGAGGACGCGCTTTTCGTTTCGACTGAGGGGCTTACCGGGCTGTCGTGGTATATCAACTGGAACTGCCAGCCCATACTTTTTCAGGTCTTCGGCTTTGAGCCGCTGGATCTGCGGACCAAAATCCGTTTCGCCTTCCTTGAAGGCTTCTATCGCAATAATTTCGCCGTCGAGTCGGCGCACCTCCTGCGCGAAGAGCCGTGCCAGTTCTCGCCCATAGACGGTGTCGGGGTGGAGAATGCAGAATCGTCGATAGTCCTGCTGTTTTGCGGCATAGGTCGCGATGCGTTCGGCTTGCATGGCGTAGGTCAACGACGTGCTGAAGAGGTAACTGCCCAACCGACGGACATTGGGGAGTGTGGCTGCCGGTGTAATTAAGGGGATCCTGGTTTTTTGCGCCATTTCGGCCATGACCGGAAGGTTTTTTGACAGCATTGGGCCAATGACGACGAGTGGACGGTCGTCATGAAGTAGCGTCGAGAGATCGTCCAAAAAGCCTTGCCGATCGGCATCATGATCCTTCACGATCAATCCAACAGATGGGGTGCCAGGCTGCTCATGAGACCGTTCCACCGCCAACTGAATGCCTTCTAGGACGTCATTGGCGAAGGCGGACAAGTGGCCCGACAACGGAAGGACGGCTGCGATAAAATATTGGTTGGCTTTCAACCTTGACTTGATGAGTTCCAGCGATTCGCTGGCTTTCGGGACGGAGGGGTGAGCAGGAAACGCAGCGAGAAAATGCCGGGTCTCCCGTTCTGCCAAGTGGTCTTCGCCTCGCACAATGTAATAGTCGATCAGTCGGAGAGAGGCAAGGTCGCCGGGAAAGGAACGAAGATAGGCATCCCGCACGCGGGTCAACCCTTTTTTGTCCAGCTTTTCGGTGATGAATTGACGAATCTGTTCCCGGGTCTCCGCCATCTGTGTGTCGGTGCTGCCGGCCATGCCTTCCAGTAAGGTATGGATGGCTCGGACATAGTCTTTCTTTTGGGCGAATGCCTCAGCAGTCAGCTGCTGCGCCTCGCGTTTAGTTGCGTCGTCGAGTGCCGTTGTCCGTACTTGTGTCAGCAACGGCAATGCCAAGTCGATATTGCCCATCGCGGCATGGATGCGGGCCAATATGAGCTTGCCTCGATCCACGAGGTTGGATTCGGGAAACTCCGTCTGAAGTTGGTTCAGAGAGCGGATCGCCTCTCCATAGTCCTTCATTCCATAGAGCGCGGCGCCCAGCAGTAGGTAGGTATCATCGAGATATTCAGCTGGTGGAGTGGTGGTCAAAAAGCGACGCAAGACTGTGGCCGCGGATTCCGGATCGCCTTTTTCGATCAGGTGCTTGGCCTGGTTCAAGACCGGTGGGTTTGGAAGAATGACCTTGACGGGATCTGCTGCCACTGCTCTGCCCGGTTGAGTCGACAGGAGGCCGATTCCAAGCGTCAGAGTAAGAGCCATAGCAACCAACAGTGGCGGCCATGCAGAGCTAGAAGAGGGGTGATACGAGTAGGTGAGCATTACGTTCGATCGGCGGTAGGCCGTAGGCAGACTAGTATCGGAAAGGGTGCGACCTGTCAAGGAGAACTACAGCGGCATCATTGTACTGGTAAAGTGAGTTGGCTATAGTCCATCCTCCGACCACCATGGCTGAACCAACCGCACCATTACTGGACCCTCTACTTGAACGGTATCTCAGTGAGCTGCGGATTGAAGGTGGATTGGCCGTTAATACGCTGGAGTCCTACCGGCGAGACCTTTTACGTTTGCAGCGATACTTGCTGCAGCATCGACTCAGTATCGGAGACTCCGTTCCACCGCACACGATCCGGTCCTTTCTCGCAACCCTCAAACACGAGGCCCTCGCGGCTTCATCGATTGCTCGCCTCCTCTCGGCGATGCGAGGGTGGTATCGCTTTCTGGTTCGAGAACATCTCGTGAAGACCAGTCCTCTCCGTGATATGACGGCGGCGCATCGGCCGGTTCGATTACCGAAGACGCTGACACACCAGGAAATAACGGCGCTGCTAGAGCTGCCGGCTCGCGGTCGTGTTGAGGATCAACGCGACCGCGTGATGCTGGAATTGCTGTATGCAGCGGGGCTGCGGGTGTCGGAGCTTGTCGGGCTCAGTCTGTCGCAGATCGATGTGAATCTGGGCTGTGTGCGAGTCGTAGGGAAAGGTGCCAAGGAACGAGTCGTCCCGATTGGACAGACTGCGGTCAAGATGCTGGTTGATTACGTGGAACATGTGAGACCCGTTCTACTCAAAGGGCGATCGTCCCGTGTCTTGTTCATCAGCCGGCGAGGACGAGGACTGACGAGGCAGGCATTTTGGAAGCTGCTTCTGCAGCGAGCCCGACGCGCTGGTATTTCGAAATCGATTTCTCCGCACATGCTGAGGCATTCTTTTGCCACGCATCTGCTGGAGGGGGGAGCCGATTTGCGAGTCGTGCAATCCTTGTTGGGGCATGCAGACATCGCGACGACTCAAATCTATACGCATGTGGAAGGTAGCCGGTTACGGCACGTCCATCGCCAATACTTTCCGCGACAGCGCGGTCGACGACGGCCAGGTGTGGAAACTTCTACGAAGCGCAAATAGCTAGGAATCAGCATCGTGTGAGGTTGAATGAATGGTAGGTGAACCCGTTGACAAGGAACCATGGACTTGATACCCTCCGCATCGGTTGCTAAGAAAATCGGGCGGATAGCTCAGTTGGGAGAGCGCTGCCCTTACAAGGCAGAGGTCACAGGTTCAATCCCTGTTCCGCCTACCATGCAGGAGTGGTGGTGCGCAGAGCGAGGATGTGTGCTTGCTGGGCAGAGGATCTGTTTTTTGCTCAGGAATTGATCGGCGACCACCGATTTCGTCTTGTCATGCTGTTGTTCTGCCATCGATAGACTTTGCGGGGCCGTCGTTCAGCCTGGTTAGGACGCCAGATTGTCAATCTGGAAGTCGCGGGTTCAAATCCCGTCGGCCCCGCCATTTTCTTCAGAGTTTGGTACAATCCACTTTGCCAAGAAATCGTGAGCGCTGAGGAGGGAGTGTAGAGACTCGTATGTTTCAAACTGGACCACTGGGAGTTATTCTGTCGCTCGGGATCGTATCCAAGGTGGTCCTCGTGCTCCTGGTCTGCTTTTCCGTTGCGTCCTGGGCCATCATCTTCTACAAGTTGGCCGTGTTTCGCACCGCTGATGCAAAGGATCGTCATTTTATGACCTTGTTGCTGCGGGCCAGAGATGTGGAGGACGTGACTCGGCATGCGCAACAGATGATAGGGAGTCCCTGCGCAAAGATCTTTCATGCCGTGATTCAACGGATCGGCTACCTTCCCACCGAGATGAAGGGCAATGGTTCCGTTGCCTATGATCGACATGTGATGGAACGGACGGCGGGCCATCTTGCACAGGGGCAAATCGCCAAGTTGGAATCGTTTCTTCCGTTTCTTGCGACGACCGGAAATATCTGCCCGTTCGTGGGCCTCCTGGGAACGGTGATGGGAATCATCGATTCATTCCGGGAAATTGGCACCCAAGGGACGGCCAGTATTGCGGCGGTGGCTCCCGGCGTTTCCGAAGCCTTGATCGCGACCGCAGCCGGATTGTTTGCCGCCATTCCAGCCGTCATTGCCTATAATTATTTTCTCGTACGTATCAGACGTGCCGCCATGCATATGGATTCGGTTGTGGTGGAGCTCCTGGCTTTGATTCCAGCCCAAACGAGACCTGTCGATCCGTCCGTCGGAGCGAAGGGATGATGTTTGAGACGAGGCAGCGACGATTCTTAGCCGAAATCAACGTGATTCCGCTCGTGGACGTGGTATTGGTGCTTCTGGTGATCTTTATGGTCACGGCGCCGATGCTCTATCGAGGCATGGACATCAAGTTGCCGACTTCCGCGTCGAACACGATCAAGCCGGAGATCCGAGCGGTGCTGACGATCGAAAAGGATCAACGCCTGTATCTCGACAAGGATCCGGTGAGCGTCGCTCAGCTAGAGCGAAAGCTGCGCATGATGAAAGCCGAGCATGCCGATGTGTCCGTGTATTTACGCGCTGACCGGGATGTGCCATACGGAATTGTGGTTCAGGTGATGGATGGAGTCAAAAAAGCCGGTATCGAAAAGCTTGGCATGGTGACTGATCCCACCGGACCTGAACGTGTCAGTGAGGGTACACCATCCCAACCCAATTAATAGTAGGATAAGGTCCACGGTGCAGGCTTGGGCATCAGCCGGCATGGTTTCGGATGATGAATGGCAGGCGACACTGACTCGTCGCTTGGGCTTTGCTGTCATCGTTTCTCTGGCCCTGCATATTGGCATCCTGGCAATGGTGGGTTGGGTTCGACTGCCACGACATGGCGAACGGCCTCTGACGTCGATGGAGATTTCCCTTGCGAGTCTGCCGACGCTTCAGGAGAAAGCCGTTGAACCTCAGAAAAGTCAGCCGATTAAGAAAGAGGTCGAACAGCCCAAGCCGGTACAGCAGACGAAGCCTATCGAGCAATCCAAAGCTCCTGAGCGTCCCAAACTCATTGAACAGCCTAAAACTGCTCCTCCCGTGAAAGCGGCACCCGTGCCCCTTCCGCCGGTGGCGGCAGCACCTGTTCCTCTTCCGGTGGCTCCAGCCAAACCGTCGAATGATCTCATGCGCGATATTATGAAAGATATTGAGTTGCCTCCAGATGCTCCAAAGCACGGCGACATCAGCCCGGAGGACAAGCCGAGAAAATCACCGGTGATGAAGCTGCCAGATGTACCGGTTGTGACGGAAACAAAGGAGGCAACGCAAAAAAAGCTGGTTGCCTCTGCTCAGTCTTCATCCTTGACGGAAGATGTGGCGAAGGAATTGGACGAGGAATTGAAGAAGATCAAGACACTTGAGGTGCCCAAAGCAGCACCACCAGTAGACGTGCTGTCAAAGCCTGTGCCTCAGCTTGAAGCGAAGATACAGAGCGCCAAAGCTGTCGACACCACATTGAAGGTTCCAGGGATGGCTCCGGGTTCCAATGCGTATCTTGCACTTGTGCGACAACGAATCAGCAATTCTTGGAATGCCCCGCCTATGGATCTGACCAGCCATGCGTACGTCGTGGTCGTACAGTTCAGACTGCATAAGAACGGATCGGTCACCGGTGTGGCGATCGAGCAATCGTCGGGAAACGAGTACTATGATTTGGCCGGAAGACGGGCTGTTCTCAGTGCAAACCCATTGCCGGTGTTTCCAGCCGATATCACGGATCTATATTTTGATGCGCACTTCACCTTTACCGTCGGAGAGCCGCAAGGATAAATCATGGCGTTTCGAGTTGTTGTGTTCATCAGCCTGTGTGTATCGATCGGCGTGGGGTGGATCATTGAATCCGGTGCCGCCGACGTCTTTCTTGAAGCCACCAGACAGGATTTCCAGAAGATTCCACTTGGAATCGCCGGGATTGAAAATCTGGGTGGATCGGAGTCACCTGAGGCACGTGTGAAGCTGGGCACGCGCATCGAAGACGTACTGAAGGCGGACGTGCGGCGCTCGCTGGTCTTTGCGCTTGTCGATTTGCCGAGTCTTGGCATGAAGGTCAGTCATCTCGGGGCGGAGCCTGATCCCTCATTCAAGCAAGCCGCCGAGAATGGAGTATCAGTCATTGTGTGGGGTCAGGCGGGGATGAAGAGTGGGAACAAGGATGCTGATCTCAGCATGGATGGCTATGTCTATGACGCCGGGAGCAATGAAGTCGTGGGGGGGAAACGCTATGTCGGTTCGGCGTCCGTCGCCCGCCTTATGGCCCATCGTTTTGCCGATGAGTTGGTCTTTCGCTATACGGGCGAGCCGGGAATCGCTCGGACGAAGATCGCCTATGTCTCGGAATTGGGGACGGCTCGTGAATTATTCGTGATGGATTACGATGGATATGATCCGCGTCAGCTGACGGCCGATGGGTTCTTGAATCTGATGCCACGCTGGTCGCCGGATCGCCGATTTCTGGTCTTCACGACGTACCGTAATCGAAATACGCAGGATATCGACATGATTGAGCTGGCCACGGGAAAGCGGTGGACACTCGTCGCGCAAGGGGGGCTGAACATCACTCCGGTTTTCTCTCCCGATGGGAATTCGCTGGCCTACTCATCAAGCCATGAAGGAAATGCCGAACTGTACCGTTTGGATATGAAGACGAAAGCTGTTCAACGACTGACGACGCATGCGGCCGGGGACTTGTCGCCCTCGTGGGCGCCCTCGGGCCGGGAGCTCGTATTTACGTCCGATCGGAGCGGTGGCCCACAAATTTTTCTCATGAGTGCGGATGGATCCAATGTGCGTCGATTGACGTTCGAAGGAGACTATAATGCAGCGCCGGTCTGGTCTCCTCGAGGCAATTTGATTGCCTATGTGTGTCGAACTCCCAAAAAAGAGTACAAACTGTGTGTGATCACCCCCGATGGTCAGAAACGTCTGCAATTAACGACAGGACTGGGCGTGGATGATTCTCCGTCCTGGTCTCCAGATGGACGGCATCTCGTGTTCAGCTCGACAGTGGAAGGGAAGAGTCAGATCTACATGATCGATGCGGACGGTAAAGACCTCGAGCGCATTACGTTCACAGGCACTCATAATAGCGCGCCGTCCTGGTCCCCCGCCTCGTGAATTTCCAGGAAGGCATTGACGGCAATCGTCCTAGGTTGTAAGAAAAAGGGACGGTATTTCACAGGAGGGAAGGAATCCGATGAAAAAAATACCAGTCAGCTATCTGCCGTTGATTCTTGGTGTTATCGTACTGGGAATGCCAGCGTGTTCGAAGAAGGCGGTTCGATCTGGGGGGGATATGCAGGCGTTACAAGACGAGACGGTCAAGGGAGGGGGAAGCAAAGACGGAACCGGTTCAAGTTTTCCCGATACGTCGTTCTCTGGACGTAATGAGTCGAACAACTTACGAGGGTTGGATCGCAATCCTTCGGAAGAACGGTTGGGTGGACATGCCGGTAATACAGGGAGTCCAGGCGGTGTTGGCCATGCCAACGCGATGGTTGCCAAAGCAGATTCCGGCGCGGGCGCCCGCCAGTTGGCTGAAATTCGCGCGGAGCAGGTGGCTTCGGTCGCTGCCGGACTTCGGGATGTCTTTTTCGCGTACGACAGTTTTTCAGTCACTGATGAAGGACGTCATGCCCTGGCCGGTGATGCGGAATGGGCCAGATCAAATCCGAATGCACAGCTGAAAATCGAAGGCCATTGTGATGAGCGCGGCACCTCAGCGTACAATTTGGTACTGGGTGAGAAGCGCGCGAAGGCCGTTCGGAATTATCTCGTCGAGCTGGGAGTGGCCCCCACGTATTTGTCGGTCGTCTCCTACGGCAAAGAACGGCCGTTCTGCACAGAACATACAGAGTCGTGTTACTCGCAGAATCGCCGTGGGCATCTCGTTGTCAAGACAGGAAAGTAGTGAGCTGATCGTGCCGCTTGCCTGAACGTACCCTGATCGTAGGTGATCGTTTGGATCTCAGGACATGATGTTTCAACTACGAACCGCGCATGGTGTGCTCCTCGGTATTGCCGTGGGTGGTCTCATTCTGCCTGGGTGTGTCGCGCAGCAGTCCGACCTGAAAAAAGCGGAAAAAGATCTTCAGCAGCAGCTGTCCCAGACCAGAGCCAGGCAGAGCCAGGAACTTTCAACTTTACGCGAACAGGAACTGCCGCAATTGCGAGGAGAACTGGAAAAGGCTCTGAACCAGGCACGAGAGCTCCAGGGCAAGCAGGAGGACTTCAAGCATCGGTCAGCTCAGTTGGAGCAGCAGACCAAAAAGCTGGAACAATTGGCGGCCAAGCTCGAAGCCGACAGTAGCACACGGTATCTGTGGATGCAGAGGAGCTTCGAGACACAGGACGTGAAGGTGTCAGCCCGGCTCGACGAACTATCGAAGGCCATGGAGGCGTTGAAAAAAGAGGTCATTGATGTCGTCCAGCGCACGAACGAGGGGTTAACCAAGCGTATCGATGTCAAGCTGGAAGGGCATCAAAAAGAGCTGGCCGAGCACCAGAATAAGATTGAACAGATCTCTCAAAAGTTCACGCAGTTCAATCAGGCGCTCACGGGGTTTCGAGAGGCGCTGACCGGACTGAATGATCGCGTGGGCGACCATGAGCAGGTTATCAAGCACCTGACGTCGAGAATCGATGGCGATTCAAAAGCGACGGCGACCCATGCGGAGGATGTTAACCGAAGTGTGGTCTCCATCACAAAGGTGCTTGAAGCTGTTGGAAAAAAGGTCACGGCTCGTCTGGATGATCAAGATGGGCGAATCGATGCCTTGGCGAAAAGTCTTGAGCACGTATCTAATAAGCCTGCTCTTCTTCAGCAGGCTCACAAGCCAGTGTACCACTCCGCGCTAGGCCCCAATGAGCCCATCATGGACGGAGCGGAAGCCTCAAAGTTGTCTGCTGGGGGAGAGACGGCGGGTGGTTCGACAACGATTGTTCCTCCTCAAGAAGTACCAAAATTTGAACCGGCTCAGGCCAGCGCCGATCCACCTGATCGGGTTCGTTATGAGCGGGTGTTAGGGGTCTTTCGGGATGGGGATTTGGAAGGCGCTCGGCAAGGATTCACTGGATTTCTTGATGAGTATCCAAACTCCACCCTTGCGCCGAATGCCCGCTTTTGGCTGGGAGAATCGCATTTCGGCAAGAAAGAGTTTCAACGAGCGATCGATGCCTACGATAAAGTAGAGATCGACTATCCTGGTAGCGAAAAAGTCCCCGCTGCCATCTTGAAAAAAGGATATGCGTATTTGGCATTAAAAGATAAAAGGCGAGCGTCGTCAGCCTTTAAGCAGGTCGTCACGCTCTACCCAAAGACTGTTGAGGCGGGAAAGGCTTCGGACAAACTGGCGCAACTCAAGGAGGTGCGGTAGCAATATGTGTGTCCGTACACTGGTGTCCCGTTCTGCAGCATGGGGATTATTGGCAGCGACCGTCCTGCTCACCGGCTGTGCCAAGCATGCCGATTTTATGGAAATGCGCAATCAGCTCTCGACGATCTCGCGAACGCAGGATCAGGATCATCAACGGGTCGATAGCGCGATGCGCCGAGTGGATGCCATCGAGAGGAGTAAGGAGTCGGATCCAGCGAAGTTGCGATTTGATGACCTGGCAGCTCGCTTTCAAAAACTTGAAAGCCGATTGGCGAAACTGGAAGAGGTGGCCAGCCAAGCATCTGCCAAGGTGGATTCCCCGACTGAGCCGCGCGCGTCCAGACCGGTTAAACAGACGCAATCTGTCGAGCCGATTGGGACGGTGTCTGGAATTACGCCGACATCCGCGTTCAATCTGGCCTATAATGATTATCTCAATGCAAAGTACGAGCTTGCGGTCGCAGGGTTCCAACGGTTCATTAAGGACTTTCCCGGTACGTCCCTGACTCCGAATGCTCACTATTGGTTGGGAGAATCGTATTATAACCTGAAAGACTACGGGCGGGCCATCCACACGTTCGACTCTCTTGTGGCGGAATATCCAGGGAACGAAAAGGTGCCTGCGGCGCTGTATAAGCTTGGTTTGGCGACGGCTGAGACCGGTGATCTCATTAGATCAAGAAAGAATCTGAAGCGAGTGCTTGAAGAGTTCTCCTCATCGGACGAATCAAAGCTGGCCAAGAATAAGTTGGCCGAAATCCGATGATCGTCGCAGTGACGCGACGTCCCCGCCTCATCACCGCCCGCTCACTCATGAGGAGTATCGTGTCGTGCTGAAAACCGACGGCAGTAGTCGGATCTATATTCTTCCAGAAGAGGTCATCGGTCGCATTGCCGCAGGAGAGGTGGTCGAACGTCCGGCGGCGGTTGTCAAAGAGCTTCTCGAAAACAGTGTCGATGCGGGAAGTCGGTCTGTCACGATCGACGTGAAGGACGGAGGGCTCTCCTTGATTCGGGTGACCGATGACGGGGAGGGTATGACTCCGGAAGACGCCCCACTTGCATTTCAGCGGCATGCCACGAGCAAGCTCCGATCCGACCTCGATCTCTGGTCCATTCGAACAATGGGGTTTCGAGGCGAAGCGCTGCCAAGCATTGCCGCAGTGGCCCATGTTCGGCTGATGACGACAACTCGTTTTGCCGAAGTAGGAACTGAGGTGGAAGTTGTTGGGGGAGTGATCGGGAGGATCGCCGACGCTCCTCCGGTCCGGGGAACACGCATCGAAATCGCAGAGCTGTTCCACAATCAGCCGGCCCGGAAGAAGTTCCTGAAGTCGACCATCACGGAGTTCTCCCATATCAGTCGGGTTGTCCAGCAGGCATCGCTCGCTTGGCCGTCCATTCATTTCCGTTTGACGCACAATGCCGAGGAGATCCTCAACTACCCGTCCGCTTCGTCAGATGACGATCGGATCGCACAGGTCTATCGGCGCACCTTTCTCGACCAAAGTCTCCGGATCAAGGCTTCGGTCCCCGGGGCTCAACTCAGCGGGTACATTGTGGATGCGGTCCATGCAAAGCCTGCTCGTATCCCGCAAGAGTTGTTTGTGAACCGTCGTCCTGTGCGTAACGTGGTGGTGTCTCATGCCGTCGGCGAAGGGTATGGGGCATTTCTTGCCAAGGGGAGTCACCCGCGATTCGTGCTGTTTCTGGACATTGACCCGGACCGTCTCGATGTCAATGTCCATCCGACTAAACGTGAAGTAAGATTTTCTGATAGCGAGATGATTCACCAACTCGTACGGCAGTCAATCCGCCAAGCCTTGAGCGGCGGAAAGACCGATGAGCTTGGGAAGGCCCCGTTCGTAGAGTCCTCCGTCCGACGGATCCTGGGTTCCATCGTGACAACTCTCCCTGTAGCCGAATCCGTTGACGCGGCATCGGCAACTCTGTTGCCCGGTCAGGAAACCCAATTGCCGTTGGTGAGCGAAGCGGCGGAGCCTTACGTGCGAGTGCCCGCAGCTGAGGTGACTGTGCTGGGGCAAATCAATCGGACGTTCCTGGTCGCTCAAGTCGGCGGTGACCTGACGGTGATCGATCAACACACGGCTCATGAGCGGGTTCTGTTTGAGCGACTGTATCGCGCGTGGACGACCCGTGGTATCCAGGCTCAGCCTTTACTGATCCCTGATCCGGTCGAACTGCCGCCACTGCAAACGGCGGTGCTTCAGCGCTACCAACATGACCTGGAGCGGTTGGGAGTGGACATTGAACCTTTTGGTTCCTCAACTGTCTTGATCAGGGCAATTCCCGTCGGTCTCGGCAAGATCGATCCGACAACGTTTCTGCAGGATCTTTTGGATGACCTCACGCAATGGGACAGTGCTCCCAGTCTGGCGGCACGAGTGCGATCAGTCCTGGCATCGTTGGCGTGCCACGGCGCGGTTCGGGCCGGGCGCTCGATGAAATCGGAAGAAATCAGGGTTCTGATTGAGGATTGGCGTACTGAAGGGGAGATCACGACCTGCCCGCACGGGCGGAGAACGTCCTTCCGACTCAGCATCACAGACCTCGAGAAAATGTTTGGACGAGCCGGCTGGTAGGCCGTGTTGCGCGGAAGCGGCGACCGACATTGGTCGAGCGCGCGGTGCTGCGGTGCATATGACAACTCTGTTTCAGCAACGCTGACGTGAACATGCTATCAGAAGGTGTGCGCCACCACCGTCCCTTGGTTGTGCTTCTCGGGCCGACAGCCGTCGGAAAGAGTCGAGCTGCATTGTTGGTGGCCAAACATTTCAGTACCGAGATACTGACGGCAGACTCTCGTCAGGTGTATCGAGGGATGGACATCGGAACGGATAAACCGACTGCGGAGGAGCGTCGGGATGTGCCGCACCGACTGATTGATCTGGTCGACCCCAGCGAAGCGTTCAACGCCGGTTGGTATCGGCGGGTTGCGATGGTAGAAATCGAACGTTTATACAGTGCGGGGCGGTTGCCCTTCGTTGTGGGTGGAACGGGGCTGTATCTCCGAACCTTGGTGCGGGGGTTATGTCCAGCGCCCCAGGCCGATCTTCAGGTAAGGGGAGATCTCAAGAAATTGAGAGACGAACGGGGGCGAGACGGTCTCTATGCAGAGCTGATGCGCATTGATCCTGAAACGGCAGCACGATTACACCCGAACGATGAATCCAAGGTTATGCGGGCAATAGAAGTCTATCGGCTATCGGGCCGCCCCCTGTCGACCGTGCAGGCCGAACACGGGTTTCAGGAGGCTCCGTTTTCCGCTCTTCTGATCGGCCTTGAGCGAAGGAAAGAGACTCTGTATCGAAGGATCGAGGAACGAATCGATTGGCAGTTGACTCATGGAATGGTAGAAGAGACTCGTGCATTGATTGATCGGGGATATGGGCGCGAGCTCGGTTCGATGAAAGGTCTCGGCTATCGCCAGATCGGAGCCTATTTGGCGAATGAGTGCGATTACGCCGAAATGGTGCGTCGGTTCAAGCGCGACACGAGACGTTTTGCGAAACGGCAGATGACGTGGTTTCGAAGCGAAGTGGGAGTTGCGTGGCTGTTGATCGAGGACAATGAACCCTGTGAGCGGACGGCGGAACGAGTGATCGCACGTATCGAGCAATTTATGTGCACACTGGGACAACAGAAACTGCTTGCTGCAGTGCCGCCAGCCTCTTAGGAAAAGGATCTGTATGAAGACAAAGAGACAGGATAAGCGGGTGACCGTCGGGGTGATTGGAGGTAGCGGACTCTATGACATTGAAGGGCTCACCTCCGCTCGGTCAGTCCGAGTGCGTACGCCTTTCGGAGCACCGTCCGATGCGATTACTGTGGGGTCACTTGAAGGGATTCGAGTCGCCTTTCTTTCACGGCATGGGCGCGGCCATGTGTTGAATCCGAGCGAGATCAACTACCGTGCGAACATTTTCGCGCTCAAGTCTCTGGGGGTGTCCCATGTGATTTCGGTCAGCGCGGTCGGTAGCATGAAGGAATCGATTCAGCCGGGCGACGTCGCTGTCCCAGACCAGTTTATCGACCTGACCAAGCGGCGTGTCTCGACATTCTTTGACAAGGGAATCGTGGCACATGTCGCGTTCGGCGAGCCGATGTGTGCCGAGCTGAGACAGGCTCTTCTGACGGCTGGAGAACACGTCGGCGCCAATCTGCATCGCGGTGGGACCTATGTCTGCATGGAAGGTCCGCAGTTTTCAACAAAAGCCGAATCACGCCTCTATCGGCAATGGGGCGTCGATGTCATCGGGATGACCAATATGCCGGAAGCGAAATTGGCCCGTGAGGCGGAGCTCTGTTACGCGACCTTGGCGCTGGTGACCGATTATGACTGTTGGCATGAGACAGAAGAGGCGGTCACCGTGGAGGCGGTGTTGGGGACGCTCCATCGGAACGTCGCGTTGGCCAAACAGATCCTGCGCGCGGTGATGCCCGCATTCACCAACCCTATCGAGTGCCCTTGTCATCGGGCATTGGATAATGCCATTCTGACGGCGCCAAAACGAATTTCTTCACCTGCCCGGAAGAAACTCTCCCTGCTCATTGACCGTGCCCTGTCGCCAAAGAAAGGAGTTCGTTAGTCATGGGGAAGCTGTTAGTTGTGGGATCAGTCGCGCTCGATACGGTCAAAACGCCGTTCGGCGAAGGAACCGAGATTCTTGGGGGGTCAGCCACCTATTTCTCGACGGCGGCCAGCTTCTTCACGTCCGTCGCGCTCATTGCCGTCGTCGGAGAGGATTTCCCCCAACAGCATATCGCGTTTCTGAAAAGCCGTGGGATTGATCTCACGGGTCTTGAACGGCGCCCGGGGGCCACCTTTCGCTGGAAGGGGGAATACACGCATCAGCTGAACGAAGCGCATACCTTGGACACGCAACTCAACGTGTTCGAAACGTTTCGTCCTCAGATTCCTGAAGCCTATCTCTCGCCGGACGTGCTGTTCCTGGGGAATATCCATCCGGAGCTTCAACTCGACGTATTGCACAAAGTGAAACGTCCTGCGTTGGTAGCCTGCGACACCATGAATTTTTGGATCAACGGCCAGCGCGATGCGCTCTGGAAGGTGTTGGAGAAGGTGGATGTGCTGATCATCAACGATGGTGAGGCGCGCGCATTGGGCCAGGATTCCAATCTAATGAAAGTGGCCAAGCTCGTGCTTTCCCGAGGGCCCAAGCATCTCATCGTCAAGCGGGGCGAGTATGGTGTGCTCATGTTCAACGAACAACAGATTTTCGGTGCGCCAGCCTTTCCGCTCGAAGACGTACGGGATCCGACCGGCGCCGGAGATACCTTTGCCGGTGGATTTTTGGGCTACTTGGCGGCGACGGGAAACCGGTCTCCGGAGGCCATGCGACAAGCCATTATCTTTGGGAGCGTGATGGCGTCCTTTACCGTAGAATCCTTTAGTCTTGACCGATTACGAATCCTGGATTACAAAGAGATTCAGGCTCGGTTCACCGAGTTTAAGCGGCTCACGCACTTTGAGGATGTTCGATGACCAAAGGCAATTGGATCTTCGGTCAGCAGCGAGCGTATCACCCGCTGGTCTGTGTAGGCCTCCTCAGTCTGTTGGGTGGCTGCGCGACCGACAAAGACCTGATGCAAAAATCGCAAGGGCATTATCAAGAGGGTGTTGCGAGTCTCCCCGGAGATCGCCAACAGGCCTTCGTCTCGTTTCAGAAGTCCGTCCAGTTGAATCCGGCCAATAAGGAGGCGCGGTACGCCCTGGGACACGTGTACGCGCTGCAAGGCAAGTTGTCCTACGCAGAAGAGCAATTCCGGGCGGCGATCAAGGCCGATGAAACCTACTCCGAAGCGCAGACGTATCTGGGGCAAGTGTTGGCCAATCAGGATCGGTGGGACGAGGCGATCCAATCCTACCGGCAGGCGCTGGCCAATCCTCTCTATCCGACACCGGACCTCGCTCGGTTTCATCTCGGCCGTGCGCTGGCTCACCAGGGTGATCTTCAGGGTTCGATGGAGGCGTTGGAAGATGCCGTATCAGCGAGTCCTCCAAGTGTCCCACCTGCGATGACGCACCTTGAGCTTGGTCGGGTGTACTATAAAATGGGCTATATGACCAGAGCCCGTGACATTCTCAAGAAAGTAGCAACCTTAGATAAGAGCGGTGGAGAGCTGGCGACGGCAGCAGCGGACCTCTTGACGCGAGTGAAGTAGGAGACTTATGGAGTCGGTTGGCGAATTTTTCAAGCAAGTCCGAGAGACGAAAGGGTTGACGGTTGACGAGGTGGCCTCGAAAACTCGCATTCGCACGGACTTCGTCAAGGCGCTCGAGGACGGGAATTTCGCCAAGTTGCCCGATCAGGTCTTCGCGAAGGGGTTTGTCCGTTCCTACGCCCGATCGCTGGGCTTGGATGAGGAAGATGCGATTCATCGCTTTATCCAATCTGCCGGATCTTTTTACGAAAAACAGGATGAGCGTGAGCGGCTCAAGGTGCGACAGATTGAAGAAGACCGGAAACGCCAGTCCAATCGGAAAGCCGTGACGATTGCGATCAGTATCGCCGTCCTGACGCTGATTTTCCTCCTCAGCCGAGAGCAATCATCGGTCTTTCGGCGTGGGGCTGCTGAGCAAGGTTCGGCGACGAAACGCACGACGCAATCGGCGAAAGAAATTCCGGCCTCAACGGCCCGTGAGCCCGAACGTCCCACCGAGGTTCCGAAATCGACCGAGATGCTTGCCGGAGCCCCAAAGACAACAATTGACACCCTGCCGAGACAGGAACCTGTCACATCTGCTAGCGCAGCCTCAAGATCAGAGCCGGAAACGGTTTTGACGGCCTCTCTCGGAAGCGATGGCCCGTTAGCTGGAATAGCGTTGAACGCAACGGAGACTGCTGTGGACGGCCAGCTGGCATTAGACTTGGAAGCGACGGAGTTGAGCTGGGTCGTTGTGCAGATTGATAACGGGAGTCCTCAAGAGTCGTTGCTCCGGCCGGGTGAAAAAGCCCACTGGAAGGGACAGGACCAATTCATCTTGACCCTTGGGAACGCCGGGGGAGTCAAGGCGGAACTCAACGGCAAACCTCAAAAGCCCTTCGGTCCAAGCGGCAAAGTCGCTCGGGACATCGTGCTAAGACGGTAGCCTTGCATCTCACCTCTTTCGTCATTTCTATTTCCAGTCAGTGAAGCCCGCTCGTGTTGTTACCGATGCCCATGAGGCGTGGATGGAGTGGGTGAGGCGCAAAGGTGTCACGAAATCCATGAAAACTTGGAATGAGCCCACGGTGAACCACATAAGTGCCGACATTTTCTTGTCTCTTTTTGAGTTCATGTTGGCACGAGGTTTGATCTTCCTTCGGTCAGAAGGAGACGGGATGAGTGCAAGATGAGTGATAGAGAGGGGGATGTTTTCTTGACAGAAATTCAAGGGCATTGGTATAGTTCGAGCGTTTAACTGGCTCTTGAAAATTGCGAAGACGAGTCGGCAGTCTGGGGTGTCACTCCAGCTCGGTGGGTCCAACACAAAGGAGGACGTGTAATGGGGTATCTGTCCAAGTTTTTAAGTATCGCAGCAGCAGTGATGTTTCTCTCGGTCTCAGTCGTTGGGGCTGAAGAAAAAGAGCCGTTGAAGCCTCGCGTTCCGCCGGATCAGATGGCCGATGCCAAAGCGGTGAAGAATCCGGTCGCGTCCACTCCCGAGAGTCTTGCCAAAGGCAAGGCGATTTACGAGGGGAAGGGTACATGCTTCAATTGTCATGGTAAGCTCGGGGACGGTCAGGGTGAAGCTGGGAAGATCCTGAGTCCAAGCCCGCGGGATTTCACCAACTGCAAGTTCCATAAGAAGCGGAAAGATGGCGAACTCTTCTGGGTCATTAAGAACGGCAGCCCCGGAACGGGGATGGTGTCCTTGATCCCTGCTGCGATCACGGAAGAAGAAGCCTGGTCGGTCATCAACTATGAGCGGAGTTTCTGTAAGGGCGAGTAGTCGCTGAGAAGCTTCTGGTGAGTCACAAGAGAAGGGTGGGGAGGTAACTCTCCACCCTTTTTATTTGCTCCCAGTCTGATCGCATGCGCACAGCTGTCCATCCCGGACTCGTTCTTGTTTGCTTGGCTAACCCCACATATTTCCGCTACATCTGATGGAAATGGCGTGCAGAACCTCCATGAATCTGATCCCCCCACTTAAGGGGGATGGTACAGACAATCATTGAATAGGGGCCTGAGGGGATTGCGTCACGGACACGAAAAAGGGTAGAGTCCGCGCGTTAGCCTACATATATGTATACCAACTCACACGAGGTGACATACCACCAAGAGCCGTCGGTTTTTATCAATAGGAGGGCGACTATGGACAGCCTATGGCCGTGGGTAAAGTGCCGAGTACCAGTGGCAACAGCGACGTTTCTGCTTGCGTCAGCTGGAATCATTTCCAGTCCTGCTACTGAGAGGAGTTACGCCGGAGATCCTGCTCCACCGTCCGGCGTCGCGGCAGCGGACATCGAGTATAAAGGTCGCATCGCTGTGAATGGAGAATCCACGACGGCGACTATTTCGACTCCAAGTAAAAAAGGCTCGGTGACCTTTGAGGGCATGGCAGGCCAGCGGATCAATATCGGCTTCAGTGGCGTCACCCTCACACAGTTCAGAGTCCTCGTCTATGGGCCGGATGGTACGGCGGTGGCCACTCAGCCTTCCGCGGTAAGACACTATTATGCGACCATGTATCGGGAGCCCTCTTCACTGACGCAGGTTCAAACCGCTACCTCATCCTATCAGCTGACCGGTGATTCTGGGGCCGCCTGGATTTCGTCCAGCGAGATCAATGGCAGTAGTATTGATCTCAAAGAATTGCCGGCGACAGGCACGTATACGATCTTCCTCGATCCGATGAGTGGGTACACTGGGAAAGTTACGGTCACGGCATCGAACGAATTGGGGGGCGAAATCGTTCCTCAGGGCTCGGCGGTATCGATTCCCATCAGCCGCAGCGGCCAGAATGCCCGTTATACCTTCTCGGGCACGAGCGGCCAAGCGGTCAGCTTACAGTTGAGTGATGTGACCATCCGGAGTGGGCACGTCGCTATCCTGAAACCAGATGGAAGCCCATTAAGCCAGCCAACCTCATTCGGCAATGCAGGCGCTGTGCTCGATGCTCAAGTTCTTCCGACCTCTGGAACCTACGCCATCCTGATCGATCCGGAGCTGAGTTACACGGGCAATGTGAAACTCGCACTCTACAATGCGCCGGATCTCACCGGCACCATCATGACTGACCAAGTGGCGGTGACGCCGACATTGACCGTGCCGGGCCAACGCGCGCTCTATACGTTCAATGGAACGGCGGGCCAGTGGGTCAATCTTGGCCTCACTGGGGTTTCGATTGCTTCGAGCACCCTGTCGATGTTGAAGCCAGATGGCAGCAAGTTGGCGGCAACAACGATCGGTCCCAGCGGTGGCAGCCTCGATCCAAGCACGGCATTGCCTGAAACGGGCACCTACACGATCGTGGTGGATCCAGTCAGCAACCATACCGGCAGCATGACGCTGGCCCTGTCTTCTCCGGTCACCGGCACGATCGCGCTCGATGGAGCGCCGGTGACGGTCAGTCTCAATAAGCCAGGGAAGATCGCACAGTACACGTTCAATGGCCACGCCGGGCAATGGGTCAGTCTGGGGCTCACGTCTGTGGGGCTCACATCGAGCAACATTTCGCTTCTGGGGCAGGATGGAACCACGCTTGCCTCAACCGCGGTTGGTACGGCGGGTGGATCGCTCGAAGTCCCAAATCCCTTGCCAGCTACAGGGCCCTACACCGTCCTTGTCCGTCCAGGCGGGCCCTACACCGGCAACATGACGTTGACACTCTCAACGGAGGTGTCAGACTCGCTGAAGGTGAATGCCGCCTCCAGGACGATTATGGTCAGCCGAGCAGGCCAGAATGGCCGCTATACGTTTGCCGGCACGGCGAACCAACAGGTCACGATCAAGGCTATCAACAATAAGCTCGGCAACGTGACTGTGAACCTCTATACGCCGAGTGGTGTTTTGCAGGTTGGGACGACGAGCTCAGCGGCGAGCTTCAACCTGAATCCTGTCACATTGGCGACAACAGATACCTATACGATTACGATCAATCCCGCGATGACGGACACGGGGAGCATTCAGCTACAAGTCACCAACCCATAGGGGTGGAGATTCAGCAAGGGCGAGTCATCGCCTCTGCTGAGATGGTGACAGATCGAAGGAGGGTGGGAAGGCAACTTCTCACCCTCTTTTTTTGTCGCGAAACCATGATGGGGCATCAAGGCAGAGTGGGGAAAACGTTAGGTGTAGTGTGGGTTGTACCGTTAAGCCTCTCTTTTTTCGCGAGCAAGGGGATGGTGGCTGCTGGGGGCTGAGGGGAAGCCTGGCCCATCGTGTTCTCCTCACCGGTAGACGTCTTTGCGGTTTCCGATCTTGGCGACGAGCACGATGAGCTCCTTATCCTGAATGGTATAGATGATCCGGCAATCACCATCTCGGATTCGATAGAGATCCTCTTCACCGGCCAGTTTCTTCACGCCCTGCGGACGCGGATTTTCCCGGAGTGACTTGAGCCGTTTGACGATGCGTTTCTGAACCGAATCGGTTAGAGACTTGAGTTGTCGTTCGGCAGGCGGGGCGAGGAGGATTGAGTAGGTCATAGGGAAGGACTAGCAGTCTGCTGAAAAACTCGGATTCTGCTTCGCGCACCGTTGCACGAGGACAGAAAGACCTATAGCACGCTACATCTCAGAATGCTCAAAAAGGCCGTCCAGCAAGGCCGCAGCGAGCGAAGGGGCGAGGCGTACGCTTCGGTACGTTGAGCCTCTGAGTGATGCGAGAACGCCGCTGGAGGACTTTTTCAGCATTCTGCTAGAGGCCCAGGTCCTTCAGAATCACATTGAGTGATTTGGCCCCTTTTTTCTTCGTCTCAGCCAGAGCGGCCCGGGCGTCGGCGAGGTCGATCCGATCTTCCAATTCTTCGAGGAGCCGCAAATCATCAATCGGCACCACAGCAGCGATGTCTTTCCCCCTTCGACGCACCACGACACGCTCTTTTCCGTATGCGGCACGGTTGATCGTATCCGCAAATCCCTGTCTTGCTTTACTGGCAGGCAGATGGGCCATGGTGCTCTCCCTTCACAAGGAGATCAGAAAGGTCGAACTGAACGAATTGTACAAATGGTACAGCAGGTCTTGTAGGAGGTCAAGTGAGAGGAGTCAGGTTCCAGCTTAAGAAGAGATTGTAGGAAAGTGGCGGGAGATCCGTCAGTTTAGCAGGGGGAATGCGGACGGAGGGCGTGGCGGTCGCTAGGGCCGTCGGACGGCAAGGCTGTATTAGATTAACCAGATGGACTAGACAGATTAGATAATCAGTTAGACAGGGCTTGCCCCAGACGCGTGGACAATTGAAGGTCCATCCTGCCACATTCGCTTTTCCGCCGCTTTCAAGAGCCCATTCGCTTGCACGAATGAGCCTGGCCAGTCGATCATTAATCTAAAATGGGAAGTGAGGAGTGGTGTCGATGTGGCTGCCGGTATGGCTCTTGCCTGGCGAGGAAAATGTACGTCCCCTTTTCCCCTGCAAATCTTATTGAGAAAAGTTTTACGAAGGACCAGAATAAAGCTCCTGTATGGCTTCACACCTGTTCGCTCACGGGCTCCTCGCGAGCGAAGCCGGGTGGGTTCTTCACTTCGTCCGTCAGTACGAGTGGGGGCCACCATGAGTCTTCTGAAAAACTTTTCCTGTAAGCAAGCGCCCTACCAAACAGCAATCCTTGCTCGCCTGCGAGAAGTAATAAATCCGAGCTGCGACGTTCTTAAATCTTCTCATTAGGAGACTGGATGAGCAGATGAACAGGGGCGAAAGGCAAGTTTCCTCAACTACGGAGCGGCAGAGTACTTTTAAATACTAAAAGCATTGTCCCAATCCTGAGCATGGTTCGGGTTCTGTCGTGTGGTGTTGGATATGACGAAAGTTGAACCTGGGTAGGAGGGAAAATGACGAACACGGACAAAATCAGTATGCCCGGGATCATTTGGGTGTCGCTGGGTATTGCCTGCCTTGTTGCCGCACCGGGGGCTACGCTCGCACAGAATACAGCCGTGGGAGATATAGTATGCCGCTGCCCCGGACTCGCCAAAAAACTGGGCAGCGCCCCCAATTGCGAGGTTGCCTGTTTTGGTAGCAGTGCCTCGCCGAAAGACGATAGTGATAATTCCCGTACCAGTTATGACAACGAAGCCGCACGACGTGCACAGCGCGCTCAGGAGGCCGCTGCCGCAGAACGCCAACGCCAGCAGGATGAAGCTGATCGCATTGCGGCAGTCGAGAAGAAACGCAAGGAGGAAGAACAGGCCAAGTTCTTACGTGACCGTGACAAGTTAGTCGAGAAACTCAAGGGCAGCAGCGGCCCCCCTGCGTCTCCAAGCAACGGTGGCCTCAAAGGCAGCAGCTCGATCAATACCGGCTTAAAAGAGCTTCGTGGGGCCGATCGCGGCACTCGTGACACACAGGGACCGCAGACGGCGTGGAGGCAGCTACACTGCGCGGCGGAGATTGCTGGTTTTGCATTAGCCGCTCTTGGGCAACGGGGAGACTATGATGAGTTCGGTGCCTTATCCACTGAGGCCCTGAAATCACTCGACGGGCAACGCATCGATGTTGTCTGCACTGCCGCACCGCTGTTTCCGGATGTGCAGGGTCGCGCGGTGGATATGGAACAGGGCAAGCAAGCCCAGAGAACCATTCTCAGCCGTGCCAGGGTCATTGCAGAACGGATGAAGCAACGTGGTGATCAACCCACGGTCTCTCCCAGTCCAGCTCAGACTGCCACGGAAACTTCCGGGGACAAGCTGCGCCGTGTCCAGCGCGAGCTGAATGATCAGAACAGCAAGAAGGTTACCGGTACAACCCAACATGACATGGCTCAACAGGAGCGGGATCGCAAGGAACTAACTAAACTCATCCTTGCCAATAATGGCTTGGAAAAGGGCGAACTGACCAGTGTAAGCGTGGTCCTGGAAGACGACGCCCCCGCGCGACCTTCCAAGCCGGGAGCTACGCCCGTACCGACACCCTAGTTCGGACGAATCCGGTAGCTGGTCAGGATGGTCAATCTATGGAGGAGTCGGGAGTGAACATGAACCGTGAAAGCGTAATTTGGTTACTTGTGATCGCTATGCTCGTTGTAGCCGGTCCTGTCCAGGCTGGGCTTCCTGCGTTGCCGGAGATTCCTGTGGCGTTGCCGGATGAGGTAAGGCAACCACTCATCGCCAAGCGTGCCCCGTTAGCGCAACGCAAGCTGACGTTGATCGAGGAAGGCGAGGCATTCAACAAAAATTGTGCCAACGTGGAGAAAGGTTCGAGCCAGCACAATAGCTGTCTTGCTCAACAGGCGCGATTCAATGCCAAGGTGCAGGCGTTACGCATTGAGATGGGTAAGCTCGCCGATGAGATAGACGCAGCCATCAACTGCAGCGAGATGGAGCAGCAGCTCACGCGCGATCAGGAGGCGATGCACCGCCAGCAGAAATCGATCGAGCAAGGCCAAGCCGAACTCTTGGATTGGACCAAGAAGAACGACGAGGCACAGAAGACCGCGCTGAAGCGCGCGACGAGCCTCCTGGTTGACTCGCTGGTGGCCAAACTGGGCGAGTTTACTGAGGGAAAGCTTGCGAAGCTCGAAGCCGACTTCAAGAAGCGCGCTCCGCTGGGCGAGACCTGGCAGCGGAAAGTCCAGAAGGTTCGGGAATTCCGCGCGGCGGAAGCGCGCCTCACGGGGGCTGTCGACGGGGTCAAGCTTGCCAGATTCACGGGAGCTGGGGCCGACGGCTGGCGGGAGGGCAAGGAGTGGGCTGCGAAAAACGGGAAGGACGCGGAGACACTCGACGCGATCCTAGCTGAATGGCAGCGCGATCTGGAGATCCAGCAGATCATAAAGGAGAGCGGCATCAGCACGTTCTCGGCTGGCCTCGGCTTCTCGAAGACGCTCGCGCCCTGGGGGACCGAGCTCGATTTCGGACAGTTCCTCGTCGGCTATGGCTACGACGCGAGCGACTGGACGTTGAGTAAGAATCGGATCGAGCAGCAGGTGGCGAACCGCAATCAGGACCTCAAGGCGGTCGAGGCGTTAAAGATGCAGATCGAGCGCACGTTGGCTAAGCTGAAAGCGTGCAAAGGTGCATAGGTGAATGGATCAATGCCGCCGCGCGCGATCTCTCAACACGTCATCGAGCAGACGGGCCGCAATGGCGGGGAGGTGATTATGCCAGGAAGTGCGATGTCATTAATAAATGAGGTCGTGACAGCTATGCGTCAGTAAACCGTATGAATACGTCTGCGCATAAGAGTGGTCTCCGCAGACGAGCATATTGGTGGGCTTGGGGGAAATATGAAACTGACGAATTCAATCTATTTGCTGTTGATTGCCGTGGTCTTTGCAGCCGGTTCTGCCCAGGCCTCGCTCCCCACGTTGCCAGAGATACCTCCGATGCTACCGGATGAGGTAAGGCAACCACTCATCGTCAAGCGTATACCCCTTGCGCACCGCAAGCAGACGCTGATCGAGGAAGGCGAGCTGTTCAACCGCAGCTGCGTCAATTTGGAGAAAGGCTCAAGCCGACACCAGGACTGCTTGGCCAAGCAAGCGGAGTTCGAAGCACACGTTGAGGTCTTGCGCCGCGACATCGGTCAGCTCGTGGACGAAATTGACGCGGCCGTCCAAGCCGAGGGTGCCCGCATCATCAAGAGCATGAACGCGTTGGCCGCACGCCTGGGATGGAGCGCGGACGAACGAGCCCGCCTGGATAAAGCCTTGAACAGTTTAAATTCCGATGGCACCCCCGGCGTGACCAGTGCTCAGATCCGCCACGCCTGGAAGGAACTTCTAGCACGCGGCCAAGACGGGGACTTCGCGCGTGAAGCCTCCCAAGGCGAGGGCCCGGGATTCCCCGGAGCCGGCACACAGACCCAGTACCAAGACTGCGTCATCTTTGCCTTGGCTAATGCGGCTGGCTTGCCGTATGGAGTGGCGGCCACGCGTGCGGCCGAACTCATCCGCCAAGGTGACTGGCGCAGTGCCGCCGACCGCGCGAATCCTCAACACGTCATCGAGCAGAAGGGTCTCAATGGTGGGGAGGTGGTCATGCTGGCCGAAGCCTTCGGCCAGGTCGAGGTGGTGACCAGGTCGGATTTCGAGAAGACCCTGAAGGCGGGCCGTCCGGTGTTGGTGAATGTGGTGCCCCAAGACGGCGACGTCAGGGGCGGACACGAAGTCGTGCTGACACGAACGTTTCAACATGGCGGAGCCCCGTGGTTCGAGATGATGGATTCCAACCAGGGAGCCCAGCGACGGCTCTATGTGGGCGCACAGGAACTGAATACGGTGCTGCAAGAAAATGGCGTGGCATTCCGTCCGGAGCCCGGAACGACTCCGACGCTCCTTCGTCAGCGGGAGACACAATAGTTAAGTGCACGGGAAAAACACAACAAGGCGTAGTGAATCTAGAAAGTTGGTGCAGGTCAGCATGACGGCCTATGCGCAAAGCGATGCAACGTGAAATTTTATGTAGGGGCAAGATGCAACACAGACACTGTTTCGGATTCGTATTGGCGGTCATATTGGCTTTCGCACCGTCGATGCATGCGCAAACGCCACCCGAAAAACTAACACTAAATCAGGCGCTGCAGGGGCTACTAAATGAGATGGTGCAGGACCTGGCGGCGACACCAACGGGCAGCGAGCGCGATGCAAAACGCGAGCGCATAATCAAATTCGCTGCCGGAATCACACCCGTACCGGCGGTACCGCCCGAGGCAGAACGTTTCGAAGACCGTGCGCGGTATGTGTTTGAAAATGCTAAGTCTGTAGCTGATTTGCTCAACGCCGCCAGTGAATATGCTAAGGCCACTAATGCTGCGCCCTGGATCGCCGGCTATTACTTCGATACGTGCATAATTCTGGAGAAAGCTAACAAGCTGGTTCCGGCTATAAGGAATTGCAAGTGGTATTTGGTCGCGGCTCCCGACGCGACAGACGCACGCGAAGTGCGCAGACGCATCGCCGGATTGGAGTATGCTCTGGAGCGGAGGCGTGAAGGTCATTCACATCGGAAAAGCTCTAAGGATATTTGTACTGATTTAGAGCGGCATGAGACGGGCGCAAAGGTTGCCAGCATCGGAGCCCGAAAACTCTCGGTCAAGCTCATTACGGCAATGTATGGCGGTACTCCCAGAAATCAGGTCATGATCTCGATCATCACTGGTACTACATCGGTTGGCAACATAAAACGTTTGAATTTGGATCCTATCTATGAGACGGGGTTTGACCTGGATGGAACTTTGTACGACCTGAGCATAGACCGGGACGGCAAGATTACGGTCTGGCACAACCGGCGTGCGGTAATTATCACCAGCATCGACGAGCTAACTCAACTGCGTAACGACCAGCTGAATACTGGCAGGCTTTTGACCCAGGGTGACAAAACTTTTGTATCGCAGTGTCAGGGAGGACCAGTTGCAGCAAACGATGGTGCTCGCGTAGTAGGGTGGCTGCTTTTCGCTAGCGACTGTTCGGGCCAGGTGATAGGTCCGAAACCCGGCTGGCTTCCGACGAGGTATATTGAACCATTTGGCTTACCGACAGGAGGTTTCGAGGAACCTGGCCCCGATGCCTGTGATCGGTACTGACTGGGCAACCTGAACGACGCGGAGCGCACCCTGAAGTGGTTCCTGCTTTCTAATCCAGGTGAAAGTGAAGCACGCGAGGCGGAGGACCGGATCTACGGACTCTCCGCCAAGCGCAAGCTCGTGGGAGCCCAATAGGGCGTCAGCAGGGCGATCGCTTGCCGTAGCGTTCTAATCTAAGCTGAAAGGAAAACAATGAGCTCATTCAAATCACTTGATGCAGTCATCACCGGGTATGCCTACGAAAACGCAACGACAGCACTCGGTGTTCTCGAAGAGGGCACCAAAACCAAAAAGTGGATATCCACTGAAATGCTATGTACTCTCGATAACTTTATTAAGGTGATGCTTTTCAGCGACCGAATATTTTTCGGTGGGTGCGCGGGAGAAAAAGAGGGATACGTAGTGCCTCGCAATGCAGAGTTCGGTGCTAGCGAGAAAGCGCGAAGTCTTTTTGACGATGATGGAATCTTTCACCCAATCAACAAGTTCGAGGGCGATGGAGAGCTGGCGAGAAGGATCGTCGCTGATGCTCTAAAACCAGTAGACGTTTCATCCGCCGCCCTATTTGTATTGACTGGTTCTTGGGAGACGAAACAACTCGTTATTCGGCAAGAAATGGTAACGATAGACGCATTCTTTATTGAGCACTCCATTCAGCATGGTGGGCTACCCATGTTTAAACCGGTGTTTCCCGGCGAACATCTTTACCTTGGTCTCAGGCAGAGTGTAATTAAATCACCCATCGCTACTCATACGATTGCAGACCTAGTAGGCCGACGCATTCGGATGCTTGTCCGTGAAAAGATGCAGAATTTGAACAATACGTTAGTGCCCATAGGGGCCGCTCCTATACCCACACTCCCCCCTGTTTTTGTTGCGCGCACTTTGTACGATTGTTCAACGCCCTCGTTTCTGTCGCGTATCTTGAAACATCAATCTAGTGGGGAGGATATCGTTCCTACACTCTTGGCGATTCGGAACAGTCAGGCGATGACAAGAATCCGAAAATGGATGAGTGAATGCATGGAACTCATAACAAGCCAAGATGTAAATAAGCTGGCGCAGGCAAGGACAATTTATGACAAGCTAAACTCGTTTCCACTGGAGGATGACATAACTGAAGAGGAATTCGCTAAAGGTTCTCTTGATATTATAGCGGATGCGGCAAAAGGTGATGTGCTAGGAATTCTGGCTGTGCTTGTTCAGCCCCTGATGAAATATTATGGCGGTTTCCCAATGGGTGTCCTGCGAGGCTTGGGCGGTCAAAAGGGTGAATCGAAACATATTGATGAGTTCCTTGAGAAAACTTTTACAGCAAAATTTACCCCGTCTGAAATGGATTATGTTTCGACTCTTCTAGAGTTGCCGGACAATGTAGCTGACTGGAAAATTGAAAAAGCGCTTTTCCAAGTTACTGCAGGCCGTATTGATTCTTCAGCCCCAAATCTTTCTCGGCCCTGTTTCGTGCGGAGCGCAAACGCTCATTATATTGAGAACGCGAAAACAGATTTTGATGATCTGTTCAAAAGTGCAGTGCCACTCCAAGACAAGAATATCTAAAAGGAGAGGGAAAGCATTAGCACGCGTAGACTGGGCCTGGCGAAGTGAAACCCAGGGAACCCACATTGCCGAATGAGGGAGCATGAGCGATGACATCTGCCAATAAACGACTGATTGTTTTCCTCACATGCTCGGCTCTGGCCACGAGCGCCTACGCCCAATCCCCACGCGAACAATTAAACCAGATGGTCGAGCAATTGCAGCAACTGACAACTCAGCTGCAACAGACCCCGAACGACAACGTCCTACGCGAGCGCATCATCAAGCTCGGTGTAGAGCTCAGACCAGCACCCGCGGTGCCGGAGGAGGCGCGTCGATCGTTCGTGGAAGGCATAAACATCGTCAAGCTGGCGAAGGACGCGAGCAGTCAAAAACTCGCCATCGAGAGTTTTAGTGAAGCCCTGAAGATTGCGCCTTGGTGGGGCGACGCCTACTATAATCTGGCGGTGGCCCAGGAACTGACCGGGCAACTGAACGACGCGGAACGCACGCTCAAGTGGTTCTTGCTCACCAATCCAGGCGAGAGCGAGGCTCGGGAGGCGCAGGACCGGATCTACGGACTCTCTGCCAAGCGAAAGCTCGCGATAGCGGAGGCCGGGGCCAAGCAGGAGGAAGCGGATCGAGAGATGGCGGCCCAGGCACAACGCTTCGTGGGGGACTGGTTCCGGGACGGAAGAGGAGGGGACGGCTCAGAAACACGCCATACATTAACCATTAGGGCGCTTCCGGGTTTAGCATGGGTACAGATCGAGCCCTCCACAGTGGAAGTAA
>ERZ1292630.85-Hain-H41-02um-R3-85-length-105058-cov-48_pt1 | contig 105058 bp, 91 predicted proteins | sample MGYA00564408_ERZ1292630 | MGnify/ENA primary metagenome ERZ1292630 (study PRJEB36523, sample SAMEA6512641) | groundwater metagenome | collected 2019-01-08 | study: AquaDiva: Metagenomics assemblies of 32 groundwater samples
CGGTGAGCCGCACGTCGCTCATGGTGAGGTTCCCGCTGCCGTCGACCTCCATGACCCGATCGATGCCGCCGCCGCTGATGATGGTGCTGGCCATACCGGCACCGAGGATGGTGATATCCGTTTGAATGTCCAAGTCACCGGTCGCACTGCCGTCCTCGTTCGTCCCAGTGATCGTCAGTGTATAGGTACCTGCTCCCAGGATGATGGTGTCCGCACCAGCTGCATTATTTGCCGCGATGATGGCTTCGCGCAGGCTGGTCACACCGTCAGCGCCATTGATCACATCATTGGTGGTGGTGACCGTGTACGTCGCGAGTACGCCTTCCCACGCAGCTTGCGAGGCGTCAGCAACCACAATTGACGCTTCGATGGCACCGGTCGACGCTTCGAGAATCCAATTTCCAAATTCAGTGGCGTGTCCAGTGCGGTCGGTACTCGCCGCGACATCGGCGCCGGTGAGCTGCGCCAATGTCTGCATCGCCAACTGCCCGGCCTCACCACGGCCGAAGTTGCAGCCATAGACGAGGATGTCGGCGTTTTGCGACAGGCTTAGACCGATCTGCTGGAACTGTTCTGCATAGCGCGTGCTGATCGAATCTTGTGTCAGGAAGCTCGAGCCGAGATGTATCTCCGCCTCGGTCCCTTCGCCGATCAGATGGATCGCGGCGATGCCTGTCCGACCGGCCAGCACCTCGGCGATCTGCGCGATGCCGTCTCGTCGCCCATCAAGCAGGACGATCTCGGCTTCGGGATTGATGCCCTGGAGGAGGACTTGATAGTCGGCAATGGTCGAGTCGACGAAGACGACTTCGCGACGCTGGATCGCCGGCGGATCGTAGGTGGAGATGGCGTCGAGAAGCGGATCGGGTGGAGCGGTGCCCGCATGGGACGTGTCGTGGGAAGCGTCCGCACTCATCGCCGCGTCGGCCTGTTGTTTTGCGACATGCTCCGGGGCGAGTTCGGCCGCGGTCGCGGCGGCAGCCGCGTCGAACATGAGGCGCGGCTCCAACGCAAGCAAGGAGGCCTTCACCCCTCGAAACCGACCTGTTGGACGGCCCTTGCTGTTCGGCGCCTGCTGCTCCACGCCTGCCGGCTTCTTGGGCTGTGCTCGTCTTCCCATGCTCGCGTCTACTCTTCAGACCCCTCGGCCGATGCGATCGTACATCCCACCTTCGTGGCGTCAACCGATGGATTGCCTAACCATCCATGTTCGATCCACGACCACCTGCTCACCATTGAGATACACCTACCCATACTGTCCTTTTCGTCCGAAATGGCACCCGACTTGAGGCGACCACCAGACGCCGCGCTGACAATTCGAACCGTCACGCACAATTCGGACTAGCCCGGACTATTCATGAATGCCTGCTCCGTCGTCCGATCCTCTCGCCCGGCGTGTCTTTTCTCGTTCGGCCTCCTCGACGGACTGCACGTACGCCTACGTCGGCCTCGCTTGCGAGAAGCCCCGGCGGGCTTCGGTCTCGAACGCCTCGCGACGACATTCATGAATAGTCCGGGCTAGGAGCCTGTCCGAGTAATCCTTCGTTGCGAGGCCGCAGGCTCGAAAAAACCGGAAACCAAGGCGGAAATACGTTGAGGATTTTTTCGAGCCGAGAACGAAGCAGACAGCTGCAGATCATTTGCCGCAGTAGAATGGCATGACTCGGACAGGCTCCTGGCCTCAGAAGCCGCTCTCCCGGGCTAAGACGGCGACCGTTCGATCCCAAACCCGTTTGGCGACGCTCCAGTGACGGCCCTCGACCTGCAGCGTTCCCGTGACAGCCTGATTCCACGCCGGTACCGCTTCGAGCACCTGGACATGTACGCGGAAGATGGACCCATCCGGCCTGACCCTACCCTGAGGATCTTTGCGGGTCGCGATGCTTCCTCCATAGATCGACGCGTAGTAAGGAAGGGCGACCGTCGTGTCATCGATCTGGCGAATTTCCTGCACACGAGCCGGCAGAGAATCACGGGTCAGATCTTTCGGAACGAATCGCGCGAGTTGTCCCGGTTCGAGATAGGCCAGTTCACTCTCCAGTGCGACGGCATCGATCCCGGCCTGCGCCAAGCCGATCACATAGGCTAACGCCAGCTTCTCGTTGACCCAGCGGCCTGGATGGAGGGATTCCGCGCAATCGGTCACCACCCCCGCCATCGGCGCCCTTACGATGAGGTGCTCGCGTTTCTCCAGCAGGCCTTGTCGCTCTGCCTTGCGCGATTGCAGCGATTCGCTGACGACGGCATTCTGCATCCGGTCGGTTTCGCTGGAGGCCTGCCGCCTTGCGCGAACTTCGAGGGCCTCGATCTGAATCTGCGTGCGCCGGAGATCCCGTTCGAGCTCCGGGGACTCAAGGGTCAGCAACATGTCGCCGGCCTGCACTCGTTGCCCATTGCGGACCGTGACGGCGCGGACCCGCGCCGGAATCGGAGCATAGAGGGTGGCATAGGGTGAGGCCTGTACCACGGCCTGGAGTGAGACCTGCGAAGGCCACGGCACGACCATCAGGGTGACCAGTGCGAGCGACACGAGTGCAGTGACCCAGGACCGACTCCCCACGGCCAACATGGATCGCTCCTGCCACCACCCATGGAGTTCATGTCCGATCGGCAGCAGGATGAACCACATGATTTCGACGGCAAACAGGATCACACCCAAGGCCTTGAAGAAGAACGCATAGACAATCATGGCGATCCCGAGGAACACACCGAACCGATAGAGCCAGGTCGCCCACGCATAGAGAAGCAGTGTTCGCCGCAAGGCCGACGAAATGGCCTCCGGCGCCGCTGCACCCGGCGCAAATACCAGTTCGCGAAGTTTCCATCGGCCGAAGGCGAAGGCGCGGTCTTGCAGGTTGGGGACTCCCAGCCAGTCGGCCAGTAAGTAGTAGCCATCGAATCGCATGAGTGGATTGAGGTTGATCGAGAGTCCGATCGCCCAACTGGCCGTGGCGACCACGAAGGCCAGGGTACGGGCTGTGCCATCGGGCAGGAAATTCCAGACCAAGGTGGCCACCGCGGCCAAGGCGAGTTCCACCACCATACCCGCGGCCCCGATCGCGAGCCGCTGACGTCGCGACGTCAGGCGCCAGGCGTCGGTGGTATCGGAATAGAGCACCGGAAAGAGCACGAGCAATGCCACGCCCATGGTCTGCACGCGACAGCCATACTTGGTCGCCGTGTAGGCATGCCCCAGTTCGTGCAACACTTTGATGCCGGCCAAGGCCGCAGCGGAGAGCACTGCGCCCTGGAACGTGAAGAAGGTGGGAAAGGTCGACACGAACGTCTCCCACTGTCGACCGACCAGATACAACCCGCTCACCCCGAGCAACAGCACGAGCCAGGCGGCGCCCCGCGTAAACAAGGGCGCGACCAGCGGGAGGGTCGCTCGAAGGAACCGTTCCGGTCTGACGAGTGGGAGGCGAACGAACAGGTAGTGGTGGAGCAGCCACGCCCCCCATCCCTGTCGCCTCGCTTCGGCCTGGGCGGCATAGTCCCGGCTACTGCCGCTGGGCGTCTCTTCGGTGAGGTTGTTGACGAAGAGAAACGTGATGAGGTCTTGGACGTCTTGCTCGGTCGCCCGACAGGTGGTCTCACTCTGAACGGAGCGGATGACCCGGTCGATCGATCCGCATGCCCATCGCTCCAGCAGTTGATGCGCCGTCCAATCGATCTGAAAATACCGGTTCCGAACGGGATCGACGATCGTCCACATCGGTTGTCCATCCGGGGTAGGCGTCGACTCGAGACAGTGCAGATTGGCGCGAAGTCTCGGCAGCGGGCGCGCAGGCGATGGCCCCATCGACATGGATCACCACCCCACGAATTGGCGAAGGGCGGACAGCGGACGCCGGAACAGGAGGAATGCCAACGGGCCTTGCTTCCCATACATCTTGGCGGTGCCTTGCCACCCGATTCGGACCGTTCGATTCGGGCCCGTCAGCCCGGCGGTCACGTGATAGGCCAGCTGATCGCCGGGAAGCACTTCGGCATGGTATCCGGCATGCGTCACCTTGGCTTCGTACGTCTCGAGCGGCTTCGCGTCGAAAAACACCGCCACGTCCGCATCTTCCTGCAGCATCATCGCATCGTTGACGGCCAAGTCGATGCGTAATTCCAGCTGCGCAGGATCGGCGATCTCCATAATCCGTTCTCCCACGACCACCGGTTTCCCGACCCAATCGGCCCGATCGGTATAAAGGAGCAGGCCGGACCGCAACGCCTTGATCTCCACTCGATCCAGGAGTTCCTTCGCATAGTCTCGCTCGGTCTCTTTGAGACGGGCTTCTGCCTCCAGAAGAGGCACTTCGGCCTTGCGCTGTGGGTCGAGGAATCCCGATTGAACGGCTTGGCGGTGCTCCGCCTTCGCGACCGCGAGCTGCTTGTCTGCGACGTGATACTGATTGCGCACATTCGTGTCTTCGTACCGCACGATCGTCTGCCCCTCGACGACCATGGTGTTCGGCGGGACGAGGACCTCCGCCAGCACGCCGTCCATCGGTGCCGTCACCACGGCCGGCTCTTTGGCGACGACCTTGACCGGGGCCAACGTCGAGAGGGGCACCGGGATACAGAGCGCCAGCAAAACACCGACGACGACAAGCCAGGTCACCGGACGAGGCGGCATCCAGGTTCCGAATGGGCCGGGCTTCGCCAGGGCCTTCCACGCATGGGCATAGGTTTCGACCAGCCGTTGTACAATTTGAATCTCGTTCTCCTGCCAGGGCCGATCACGGTCGAGCCACAGCCCCCCGAGCAGGGACTGGTCGGGATGACGCAGGGGGCACCAGAGGGCGTGCGCACCGCCAAATTCTTTCCATCCGTCCCGGAGGGAGGGAGGGCCGTCTTCAGCGGAAACTCGCATCGGCCCCTCAACGTCAGGACCTGTCCCGATATTCCGCACCACCTGCTCCAGCCATCGCATCATCGGCGCATCGCGCTCCACGAGGGACAGGCTGGAGGCCGCATGAACCTGGTAGGGCGAGGTGGGACGCCTGCCTGCGCCAAGCAGAAAGGCCTGACGGTAGGCGATGAGGCGCCGCGTTTCGTTGACGATGAAAAACTCTAGCGCGTTGGCGGTGGGTTGCGCTCGTGCCTGACCTTCCAGTTGGAGCAGGATCGTCAGGGCCGGCGTTCCTGGCGGCGCATCGTTCTGGTTTCCCGACGTAGCGCCTGAGAATTCCCTGCGAGGACTGTGGAGCACGTTCTGCATAGGACGACCGTCGTGCTGCTGATTAGCGGATCGCTGCGTCCACGGTTAGGGGTGTGGAACGGGAAAACTTGCCGTGCCGCTCATCCCTGCCAACACCTCGGGAGGGAGCTTCTCAAACCGGCCCGTGACCTTGATGGTTTGACTGGCCGGGTCGACATTGGCCCCCAGTTCCTTGACCACCGCGGGATAGGGGCGTCCGGTTTCATCCACCGAGAAGACAAACGGTCCCCCTCTGGTCAACCAGCTCAGTGAATTCGACGGCAAGACCAGTTCGATCTCCAAGCTGGTGTCATCCAGCAGGCTGAGCAACTTGTCGTTCGGAAAAACGTTTTCATATTCGTGGACCAAGACCTCTACGATCCGTCCCGAGAACGGCGCCGTGATGTCACACCCCCGCACGTTCAGTTCCATGATCCGGATGCCAGCCAACGCTTTTTTCGCCTCGGCCGCCGAAACTTCGACTTCCAATTGGCCGACGGCATGGAGTGTGGCCAGCTGAAGATTGTTCCGATGGGTCTTTTCTTTCGCTTCGTGTTCCGCCATCGCCCCTGCGAGCTCCGCTCGGTACTTGTCGCAATCGATTTGGACGAGCGAACTCCCCTTCTTGAACCGTGCCCCTTCTCGGAACGGCAATCGCTTGACGCGACCTTGAATCTGACTGAATAACACCGCCTGCGTGGCGGCCTTGACGATGCCGCGCATCGCCTGGAGCTCGCTACGTACCGCCTGCGACGACGGCTCATGCTTGGCCTCCCCACGGGCCTGGCCGGGCACACACAGGAGGCTTCCCGCCAGAACGAGACAGACGTTACTGAGCCATCGGACGAATCGTGGGGACATCCTGTTCCTTCCTGTTCACTGGGGCCAGGGCGACCGTCTCCGACTGTTCCCAGTGTGCTCGAATCGCCTGGGCCAACTCCGCGACGTGCTGACTCGGTGTCATCGACGGTACGGCGTCCTCTCCGATGGCCGCCATCAGGTTGCCTTGCGCGGCCTCGACGGCGGAACGCGCCACGTCGAGGCGCACCTCGGCGAGCACCTCGTTGACTTTTTCACGAATCAGGTTGAGATCGCTCGTGCTGCGGGTCAGCCAACCGCGCTGCGTCTGATCGGCGATTTGAACTTGGGTGACTTGATACCGCGCGGCATTGTCCAGTTCTTGACGCGAGTACGCGAGTTGCGTGGCTCCGACATGCACCTCCGTCAAGACGGTCATGGATGTGGCCAAGCTTTGAGTCTTCAACACGTCGTCCTGGGTCTGAATGACTTTCGCTTTGGCACGTTGGCTGAAGACGTTGAGCAGATTCCAGCTGACCTGCGAGGCGTAGCCGAGCCAGTTCTGGTACAGAAAGAAACTGTTACTGCTGTAGTTCCCGCCGAATTGGGCGCGCAAATTGGGGAACATTTGCAGGAGGGCGACTTTCGCTTCCTTGACGTTGACTCGCTTCTGATAATCGATGGTGCGGAGTTCCGGCCGGTTCATGAGAGCCTGTTGCTCAAGATGGTCGATGTCGAGATTGGCAACGGGGACGGCATGACCGGCGGCCGGCATCGTCAGCTGATAGTAGGCGTCGGGCTGAAGATTCATCAGTGACGCCAGCTGCACCTTCGCGATATTCAATTCCCGGTAGAGCCGCTGGACTTCACGCTGAATATTGAGCAGATCGCGCTGGTAGTTGAGCGGGGCGAGCGGCGACTGAAGCTTCCTATCGTAAATGGTCCGGGTGTTCGCCAACGCTTTGGCGACCTGATCGTCCAACAACGCCACCTTGCCGATCAATCGATCGGCGCTTGCTGCCCGCCAAAACGCGTTGCGGACGTCCTGTATCAGTCGAATGGCCTGCCGCCGCTTTTCTTCCTGCGCGATCAGGACGTTATCCGCCGCTTGCTGCGCCCGCACATAGGAAAGGCCGAAATCCAACACGTCCCAACTCAAGTATAGATTTCCGGTAAAGATGTTCCGATCAGCGGAGGTGACCGGTTCCAGGATCTGCCGACCGGTAAGGAGCGAGACGGCGGTGCCGCCGCTGAAGTTGTTGCGACCATCGTACCCGGCATTCGCCGCAAGCTGAGGCAGAAGCGAATAGTGCGCGAGGTCCAGTTGCTGGTGCGCAAACATGGTCTGCATCACCTTCACTCGACTGTCCAAGTTATATTTCAACGCGCGGGCCATGGCTTCGTAGAGATCGATGGGACCGGTCACCGGCTCCTGATCCGCGTGAAGAGCCTGGAGATCACCCACAACGCGCAAGCGGATTTCTTCGTCCGTCAGCGGATGCGGCTTGATCGTGCAGGAGGTCAGGACGAGGAGAACACAGCCCATCGCTATGGCATAAAGACGATTCATTGCCTTTCCTATCGGTTGTTCGCGATCCTTTCTTTACTCACATTCAAGCACCTCCTTGAATGGTCATCTATGTAATGCCTTTCACGACGGCATCATTCTCCCATGGATTACGTACGTCATTTCCACCGTGGATCGGATTACGCGACGGGTCGCCCCTCACACCACTCGCGGACGACCGAACGAGAACAGCCCTGCCGCTACACCAGGCCCCTGGCGTAGCGGTCCCCGAGGAAGCCGATGAGCCAGGAGGCCGCGACGAAGCCCGGCGGCGAGAACAGGATGCGGATTGGCGTGGGATGTTGCATGCGGTGGCTCCGCGCCGGAACCTGCACAGTTTTACGCGATAGGGAACGCCTGAAACGCCGCCGCAGATAAGGCTGTCACACAGGATCGCGTCACAGAAGGACTCACTTGAATGTGCGAAGACCTACATTTGCTACAATGTCGCCCGAACCGAATATCTTGCGGCACCCCACCATGTGCAGAGGAGTCTTTGCGATGATCGACCTTCGCAGCGATACCGTCACCAGACCATCCCCTGCCATGCGCGACGCCATGGCCCGCGCGGAGGTGGGTGACGATGTGTACGGGGAAGACCCGACCGTCAACCGGCTGCAGGAAGCCGGAGCCGCGCTGGTCGGCAAACGGGCCGCGCTCTTCGTCCCCTCGGGCACCGCCGGCAACCAACTCTGCCTTCGCGCCCAGACGGAACCGGGGCAGGAAGTCATTGTTGAAAGCACCTCCCACATCGTTCGTTATGAGGTGGGCGCGGCGGCGGCACTGGCCGGAGTGCAACTCCATTGGGTCACCGGCGCGCGAGGACTCATCACGGCGGAGCAGGTCGAGGCCGCCGTTCGCCCCAAAGATACGTACAGCATTCAGAGCGCGCTCATCTGTCTCGAAACTACCCACAATGCCGGAGGCGGCACGGCATACCCGCTGGCAACGATCCAAGCCATCCGTGAGGTGGCGTCCGCCCACGGGGTCCCCATGCATCTGGACGGGGCCCGGCTGTTCAACGCGGTCGTGGCCTCGGGAGTGTCGGCAGCCGAGTATGCACAGCACTTCGAAACGGTCACCTTCTGCCTCTCGAAGGGGCTCGGCGCCCCGGCCGGCGCATTGATTGCGACCGACGATCGCCTGCTGCTGGAGCGAATCCGCCGGTTCCGCCGCATGTATGGAGGGGCCATGCGCCAGGCCGGTATCCTGGCGGCAGCAGGACTCTATGCCTTGGAACACAACATTCAGCGGCTCGCGGACGATCATGCCCATGCGCGACAACTCGCGGCGCGGCTGCAACAGATGCCCGGGATCTCGATCGATCCAGAAACCGTCGAAACCAACATTCTGTTCTTCGACGTGATCAGTCAGAAAATGCCGGCGAAGGAATTCGCTGCAGCCCTCAAACAGGAAGGCCTGTTGCTCAACGCCGTCGGCGCCCGCCGCTGTCGCGCCGTCACGCACCTCGACGTACCGGCCGAAGCGATCGAACAAGCCGCCGAGAAAATCGCACGTGTACTCGATCGCTAACCCCTCCTCACATTGACAGTCCGTCTGCCCCCTCATAAAATGCCTCCACCGTAGATACACCAGAGGGGGATGCGTGCCGCTCGAAGTCGTCTCGTTTCAGCTGATCAACCGGATTCTCGATGTGACAGACGGGTTGGGACTCAATCGCGAGTGGGTGGAAATTCCTCTTTCGCCTGAATCCCCAGGCCTGGTCCGCAAACTCCCGAATGGAAAACTTGAAATCATCGTCGATGCCGACCAGCCTTTCGATACCTGGCTCGGCACCCTCGAACAACAGATACAACGCGCGCAGGCCACCTGACACGCCGAAGGATAGACATGGAACCACAACTCGCGACCTCCTCCCCTCAGTCCACCCCGGCGACTCCATCATCGGAAGAGCTGCAGGCTGAATTGTTGGATATTCCTGAACCACCCGACATGCCCCCGGCCGTGACGCCGCCCGGCTACGAGGATGCCCTCGCCGGCGCCGTCAAATACGTCCGCGCCAAACGTGGCGGCGACCTGGTGGGCATTATTCTCGTCGGCTCGGGCGCCCGACGGGCGGTGACCGCGCATAGCGATATCGATCTGATCGCCCTGGTCAAAGGGCCGGCCGACGGACAGGAAATGATTCGTGTGGGAGACCGACTCGTGGACATCCGCTATGGCGAGCACAAGACCGTCGCCGAGGATCTGGCCTACTCTCCCCGTCTGGCTCCGTTGCTCCGCAAGGGACGGATCCTCTTCGATCACGAGGACATTGCGGCACAACTCATCGCCAAGGCCGCGCAACGATTCCGCCAGGGGCCGCCTCCAGCCGGCATTCATGAACGCATCCGCCTCAAAGCGGAGTGTCTGCACTGGCTGGGCAAAGTCGAGGACCTGCGCGATAAACCCAACACGGCGCACTATCTCCTGCAACTGTTCTTTGAGGACTGCGTGACGGCTTTCTTTCGCACCCGGGGACTCTGGTTCACGGCACCGGTCGATACGCTCCGGTTCCTGGCCTCACGCGACCCGGCACTCGGGGAACTGGCCAGCCAGTTTCTCAGCGCAGGCACACTGCATGACCGATTGACGTCCGGCCGTCGGTTTGCCGACCTCCTGTTTCGCGACATCCCCCTTCCGCCTCGCGTGGATTGACGGGGCCCGTCAAGGCGCTCGAATGCCGCCATCCGCTTGCATCGGCATCCGGTCGTGCTACCATCGGTACTCCACCGGATCTGTGCGGCAACAGGCCGCATGAGACCCGCTCAGTATCAGTGACTACGAACCGGCGATCACCAGAGAGGATAACCTATGGAACTCGGATTTGTCGGACTCGGCAAGATGGGCATGAACATGGTCACGCGCCTGCAGCAGGGTCGGCATCGCGTTGTGGCATACGACCGCGCGCCTGAAATAGTAAAACAGGCGGAAGATAAGGGTTGCGTCGGCGCCGCGTCGCTGAGCGACCTCGTCGCAAAACTGGCCGCCCCTCGCGCCGTCTGGATCATGGTCCCGTCGGGCGCGCCGACCGAGGAGACCATTCAAGCCATCGCCGCCCTGCTTCAACCGGGCGATACCATCATCGACGGCGGCAACACCCGTTTCCACGACGATACCCGGCGCGCCGCCGAGCTGAAACAACGAGGCATCCACTATGTCGATGTCGGCACCAGCGGCGGAATCTGGGGGCTGACGGTCGGCTATTGCCTCATGATCGGAGGTGAGAACGAGCCGGTCCAACGATTGACACCGATCTTCCAGACGTTGGCGCCCGAGCAGGGCTGGGCTCACATGGGAACCCACGGCGCGGGCCACTACGTGAAAATGGTGCACAACGGAATCGAATACAGCATGATGCAGGGCTACGCCGAGGGCTTTGAACTCATGGCAAAAAGCGAGTATCAACTGGACCTGGGCAAGATTGCCGATGTGTGGATGCACGGCAGCGTGGTGCGATCCTGGCTGCTGGAGCTGGCCGTCGGCGCCTTGCAACAGGATCCGAAGCTCGAAAAGCTCAAAGGCTATGTGCAGGATTCCGGCGAGGGACGGTGGATGATTCAGGACGCGATCGATAAGGACGTGCCGGTGCCGACCCTCACCGCCGCACTGTTCACCAGATTCCGGTCACGACAGGAAGAGTCCTTCGCGGAGAAAATGCTGGCGGCTTTGCGCAACGCCTTCGGCGGACACAGCGTCCGCCGCTGAGGCCTTAACCCAACGGACCACCACACCATGTCTTCTCCAACGACTCCCGTGGACATCAAGCCTCTCCCCGAAGCCATCACGCCCGTTGAAGCCTGCACGCTCGTCATTTTCGGCGGTTCCGGAGACCTGGCCCGGCGACGGCTCATCCCGGCCGTCTACAATCTGCTCCTCGATGGTTTGTTGCCGGACAAATATGCGGTGATCGGACTGGGTCGCAAACCGATGAGTGATGCGGAGTTTCGCACTCTGGTGCGGGAAGGAGTCGTCGCCCATTCACGGCAAGCCCTGCTGGAGGACACCTGGCAGGCATTCGAGCGCCATCTGTTTTACATCCAGGGCGAAAACGAGGATGCCCAGACCTATCGCGCGCTTCGTACCAAGGCGGAGCAGATCGAACAGTCGATGCAGTTGCCCGGCAACCGGATTTTCTATCTGAGCATTCCCCCGAGTTCCTTCGCCTCGGTCTGCGAGGGATTGGCGCAGTCGGGCCTGGCGACTCCGCCCGCCGGTTCGTCGCCCTACTCAAGAATCATCGTGGAAAAGCCCGTCGGTCGCGACCTCGCGTCCGCGCAAGAGATCAACGAGGTCACCGGCAAGGTCTTCGACGAGTCGCAAATTTTCCGCATCGACCACTACCTGGGAAAAGAGACCGTTCAGAACCTCATGGTCGTCCGGTTCGCCAACAGTATCTTCGAGCCGATCTGGAACCACAAATACATCGACCACGTCCAAATTACCGTCAGCGAAGCGGAGGGCGTCGGAACGCGGGCCACGTATTATGAAGAGGCCGGCGCCCTGCGGGACATGATTCAAAATCATCTCCTGCAGCTGCTCTGCCTCGTCGCAATGGAGCCGCCCTACTCGCTCGATCCCAACGTGGTGCGCAATGCCAAGATGGAAGTGTTGCGCTGTCTCCGGCCCATCGTCGGTAAGGATGTCGAACACTATACCGTCCGGGCGCAGTATGCGCAGGGAACCGCGCATGGCCAGGCCGTGCCGGGATACCGTCGTGAGAAGGGGGTGAGCCCCGACTCCATCACCGAAACGTATGTGGCGGTGAAAGCGTTCGTGGAAAACTGGCGCTGGTCCGGCGTGCCGTTTTACCTTCGAACCGGAAAAGCCTTGCCGAAGCGCGCGAGCGAAGTCGCCGTCCAATTCAAAGACATTCCCCAGATTCTCTTCAACGCGAACCCCGCGAATCCTCAACCGGCGAATGTCCTGACCCTGCGGATCCAGCCGGATGAAGGCCTCTCGCTACGCATCATTTCGCGAGTTCCCGGCACACGCGCACAAACGCATCCGGTGGAAATGGACTTCCAGTACAGCGACGTCTTCGGGTGCCCGTCTCCGGAGGCTTACGAGCGACTGCTGTTGGATGTCATGGCGGGCGACGCCTCACGGTTCATGCGCCGCGATGCCGTAGAAGCCTCATGGGACTGGGTGACGAAAATCCTGGATGGATGGGCTCAGCAAAAACTCCGCTGGTTGCCGGAATATTCCGCGGGAACGTGGGGCCCGGTGGAAGCCGAACGGATGATTCAAAACGACGGGCGCGCCTGGCGCATTCTTTAACCCGGATTATTCATGCATGCCGTCGCGAGGCGTTTGAGACTGAAGCCCGCCGGGGTTTCTCGCACGTAAGGCCGACGCAGGCGTACGCGCAGTCCGTCGAGGAGGCCGAACGAGAAAAACCCCGCCGGGCGAGAGGATCGGACGCCGGAGCAGGTATTCATGAATAGTCCGGGTTAAGCCAATCCGAGCTGCTTGCGAATCTCGTCTTTCCTGCCGATACCTCCGATGAACCGCACGAATTCGCCTCGCTCGAACAGGGCCAAGACCGGCAGTGAGCTGATGTCCAGTTCAGCGGGAATCTGAAAATTCTCCTGCACGTTCATCTTCACAATCTTCACTGCCGACGCGACGTCCTCCTGCAATTGCTCCAACTGCTTCAACAGGGCCATGCAATGACCGCAGCCCGGTTGCCAGAATTCCACCAGCACCGGCATCGCAGCCTGCTCCACTTCACGGACGAAATTTCGATCAGTCACATCCTGAATCATGTGCCTGATGGCCTGGCAGGAGAAACGGCTGCCGTAGGGGGAAAGAGCTGTTCGTAAAGCAATCGACCGAACAGCTGGTAGCCGCGGGCCGTGAGATGGAGGCCATCGTTCGAGTAGGGTTCGGCCAGCATGAGTGAGTCCGGATCGGCCGTCGCGGTGAACAAATCGAAATAGCGCAGCCCTTTCCTCTCCGCATAGTCCGCAATCAAGCTATTCAACTGTTGCCGCCGTTGAATATGCCCGGCGAGCCAGGCGGCGGCATCGGGATGGTCCGTTCCCGCATCGACACGAATCGACGGCACGGTCACAGGAACCGGAACGATCGACGCGGCCCTCGCCGATTCATACATCTTGACGAGATTCCGCATGATTTCTGCCGGATCGGCGTTCCAGCCCAAATCATTCGTTCCTCCGAGAATGATGACCATCTGAGGCTTACGGTCGAGCACCGTGCCGCGAAACCGCAGCACCATTTCGCCGGTGGCTTCGCCGCAGATCCCGCTGATCTCGACTCGCCCCCGGTGGCCGAGGCATTCCTGCAAGACAAGACCATAGGGAGTCTCTCGCTCATGAGCGTTGGTCGGGCCGGGGGTTTGATACCCTGCCGTGAGGCTATCGCCGAAACAACAAATGAGCGGTGGTTGGGGTGATGCCGTCACGAAGCGATTCTACTGTTCCGGACAACTCGACGCAATGCGGGAGTCCGGCGATCGACCGGCGCGGCTCGACGCCCGGACCGGTTGCCGGAACGCCTGCGCGGAGCGGCTATTTTCTTGACGAAAAAGAGACCTCACGGTACGACTGAACACATATGGAACCGACAGCACCGCTCGAAGAAGGCGCTCCACTTGTGCCCTGTGTAAAACCAGGGGCCGATCCGGAAGCGGCCATGGTCAAGCAGTTGCTCAAGCTGCTCGACAAAGCCGCAAAGTCGGCACGAACCTACGGCACCAAAAACCCTGTCGCCCAGCGCTTCTTTCAGCAGTTTTACGACGACCTCACGAAGCATCTCACGGTTCACACCCCTCTCGCCCTCTTAGTCCAACGCGATCAACTGTTTTTCAGAAACGAAGTCGTCTATCAACCGGAGCGCGATGCGACCGGAGACAGCTTTGCCTTCAAGATGTACGCCGACGGAATTCGCGAATTGAGCTTCCATCATGGCCTCACGCAGGAGGATCTGGCTTTTTTCCTGGATGCGCTTTGGGGGACGCCCACCGGCGAGGCAGGATCGGCAGAGGAGCCGATCGACGTGGAAGAAGACGATGACATCGTGACGCGAATGTGGGCCAAGAATCTGGACACCATCACCCTGGTCACCGCAGAGGAACTCGTTCGGTCGTCCGGTTTCGGACTGGACGAGCTTGAGTTACAGACACAGGGCTATATGAGCATGTCGGTCACCTCGCTGCGAGACCTGCTCGACCGCGAGCGCGCAGCGGCGGCCCCCGAAAAAGACAACAAAACCGAAACAGCCGATCAGGAAGGTGGCGGACACACCGGCAGCGGCGCACACAGAAACCGTCGCTTCCAGGCCAACGTCGTCGGCTATGACGTCTCCCAAGAAGAGCATGCCGTCTTGACTCAAGAGATCCAGCGCGAAACCGAGCGTGATGCCACGGCGTATATTCTCGACATCCTCACGGCAGTGTTGGCCTCTGAACCGTCCCCCGCTTTGCTGACAAAATTATTCGAGGTCTGGGATCACGTGCTGGATGTGCTGATTCTCGGCGGACATTGGACACAGCTCGAAACCGTCTTGACACTCTTGCAGGATGCCGACGCGGTGCGCCCCGATCTGTCAGAGGCGCACAAGCAGCAGCTCGCCGGCCTGTTCGAAGGATTGAGCCGCCCCGAGCGACTGAAGGCGATCGGACTTCACCTGAATCACGCCCTCCACGCCAAGACAGAAGGTCTCCTGACCCTCCTCCTGATGATGAAACAGGATTCGATCCCGGGACTCTGCTCGTTGCTCGCCAACTTGGATACGCCTTCGCATCAAGCCGTGGTCATGGAAGCCCTGCAGACGGTCGCGCGTGACCATTCCGAGGCGATCGTGCGAGGCTTGACCGACAAGCGGCCGACCTACGTGAGAAATCTGCTGACGCTCATTTCCCGATGGGGCGACGCACGCTTTGCCGACCACGTCGAAAAAACGCTTCGGCACCCGGAATCCACCGTCCGACGCGAAGCCCTTCGGATCCTGGCCACCATCCGGCCGTCCGGTAACGGCACGAAGTTGGTCGGCCTACTGAGTGACGGCGACGAGACCGTTCGCCTCACTGCCATGAAGGTGCTCTCCAGCGGACAGTACAGCGCCGGCTTCTCCGCCTGGGCCCCGTTCGTCACCGCCGATGACTTTCATGATCGGTCGCCCGCCGAAAAACGCGCGATCTATGTAGCCCTCAAACAGACCGCCGCCGACGACGCCGTGCCCTATTGGCAGGGCCTGTTGACGGAATGGTCCTGGACCAACCGGAAGAAGAAGGAAGAACTCGCCATACTGGCGGCGGACATTCTCGGCAAGCTGGCGACACCCCCAGCGTTGGCCGCACTCGAAGTCGGACAGAAGAAGGGCGGTACCGCCGTCCGCCAGGCCTGCAGCGCGGCGCTCTCCGCCGCCAACCGTCAACAACGGCAGTCCCTTCCCTCGGCCGCGAATTCTTGATTGCGAGGAGACGACCAGTGACCGATACGCCCTCCCCCGTCAACCCGGCCCCTACCTCCGACGACGCGCATCCGATTCTCACCCATGAACGGTCCCTGGCCAATAAGATCGCCAAAGGCTCAGAAGCCGGAGACATCCTCGACCAGCAACTGGCCATGCTGGGGATTCAGCTCGTCACCCAGTTGAACGTCCTCATCAAGACATCGCGGATCCATGGACGCACGAATGCCGCGCTCGACACACCCGTGGACTCCATGCTCACGCTGGTGAAGACGCTGGCAGCGGATCATCCGGTCGTCCTCCGGTTGCAAAGCGACTTCTTGTTTCTGGGAGATACTCACCTGAAGATGAGCTCGCAACAAATGGCCGTCTTTGCGAGCATTATCGAAGCCTTGAATAAGTGGCATATCGGCGGGGTGTCGTTCGCGTCGACGGCTGACTCGAAGGATTTTCGGGAGTTTGCCTATCTTTTCGTCAGTCTTGACCCGGACAAACATACCCTCACCGATCTTCAAGAGGCCATGCAGGCTGCGGGCATCAAGGGCATCGAACTCGAAGAACCCCGCTCGCTTCAACTTCAGCATCTGAACGACACAGAGTCGGCTGGAGGTACTACCGGCGCGCATACAGGTGGCTCATCGAACGGCTCGGAGAGTTTGAAAGAGAAACGAAAGGCTCTGGCCAAAGGCGGGTACGCGAAAGCATCGGCGGCGCTCGGCGACCTGGTCAAGAATACGCGCGGCGGCGGGACCGTGAGCTTCAAACAGGCCAAACGCGCGATTCAGAACATCGTCGAGCTGATGATGCGGGATGAATCGACCCTCTTAGGCCTGACCAATCTGCGCTGCCACGATCAATATACGCACAATCACTCCGTCAACGTCTCATTGCTTGCCATGGCCCTCGGTAACCGGGCCGGTTATCCGAAAGTCGAGCTGGCCGATCTCGGATTGTCGGCGCTGTTCCACGACGTCGGGAAATGCGCCATTTCTCTGGACGTGTTGAACAAACCCGGAGAATTTACGCAGGAGGAATGGACGGTGATGCGGTCGCACCCGATCGAAGGCGTCTTCACCCTCGTCAAATCTCGTGGCATCAACAATGTGCCGGCGCGGATGGCGGCTGCCTCGTTCGAGCACCATATGAACTACGACTACTCGGGATACCCCAAACTCAAGGTGCCCTGGACGCAAACGGTCGCCAGCCGGATCATCACGATCGCCGATTGTTACGATGCGATGACATCCTCCCGGGTGTATCGACGGGAACCGATGTCTCCCGCGAACGTGTTGAAGTTTATGTTCGGAAAGAGCGGCCAGTCGTTCGATCCGATCCTGCTCAAGCTCTTCGTCAACTGTGTGGGGATCATCCCGATCGGCAGTCTCATCCGACTCGACTCCGGCCCCCTGGCCGTCGTCATCAAGCCGGCGCAGGACAAGACCAATGCCGAACGCCCGTTGGTTCGAGTGATTACGGATGAGAGCGGCACATCCATCGAGGACGGCCCTGAACTCGACCTGACCGAGCAGGATGAGGCCGGAAACTACACCCACAGTATCCTGCAGCTCGTCGATAACGCCGAATATCGCTTCGACACCGGCCGGTACTTCGTCTAGCCCGGACTCCTCCGCCCCTTCGCCCTCGTCGGCCCCCTGAATCGTTACCGCTTGCTCTCAGGCGGAGGCCAGTCCATGACGATGTGTCTGCCGCAATAAAAACAGGCCACCCGATATTTCGCCTTGCGCCGAGGATTCGGCATGGAGATAAAGACAACCGGCGTCTCGTCGAACGGACAGACCGGCTGCTGATGCATGAGATGTTCGTCGGCCATCAACTCAAGGGCGGCGTTGTCCCAGGGAGGGGTGAGTTGCTCCTGCCCCGTGAGACTGGTGTGCCAGCCGCACCGCTCACAGCGCAGGTCGAAGGTTTTCACCCGATCGCGCGTCTGGGATTGGTCGACCGTTTCGACCGGTCCCGGACATCCGGCCTGCTCACAACTGATGGCTTCGTGTTGGAGTGCGCGCACGAAGAGTCGATGCGTCTGCTGTTGGTCCGAAGGTCGCATGAGATCCTTTCTCACCCGCTCTGTGGGAACACCTACCCGGATGTCGGAACGCTGACGGACGTTGCCAGGCTTATAGCCACCGACATCCCTCCTGTCAATTCGCCTGTCCCTTCGATGACACTTCGATGGCGCCCTCCTTGACACGATCACGACGGGCGGCTATTCTCCCGAGGTTTGTAGCAGACATTTTTTTCGGCGAAAGGAGTCCCGAGATGGGTGTGAAGTGGCAAGGAGCAGGCCGGCGCGCGGCAGTGGTCGGAGTTCTCGTCGCAGCGACCCTCGGCCTGTTCTCGACGAGTCCGGCGGCGGAATTCAAAATGGGGGTCATCGATCCTCAAGTGGTGCTGGAAAAAAGCAAAGCCGGTAAGCGGGCGCTGGACGGGTTGCGGGAGTATGTGGCGACACGCCAGAAGCTCCTGTCCAGGGATGAAGAAGAGTTGCGCAACACCGAGAAACAGCTCAAGGAGCAGGCCTCCAAATTGACCGACGCCGAAAAGAAAGAGAAGGACACTTCCTTCCGCGCCAAAATTCAGGATTACCAGAAGCGCGCCCAGGAGTTTAATCAGGAATTGCAGGGCAAGCAGAAGGAACTCGTGGACGAATATATGAAGAAGATTGCCGTCGCCACCCAGGCCGTCGCCGATAAGGCCGGGTACCAACTGGTGTTGGATAAGGGCAGCGAGCAGACCGTGAAGATCGTGATCTTCAACAAAGACACCATCGATTTGACCGAGCAAGTCATCAAGGAATTCGACCGCACGAACAAGTAGTACTTACACGCTACGCAGCTCCCGCCGAATATGCTCCACCAGCCGTTCAAACGCTGGTGGAGCCGGGTCCACCGCCTCCGTCACAAGCTCAATGTCCTGCCCTGATCCGACCCCCAGCCCCAATGCCGCCGCACGCTTGATTTGCCGCTGATCCCCGATTCGCTTGTCCTGCAGCTTCGGCCAGGTGCCGAAGGACCGCAACAGCGCGATGGCCACCAGGTCCACCGCGACCCGGTCACCGCTGCAGATCACCAGATCCGTTTTCGACGGGGTGCCGGATGTCGGACCGCCTTCGATCATGGTCGTCGTCCCGTCGGCCACGGTCAACGCGGGGTGCACGGCCAGATTGATCTCGGCAATGCGCTCGTGCCAGTCACCGGTCCAGAACGTCACAGATGGGCGATACCGCGGATGAACCGCCCCCACAAAATTCTTGAGGCTACAGGAATATTCGGCAAACCGATGGGTCTTGATGACCGGCATATTGATCACCACATCGGACTCGTAGACCGGCCGCGAAAAATAAAACTGCCGGAGAGCCTGAGCCTCAGGGGCCTCGATCTTCACCCAGGGTTCATCCTCCAACGCCAGGACGCGGGCCCCGGCCGATTCCGCCGCGCCTCGCATGCCCGTGCTCGTCAGGTTGGCGGACGTGGGAAGGCGGATGATTCCCGATCCATCGGCCACCACCACTTCGGCAGCCCCGTTCGCTTTAGCCATGTCCGCCATGGCTGCGACCACCTGCGGATTCGTCGTGGATGGAGGCGGCTGGTCGTTCAACACATTGGGCTTCAGCAGCACGCGTTTCCCGCGCATCCCCAATAAATCAAGTCCTCCCAGCAGATCGACGGCGCGTGGAAGCATGCGACGGGGATCCTTGCCGTATACGATCGCGACGATCGACCGTCCGTTGCGCCGAAATGGATTGTCGGGAATTGGTTTAAGCGGGACGAGCGGACCGTCCGGATCGAACAGCAGATGGCCGAGAATGGTCCTGGGGGAACGCATGAGGGCCGGTAGCAACAGGAGACCGAACCCCGCGTTATTGAACAATTCGCGTCTGGAAAACGCCATGGGATTACGGACGCCGGCCCTTCTCGATGGGGTACCCGGCGGCGCGCCAAGCCTTGATTCCCCCGTCCATCGAGATGACATCGGTGTAGCCCATGAGGCGTATGCTGTCCGCAGCCAGCACGGACCGGTACCCGCCCCCGCAATACACCACGATCGGCTCCTGCTTGTTCGGCAACACCGTTTCAATGTCCCGCTCGATGACGCCCTTGCCGAGGTGAATCGCCCCCGCCGCATGGTCCTGCGCATATTCATCATCTTCGCGGACATCGACGAAATGAAACCGTTCCGCGCGATCCAGCCTGGTCTTCACATCGGCGACGGTACATTCGCGCACACGCCCCCGTGCCTCCTCCACGACTTTCAAAAACCCCGGGTTATGACTCACGCCTCTCCTCCTAATCGAACAATGATTGCTGCACCTTCGGTCGGCGGAAGGTTCTGGGAACCGGACGGTCATCCTCGACGAATCCGGCGCGACGGCGGCCCACGTCAAACAACCGTTCGACGCAATGCCAGTAGGTCCCGTTGCCATGATGCCGGCTGAAGAACCCTCCTTCGCTCAGTTGCCCCCCACGCACTGCTTGAAGTCGGTGGATGATCTTCGAGATCCGGTCGGGAAACGCCTCGCGCATGCGATCGAGAAACACCGTTTCTACATGCCCCGGCAAACGCAGCAAGCTGCAGGTCGCCGAGGTCGCTCCGGCCGATTTGGCACGAGACAACAACTCAGGGATAGCCTCTTCATTCAGGCCGGGAATGATCGGCGCCACGGATATGCCCGTGGGAATCCCGGCTTCTGAGAGGATGCGCATCGTCTCGAAACGTTTACTGATGGTCGGGGCCTGCGGTTCCACCAGACGGGCCGTCTCGTCGTCGGCAAAGGCGATGCTGAAGTACACACGGATCCAGGCCTGCTCCTGCAGTTGCTTGAATAGATCGATATCGCGAACCGGCAGCGCGCCTTTGGTGATGATCCCGACGGGATTCCGGTATGCGGCACAGATTTCGAGACAGGCCCTGGTCAGGCCAAGGGTGGACTCGATCGGTTGATAACAATCGGTGTTGCCGGAAAACACAATCAACTCACCGTCCCAGGATCGCTTTTCAAACGCCTGCTTGAGGAGATCCGCGGCACGGCGCTTCAGTACGATCTTTGATTCGAAGTCGGTGCCTGCGCCGAATCCCCAGTATTCATGCGATGTCCTGGCATAGCAATAGGCGCAGGCATGGAAACAGCCACGATAGGGATTCACGCTCCATCGAAACGGAAGGTCCGGGCTGTCATTCCGGCTCAGTATCTGGTGGGTGTCATCTTCAAAGAGCTGAATCTCCACACGCGACGAGGGTTCAAGCGTCTCACGCTGCGTGGATTCAAAGCGATTCGGTGGATTGGCAACGAGCTTCACGGCCGCTATGGTGCCGCCCTCCCCACCTGTTGTCAATTGCCTTTCCCCGGCCTTGCTTGGCGACCGGTTTCATTGACTACGCGGACATCCAGTGTTAGATTTCTCGCCGCTTCAGAGGGGAGAGTCTATGTACGACCTTCGTGTATTGCGGGACAACCTGGACAAGCTCCGTGACCAATTGGGGTCACGCGGGAAGGATGTCGCGTGGGAAGATCTGAGAACACTCACGGAAGATCGTCGAACCCGCACCATACAGGTCGAAGACCTACGGCACCAGCTGAAAAAGGGATCGGACGACGTCGCCCGGCTGAAGCGAGAGAGGCAGCCGGCCGATGAGGCCATGGCGGCGATGAAGGCCTTGGGAGAGACGATCAAAGGTCACGAGGAACAGCTTCGTGCCGTGGAAGAACAGTTGGCCCATATCGCGCTGCGCATTCCGAACCTCCCGCACGCCTCCGTACCGGACGGCCGGGATGAGGCCGACAATATTGAAGTGCGCCGATGGGGAACGCCGCCGCAGCTCTCGGCTCCGGCCCAATCCCACTGGGATCTTGGCGAAGCGCTCGGCATTCTGGATTTCGACCGCGCCGTGCGCATGGCCAAAGCCCGCTTTGCCGTACTGACCGGATTGGGAGCCCGACTCGAACGGGCGCTCATCAATTACATGCTGGATATGCACACCACACAGCATGGCTACCGGGAAGTGCTGCCGCCGCTACTGGTCAATCGCACGGCCATGACCGGGACCGGGCAATTGCCCAAGTTCGAGGACGACCTGTTTCAACTACGAGATGAAGAACTCTTCCTGATTCCGACCGCGGAAGTGCCGGTCACCAATCTGCATCGTGAAGAGATCCTAACCGAGGAATCGCTGCCGATCCGGTATACCGCCTATACCCCTTGCTTTCGACGAGAAGCGGGATCCTACGGGAAGGACACGCGCGGCCTCATTCGGCTCCACCAATTCAACAAGGTCGAGCTCGTCGCGTTCACAAAACCGGACCAATCCTATGATGAGCTGGAGAGATTGACTTCGCACGCCGAGGCCATTCTGCAGGGGTTAGGATTGCACTATCGAGTGATCACACTGTGCAAAGGGGACATGGGGTTTTCTGCAGCGAAAACCTACGACATTGAGGTATGGTTGCCGTCGCAGCAGACGTTTCGAGAAATTTCCTCCTGCAGCAATTTTGAAGCGTTCCAAGCCCGGCGGGCGAACATTCGCTGCCGGGCAAAGACCGGAAAGAAAGACAACAAGCCGGAATTCGTCCATACATTGAACGGATCCGGGTTGGCGGTAGGAAGAACCCTCGTCGCCATTCTTGAAAATTATCAGCAACCGGACGGGACGGTGGCCGTGCCGACAGTACTACAGCCTTACATGGGTGGAACTCAGACCATCGAACGATCCTGACACTGAGTGTGCTACGGCCTGTTGTGGAGGGGTGACGGAGTGGCCGAACGTGCCGGTCTTGAAAACCGGAGATGGGGTAACCTATCCGCGAGTTCAAATCTCGCCCCCTCCGCCATAATTGTGTTCCAACATGTGGATCGTGAGGCTGCCACTAGCGCGGCTGGTTGCTCAGCCGGCACGTGACTCACCCCGGTCCATCTACCAACAACGATACTCGCGTTCAAGCTCCTCCTCCTGAATTCCCTGACTGGCCAAAACTTTCCAACTCAGGCTGTCTGCTGTGATGGCTCGATCATCACAACTCAAAGCTTGGGAGGACAATTTCAATTTAAACACATGCACATAGGTGGCATCACATCGACATTAATTTACAGCTAAGTCCACTGCGGCTTCATACATTCCCACCGAACAGCCCCCCATCCGAGGGACACCTCTCGCGGAATGACATCGTTCGATTCCGGCATATACTTGGACTAGAACGAGACATGAGGCTCACCTAACCAGGAGGCACTGTGAAACAGCGATACACCAAGCGCGAACCGGTCCAGAGCACTTGTATCCTCTCCTGTGAGGGAATGATGGGGCAGGGACAGCTGGTGAATCTCTCCGTGCCGGGTTGCCTGCTGAAAACCAGCATGAAGCTCAAGGTCGGGCAGTATGTGGACCTACGCCTCTCGTTTCCCACCAGTCCAACTCCTCTGCAGATCAAATTGGCTGCTGTGCGCTGGGTACAGAACGGGCAGGTTGGACTTGAATTTATCCGCATGTCGGAGCCGGACCAGACCCGGCTCCGCCTTCTTGCCGGCTATATCGAAAAGCGTACACCGCAACAGGCTTGGAGCGAGCGGGTGGTGTGCATGGGTACGACCACGGTGTAATCGTGATCGCTTCATCGGTACCCGCCGTGGGATCGGTTTCTCCTCTGAACGTCCCGCACCGTTGCCACTATCCACGATGGGAATGCGCCCCGGAGGTGCATTCCCATCTCCCCCCATATCTCCACCTCCGAACAACTACGGACTTGCACGACCACCTGACGGCATGGTTGAGTGAAAAAGGGTGAAGGTGTCTGCTTTGGTTGTGCCCACCCAGGGCGGCAAGAGGTCTCGACATCCTCCTGGCGGGATCTGCCTTCACCCCCGAATTTATTTTCCTACTCTCTCTGCCCTCCCGGCATATTCAGAGCCATTCATTTTCTTCAGCTTCCCGCCCTCTAGCAATATCTCTCGAATCACATCGCCTACATCGCATAGGTATTTGATATTTAAAAGTTATTAGCCAAGTAAAACAAAACGATATTTCCGCTTTACCGCACCCCCTCCTTAGATCACGACCCCTCCCCTCCTCCACGGTATTCTCAGCATCCCGCTTGCTGGGTATTGTTGAGCATGCACGAGTCATTACAAACCCTGCCCCAATCCCCCGGCAGGCTCCCCCAAATGACTCTCCCCTTTCACCGGAGGCACACGATGCATAAACAAGTCGGAAGAATCGGATCCGTGCGCCGAGAACTTCATGGCAAGGCCTGCCCGTTCTGCGGAGGACACAAGTATCAATTGGTACTCCGTTCTCAGACCTCACCCGGTACCGACGGCCTCTTCGCCCGCTGCAGCCAGTGCCAACGAGCCAAGGAACTCGACGAAGATCTGGGCCGCATTCTGTGGATGTAGCGATCTTCGTCCACCCGGTATCACGACCCACACACACTGCACCACGAGGATTCATGGCCAGTTCAAAAAAGGCGATACGCAAATCATCCCAACAGAAAGCGCATGCGCTGCGAATGCTTCTGACCAGCGGGGTGATCCGATCCGCCGAGATCGATCCCCCGGGCACGGGAACTTCACACTCACAGATGAGTCCGTCTCGAACCTTGTCTCCGGGGAGATCAGTCTACGGAAAGCGCGTTCACACCACAGACCACAAACGACACATGGGCCTGCTCGCCCAGTGGCAGACCACTTTTATCGATATCCTGAAGGAATTCGGAAAAAGATAGCCGCCGTCCCACCGCCCCCGGTCCCACAGCACGCCTCTACGAAGCCGGCATGTCCGGCTTCAAAATCATTCGCGAGAATTACTTGAGTGCGCTCCATGCTCTGGGGTATGATCCCCCCTCTTCTTCGAGAGGGTTCGTATTCGAAAGATCTAGGCGCGGGAACTCAATACAAATTCTGCGGGTAGCGACTTGCGGAGAGGTGGCCGAGTGGCCGAAGGCACCGGTTTGCTAAACCGGCACAGGTCAAAAGCCTGTCGCGGGTTCAAATCCCGCCCTCTCCGCCACGTCGAACATCAAGAGTTGATTTTTCTTCGGTGATCCTGTAGACAGAAACCCCTCCGGTACCCTGCCGAAATGCCGAGGTAGCTCAGTTGGTAGAGCACAGCCCTGAAAAGGCTGGTGTCGACAGTTCGATTCTGTCCCTCGGCACCATATACTCGATTCTCTAGAGGTCACAGTTTGAGCGGTTGTCGAAGGGTTCTCGGCTGCTCGCCACTTCCCTGTGTCCCTCCCGACTTCAAACGGTCTCCGCACCTAACTTTCAAGTTTTCGTCTTGGCTACTCGATCGCGATTCTCTGCTGTGAACAGCCCCACTATTCCCTGCGGACGGTGGACGCGCAACTTTTCAAGTACGGCACAGTTAATTCCACCTTCAAGCAAAGAGACCGCAGCAACAAGACGTAGATTGCACAAAACGTCGGTAACCAACGATGGGTTCCGGCCAACGCAGGTTGATCGACCTGGAATCCTCAACGGCAGAATGGAACGCATGCCTAGCCTAATTTTTGGGATGGCACGATCGAGTGCGCGACCCGGCAGACACACACCTTTGCCTTAAGCAGTGATCACAACATGCTAGCCCGGACTATTCATGAATACCTGCTCCGGCATCCGATCCTCTCGCCCGGCGAGGCTTTTCTCGTTCGGCCTCCTCGACGGACTGCGAGTACGTCTGCGTCGGCCTCACGTGCGAGAAGCCTCGGCGGGCCTCCGTCTCGAACGCCTCGCGACGGCATTCATGAATAATCCGGGCTAGTGCGACAGGCGACGCGAGGCACCACCTCACGAAGACCCGTCGGTCGCTTCTGGTCTAGCGGACGGGACGCGGTTGAGGGGACCTGACAATTTCTCCGAGACTGTTCTCAGAAACCGGAAAGAGCGGGCATCCACCATTTCTCGGCAGAAATGAACCAGGCACACGAGAGAGAGGATGTATCGACGTTCTGCGTTTCCTTTAAAGTGGAGCGGTCGGGAGGAATTTTCACACTTGCAAGGTTGGGGAGAACCTGGAGGAACGCAATCGGGGCCGGTCGTGGAAGAAAAGCGTTGGCGTGTTGGTGCGGGAGGCGGGACTTGAACCCGCACACCTTTTACAGTACAGGATTTTAAGTCCTGGGCGTCTGCCGATTCCGCCACTCCCGCAGTAAAAACCGCCGCGGGCGAAATCTAACATCGGGCTCCCGGGGGGTCAAGCTGCCCGGACGAACATCTGCTGACATGCAAACGGCCTGTCCCTGAGGAGACAGGCCGCTGCCGTATGCCACTGTTGTCAGAACCGGTGCCGGCAAACCACTAGGCTTACGCGGCTTCTTTATGATCGTCTCTCTTCACCAAGGCCTTGCTACGTTCCACCATGGTGGAAACGCCGCTCTTCACGGAACGACTAAACCGGGTGGCCTGGACCTGCGCCCGCTTGGCATATCGCGCAACATCCCGCCTGGTTTCCGCCCCGGCCTTCGGAGCCAGGAGCAATCCCAGCGCCGCGCCCACCACTGCGCCCCCTCCGATGATCGCTGCAATCTTCGCTGCTTCACGCCCCTTGGTAGACATCGTGACATCCTCCCTTTAGTACCACAAGGTTTACTGTCCACTGACTTCCGGCGAGAGCTACCGATGAGTACAGCATCAACCGTGCCACAGTCACGTTGTCGGAATTCATTGGGCATTTCTCAACTGTAGCGAAACCAGGTTAACGACTTCTCATAAAGGGTGCTGTTTTGTGAACAACGGAAGGAGACAACCGTTTCAGAAAAGCGACAGGTGTGCGTAGGGAAAACCGCTGAACCGGCTGCAGGCCTTGCCCGGCGCGGCTTCGCGCCCTACCTTGCATTGCAGAACAGGCTCACATAAGATCGCGAAACTATGTGGAGTCCTACTATGCTGTCCTGGTTGCACGCCATCCCCTATCCCGACATCGACCCGGTCTTCCTGCGGTTAGGGCCACTTCAGTTCCGGTGGTACGGCCTGATGTATCTCATCGGCCTCACGCTGGCCTATTTCATCATCGCGGCCCGGGCCAAGGCACAGAAGCTACCGCTGAACAACGATCAGGTCTACGACATGATCGTCTACGCAGCAGTCGGCGTGTTTGCCGGCGGCCGGTTTGGGTATGTCCTGTTTTATAACCTGTCTTATTACCTGGAGAATCCGCTGAAGATTTTTGCCGTCTGGGAAGGCGGCATGTCGTTCCATGGCGGGCTGATCGGGACCATTGTGGCATTGATCCTATTTGCCAGGCGGCAGGGCATGACGGTCTTGACCGTTGCCGACCTTGCCGCCGGTGTGACCCCGGTGGGTCTCGGACTGGGGCGAATTGGCAACTTTATCAACGGCGAACTCTACGGCCGCCCCACCGACGTAGATTGGTGCATGGTGTTCCCGGCCGGCGGCATGGCCTGCCGCCACCCCTCGCAGCTGTATGAAGCGTTCCTGGAAGGGCTCCTGCTCTTTACCGTACTCTGGCTGATCACCCGCCGCCTGCCGCCATCGGGGACCGTCTTCGGCGCCTTCCTGATGGGCTATGGGATCTGCCGGATTGTGGTGGAGTTCTTTCGCGAGCCGGATGCGCAGATTGGATTCATCGTCGGTACGATTTCGATGGGACAGATGCTCAGCATTCCTATGATCGTGGCGGGAGCGGTGATCCTGGCGATCGCGGCCCAGCGGAAACGTCCGCTTCAGCCGGACTCAGGTACAGCCGCCCCGCTCTGAAGCGTGGGCGGCCGTTACGGCACTGCTACTTGGGATTGGCATCCATCCAGGATTTTCTGTCCAAGCCGATCTCGCGGTCATATTTCCGAAGCGGCGGCGCATCCCAAATCACCTTATTCCCGGGAGCCAGGTTGGCCGCGGCGACATAGTGTTTCCTGGCTTCCGCTTTCTCGCCCAATCGCTCCAGCGTCAACGCGAGATTGTAGTGGGCTTCCGCCAGCGTCTGGTCGGCCTGGATCGTCGACAGATACACCTGCTGAGCCCCGGCCCAGTCCTGTTGTGCAAACAACTGATTGCCCTGCTCCAACTGCTGACTCACTACCGCGCTGGTCCCGGCCGCCGCATGCAGCGGCTGCACCTCCGCCTTGTGTTGAGTTGCACAGCCGACGACCGCCATCATCGCCAGCACCGCCCATCGAAACGCCCTCATAACACCCTCCTTTGCACTCAGACCGTGACCGCCACTCCATGTCGCAGGAAAATAAATTCAAAACCCGCCACCGGTTCGCCCAACGACTGTTCGACCGCTGCCCGATACAAGCGCGCCTGTTCCCGATAGAGCTCAGCCCTTGCCGCCACCTGATCCGCCGGGATCATATCCGTCTTATAATCGGCAATCCAGAGCGCGCCGTCGATCCGGTACAGCAGATCGATGACCCCTTCCATGATCTGGCGTCCGTCGTTCCAGGGCACGAGAAACGGCACCTCACGCCCGATCACCGTCGCCCGCCGCAGTCGATCGTAGGCCGCAGATTGGGCGAAGGTTCGCAACAGGTCCCGTACCTCCTCGATCACAGCCTCCTGCGTCGCCGTATCCGGTTCATCGAGCGCCAGCGAAGTGTGGTCGATCAACGCAACCTGTGACGCCACATCCGCGGTGAAATCCCAGTATTGCAGAAGCCGGTGGACGATGGTCCCCACGGTCTTCCCCGGCGTCACCCGTCTTCCCTGCCCTGGTTCCCTCTCGGATACCGGTGCCGGTTTCTGAATGAAGTCCGACGGAGAGACCAGCAAGGGTTCCGATCGCTGCGCCTGCCAGTTCCGATCGCGCTGCATCCAACGTTCGGAGAACGCCCGGTCCATGACCGCGCCTTCCAATGCGACGGGACGTTCGCGCTGCCTGGCGGGCGGACGATCATCACCCTGCAGAACGATCTGACGCAATCCGACGGCACCGACCGGAATGTCCTGCTGTTCGGCCAGGCCGAGTTCCGCTCCGGCCGCTTCCTCCAACAATTCCAACAACGCCCCCCGCACCCGCCTCCGCGGCAGGGCTCCGGACAACACCAGACACTCCCGGGCGCGCGTCATCCCGACATAGAACAGCCGACGCCGTTCCGCCTGTTCACGAGTACGCGCTTTCTCGGCCACCAGCACCGCACCCAGGCTGCAGCGATCCCCCAGGTCGAGACCCTGCACGCCCGTCGACCAGTCATGCCAAATGAGCGGTCGCGCAGGACCACGCCCCGCGCCATCTCCATGATGTAACCCGGCCAGAATCACCAGCGGGAACTCCAGGCCCTTTGCCTTATGGATGGTGAGCACACGCACCGCATCCAGCGTGTCCTCCGACAGCGCACTCTCCGCTTCTTCCGGTTGCTCCGTGAGCCGATCCAGCATGAGCGAGACAAATCCGTTCAACGTGAGATTCGGACGATCCGCCAGATCCGCCGCCATCTGGCGAACCTTGAAGAGATTGGCCACGGCCTGTTCTCCGTGCAGGGATGCCGCCGCGAGTTCGAGTACAGGGAGCGACGCAAAAATGAGGTCCAGCGCCTCAGGCAACGGACAGCGGGGCGCCTGCTCATGCAACCGCGCCAACCGGCCGTACAGCCGACGGAGCGGCTCGGCATGCGGACTACTCCAGTCTGTCAGGCGCTCGACTTCGCGATAATCCAGCGCCTGTCGTTCCTGCAGGCCGACCAGCGCGGAATCAGGCAACCCACCCACTGCCGATCGGAGCAACCCCACCAGGGCGATGCGGTCGTGAGGATTGTCGACGCACCGGAGAATGTTGACCAGGTCGATCACCTCCTGCCGGCGGTAAAAATGTTTCTCTCCATCGATGATGTAGGCAATACCATGCCGCCGGAGGGCTTCCAGGTAGTGCTCGGCCTGAGTCAATTTTCGAAAGAGGAGCGCGATATGCCCTGGTCGAAGCCCGCTTTCCGGCCCCCTCGCTTCGCCCCCTTGCCCCGCAGGCCGCAGCAAGTCCGACACCATCAGTGCAATCTGTTCCGCCTCCACTCGCGTGGCCGCCGCCGAATCCAAGTCGCCGTCGTCTTCCGATGCGACCAGCCGGAGCTCCACACCGGGATTACGAAACTGACTCGATCGATTGGGCTGCACCGTCAGCGGAACGTTCGGCGGCTGAATGGCAGGTTGCGCCACCAGGAGCCGGTTGAATACGCCGTTGACCAGATCGAGCACCTGCGCATGGCTGCGAAAGTTCGTGGCCAGTTCGCAGCGCAACGCTCCGCTGCCTTCCAGCCGATCGACGACGTGGTCGAATGCTTCGATATCGGCCCGACGGAACGCATAGATCGATTGCTTCGGGTCACCGACGATAAACAGTTTTCCCGATTCGAGTTCCGTCTCACGCCATGAACCGGCTTGCTCGCCGAGGCGTTCGGCCAGATACAGCACGATCTCGTACTGCACCGGGTCGGTATCCTGAAATTCATCGACCAACAGCGCGCGATAGTCCCGTTTCAACTGCTCACGTATGGGCGGATGATCGCGAAGCAGGGTCCGTGCCTTGCCGACCAAGCCGTCGAAGGTGAGCCAGCCGGAATCCAGGAACGACTTCCGCACCGACTGTACGAAGGGCGAGAGCAGGGCCAGCAGATTCTGCAGGAGTTCATGATCGACCCTGAGCAACCGTTTGGCGATCCGCTGCAATGACTCGACAGCCTCGTAGTCGTCTTCCTCCCAACCGGTCGGGGCGGCGCCGAGATCTTTGGCCAATAATTCCTGCGACTCGCGTGGGAAAGACCGCACCGCGCCCAACCCCTCGGCGAGCAGGAGAGCGAACAGGTCCGCGACCGCGACGAGCATCAGTTCGATTTTGCGTCGCTTCGGCCGGTCATATCGTGCGAGCAGACGTTCCGCCTGCGCCTTCCGGATGGAGAACCAGTCACGCAATCCCGGATTCAGGCCGGTCTCGGCCACCTGTTGCATCAGCCCATTCAGATCGATCAAGTCGCTGTGCAGGCTGTAGGCCAACTCGCGCAGTTCGTCCAGACTAAACGTATCCAGGAGTATCCGCCAGCGACCGTGATCACTCCCCGCCGCTCCCAGCTCACCATCCAGCCACAACTCCCACTCACTGGTGAAATGTTCTTCAAACCGCGAACCGTCTTCGTCCGTTTGAAACGTCGGTGTCACTCCGGCTTCAATCGGGTACAGGCGCAACAGATGCGCGGCAAAACTGTGTAGGGTTCCAATCTGCGCTTTCTCGACGTCACGGAGCGCGGCATCGGCCCGGGCCACGATTTCATCGGTCGTCCAGCCGTACCGCAGGCGCAGATCGGCGATCGAGACCGTTCCACTGCCGCTCGGAGGATTGTCACGGCCTTCCACATTCACCAACGAGCGAAGCCGCTCCCGCAAACGGAGTTTCATCTCGGCGGCGGCTTTGTTGGTGAAAGTCAGGGCCACGATGCGCGACAGATCCAACGGATCGGTCCGGCGCATGAGCAGGTACAACAACCGGTTCACCAGCAGCGTGGTTTTCCCGGTTCCCGCCCCGGCGATCACGACGACATTCCGGTCGAACGTGGTGGCGGCGGCTTCCCTGGCCGCCTGATCCGGAATTTGCGCCGGTTCAGTCACGCGCCACCTTCTGCGATCGCACGTCCCGTAACGTCCTGGCCTGCGAGGACCGATAGGCCCTCCACCAGCTCGGTTGATGGGCGCGGCGGCAGGCGGTTGAGAATTCACAATGGGTGCAGTGGGTGTCCGGGACGATGAAATATTGTGCGGCGCGTATGCCATCGAGCAGCACCTGCATCGTCCTGCTCAACATCGGACCGGAGGATCCCTGCCAGGCCGCAGCGGCAAAGGACACACGCTCAACCGCAGGATCGGCATGCGGCAGCAAATAGAGAAACTCGACCTGTTCCGGTAGAGCCTTCTGCCGGTCACCGGACGATCCGGCAGCGGTCATTAAGGCATAGAGCGCAGGCTGCAGCCGTTGCGCACGCACAGCCGCTTGCAGGAGATTGCGATCCTTGGCCTCCACGCGGTCGTTCGCTCGATACTTATAATCGATGACCCTCACCGCGCCAGACCCCGGATGCCGATCCACCCGGTCCCATCGTCCACGCAACGAAATGTCCTCCCCGCCGGAACCATCCGGCAAAAGTCCGTTGGCATCCAATTCGAATGCAGCGGGATGGAACCCCGAGGCCAACGCCGCTTCACGATCGAGTGTGATCGCTGCTTCGATCAACCGCCGGACCGACTCCTGTGCCAACTCCCAGGTCAGGGCGTACCCGGTTCCATGCGTCCGGGCATAGGCTTCAAAGGCCTGCGCCACAGCCCGATTCACCGCCGCCGTCACGACGGAGGCAGGCAGCGCCGTCGCCGGCCAGCCCTGTTGGATCAGCGCCAGATAACAGAGTCGCAACGCGTCATGGCAGAGTTGCCCCATCGCCGGAGGCGTGAGTTCCATGGAGGGGACGTGGCGCACCGATTCAAGCTTGAGCACCTGTCCGGAAAAATATTGAAAGGGACAACGAGCATACGTTTCCAGCGCCGTCGGCGAAAACCCGCGTTCAGTGACCCTATTCCAATGGGCGCCTGCATGTTCCAGCATCCCGTCGTACGCGCTCAGGGCCGGATGACCGCTTTCGATGACGCCTTGCGCCCCCAGCCCATGGGAAAATAACAACCCGTCACGTCCGACCGCCTCCAACAGGGCTGTCACGTCGCGCCCCTGCAGCACCGTACTCACGCTCAATTCCTCTCTCGTCTGCAGGTGCGGCGTGAAGAGCGGAAGATCCACACGATCCGGCCACCGACGTGGAAGGGCGAACAGAGACTCAACGTCCGACGGGTGTGGCACCACCTCGACAGTCTCCAGATAACCGGACGGCGTCAACGGGCGACCGGCGGCATCCGCCCGTTGATAGGAGAGATACAGGCGTTCCCTGGCCGACGATCGCAAGAGTTCGAACAGCAGCGCCTCCTCCCCATACCCCTGCAGCTTCTGGTCGATCTTGTAGCCCAGGGTTTCACTCAGCACCAGGCGGTGCCGGTCACGGAGAAACCCATCTTCATGGATGTACCGGGGAAACAGTTTTTCGTTCATTCCGATAAGAAAGAGGGCACGGAATCCCACGCCGCGGGCCGCCATCGCATCCAACACCTGCACCCCGTGGTGCGAGGACGGCGCCAGGGCACGGGACGTTCGCGCCAACATCTCCGCAAACGTGTCCGCCCATTCATCCCAGGTGAGGTTGATGTCGAGGCGATCGAGCGCCCGCAGCTGGGCGAAGACCCGGGATAGCGCCTCATTCACATCCGGGGCGTCGTCCCACTGCGCCGTCGCGTCAAGGGATGTGGAGACTCCGAGGGGAACGGTCAGATGGGTCTCAGCGAGGGAGCAGAAGGCATCGGTCAGGGTGCCATACCCGCCCTGCTCAGGAAGGCGCTTCACATCTTCGATCAGCGGCGAAAGACAGCCCCACAGCAGAGCCAGCTGCACGCCATCGATCGAGAAAGACCCGAGATCCTCCGTAAAAGAATCGTCGCCATCGGACGCCCAGGATTCCAGACGACCCAATTGCGCCAACCGTCGCCATTCCTCCTCGCCACGGGTAATTCCGAGCGCCAGCACCGCCAATCGCCAGAGGTCGGGACGCGGTTCGACGCCGCCGGGACTGCTCGTCAGGCGTCGATTCCATGGAGAGGTAATCACTTCCAACATGGCCGGTCGATGTAGCCCGCTCCCCTTGAGCCGGGCCAGGTGAAGCAGCGTCTTCACGGAGGGCTCCTGTAACAGCGGCACCGTCGCGCTGGAGAGAAACGGAATGCGATGCTGGTCGAAGGTTCGTTTCAGGGACGCCTGGTACGGCATGAGGGTGCGACCCACCACACCGATCTCGTCGAACGCGAAGCCGTTGGTTTCCACCAGCGACAGGATCTGCTTGCAGACCAGCGTCAGCTCATCGTCGATTCCGGCGGCATTTCGTACCTCAACCGATACATTTACTTGGTGAAAATCGGCAGCAGGATCACCCGATGTCGCACCTAATCGCTCGTCGGAACCTCCGGCAATCGGATAGAGGTGTCGCTCTAGAAACTGTCGCGCAAAACCATAGGCCGTCTGTTCGCCGAGCGGGAAATAGACCGTGACCGGCAGGGATACACTCAGGGCTTCCAGGAGAGTCAGCTGGGTTTGCGTCAGGTCGTACGACCCGTAGTACCAGAGACCGCGGAGACCGCGGAGAAACGGAGAGGTTGGTACAAAATCGGTGACGAGCGCGGCCAAGTCATCCGGAGATCCCACACCCAGCGCCGCACTGCCGTCCCGTAGCGCCGCATAGAGGGTAAACAATCCCTTAAGCTTCTCACCGTCCTCAGGGGGGAACTGGCCTTCCTCCACCGCACGTAAGGCCAGGGCGGAATCCACCGTGGCATCCTTGAGGTCTCGCAAGCTGGCCCACAAAGCCGGCCAGGCCCCGGATGGCAGCTGCGACAAACGAAGCGCCCCGGTCTGAGGCACGTTGCGTTGCCCGAGGTGCTGCAGCAGGCGCTCGAAAAACGTGTCGGTGACGAGTTCAATCTCCCGCACCGCACCAGCCGCGCCTGCTGTAGTGCGGCGCTCGCGCAGCAACTGTAACGCCAGCTGGTGGAACGAGAGAATGTGGACGTTGAGCAGTGCCAGCTCCCGCTTCACGACCAGCAGCCGCTTGAGCGAGCGACGCAACTGATCCGAGGGCACCACAAGCGCGACTGCGGCTTGGGGGTCGCCGGACTTGAGCACACGCAGATCGTGAACAAGTTGCGATTCGAGTGTGGGATGAAACGGGCCGGTGACGAGGCGGAGCATGGAGACTGTGGACCGTGAATCGTAAAGCGCGGAACGGAAGGCCGCAGAGAATATCCCGGCAACCCTCCGCACTTCACGCGTGAGAGGCGAAGAACGCCGTTGACTGCTAGCCGGTTTCCGGACCGAGCAGTTCACCGTTGCAATCGACGCAGGCCCAATCGCCGTCGATGAACTTCATCGGGTCTCCGCACGTCCCGCATTCAGGCGGCGGCCCCTTATCGATCACGGGAAGAATCGGCAGTTCAAAATCGTCATCATCGGGAACGGTCATATCTCTCCAGTCTCACGCACCCTGCGGCTTCATCTTCAGCTGCAACGCCTTCTCGGCGCTTTGACGAGGCGGCACCCCCACGAAGGTCAGACGGCCGTCGATAATCGTCGCGGGCACGGCCCGGACCGAATGCCGATTCGCCAATTCCTGACCATCCGGGGTCGTGATATCGACCTCGCGATAGCTAAAGCTATACTTTACCCTGAGTTCCTTCCACAGGCGTTTCGCTGATGGACAGGCTCCGCAGGTCGGTGAGTGCAATAAGGTAATATTCGGCATGGACAACCCCTCTCCTTAACGTGAGCGGATCTTAACACCCGCGCGGAGGACCGCGCAAGCAAACGCATGCCTGACATTGCGCATCGAGCCGTATATACTGAGCGAGGCATCATTCAGAACCGCCTCATCCACCCATCATCGTTTGCTGAGGAATCTATGGCTCTCCACCCTCGTGCCGGACAACCGGCACAACCGGAACAACTGGTCAATCTCGAGAAACTTGAACAGGCCTACTATGGCGAAGTACCGGACCCGTCCGATCCCCGACAGCAGGTGAGTTTCGGCACCAGCGGACATCGCGGTTCCTCCCTTCGCCGCACCTTCAATGAAGCCCACATTCTTGCGATCACCCAGGCCATCTGCGAATACCGGGCTCAGGCCGGAACCACCGGCCCCCTGTTCATCGGCAAGGATACCCACGCCCTCTCGGCACCGGCTCAACGCAGCGCACTGGAGGTGCTGGCCGCAAATGGTATTCAGGTCCGCATGGATCAGGCTGACGGGTATACCCCCACTCCGGTCATCTCGCACGCAATTCTGACCACGAATCAAGGCCGCAATTCCGGTCTTGCGGATGGCATCGTCATCACCCCTTCGCACAACCCTCCGGAGGACGGCGGCTTCAAGTACAACCCGCCGCACGGCGGTCCGGCCGACACGGAGGTCACGAAGGCGATTGAAACTCGCGCCAATGCATTGCTGGCGACCAAACTACACGGCGTCAGACGTGTCCCTTATGACCAGGCGTTGAAGGCCGCGTCCACGACGCGACACGATTTCGTCGGCCGCTATCTCGCCGATCTGGCCAACGTCGTGGATCTCGAACGCATCAAAGCGGCGAAGTTACGTCTGGGCGTCGATCCGTTGGGCGGCGCCGCCGTGGCCTACTGGCGTCCACTGGCAGAACGGTATGGATTGGACCTGCACATCGTCAACGAATCCGTCGATCCGACCTTTCGTTTCATGACGCTGGATTGGGACGGCAAGATCCGCATGGACTGCTCTTCCCCCCACGCCATGGCCTCGCTCATCAAACTCAAAGACCGCTTCGACCTCGCCTTCGGCAACGATACCGACACGGACCGCCATGGCATTGTGACGCCCGGGGGCGGTCTCATGAACCCCAATCACTACCTCGCCGCTGCCATCTCCTATCTGTTTACCCATCGCCCTGGATGGAACGCCGATGCAGGAATCGGCAAGACCGTCGTCAGCAGCAGCATGATCGACCGGGTAGCGGAAAGCTTGGAGCGAAAACTCGTTGAAGTACCGGTCGGCTTCAAGTGGTTCGTCGCAGGTCTTCGCGACGGTTCGTTGGGGTTCGGCGGCGAAGAAAGTGCGGGCGCAGCATTTCTCCGTCATAACGGCACCACGTGGGTTACCGATAAGGACGGGATCATCATGGATCTGCTCGCGGCGGAAATGCTGGCGGTGACCGGAAAAGATCCTGCGCAGCTCTATACGGACTTGACGGCCCGACTCGGCGAGCCGGTCTATGAACGGATCGATGCCCCGGCCACCAGGGCGCAAAAGGCCGCGCTCCAGAAATTCTCCCCGCAGCAGGTGCAGAGTCGGGAACTCGCGGGAGAACCGATTACCGCCATGTTGACGGAAGCCCCAGGCAACAAGGCTTCGATCGGAGGGTTGAAAGTGACGACGGCCAACGGCTGGTTCGCCGCGCGCCCCAGCGGAACGGAAGACGTCTATAAACTCTATGCGGAAAGCTTCAACGGCCAGGCCCATCTCAGGCGGATTCAGGAGGACGCGCAAGCGTTGATCAGACAGGTCTTCTCCAGCGCCGGAGCCTGACCGGATGCCGAGCCGATGGCTCAGGCGGTTGTCGCTTCCTGTGTGAGATCCGTGAAGCGTCGTTCGTGAAGCGTATCTCGCGAATCATGGAATCCGGCCGACGAGCCGACGAGCCGACCAACCGACCTTTTGAGTACCCCAGCGCGAGCAACGCACTACGGCATCCCATGCCTCTGAAGACCAGCTATACTTAAATCAGTATGCCCAGATACTCTCACACGCTGTGCACCTTGCTTGTCGGCGCTGCCCTGAGCGCCTGCGCCGCACCGGCATCCCAGGGTCTCCGTCAGGCGGTCACTCCGCTTCCTGATTGCTGCCGCACAACCCAAGCCGATTCTCGCAAACAGGCGATCGTCCAAACGGCCGTCAACCTGGTCGGCGCGAAGACGATCGAGAGCCAGGGCCGCCGCATCTCTTACGATTGTGCCGGAGTGACCCGAGCCATCTACCTCGCCCACGGCATCGACCTCTTTGAAGGAGGGGCCAGCGACGGGAAGGCCAACGGCGTAGGGTTGATCTACAACCACTTGCGCAAACACGGACAGCTTCATCGCGGTCCGGTGGTGCAAGCCGGCGATCTGGTGTTCTTCGACAATACCTGGGACTACAACGGGGACGGTCTCGTCAACGATCCCTTGACCCACGTGGGAATCGTGGAGAGGGTGGAGAGCAACGGCACGATTGTCTTTATCAGCCGCGTGGCCGGAGCGATTGAACGCTACCGGATGAATGTGGCCCACCCTCACATCCACCGCACCGCCGACGGCAGGTTGCTCAATGACTACATGCGTCGGAAGCATTGGCGGGACGGAGAACAGACACCCTACCTGACCGGGGAGTTATTTGCCGCTTTCGGCATGAGGGTGGTAGAGTCCGCCTCATCACCAGACAGAAGGTAACCACCTTGTCCCCTGCTCCGTTGCGCATCACCCGCTGTCCCGAATGCCACCAGCCCACCACGTGGCAGGACAATCCCTGGCGTCCATTCTGTTCAGAGCGGTGTCAAACGATCGATTTAGGGGCTTGGGCAGGAGAGCAGTACAGAGTCGCAGGACCGAACCTGACGGTGGGCGGATCGGAATCGTCTTCACCGGACAACGAGTGACCGGTCGGTTACGCGCTATTCGCAGCGACAGTTCGCCTTGTAGTCCATACACATCGGGCCGATGCTCCGCTCGCAGTCACAACTGCATTTGGGCGTTTTATCGGCCGGACAGGTAATCTGGCAGGTCTGCTTGATCCCCATACCGCAGGACACGATCTCGCAGGAATTGGAGCCTTCGGCGAACAGCAGCGGCAATGACGGCGCCACCGGAGCCTGGGTCTGCTGAAGGACGCCGCCACGACTCTCTGGTATCTGGGTGAGCGCGGGAATGTTCTCCATGCCGGCTTCCTCTGCCCAAACCGGCGCAGTAACCCCGATCAGCAGGATGACCAGCAGAAACACTGCACTCCCCGCCATACGTCGCGATGGATAACGTGTCATGCCCTCACCTTCCTTTCAGACGGCAGCAGAATAGGAAGAACGGCCCGTAAAATCAAGTCTCGACTCACTAAGTAAGACAGTCGAGCGCCGGATAGCGTCCGGTTCCGAGAGGAACTGCAGGCAATCCCCACCATTTCTCAATGACGGTCGCATAGACAGCCCGGTAGTCGAGTGTATGCTTCAGATCCCCGTCCTGCAGATCTCTCAGTGAGGGAGGGACTCCATAGAGGCCGCCCTTCACGCGCCCGCCCATGAAAAAGTGCGGGGCCGCCGTGCCATGGTCGGTTCCATGGCTGGCGTTCTCTCCTACCCGGCGACCGAACTCCGAATAGGTCATGACCAGCACATCCTTCCAGGCGCCCAGCTGCTCCATTGCCGCGCGGAAGGCCGTCAGGCCCTGCGCCAGTTCCTCTAACAACCGATGATGGGTCGCCGACTGGCCGGCATGGGTATCGAAACTTCCTTGCGTCACTTTGATGACCGCGACCGGCACCTGCGCGGCGATGAGCTTGGCTGCAACCTCCAGCTGCTTGCCGATCTTATTCGCCGGAAAGTCGCTCGTGAGTGACGGCGCCTGCCGAATACGGCCCTGTAGATCGGAAGCGGCCTGGGAGATTTCCCGCCGGACCTCCAGGATATGGGCCAGAGCAGGGTTGCTCGTCGCCAGGGAAGCCGGTCTGACGGAGCCGGCCTGCTGCAGAAACTGCCCCGGACCGTGCAGAGCAATGGTGCGTGCCTTCCCTCCACTCAATGGACCGACATCGCCCTTGCCAAGAACAATCCCCTCGGCTGTGAATCGCGCCGGCAGCGGATGTTGCTCAAACACGCACGAGAGCCAGCCGGTGTCCAGCACCTGCTCACTGTCTGACGCCGTCTCCCAGATCTCGATGGATCGGAAATGGGAACGATTCGGCCGGGGATACCCGACACCATGCAGGCAAGCCAGCTCCTTGCTCTCCCAAAACGGCATCAGCGGGGTGAGCGCCGGATGGAGCCCGAACTGAGGGGTAAGCTGGCGAACCTGGTCGCGCGGAATCGCCAATTGCGGTCGGGCCAGGTAATAGGCCTCCTCTTCGTAGGGAATGAGTGTGTTCAGCCCGTCGTTCCCGCCATGCAACTCAATCAACAGCAACAGCCGTTCCCGATTGCGTGCTCCAGCACCAGCCCCGTTCTTCTCCGCCGCCCGGAGTTCCGGCAACCACAGTGGACGCAACAGAACGAGCGGCAGAGTCACTGCGGCTTTCAGCAACGTTCGTCGATCCAACCCCTTCCCGTTCATGGCTGCCTCACTTGAGTTGATACACCGGATCCAATACCAGTTGGTGCACGGCCTGGCCGCGCTCTTCCTCTTCCATCAAGGGCTGCACCGGGGGGAGCGGGAGCAGCGTAGCCTGCACGACCTCGATAGGCTCCGTCGCGAGCCACAGCCGGCCGGGCACGTGGCCCATATCGGCCATCCCGTGCGAATAACCGGTCTCGTGGCCGCGAATCGTGCGATGCAGCATCTGCGTGCGGTCCAGCAGGGTCGAAGTTGTGATCCACCGTGTACCGCCCGGCCAGCCCTTCACGTTGGGAGGGTCGAAGAGATCCTGCCCGAGCCGGCGGGCCAACCCGATCTGTTGCACGGTGTCTTCGATCGGCAGACTGAAGAGTCTTGCGGTGCCCACAATGAGCTCGACCGGAGACTTGATCAACACACCACGATTCTCGGGCGCCCAGAACTGCGGGCTGAGGAACAAGTCCTGGAGCAATCCGACGATCTCATAGTTCTTCCTTCTGAATGAATCGGCCAGACGATCCACTCCCAACGAGTCGGGCCGGTCTGAAATAAATTCACGCCAGAGCTTCTCGACGATGTACCGGGCCACCTGAGGCTGCTCCAGCGTCAGCGAGAGAATATCGTCGCCTTCGAAGGGCCCGGACTTTCCGAATACGAATTTACGTCCGTCGTCATGACGACGCAGATCGACACGGAACGCGCCGGTACGGAAATCGAGATGCCACCCGGTGAATGCCCGTGCGGCCTCCTTGATGTCCTGTTCGGTATAGTGGCCTTCTCCCAACGTGAAGAGCTCGAACAACTCACGGGCAAAATTTTCATTGGGATGTTCTTTGCGATTGCTCTGGGTGTCGAGATACAGGAGCATCGCCGGATTTTTTGCGATGGCGGTGAGCAGCGCGCGAAACGACCCCAGAGCATAGAGCCGCAAGAGGACATTCTGCTGATACAGAAACGGCGGCCACTTCACCTTGTGCAAACTGGACGTAAAGTGGTTGTGCCACCATAACGTCATGCGCTCCAGTAGCGGGTACCGCGAAGTGAGGAGTTCCCGATACCACCAGGCTTTCAGTTCCTGCCCATCCGCCTTCAGTCCCTCGCGGAATGTCTTCCTCTGCGCCTCGCTCCAGTGCTTGCGCACCTTCGGCAACGGAGGGAGGCGATGAATCCAGGCCGGCGGCGGAGTCTGTGCCTTGTTCGTGGGAATCGCCAACGCCTGCGCCACCGCGGCGGCACGATCCAGCTGCATCACACGCCGGATTGCTTCAGGCGTTCCACCGAACGCCGTGCGGGAGAGAAAGTGGCGGGCTTCGTCGAAGGTCAGAGTCATGCATGAACTCTTGGAACAATGAACGCGACGCTCTCTCTGACAACGACCCTGTCGCAACCGGGTTGACAGGGTTTCTTCTCGTCGCCCTACCTGGTAACAATCCTAGTAGCCAACGCGCGGCATAGTTCTGTAATATCGCGCATGCTTCGAACGCTGTCGCTACTCATTTTACTCGGCCTGCTCGTCGTACAGACCGGTTGCAGCACCCCATCCGGCCCGCGCCTCACCGGTGCGGTCCGCTATTTCAATATCCGCTCGGAGGTCGCGCCGCGTCATCTGATCGTACAGGTCGGCGATGAGATCCGTTGGCAAAACCTGAATTCCCAGGCAGTCCGGTTACGGATGCTCGAAGAAACCAACCCCGAGTTGATCTCCTGTCACAAAGGGTTTTCCCAATTTGGAGTCCTACAGGACTCCGTGACCATCGCTCCCATGCAATCCGTCAGCCTCTGCTTCTCGAAACCCACCACCGTGCGCTTCAATGTCTGGCTCGAGGCCGACAATCCACAAAGCGCCATGACTCCCACCGGAAGCATCCGCATTGAACCATCCGCTTCGAAACGCAGCTCCTAACTCCGCCTCGATCGAATTGGCCGGCGCCGGGGACACGTCTGACTCACTCCCCCGACCCTCCATGGCTGCCGAACACCACACCATAGAACATGCCCGGGGTCCGAACCGCACCTCGATGGTGAGATCCTGCACGCCAACACGCGTTTACTCTAGCCCGGACTATTCATGAATGCCGTCGCGAGGCGTTCGAGACCGAAGGCCGACGCAGGCGTACTTGCAGTCCATCGAGGGCGCACGGCGCGATGACTAAAGAGCGCCACGTCTGTGCGCGCCGCCGAGCCGGTAAGGCGGCCGGGCGGCCGAACGAGAACAGCCTCGCCGGGCGAGAGGATCGGACACCGGAGCAGGTATTCATGAAGAATCCGGGCTAGCTGCCGGCGATCGCTAGCAGGGAATATTGATGGACGGGTCGCAGAAAAGCGGAGGAAGCACGGCAGGACGCATGAAGCGTGAGGACGGATCTTGCGACCCCATCGGCGCGGTGAGCGCCGGTCCACCCGTCATGCCGGGCAGCCCCTTGCCGATCGTGCCGAACGACTTGCCCTGACTGGATGGAATGGTGTTACTTTGCGGCGCACTGGCACCGGAGGCCGTGGCCGTAATCGACGACTGCTGCGCGAGGGGATTCTGGAGCGGGAGGGTTCCCAGTGGTTGCAGGTTTTGTCCGGGCTGATTCTGTGGGATCGATGCCGGTGGCGAAGTCTGCGCCGTCCCGACCGACGGGGCCAGCATCATGGCCACACTGAGGCCGAGGGACCAGATATTCAGGTGAACTCGCCCGGGGTAGGACCTGCCGTGCCGACTCACAGAAACTCCGTTTCTTCGACTACACCAGCTGCCTGCAAGGCCAGCTAAATACCGTAATCGAAGGCTTCTGTCCACCTGGACGTTGGACCACCTCGTCGCGCCACGCCTTGACGGCTCGTTCAACCCGCTCGGCACGCGCATCGTCCACGGCGACCATGATCACATTGTTGACCCCCGGATAGAAGGAGACGCCATCAGCGGGCCCCGTCTGTCCGGCTCCGGTCGTCTCAGGCATTTCGGTATAGGCGCGAATATCGCACTGTTCGAGTAACACATGCACCCGTTCCTTCAACGACGATCGAAAGGCCAACATCAGCATATTCATAGCGTAACTCCAGGAACGTAATGAGGCTCGTTCGACGCGTGGCCCGGTCGGAGGAAAAAGCAAAGCCCCTCCGCTAATCCAACCAGTCCTTTTCCTTCAACTTGCGCGGCAGATACTTCTTGGTCAGGTATTGAAAGTCTTTGTTCGCGAGCGCGTCCAGTTCGTACTTCAGCCCGTTCGCGAGCATCCGTTTGATTTCCTGCTGCCAGGCCGGCTTCTGGAACCACTGATAGTTCAGCAACTCCTTCGCGCGGGTAATGTCTTTCTCGTTCAGCTTGATGCCCACATTACGCGGCAACTCATAGCGCTCCGGATCGGCGCTGGAAAGCCCGATGAATTTCGCTTTCGGAATCGCCATACGCTGGCTCTCGAAGGCAAGATTGATCGAGCCCTGCTTCACCACCGAATAAATATAGTATCCCCAGGGATCGTTGTCGACCAGCACATACACGGGCAGTTTGTGCTCCTCGTGCAGACGGCGCGCCAGCCGCCGCACCCCGCGCGGTGGCTGCCCGTTCCCCGTCAGGAGCACGCAGTTGTAACGCCGCCAGAACTTATCTTCCGAGAGCCGGTTCCACTGCGTGCCTTTTTCGACCAGCAGGAGAAAATCGGCGGTGCAACGGCGGATTTCCAGATATTCCGGTTCGACGATCGAGGGCACGGAATATCCGCCCTTGCCCAGCCTGGCACAATCCACCCGGTCACCGTCGTCCCCGAACACGACCGGCCCGACGATGCTGCCGCTGTTTTCCGCCCGCACATGGAGTTCTTCCCGAAGCGCTGCCAGCGAGACTTCGAGATCCTCGATAATGGGGTCGGACTCGTCCTGTGTATCGAAGGTATTCTCATGGGAGTCCTGAATCGTATGTTTCGTACGATAATAGATTTCCCTGAGCGAGGTGGTCAGATCGGCTTGCTGCAACTCCGCCAGCGCATCGGCCACCAGCATCGTCTGCATGAATTTCTTCGCCATCCCGACGTTAAAAAACGAGCGGGATTGCTTCTTCTCGCCCATCTCGATCAACCCCCTGCGAGGATTGAACGACACGTTCGACAACGCGCGGATCGGAATCTCAAACGTCGGGTCTTTGGCCCGTTGCGCCGCCGCGATGACCACATCGGCCATCCCGACGAGCTTTTTCCCCACGACGCCGATCTTCTTCGTCTTTGCCTGTGCCATACCCTGTCCTATTTCCTTTTCCGGGTGGCGGATATCTGCCCGGGCTTTGTCTTGAGCGGTGTCGCCTTTTTCGTTGACGGCTGCTCATCGACAAACAAGGTTTGCTGCCCCACTTTCGCCTTCGTTGCCGCGCCGGACTTACCCTTCACGACGAGCGGGATCTCCTTCGAGCCCCGCTTCGCTTTTACCGGATATTTCGTCTCGGTGATCGGCTCAGCCTCCGCCGTTTTGGTGGCAGCCGCAGGCGATCCAGGAGTGTGCTGCGCAATCTCGGTCTCTCCCTCGATCCCCTCGGCAGTCACGATGATCGAATGCGGCAGGCCTTCGGGTCCGGCACCGGTTTTTCCCAGGGCCTCATCGGTCTTCAGGCCCCCCGTCCGTGAACTGGCGATCTTGTGCAACTGCTCCTTCAATTTTTCCGTGGGAAGGTTTCCGCCTTTGAGACGATTGCAGGCAGCCACAACCTCCTCGATATAGAGATCGAAGATATTGCGTCGACGAAATTCACTAGCGGCCCGCTCTCTTCTCCGCAGGAAAATCCCCAGCCGCCGCCCGGCTTCACGGAGCGCCAGGGTGATTTCCTTCTGAATCTCGTCGTAGTCCGCAATGGCTTCTTTCGACTCGCTGGTGAACGGCACCCACACGGATGCCATGTGCACGAAAATCACCATCGGCCCGGCAGGCAGCGCGCCACGGGACTGCGACACCCCATAGTTTCGCCAGGTGGTGCTGAGCACCGCTTTGAACGTGGCGCACGCCGACTGTTGGTAGAGCAACGGCACCCGATTCGCATACCGGATCACCCGCGCCTGTTCGGTATCGTGCCCCTGGTCTTCACCCTCGGCCAACGGCACGGCGGCCTGCTGAGGCTTGGCCGCTTCGTCCGGTCCTTTGCCGAACGCCAGCCCTGCCTCGATGATAAAAGGATAGCCGCGATAGACAGCCGGTGGGCGACTGACAGCCGTATAAAACTCCCCTTTGATTTGTTTGTAGAGACCCGAGAGGATCGCCTTCTCCCCGATCGGCGAAATGCAGTTCGTCGGCGGCGCCATGATCTTGGTGGTCTGAATCGTCTTATACAGCGTTTCGGCCGCCTGATGTTTCACGTCGCGAGGCTTGGTAGCGGGCGACACCTTCGCCGCTTTGCAGATCTCCTCGGCCAAGGCCGGAGAAACCCGGCAGAAGTCGCTCGCGAGGAAACCGGCCACCGTATGGCTCTTCGTATCCTGCAACATCTTGAGCAAGGCCCCGAACTCGATCCCATAGGGATGCGGTTTGATTTCTTTCGGGGAAGGCGGCAGCTCGTGATAGGTCCGGGGATACTCTTTCGTTTCCCCTTCCGGGGTGTGATAGACCAGCCGCACATGCGGGTTGGCGATCGACGTCTGCTCCAGCCACTCATCGACGGACGCGCGGCCCTTCTGATAACGTCCTTCCACCTCGAGCGCCACCTCGGTGCCTTGCGGCTGAGCCCATTCGATTTGCTTGTTCTCATGCACCAGCGGCTCGTTCTTCTTCGTGTCGATTTGCACTTCGAAGTAATGCGCCGCGGTGCGAGGCCCCGTGCGGGAAATCACCTTGACCGGCTTGCCGGTCGTCAATTGCCCATACATGCCGGCCGCTGAAATACCGATGCCCTGTTGTCCCCGGCTCATCCGCATGCGATGGAATTTCGAGCCGTACAGCAACTTGGCGAACACACGGGGGATCTGTTGACGCACAATGCCCGGCCCGTTATCGGTCACAGTGATCCGGAAACGAGTCGCCTGGCTGGGCGCAACCGGCGCTTGTCCGCTTGCTACCGTTTCAAGCCGCACCGTGACCTCGGGCAGAATGCCTGCCTCTTCGCAGGCATCCAGCGAGTTATCGACCGCTTCTTTCACACAGGTGAGCAGTGCTTTGCGAGGATTGTCGAATCCCAGGAGATGCCGGTTCTTGGTGAAAAATTCGGAGACGGAAATCTCCCGCTGGCGCGCCCCCATCTCGACCGCCGTCACCGCAGAGGACGATTCTGCTTTGCTCGTTGATTTTTTTCGCGACGCGACTGGTTCAGACACAGTGGTTTCGGACTGGGGCGCAGAAGCAAAGGACTTAGCACGTGGCGATGAAGTCTTGATGGCCATTCAACCTCTCACGCAAGGAATTCACACCGGACCGGCTCGCTGGGATTCACACGATGAATACGTACGCTCTTCGTCGTTTACAGGGAACCACCAGGAGAGTCAAGCCTTGAGCATATTCTCGTCGTCACTTCCTGCGCAGGATCATCACTGCCTCTCCGGGAATCCGGGCCGATGTGAGGAAGGAAGACGATGAAGGAAGACGGCTGCGAGGGAGAGACGAGAGGTTTGGGTGGGAGGAGGACGCACCTACCGAGGAGAGGTAGATACGGCGGAGATCTCGGGAGGATTTCAGGCTTCCCAGTACAAGCTGGGCATGCACACCATCCTCAACACTCAATCCCCTTTTGGTACATATTCCCCCGGGGCGTTAACTCCCCCCACCAGGTTACGATAGGCCTCCTCACGCCGATGAGTCAAGAGCATGGGCAGGCGATTTACGGACCGGCCGTGTCGGCCTGTCGATGTGTGATGGTCGGGTGATGGAGCCAGGCCGCTTCGATCCGGACCTCCGCCCCGATCGAACAGTACAGCGGCTCAGATGTATTGTTACTCTCGACGCGAGCCCTCATGGTGCCGCGTTCGTTCTCGAGTTCCAACACGCCCAGATGCTCATGAAGATCCACGACGCAGGTCAGGCTGCGTGACTCGCGATCACCCACGATCGTCCTCGCTACCACCGGCTCTTGCAGCGTCAGCAGGTCATTCGGCCGGAAGGTCGGTTGATCCTTCATCTCGACGGCAATCACCACGCCTGCCCCGGCCAGGAGCAGGCAGACCCCAAAGAGGGCGGCATTGGCCCGCTGCGGATAATGGATCCTCAACCAACGGACAGCCGTACGGATGCCGATCACCAACAGAAGAGCGATGAAACCCAGCGCGGCGACCGTCAACACAAGGCGAAGGTTCATGCGGTCCCTTGTGCCTGATTGATGGCCGCTACTGTATAGATTCCGCTCGCCGTCGACAGCGGAGAGAGGGTCGTCGTGAAGGGAAACTCCGTGCCGTCTTTCCGTAAGCCGACGCATTCACAAGGGCGCCCCGATCGGTCGTCCGGACGGACCAGAAAGACGGGAGAACGGTCCGAGCCTTGCGGACGCAGTCTCGCCGGCGTGAGCCGTTCAACAGGCTGACCGAGCAGTTCGGCACGCTCATAGCCGAACTGCGTGTCCACATGGGCATTCGTCATCAGAATCATCCCTGCGGCATCCACCACGATGATGCCATTCGAGGCCGAGTCCATCACCACGCGAAGGCAATCCGCACTCTCATGCAACGCCTCTTCGGTCCGTTTCCGCTCGGTGATGTCCTGCGCGAACACCAGGACCCCGAGCACATTCCCCGGCGAGTCCAGGTACGGCACCTTGTCTGTTTGCACCCAGCGTTTTTCACCGGCCCCTGTGCGATAGGGCTCGATGATTCCGAGCTTCGGCCGCCCTGACACGATCACCTCCAGATCATCCTGATGATAGCGCTCGGCCTCCTCCGGATAAAATTCATCGGTCGATCGGCCTTCGATTTCCCCCACGGTTTTCTGGATGGATTCCGCCACCCGTCGATTCGCGCGCAGGATGCGATTGTGCGCGTCCTTGTACCAGACCATGGCCGGGATCAAATCCAACAGCGCCTGCTGCTCAATCTGCTGTCGCAACAGTCGCGCTTCCGCTTCTTTCCGTGCCGTGATGTCCCGCACGATGCCGCAATGCACGCGCTGTCCGTCGGAGATCCAACTGCTCAGTGACATCTCAATCGGAAATTCCCGGCCATCCTTGTGCAACCCGTGCATGGTCACGACGGTGCCCTTCAGGCGCAAATCGCCCGTCGTACGAACCCGCGCCAACGCCTGTTCATGCCTGGCGCGGTAGCGTTCAGGCATGATCATGGTCAGGGACTCCCCCAACACCTCCCCGGCCACATATCCGAACAATCGCTCGGCCGCACTGTTCCAGGACAGGATGTGTCCCTCCCCATTCGCGAGCACAATCGCATCGGGCGCGGTCTGCACGACCTCTCGAAACCGATCCTCACTGGCCGTCAGGGCCTGCTTCGTCGCTGCGGCCTCGATGGAGAGATGCTTCACTCCCACGGCACGCCGGATCAGAGCCTTTAATTCTTCGGCATCGTACGGCTTCGTCAAATACCCGAACGCTCCTTCGGTGAGGGAGCTGTGCTTTTTCGCCACCGCGACAAACGCCGTCAGCATAATGACCGGAAGCACCGGGTCGATTTGTTTCAGGAGGGTAAGAACCGAGAGTCCGTCCATATCGGGCAGCATCAGGTCCAGCACCACCGCGGACAGAGATTCCGCCTTCGCCTTGGCAAGAGCCTCGGCACCGGTGCCGGCGACTGAGACACGGTAGCCGACGTGCTCCAGGAGATCATGCAGTACGAGTGCGATATCGGGGTCGTCGTCTACGATCAGGATTTTGGGAGGTGGAAGCTCGATCACCCTGGGCGTGGTCTTTGACATGGCGGTCAACGAAACCATGGGTAGCGTCATACGACCGGTCTGACGCTTCGGCTGTCATTGTCCTCTTTTCGATGACAAGAATCCACCTGTCTATTGAGCCGCTCTCGAATGGCTCATCGGATAGGCAACAGGAAAAACCTCCTACGGCCCCTCACTACTCGATTACCCGATGAACCATGTCACTTCGGAAGGCCTCATTTTTTTCGATAGACATTCAGGCCGATTTTCTCCTCTCGTCCCGGAATGGTGACATTTCCCTCCGTCGAGGCGATGATTGTGGTCTTTCCCGAAGCCGACGGCCCGAACTCTTTCGACAAATCCACCTTGATGGTCAGCACAGTTCCCTCGACAGTCATCTCGACATTTTTCATAATGCTCCCTGATCCTTCAGAACAAATGTGACTTTCAGCGCCACGCGATACTGGGTGATCTTTCCGTCTTCGATATCCACTTTCTGATCTTCGATCCAAGCGCTTTTCACATTCTGTAACGTCTTGTTCGCGCGAGCGATTCCAAGATGAATGGCATCGTCAAAACTCTTGGGGGATGCAGCAATGATTTCCGTCACACGTGCGACAGACATGATAGCCTCCCTGGTTTGAATGGTGGATACCACACTCGGCACCTCAGGCTAGGCCGACCATGAGGCCCTGTCAAGCCTGCACCACGAAGTGGCAAAGCAGGTCACGACTCTCTCCGAACGGTGCAGCCATCGTGCTTCTCAGCCTGATGAGGAAATCGTCGAGGTGTGGGCCAACGTCCAGCGAAACAGCGGCACCAATACCGCCCACTCCCATCCAGGAAACTTCTGGGCCGGCGTTTACTATGTCGATGTGGGTGAGGTCTGCCCGACCCAGGGTAAGGGAGGCGAACTGCAGATTGACGACCCGCGTGGCTGTCTGCCGCGCATGCTGGCGCCCTATCTCCAGTACAGCATGACCGAATGACACGATGCCGGAACCAGCAGTTCCTACTCCTCTGCGGCCGGATAATGCCTGCTGTTCCCCGGCTGGTTGTTCCATGCCCTGAATACGTATCGTGGAACAGCGCCCCGAATCAGTGTGGCGTTCAACCTCGATCCCATCTCACAGCAGAATCCCATGAGCGACGCGCACATCGATGCCGTCGGCGGATCAGGCCGATGAGAGGCCTCTCGCCGTAACGTGCGCAGCTCAGGCGATGCGCATCGCGGTCCCCGGCTCTCGCTATGGCAGCGCGTTCGCCTGAATGAAGAGCGCCTGCTCGAGCGCGCGAAAGAATTGCTGGTATGGTTCAGGAGATTCGATGGCCTTGAGGTAATATTGCGCACTGGCACGCACGATCAGCTGACTGTTTCCGCGTGGCCGGACGGTGACCGTGAGGCGGACCAGATTGCTGCGGTGATAAAACGGCCCCCAGCTCCGGAACTGCCGGGTGAGGATCAGGAGTCCGTCGTCCCGATACAGGTGATAGGAAGGGTCACCCCATGGCGTGGATTCGTAATCATCGAATTTCTTGCCGGAGACAATGCCCAGGGTTTCATCCAATACTTCCACCGCAAAACCTAAGTCCTGACAAGTGGCAACGACCGCCTGAATCGTCTTGAGACGATCAGCGGTATCGAAGACGCGGCTTTGAGCCGCCCGCACCTTGACCTGGCTGGCCTCAGCAAGCCAGATCTGGTCGCGCGACTCCCATTGGTTCTCATGTCGCCACTCATAGGGCGAACAGCCGGCAGTCAAGGAGGCCAGCAAGGCGAGGCCAACCACGACCACGCAGTTGTTCGACCGGCGGCATCGATACATGGCGGGGCGAGGCACCGACTAGTCCTTCACCAGAAATAACGAACGTTCCACCGCCGCGAAGAAGTTCTGATACACCTTGGGATCTTCGATCGGCTTGCTGTTGTAGATCGCATTGGCACGGATCATCGTCTTGCCGTCCTGTTGCGGGCGCACGGTCACCGTCACGCCGAGCACATCGTAATAGTTCGGTTCGGCAAACCGGGCCGCCGTCACCAAACCAAGCGGTTCGTTGGCGCGCTCGATGATAAATCCCAGGTCTTGCAGGGCTGCGATAACGCCGCGCATGGCGACGGTCTGTTCCTTGACCTCGAAGGTGCGGGTCTGCGCGCTGCGGATCTTCATTTGCGCATCGGTCGGCGCAAAGAGCTCCTGCCTCGGCTCCGGCGCAACGCAGCCTTGCAAGATGACACTTCCCATCATGACCACCGCTGCGCCGACGACCTGTGTCCAGTTCATGAATCCTCGTGGTTAAATCGAATGCGGCTCCAGGAACACAGCCTTGGAGAGCTTCGCGAAAAATTGCTGATACATCTCAGGGTCCCGGATCATTTCCATTTTCTGTTCGCCGGGAGGAATGTAATTGCGGTCGGCCTGTCCGTCTCCCTTCCACACCGCCCGGTAGAAGATAATCCGGACTTCCTGCCTCGAATGCGCCTCATTGAGCGGCCGCGTCACGAGGCTGGCCGCAATTTTTTGGTGCAGGTCGATCGGGATGACAACGTGCCCGAGTGACAGCAGCCAGATAAAGAACCGGTTTCGGTACTGGCCGTACTCACGAGCGCTACGTTCCTTCGCGGCTCGCAGGAACCCGACTTCCCGCACACTTTCCTCGACTTGAAACCCGAGATCCTGCAGCGCGGCAGCCGAGGCGGACAACAATTCCTGATCGTTTTCCGTGTCGAAGAAACGGGTCTGCATGGCCCGATTGGCGCTGCTCTCCGGCGTGAGTTGAAACAATTCCGCCGGCTGCGTCTGTTGCACGCAGCCCTGGAGCAAGCCCAATAGCCCCATGAGAAGAAGAACGGCCGCAGGGAGCTGCTGCATCGATCGACCGACTCTCTCAGAATTGGGTGGAGTTGTAGGCAAAGTCCCGGACCTTCTTGTCTTCATCGTACTTGATGATAATGGTGAGGGTGCGCTGACGCTGCGAACTGGACCGATCGCTGGAGTTGGCTCCGAGGATGATCAGTCCGGCATAGGAAGAACTGGCTGTATCGACACGATCCGTGGACACCTTGTCGTAAATCCACACTTCACGGCGCTTGTCGTCGGTCGTGACGATATTCGGCGAACCCAGCAGTTCCGCCACCTGCGCCGCCGACATCCCCACCTTGACTTCGCCTTGCACGCGCCCGACCGTCAACCGGTCTTCCTTGATCTCCGCTTGCCCACCGCCGCACCCGGTTGCGCCCGTCAGCACACAGAGCCCGAGCACTGCCACTCCCCATCGCATGTGTCGCATTGTATGCGTCTCCCTTCCTGGCATGACCATGTCTGTACCCCGCTGCCGAGCCATCTTATCCTGCCGAGCACCTCGTAGCAACGGGCGATCTGTGCGCCGAAATCACATCGCTCCCCTCTGATTGCTGGACAATCCACCGGAGGCCGCTACAATTGGCTGATCAGGAGGTACTGCGATGCCGATGCCGGAGGCGATGTCGAATGATGATCTTGAAGCAGCGTGGAGAACGTTGGTCGAACAGACACGAACAGGCGTGTTACTGACCCTCCGGAACGAGCATCCCTTCGGCTCCCATGTCCCCTACCTGCTCGGAGACGACTGGTCCCGCGTGTATCTTCACCTCAGCCGGCTGGCCTTACATACCCAGCACTTGCTGGAAGACGTCCGTGTCAGCCTGTTTCTCGCCGAACCGGACAAGCCAGGCAAAAACCCGCTGGCTGTGCAACGCATCAACCTGCAGGGAACGGCCTCAATCCTCCCCCCGGCCGACATGGCCTATGAACCGGTGAAGCAGCGTTATCTCGCACAGTTCCCCCAGTCACAAATGATGTTCGGTTTCGGCGACTTTGCCTTGTGGGAGCTACGGATGCAGGATGCCCACCTCGTGCTTGGATTCGGACAGGCCTACCAGGCCCGTTCAACCGCCCCCGGACAGTGGCAGCATCAAAAGCCCGACAAAAAGTCCTGACCCGGCTCATTCGCAGCACCCGTCCATCATCGGCCAATCCCTCTGTCGAACACTCCACGCCCCTCCAAAGCACTAGTCCCTTGGCCGAAGGACCGATGGTGGTTCACGCATCTGCACAGTACTCTGCGCAGGGTCACGTGGAACTCATCGAAAGGACTCATCCCATGCTTCTCATCGTCGCCGTCATCGCCGGCTATATGTTGTTACTGGCCGGGCTTGCCGTCGCTTCGCCCGGCATCGGATTTACCGGTTCGCTCCTACACCTTGTGCCGGATGACTGGCGTGATGCGGCGCACGTGCCGGCATATGGCCTCCTAGCCGGGCTAGCGATGGTTGGTTTCCGCCTGCGCGGCTGGCCGATTCGCTACGCCCTGCTCGTTGGAATCGCGTTTGCCGGGGTCTTTGGCCTATGGACGGAGGTGGCACAGGGAACGGCCCCGGGACGCGAAGCCTCCCTCCATGATCTCTTGAACGATCTCTTGGGTGCCATGATGGCCGGCGCCTTGATGCTGTGGCAACACAGCACCTCCACACAGACTGATCGGCTCGAGCCGGCTCTGAGAGCGAACCTACACCCCCCGAGGAAAGGAACGTCGTCGAGATGAACACTTCCTATCGTGAACGCGGGGCCAGGCGTATTCCCGTTCAATATCCTATTTACTATTCAAACGGCACATTTCAAACCATCGGCGTCACTGAGGACTTCAACGCCTCAGGCGGGCGTATTCGCGGGAGAGAGCCGGTCAGCGTGGGAATGGAGCTGGTGGTGATCGTCATCCAGCCGACCCCTGACACGCCCATGCTCATCCGCCGGGCCACGGTCCGCTGGTCAAAGGGCCGCAACTTCGGCATCGCCCTCTCGGGCGTTCCCCCACAATCCGAATCCGAGCTCAAGGCCATGGCCAAAGTGATGCTGCCAGGCCTCTGGTCCTGTCTCAACTAGCAGGCGCTTCACCAGCTCGGGAGGTCCTCAGCACTGAATGGGAGTGCCACGCCGCTCCCTCGCTTCAAGATGGACTCCTCCGCGGCCTCATTTTCTTCGCCCATGATCCAGTGGCTGCCGCGGACCGGCAAAGAACAACTCCATCAACACAAAAAACATCATGAGGAGTGCGCCCAGCCCGATGGCGACGGCCCAGTTTTCCCACGACATGTCTGACCTCCTCTTGCCCCTGACAATCGTCGAACGATTCCCAGGGGGCAGCGTTACCTGCCTGAACGGTGCAACTGCAGCAAAGTCTCCAGCTTCCACAACGGAATACTGTCCGCCTCCCTCTTGCTGCTGAACGCCAAACCGCCGACGAATAGTGCAATCAGCCCCAGACAGGCCAGCACCAAGGCCCCGCGCGAAATATCCGCGGTGGCAGTTGAGTGGTATGCGACCATCGTGCGTCCGGCCGGCATCTCCTCGAGCAGAGCCAACCGATCCACCAATGCATCCGCGCGAACGGCCGCACTCATCGCACTGGCGAGCTGAATCTGCCCGGCCGCCTTCGCCGCCGCATACCCTTCTTGCGCCTGCGTGACTTGCACGACGGCCCGCCCGATTCGCTCCTGGACCGCCGCCGCCATACCATCCTCCTCCTGAATCGCCTCGACTATCGAGCGGCCAAGTGTCGCCTGCCTGGTCGATTCAAACTGATCGTGCATGCGCTGCCCGATCGATTCGGCCCGCTGAATCAGGTTCGCGTTGAATTCGCCGGCATACTGATCGGCAGAGAGGACTCCGCTTGCAAGACCGCGACGAGTCTGGTTGACGACGGACTTGCCCATGACATACTGCACCCGCGCACGATGATCGGCTTCTTGCCCAAACGCGCGCAACTCTGCCAACACCAGCGGACTCAGCAACGTCGTCGAGAGCAGCTGAGACTCACTCACCGCTCGATTTAACTCCATGGCGGAGGTGGACAGAGCCGCACCAGCCTCCCGGTCGAGTAAGACATCGTGAAGAATCGCTTGACCCAAAACCGGTTGGAGATACTGCATGCCGGTGGAGGGGTCGTGAGTCACGATAGTCATGTTGACAGCGGGAGCGACCGGTGCCTGCCAGAAACCATCGGCAGCCGTCACCAATAGGTACCCGCCGAACAGCGTCGCCACCAATCCGATGGCGACCACCACATCAACGAGATCATATTTTCGTCCCATGATATCCTCCTATCCTGCCTCGGGTAGTTCGGCGCGTGGCAAACAGGCAGGACGCCGGCGCGCCGGAATCTGAGCCGCACCAGATCGCTGTCGTCTAAGCATAAAGACATCCTCCTTGATGTGAGGGAGCACTTGCAGAACGGAACTGTATTCTCGGCCTTGCGAGGCACAAAGCGCGGGCGGCAGATCTTGATGCGGAAAGTCGTTGATGAAGGATACCGGCCGGAGGAGACGGGACAAGGCTGGCTTGGTCAGAGCCGCGGTCATGTTCGCCACGGAAGACCATGCGACCACCTGCAGAAAGGGTGGCATTGAATGACTCAGTTAGTCTATGCCTCGCTCAAAACGCAGTCAATATGGCAAGAACTAAGAGCCGGCGCGGGTTGCCGGACACGCACTAATTTTCGTCATAAAATATTGCGATGCACCCTTCCGGACCGGAGATTCGGTACAATGTTGGAAGCGACTCCATTGCCTTTTCCCCGCAGCAGGTACGCCATGCCAACCACCACCACTCTGATGCTACTTACCGCATGGACGCTCATAGGCGCGGTTTCCATCGCCGGCTCCCAGCCATCGATCCTTCAACAGCGGGACGGGACCACCGGTACCCTGACGCCGCTGGATGAGCAACACGCCATCTATTCCGATGCCCATGGGAATAAGAGTGTCACCCATCTCGGGGCCGGGCTTCCGTCTCACACCTTTAGTTCCCCCCATGGCGCCACACCCGGCACAGTCACGCCATTTGGAACACCGGGACCGCCGAATCTCGTCACACCGGCGCCGCTGCTACCGCTCCAACCTCGAGGCATGGCGACCCCGTATCCACAGGCTCCCACATCATCCGGTAGTCCAGGCGGATACAGCAGGTTCGGCGGGCGATCTGGGCGCTAACCGGTCGAACAACCAGCCTAGAATGATCCTCGCCCAAGCCCATCCGCCAAAGAGCACGGTTGAATCTCCTCAGATCTTTCGTTAAGTTACGGACAATGACCATCTCCCGCGCACGCCTCATTCTGCTTGCCTGCGCGAGCGGTCTTCTCTATCCCCTCTCCTTCCCCGCGTTCGACCTCGGCCTGGTGGCCTGGTTCGCGCTAGTGCCGATGCACATCGCCGTGGAATATCTGTCGCCGGGTCGCGCGTTCCGGATCGGCTGGCTTTCCGGCACGCTGGCCTTCACGGGTTCCATGTTCTGGGTCATTACCGCCATGAACGTCTACGGGAAGGTCCCGTTCCCGATTGCCACCCTGGTGATGTTGTTGCTCACCGTCTACCTCGGACTCTACATGGCCGTCTACGCAGGCGGACTGTCGTGGATCCGGACAGCGTTCCCCACTCTGGGTTTCCTGCCCGCGCCGTTTCTCTGGGTGACCTTGGAACTGATCCGTACCTACTTTCTCTCCGGCTTACCCTGGGCACTATTCGGATATTCCCAATACCAATGGCTCCCGATCATTCAGCTGGCCGACCATTTCGGGGTGTACGGCGTCTCATTCCTTCTCGTGTTGGTCAACGCTGCGCTGGCTGAAACAATTATCTGGGGTTTCAAGGCCTATCGCGGATTTCAGATTCGTTCGTTTCCCTGGCCCTCGTCGGTGGCGGCTACCGCCGGATTCAGCGTCGCCCTGTTTTATGGCACCACCCTCTTGTCTTCCGCCCAGCATGTCCCGACCCGCACGTTGTCGATCGGAGTCGTACAACCGAATGTCGAACAGGCGCAGAAATGGGATGTGGCGTTTCGTCAGGAAACCATGGCTCGCTACGATCGTCTTACCGCGGGACTGGGCGACAACCTGGATCTTATCGTCTGGCCCGAAGCCGCCACACCGTTTGTATTTGAAATGGAACCGCAGTACCGCGCAGTCGTGAACGACATGGCTCGCCGCGCCGGTGCCCCGCTGCTATTCGGCAGCCCGGCTTTGCGACGTCATCCGGACGGTCGCCCCTTCTTGCTCAACAGCGCGTACCTGCTCGCAACCGACGGCCAGATCCTCGGTCGCTACGACAAACAACATCTGGTTCCGTTCGGCGAATACATTCCGTTTCACAATTCATTCTTGTTCTTCCTGGACAAACTCGTCGAAGGCATCGGCGACTTCGAAGCCGGCCCCGGATCGACCCTCTTGATGTTCAAGCCCCACGAGAAAACCCCGCCGGTCGCGACGGCAGCCACCCTCACCGATTTCCACGTGAAGTTCGGCGTCGTCATTTGTTACGAAGTGATCTTCCCCAACCTCGTGCGGCAGTTTGCGGCGAACGGGGCGGATTTCATGGTCACGGTCACGAACGATGCCTGGTTCGGTCCTTCGTCGGCGCCCTATCAACATTTCGGCATGGTGGTCTTTCGTGCCGTGGAGAATCATGTCGCTTTCGCGCGGGCGGCCAACACCGGCATCTCCGGATTCATCGACCCCTACGGGCGTGTCGTGCAACAGTCACCGATCTTCACGCAGGACGCGCTCAGAGGAACGATTGCCGTCAGCCATCAGCAGACCTTTTACTCGCAATACGGTGATCTCTTTGCGTATGCCTGTGCTATACTCATCGCGCTTTTGTGCCTGACCGGCTACTTTTCACACGACACAGAACCCGCCGGTGGTGAACCAGCCGGGCGACCAGCCTGAGCGAGAAAGGACCGTGCCATGTTAGATGATGTCCGAACCCGTGTGCGTACCCTGGGCGAACAGTTGGCTCAACTACGGGGGCATCTTTGACCTGGCTCGGATGACCGCTGAACTCAACGACATCGAAGTCAAAACCTCCCAGCCTGATTTCTGGAAAGATACGCAGGCGGCCGCCAAAGTGAACCGCCGCAAGGCCGCCCTCGATCGGGAACTGTCCCGCTGGCGGGAGACCGAACGCCGGCAGAACGACATCGAGGCACTCCTCGAACTGGCGCTGGAATCCGGCGATGCCGGGCTGGAGCAGGAACTCCTGACCGAACTCGACCCATTCGAAAAAGCCGTGGCCCAATTCCGCATCGAGCTACTGCTCTCAGGCGAATTGGACTCGAGCAACGCCATCTTCGCGATCCATCCCGGAGCCGGCGGAACCGAGTCGCAGGACTGGGCGCAGATGTTGCTCCGCATGTATGTGCGATGGGCCGAGCAAAAGGGATTTAAGGTCGAGACGTTGGATCTGCTCGCAGGAGACGAAGCCGGCATTAAAAGCGCGACGCTGTCCGTCAGCGGGCCCTATGCCTACGGCTATCTCAAAGCCGAAGCCGGCGTGCATCGCCTTGTGCGGATCTCCCCGTTCGACGCCAACAAACGACGACATACGTCCTTCGCGTCGGTGTTTGTCTACCCCGAACTCGACGACGATGTGCAAGTGGTGATCGACGACAAAGACCTTCGGATCGATACGTTTCGAGCCGGCGGCGCCGGCGGTCAGAATGTAAACAAGGTCGAGACCGCCATCCGTATCACCCACATTCCGACCGGCATCGTGGTGCAATGTCAGAACGAACGCTCGCAACTGCAAAATCGCAACGGCGCCATGAAAATTTTGAAGGCGCGCCTCTTTGAAGTGGAGCAGCGGAAGAAGGAAGCCGAGTTCAATGCCATCGTCGGTGAAAAGAAAGACATCGCCTGGGGCAGCCAGATCCGGTCCTATGTCTTTCAGCCTTACCAGATGGTAAAAGACCATCGGACGGGATACGAAGTCGGCCAGGTCTCCGCCGTCATGGATGGTGAGCTAGATGGGTTCATCGAAGCCTATCTCCAACGAAAATTGACCGGTGGAAAAACCCCGGAGCCGGTCGCGATGAAGGATGACGACCTGTAAAGAAAGGGAGCTGATAGCCTATGGCCTGTAGCAGATAGCAGGAAACGGAGCTTGCTCCGGACCATCAGCTATTCGCCACCAGCCATACGCTCCGTGTCATCATGGATGAACTGAACGATCAACGCCAACAACGCATCAAGAAACTCGACCACCTGCGGCAACTCGGGGTGGCGCCTTATGGCACACGCTTCGAGGTCAAGGACCGGGCCGGACAACTCACGCGCCTGCACGGTGAAAAAACCAAAGACGTGCTTGAGCAGGAGCAGATTGGTTGCACCATTGCCGGGCGAGTCGTCGGACTACGCCGGTTCGGGAAAGCCGCCTTCGCGGTGCTGCAGGACGGATCCGACCGCCTGCAGGTGTATCTGAAGAAAGACACATTGGGCGAGCAGGCTCACCAGATTTCCGAGGGACTGGATCTCGGCGACTGGATCGGCGTGACCGGCATTTTGTTTCGCACCAAGACCAACGAATTCACCGTCGAAGTGAAGGCCCTAACCTTTCTCAGCAAAGCGCTACGCCCGCTCCCGGAAAAGTGGCATGGGCTCACCGATGTCGAAACCCGGTACCGGCAGCGCTACGTCGACCTGATCGCCAATCCGCAAGTGCATCAGATTTTCGCCCTGCGCAGCCGCATCATCTCCGGGATTCGCGCGTTTCTGATCGAACGCGGCTTTCTCGAAGTCGAAACGCCGATGATGCATCCGATTCCCGGCGGCGCCGCCGCGAAACCCTTCGTCACTCATCACAATGCCCTGGACGCTGAACTCTATCTCCGCATCGCGCCGGAACTCTACCTCAAGCGACTGATCGTCGGCGGCTTTCCGCGCGTGTTCGAGATCAACCGGAATTTCCGGAACGAAGGCATCTCGACGATTCACAATCCTGAATTCACCATGTTGGAGTTTTACGTCTCCTACGCCGACTACCACGACTTGATCGTGCTGACCGAAGAACTCTTCGGCCGGTTGGCCCAGGACATTCTCGGCACCGCCACCATCGACTATCAAGGCACACAGATCAATCTGGGATCGCCGTGGCGCCGATGGTCGTATCACCAGTCTATCCTAGAAGTGAATAACCTTCCGCCGTCGGTCCTGACGAATCGCGATGAGGCCCTTGCGGCGGCCCAACGCCTCGGTGTCGAAGTCTCTCCCAAAGAATCACTTGTGAATATCCTCAACGAGATCTTCGAAGAAACCGTCGAGCCGCAGCTTCAGCAGCCGACCTTCATCACCGATTACCCGATCGAGATTTCTCCGCTTGCGCGTAGGAAGGACTCTGATCCATCCCTCACCGACCGGTTCGAGCTGTACATTGCGGGACGTGAAATCGCCAACGCCTTCTCCGAGTTGAACGATCCGCTCGATCAGCGCGAGCGCTTCGAAGCTCAGGCGGCGAAACATGCAGCCGGAGACGAGGAAGCCCACCGCGTCGATGAAGACTTCCTGCGCGCCCTCGAATACGGCATGCCGCCGACTGCAGGCGAAGGGATCGGCATCGATCGGTTGGTCATGCTTTTCACGAATCAGTCCTCGATCCGGGATGTGGTCCTCTTCCCGCAGCTGAGGCCTGAAAAGTAGACATGGCGCTGCCCTACGAAATCTTCATCGGATTGCGTTACCTGCGCGCGAAGCGACGCAACCGCACTATCTCCTTCAACACCATCGTCTCGATTGCCGGGATTACGCTCGGCGTCGCCGCCTTGATCGGCACGGTCGGGATCATGACCGGGTTCAAGGAGGATGTGCAGGCCAAGATTCTCGGCACCACCGCGCACATCCTGGTGAACGACCGCATGAAGGAATCGATGATCGACTATGAAGACCAGGCGAAGAAAGTCGCGGACGTTCCTGACGTCGTCGCAGCCACCCCGTTCATCTTCCGCCAGGTCCTCCTCACCTCTCCCTCCGGTGTCCAGGGCATTATTCTTCGCGGGATCGATCCCGCGCGAGAAGGCACCGTCACCGAGCTGGTGCACAACCTCGTCAACGGCAACCTTGACGACCTCTCGCATCCGAATAAAGTGACCATTCCCGAAAAAGAACGCGAGCCGAACGGTCCCGACACAGCCATGCGGCCCGGAATCATTCTGGGGAAAGAACTCTCGATGCGGCTCGGCGCCTTCCCCGGCGACACCCTGAATGTGGTCTCGCCCGTCGGCCCGGTCACGGGCGCCAGCATGACGCCGAAAATCCGGCAATTCGTCGTCGTCGGTATCTTTCAATCCGGCATGTACGAATACGACTCCTCCCTCGCCTACATCGAACTGGGAGAGGCCCAGAAGTTTTTCAACATGGGCGCCAGCGTGACGGGTATCGAAGTCAAAGTGACCGATGTGTTCCGCGCGGCGGACATTGCCCGCGCGATCGAGCACCATCTCGGATTCGCCTTCTGGGCCAGGGACTGGATGCAGATGAACCGCAATCTGTTTTCGGCGCTCAAACTGGAAAAGACGATGATGTTCCTCCTGCTGGTCTTGATCACCATCGTAGCTTCCTTCAATATCGTCAGTACCCTCACCATGATCGTGACGGAAAAACAGCGCGAGATCGCCATCCTCAAAGCAATGGGCGCGACGCGTAAGGGCATCATGCGTATTTTCATGCTCAATGGGTTGATCATCGGCTGTTCCGGTGCGGCGATCGGCGTCCCCCTGGGGTATACGTTTCTGTGGCTGATCCAGACCTTTTGGACCTTCGACCCGACCGTCTATTACATCTCCCGCATTCCGGTCCATGTGCTCGGTTCGGATGTGTTGCTGGTTGCCGGTTCGGCGATCCTGATCAGCTTCGTCGCCACGCTCTATCCGTCGCTCCAAGCGGCCAAACTCGATCCGGCCGCCGCCTTACGGTATGAGTAACATCTATGGAGCGCCAAGCACCGTACGAGCAGTGAAATCAATGACTGAACATGACACATTGCAGTTGATACATGATTGACGTCGTCGATCTCTACAAATCGTTTCCGATGGGCGGGCGGGAACTCGTCGTGTTGAATAACATCAACCTGCACATCAAACGCGGCGAATTGATCGCCATCATGGGCGCCTCCGGAGCCGGCAAAAGCACCCTGCTGCAAATCCTCGGGACCCTGGATCGCCCGACCAAAGGCACGGTGTCGTTCGACGGCCAGAATCTTTTTGCGCTTACCGAACAAGAGCAGGCGGAGTTCCGTAATAAACGTGTCGGGTTCGTGTTTCAATTCCACCACCTGCTGCCGGAATTTTCAGCCCTGGAAAACGCCTGCCTCCCGGCGATGATTCAAAAACGCGATATGGCCGATGTCGTCGGCGAAGCGACCAAACTCCTTGGCGAGGTCGGTCTGGCTGATCGACTCCACCACAAGCCGGGCGAACTCTCAGGCGGCGAGCAACAGCGAGTCTCCGTCGCGCGCGCCTTGATGCAGCAGCCCGATCTGGTGCTGGCCGATGAACCGACAGGCAACCTCGACTCCCATACCGGGGACGCCCTCTTCACCTTGCTCCGTCAATTGAACCGCTCACGGGGAACTACGTTCGTCATTGTCACCCACAACGACAAACTCTCATCCCAAGCTGATCGTATCGTCTCCATGCAGGACGGGGCGATCGTGTCCTCATAACGCGATACCATCAGCCGATGGCCATCGCCCGCTCACGCGACACGGCTGAGTCGTCCGGCCTTGATTGGGATTTCTTGACGGCGGCAGCCTCTTTTCGTAGACTGACTCATCCCGGCACCGAAGTGGGAGTTCGACCTATTTTATGAAAACATCGTTCGCACCGTACGTCCGGCTCACGATCCTATGTATGGCCATCCTCCTGCCTCTTCAGGCGGCAGCGGTGGAATTCGTGTTTGTCGGATCGCGCCAAATGGGCATGGGCGGAGCCGGAGTGGCCACGACGTCCGACTCCCTCGCCACCTATTGGAATCCTGCCGGCATGGCGATGAGCAAGAAATTCGATATCCGTTTTCAGGGCAGCGGCCAGGTCGTCGATCGTGGCGACGTGTTCGATTCGCTGAAAGACATCAACAACCTGAATTTGAACGATACGTCGGCCGGCAACATCGCCCGCCTCCAGCAACAGATCGATCGCATCAACCGTCCCGGCACCAACCTCACTGCAGCTGCCTCCGGAGGCTTCTACGTCAAAGGCAACTTCGGCGAACATGCCCTGGGGTTCAACGTCTCCGACGTCGCCACCGCCGGCGGCTTCCTGCGCGGCCCGGTCGGATTTACGAATAACGGCACCAATCTCAGCGTGAACGGGCAGTTCGCCATGAACGGGCTGGAAGTCCGCCAAGCCGCCCTCTCCTACGCCTACGCCTTCATGGACCGGATGTTTTCGATCGGCGTCACCGGTAAGGTGATCCAGGGCGCGGCCTATACGGGATCCACCAATATCCGAGGCGCCAGCGACGACGTCAGAGTATTCGAAGACATCGGGCGCGCGAAGATCTCGACCGCGATCGGGATCGACGTGGGAGCGATGTTCCGGCCTTCGTCCTGGTTGCGGATGGGGATCGTGGCGAAGGACATCAACGCCCCGACCTTCGATGCGCCGAACGGAGACAAATTCAAATTGCTCCCGCAGGTCCGCACCGGCGTGGCCGTCAACCCCTACAACTCCCTGACGCTGTCTGCCGATGTGGATATTACGAAGAACAATACGCTCACCCCGGGCGTGTATAGTCAGGTCCTGAGCCTGGGCGCGGAGCAGACCATTCTGTCGGAACTCCTGTCTTTCAGGGTCGGAGCATTTAAGAATATGCAGGATGCCAAGACACCGTTTATTCCGACCGCAGGCTTCGGACTTCGCATCCTTGACTTGCGCATCGACATTGCCGGCGGGTATGATTTCAGAGACCAGGCTGCCCTGGCATCCGGGTCCGTAGCCTTGACCTTCTAAGGTTACGTTCGCACTGAATCAATCTGCTACACTTACTCTATCAACCATGACACGACACACAGTACGCACCATCAGCGTTGTTTTCTGCCTCGTGATGACCGGCCTCCTGACCGGCTGCGGAGGCTTGCAAGAGATGTGGGAAGGGCCGGCCGCGCGCGGGTTCTATCCCAAGACCATGGCCATTCTCCCGATTTCCGGCACCTACGATAGCGCCCGTGAAGACGTCGAAGAAGTGGTGGCGAAAGTGTTGATCAAGAGCCGCCGCGTCGAGAAGGTCGTCCCCCCCGATCAGGTCACCGATACCTTCCAGACCACGAAAGATGCGTTCGATGCGCTGGTGACCTACTTCTCACGGATGGAAACGACAGGCCAATCGGATAAGAATTCCGCGATCAAGATCGGACACGCGCTGGGTGCCGACTCTCTGCTGGTGGTGAAGGTGAATGCATGGGAATATACGAGAGAGGAAGGCGATAACATCGCCCGCGTCGGCCTGAGCATGCGGCTGATCGATGCCGTGAACGGCGCCATTGTCTGGAAGGCGCGTCACCAGGTGCAGGAAAGTTACCTCTTCATCCGTCCGGACATGCGGGATCTTGCCACGAAGCTGGCAATGGACATGATCAAGTACATGCCGCCGGAAAAACGGTAGCCTTAGCCGACCCGTTTCGGCCCGCCCTCCCCGACGGTTCCTCTGCGCAAATTGTCGATCGCCAACCCGAACTGATTCGAGAGACTCGCCAGTTCCAGCACATCCCAGTTGCTGAACGGCTTGCCGCTTCGCCGATTGACCACTTCCAGCACGCCCACAGCCTGCGTTCCCATGCGGACAGGCACAGAGACGAGGGACGCCACCGGCAAGGCGGCCTGCCATCCCTGACCGGCAACCAATCGGGTATCCTGCTCTCCTCGCGTGATCAACACGGCCTGACCGGTGCGATGCACGCCGGTCGCGATGGGCGAGTGAAGGGCCGAGAGACCTGTTGCGCGCTCGCCGGCGACCGTGCAGAGTTTCAGTGCTCCATCACCGGCACTGAGGAACAACGCCCCGGCCTCCGCTTCCACCAGGCGAACCGCGGCATCCAGCGCCCGGCGTAACTTCTCCTCTTCGGCCAGCGACGAATTCAAAAGATCGCTCACCTGCTCCATATGCTGAATCCGAAGGATTTTCGCCGCGTACTTGACGGTCAATCGCGCATGGTCCAGCAGGACCGCCAACCAGGGTTCGACCGCAGCCAGCACCGCCAGCAGCTTCCGCGGGGGCAACCGCTTGGACTTCCCGATCTGGAACATGACGACGCCGTCCATCCGACCGATCCGGTGCAACCGTACGCCATACAAGTCGCCACTGCTCACCTGCGAATTCTGCTCCGCCCTGGCCAGGCCCTCCCGCCATTTCTCGGCCACCGATGCATCGCTGCTCCCGGCCTCCGCCAGGCAGGTCATCTCGCGGGTCTGCTCATCACGAACGTACACGGCGATCGCCTGAACCTTGGTCAGTTGCAGGAACGATTGGACAAACGCCGCCGAGACGCTGATGGGTGAACGGCCCTCCCCTTCGGAACCGGACAGGGTATCGAACAATCCCTGTTGCAGGGTGCGGATGATGCGCTCTTCACCCATTGCCGCAGGCACACGAGCCGTAGCTTTGCGGCGTGGAGCGACCGATGCGGTTTTCGATGTCGTCTTGCGGTTGGTTCGGCTGACCTTGCGACGAGCTACGGCCATGGCGTCTCCTCATATGAAGCGTCAAGCGTTGCGCGGCAGGGAATGTCTCCGCTGCCACGAATTCCTTGGATCAGGACAATACGCAAACAGGAGCCGCCGTCCTGGTCTGACTGACCCGACGAACAGGGCTCCATAGGAATAATGTATGAAGATGTCGGCTGAAACGTTGAACAGAATACTGAGGGGGCAAAAGAGCTGCCGGCTAGGCCGGCTGCATCGCCTCCTTGAGGGATCGCACGAACGCACCCACTTCCTGAACGAGTCGGCCATCCTGCCCATGCTCTCCAACACGACGCACAATTGCGCTGCCCACGATCACACCATCGGCGACCTGAGCAACCCGCGCGGCATCCTCCGGAGTCGCCACGCCGAATCCCACAGCCACCGGGGTCTTGGTGTGCTTTCTGATCTTGGCGACGTTCTCGCGCACGCTCGCCACATCCTGGAGTTTAGCCCCAGTAATGCCCGTGATGGAAACATAATAGACAAATCCGCCGGACTCCTTCGCCACATAGGCCCGCCGCGACGCAGTGCTGGTCGGAGCCAACAGAAAGATCAGATGGAGTCCGGCCTCATCAGCCGGACCACGCAGCGGCCCCGCCTCATCCGGCGGCATATCCGGCACGATCAATCCATCCACACCCGCATCCGCAGCGATCCGGCAGAATTCCGCCTCACCGAACGCGTGAATGTTGTTGTAATAAGCCATCAATACGATAGGGATCTGGGTCGAGGTCCGAAGATGCCGCACCGATTCCAGAATCCTTCGAAGCGACGTCCCGCTTTGGAGACCACGCTCGGCTGCTTTCTGAATCACCGGTCCATCGGCGATGGGATCGGAAAAGGGCACCCCCAATTCGATGACGTCGGCGCCCGCCCGCTCCAATTCGAGCACCAACTGCTCTGTCTCCTGCAACGACGGGTCCCCCGCCATGATGTAGGTGATCAGCGCCTTCTCCCCCTTCGCCTTCAACTGACTCAATGTGCGATCCAAACGATTCATATGGATATACCTATGCCTCTCGCTCGCCCTTCAACACCAATTGCAGGAGGTTCAAAACGGTCATCCAGCGAGGCCGCAACAAGCGCGGAGGTGAGGCGTACTCCTGCAGTACGTCGAACCTCTGCGCGCCGCGAGAACAACGCTGGAGGCCGTTTTCAACCTCCTGCTACAGCGTCACGCCTTTGATTCTCGCCACCTGCTGCACATCCTTGTCGCCGCGCCCGGAAAGGTTCACGATCAGGATGTGGCTCTTCTTCATTGTGGGCGCGCACTTCACCACCTCGGCGATGGCATGGGCACTTTCCAGCGCGGGCATGATCCCCTCCTCCCGCGCGAGCAGATCGAACGCCTCCAACGCCTCGTCATCCGTGACCGACGTATACTGGGCACGATTCGTTTCTTTGTAGTAGCTGTGCTCCGGCCCCACGGCCGCATAGTCCAAACCTGCCGAGACGGAATGGGTGAGATTCACCTGCCCGTTCTCGTCCTGCAGCAGATAGGTCATGGTCCCTTGCAACACGCCGGGGCGACCGCCCGCAAATCGGGCCGCATGTTTGCCGCTCTCGACACCCAGCCCCCCGGCTTCCACTCCCACCATCCTGACCTTTTTATCCGGAACGAAGGCATGGAACAGCCCCATCGCATTACTGCCGCCGCCGACACAGGCAATCAGGCAATCGGGTAGGCGCCCTTCCGCTGCCAGAATCTGCTTGCGGGCTTCACGACCGATCACGGATTGAAAATCCCGGATCATCATCGGATAGGGATGCGCGCCGAGGACGGAACCCAACACATAATGAGTCGTCCGCACATTGGTCGTCCAATCCCGCATCGCTTCACTGATGGCATCCTTCAACGTCCGGCTGCCGGCATCCACGCCTGTGACCGTCGAACCCAGGAGTCGCATCCGAAAGACATTCAACGCCTGCCGCTGCATGTCTTCCGTGCCCATATAGATTTCACATTCCAACCCGAACATGGCAGCCACGGTGGCCGTCGCCACTCCGTGCTGACCCGCGCCCGTTTCGGCAATCAGACGAGGCTTCTTCATCCGTCGCGCGAGCAGCGCCTGCCCGATCGCATTGTTGATCTTGTGGGCGCCGGTATGGCACAGGTCTTCGCGCTTGAGGTAAATCTTCGCGCCGCCCAATCGTTTCGTAAGACGCTGGGCGAAATACAGCGGCGTCGGCCGCCCGACATATTCTTTCAAATAGTGCCTGAGTTCGGCTTGAAACCCCTTATCCCGGCGTGTGCGCTGGTACACCTCTTCCAACTCCAGCAAGGCCGGCATGAGAGTTTCAGGGACATACCGTCCGCCGTACGGGCCGAACCGCCCATGTCGATCTGGTATCGCCATGTACATTCCTTCAGCTAGTCGTGAAAAATGAAAGTATAGACGCTGACCTAGCGCGAGACAAGCCTGACGGCCTGCACAAACGCCCGGACCTTGTCATGGTCCTTCCTGCCGGGCGACGCCTCGACTCCGCTGCTGACATCGACGCCGTAGGGCCGTACCTGCTCGATGGCTTGCGCGACGTTCTCCGGCGTCAATCCTCCGGCCAGCAGAATACGCGCCACCGCTGCCGCTTCAGCAGCCAGCGACCAATCGGCCACCTGCCCCGTGCCGCCATAGGCGTCGGGGGAAAAGGCATCGACTAGAAATCCCCGCACGCCGGCACGCCCTTGAAACTCAGCCAAGGCCAGAAACGAGCGCCGATCCCTAAGCCGAATCGCCTTCAGCACCGGCCGCCCCAGCATCTCGCAATAGGCCGCCGTCTCATCCCCATGAAGCTGCGCAAGGGCAAGACCGCAACTGTCCATGATGTCCCGCACCACCTTGGCGTCCTCATTCACGAACACGCCGATCGGCAACACAAACGGGGGCAGTTCCTTCACGATTGCCTTGACCACCGCCTGCTCCGCGCACCGAGGGCTCTTCTTATGAAACACGAACCCGACCGCATCGGCACCGGCCTCCACCGCCACCGCCGCATCCTCGGCATTCGTCAGACCGCAGATCTTGACCTTCACAGCCATGGCGTCAGCAACTCTGCTTGCTCTTCTGCATGCCGTAGAACCCGCGATAGGACCATTGGCAGGCCTGCCCCTTGCCGTTAAACGTCAGGCCGATCAAGTCCTGCCGCCCGTCCTGCTGGGGAACAGACCACTCGCACACTTCGCCGCCGTCCTTGAAGGAATGGCACCGGGTGGGAATGCCCATGTCCTTAATGCGGTCGTCTTTGCTGCTGCCCATCCAGGCATCCCACTTCGGGGAATATTCATGGATCTCCTGATTCATACAACCGGCCACGGTCAGCAGCGCCGCCATCACACCGAGAGAGAGTCGCGTCTTCATGGCTTCTCCTTGTTGGATTCATCGCCCAGCAACTCACGAATCTTCACGCCGATATCCTGAGCCCGGATCAGCGACTCGCCGATCAGCATGGCATGGACGCCGGCCTCCACCAACCGCGTGACATCCTCCCGCTTGTGAATCCCGCTTTCGCTCACGATCAGCTTGTCGCCGGGAATGCGCTTCGCCAACCGCAGGGTCACACCCAGATCCGTCGAGAAGGTTTTGAGGTCACGATTGTTGATGCCGATCAGACGGACATCCGGGAGCCATTCCAACACGATATCGAGTTCACGCTCATGATGCGTCTCCACCAGCACATCGAGCGACAACTCTTTCGCCAGTGCGGAAAAGTCGATCAATTGGCGCTTTTCCAAACCGGCCACGATCAACAGGACCGCGTCTGCGCCATAGGCCCTGGCTTCATAGAACTGAATATCCGCCACCATGAACTCTTTATTCAGCGCAGGCAGGCCGACTTTCCGCTTCACATCGGAGAGATACTCCAGGCTGCCCTGAAAAAAATCCTTGTCCGTCAGCACGGAGACAGCCGCGGCCCCATGCTCCCGATAGGCCTCGGCGATGGCCACCGGCTCGAAGCGCTGCTCGAACTCCGGCCGCAACAGGCCGAGACTCGGAGAGGCTTTCTTGACCTCCGCGATGAGCGCGGGCCTGGTCGGAGTCCTGCGCGCGTCCAGGTTGACGGCAAACCCCAGCGTCGGGCCGGCATCGCGAATTCTGGTTTTCAGATCCGCGAGATAGCCGCGGCTGTTCTTGTGGCGAATTTCCGCTTTTTTATGTTCGAGAATACGATCGAGAATCACGATGTCACGATGCCTTCTTCGTAAATGCGATGAGCTGATCCAGTTTCTCCATCGCCGCACCCGAGTCGATCGTCTGCTGGGCGAGTTGGAACCCTTCCTGCAGCGTCTTCGCCTTGCGTCCCGCCACGAGCGCCGGCGCGGCATTCAGGCACACGATGTCGCGCTTTGGCCCTTTCCGTCCCCGGAAAATATCGCGCGTGATGGCGGCATTGTCTTCCGCACTCCCACCGACCAGTTCTTTCGGCCTGACGCGTGTGAGGCCGAATTCCGTCGGATCGATGGTATAACTCGACACCACGCCGGCTTTGCCCTCTGAAATCCGGGTCCGGTCCGTGACGGTGATCTCATCCAATCCGTCCATGCCGTGCACGACAAAACAATGTTGCGCGCCCAGGTGGAGCAGCACCTTCGCCAACAACTCCGTCAAGCCGGCATCGAATACCCCGACGACCTGTATGCGGGCACCGGCCGGATTGGTCAGGGGGCCGAGAATATTCAACAGCGTCCGAATCCCCAGTTCCTGCCGCGGCTGGGCACAGTGTTTCATCGCACGATGATAGAGCGGCGCGAAGAGAAACCCGATCCCCACCTCGTTCACACAATCGGCGACCCGCTCAGGCGGCAAATCGATCGCCACACCCAGCGCCGCCAACACATCGGCGCTGCCGGACTTGGACGACACCGACCGGTTGCCGTGTTTGGCGACCGTCAGGCCGGCCCCCGCCACAACGAATGCCGCCGTGGTCGAAATATTGAAGGTATGAGCCCGATCTCCGCCGGTCCCGCAGGTATCCACCACCTGGGAATCCCGCACCCGGATTTTGGTCGCGCGGGCCCGCATGGCCTGGACGGAGCCGGCGATCTCCGCCACGGTCTCCCCCTTCATCCGAAGCCCCATGAGATACCCGGCGATCTGGGCGGAGGTCGCCGCGCCGTCCATGATCTCGCCCATCACGGTCTCAGCCTCTTGTTCGGTGAGGTCCGACCGTTCGGCCAATGTATTGATTGCGTCTTTGATCATGAGGGGCGCGATCAGCGATCCGCTGCCGGCAATCAGTCGGAAGGCCTCGGAGAGAGCACTGATTGCTGATGGCCGACTGCTGTGGACTAGAGTTTCAAGAAATTTCTGAGCAGCTCCTTACCGGCGGTGGTGAGAATCGACTCCGGATGGAATTGCACCCCTTCGATGCCCAGCGTCTTGTGACGCATCCCCATGATCTCGCCTTCGGCGGTCTCGGCGCTGATCTCAAAACAGTCCGGGAGATTCTTGCGGTTCACAATGAGCGAATGGTAGCGAGTGGCCTCGAACGGGTTCGGCAGATTGCGAAAGATCGTGCGACCGTCGTGGCGAACCATAGACGTCTTGCCGTGCATGAGACGCTCGGCGCGGATCACTTCGCCGCCGAACGCAACCGCCAGCGATTGGTGACCGAGACAGACGCCCAGCAACGGCAATTTGCCGCCGAAATACCGAATCGCCTCCACCGAGATTCCCGCCTCGTTCGGCGTGCAGGGGCCGGGCGAAATGACGAGCCGGCGCGGCTTCAACGCTTCGATTTCCTGGATGGAGATCTTGTCGTTCCTGTAGACCACGACATCTTCCCCCAACTCGCCGAAATATTGCACGAGGTTGTAGGTGAAGGAATCGTAATTGTCGATCATTAACAACATATGAATACTCGGAGCTTATGGCAGATGGCTTATAGAACGGACAAGAAGTTCTCTTCCTATCAGCTCTATGCTATTCGCCATACGCTCCGCTCCTATTCCAGCCCCTGCTCGGCGAGTTCGATGGCCTTCATCATCGCCCGCGCCTTGTTGCAGGTTTCTTCGTATTCATGTTCAGGAATCGAATCGGCGACGATACCGGCTCCCGCCTGAATATAGGCCTGCCGCCCCTTGATCACGACGGTCCGGATGTTGATGCACATGTCCATGTTGCCGGAAAATCCGAAATAACCCACCGCGCCCGCGTAAGGACCACGGCGCGTCGATTCCAACTCCTCGATGATTTCCATCGCGCGAATCTTCGGCGCGCCGGACACGGTCCCCGCCGGGAAACAGGCCCGCATGACGTCGTACACCGATTTGCCCTTTTCCAACTGGCCGGTCACCTGCGACACGATATGCATGACGTGGGAATACCGCTCGACCTGCATCAGCGACTCGACTTTCACCGAGCCGCGTGCCGCGACCCGGCCCACGTCGTTCCGGCCCAGATCCACGAGCATCACATGTTCGGCCCGCTCCTTTTCGTCTGCCAACAAATGCCGCCCGAGTTCCTGATCCTCTTCAGGGGTCTGCCCGCGACGACGCGTCCCGGCAATGGGGCGCAACGAAATCTGGCCGTCTTCGCACCGCACCAGGGTCTCCGGCGAGGACCCCACCAACTCCACGCCGGCCACACGCAGGTAATACATGTAGGGCGAGGGATTGATGACTCGGAGGGCACGATAGAGCTGAAACGGCGTTGTGTGGATTTGCGTTTCCCATCGTTGAGACAAGACGGCCTGCACGATATCTCCCGAGCGGATGTACTCCTTGGTCCGCGTGACCATCTTCTCGAAATCGGCCTTGTTCATATTGGACGTAAAGGTGATCGGCTTCCGGCGGCGTTTCTGGCGTGGTTGCCGCACCGGACGCTTCAACCGCGCGATCATCTTTTCGATCCGCGCCGTCGCATGGCGATAGGCGTCACGGATGTCCCGTTCCTTGGTCGATTCCAGGTAGGCGTTCGCGACCACTTTGATTTTCTGCGACACGTTGTCGAAGATCAGCAGCGTGTCGGTGAGCAGAAAGGCGAAGTCCGGCATCCCGAGGCTGTCCTTGCGCAGAGCCGGCAGCTCCTCGAACGTGCGCACCATGTCGTAGCTGAAATAGCCGACGGCGCCGCCCACGAACCGGGGCAGGCCCGGCACCGTCACCGGACGATATTCTTCCATCAATTCGCGCAACCGCTCCAGCGGATTGCCGCGGCTCTGAATCCGCAGGGTCTTCTTCCCTCGGGTCAACACCAGATCGCCCTTCTCCTCCCGGATCACCGCCGAGGAGCCGCTTCCCAGGAACGAATACCGCGCCCAATTTTCACCGCCGGCCACACTCTCCAGCAGATAGGCCGTCGGCCCATGGTCGATCTTGGCAAACGCCGACACCGGCGTCTCATAGTCCGCCAGAATCTCCCGATAGAGCGGAATCAGATTGCCTTCCGCCGCCAGGGCTCGAAACTCATCCAGGGTGAGAGAGTATTGCTGTCTGCTCATACAACACGACGATCGCGACACTAGGGCCGGCTGACAATCAACTTCTGCCCGACCACCACCGTGTTATTGTCCAAATTGTTCCACTTCCGCAATTGATCCACACCGACGTGGTACTTCTGCCCGATGCGATAGAGGGTTTCACCGGAACGCACCGTGTGGGTGTTGCCGGTTGCCGATGCCGACAATGCACCGAGGGCATCCACTGCCGCCTGCTCGTGACCGAATGTATCCTTGGCCGCGTCCTTCGCCGACTCCAGGCTCAACTCCGACGACACATCCGTCTTCAGCGCCTCATCGACGGCAGCCGTAACGTCTTTCTTCGGCGCGGACGCTGCCTTCTTGGCCTTGGATGGAATCGTCGTCAGGCGCTTCATGTCTTCATGCGCCCGCTTCTCCAACAGGCTGGCTTCCTTCATCGCCTGAGCCTCTTCCTGAATCTGCGCCGCCTGCTGACGCACCGCTTCCACCTGAGCGCCGAGTTCGCGATTACGCGCCTCATACTCGCTCAGTTCGCGCTTGCTTCGTTTCACTTCGCTGTCCAATTCGGCGCTTCGCTTTTCTTCCTGCGCCAGGAGCCGCTGGAAGTTCAGGCTGCGCGCTTTCTCGGCTTCGTACTTCTCCGACATCACGCATCCGCCCACATTCAGGCCGCTCAATACGAGCAACCCGATCGGAACTATTACCGCGCGTCTCATCCGTGAGTTTCGCTGACTCATCATATCGCTCCTTCGTTGCGCCTTCTCCAGGGGAGGCTTTCGAGTGCCATCAAGGTAACCCGCTCATGGCGCATCCGCTTCCGATTCGCAGCCTTCGAAAGTGGGTAGAATACGGTCCAAGGCAGCGAAAGTCAAAGTGAAATGGGCGGCTCAGACGTTTGACCCTCTCCCCACCCCTATGCTACCGTTCGCACGAGATTGCTGTTCCGCCTATTCTATCCAATGGCCGGCACGAAAGACCATGTCACCCAGCACACAACCGGGCACCTCCCGCACCGTCACCATCGAAGGCATTACGCTGCACCTGGCTCAACCCATGACGATGGGCCAGGAATGGATTGGGAACCGGGAGATTCTGAAACAGTTACTGGCCTGCTGGCTGGTGATCGACGAGCGTGACCTGCCGCTGTCTCCCCGCATCACCGGCCAACCGGGGATCGGCAAGACCACCCTGGCGATGGCTGGGGCCCGCGAACGCAAGCAGGATCTCTACGTGTTCCAGTGCACCGCCGATACCCGCCCGGAAGATCTCCTGATCACTCCGGTCCTGGCAGAATCCGGCACCATCAGTTACCACGCCTCACCGCTGATTACCGCAGTGCTCACGGGCAGCATCTGCGTGCTGGACGAAGGCAACCGCATGAACGAAAAGAGCTGGGCCTCGCTGGCTCCGCTTCTGGATCACCGGCGCTGCGTGGAATCCATCATTGCCGGCATTTTAATCAACGCCCATGCCGATTTCCGTTGCTGCGTAACCATGAACGAAGACGCCTCCACCTACGAGGTGCCAGACTATATTCTCTCGCGCTTGCAGCCGACGCTGGGCATGGGGTTCCCTGCGCGCGAGGACGAATTGGCGATCCTCCGGTATCATCTGCCCTTCGCCCCGGCGGAGATGCTGGCCATGACGGTCGAGTTTCTCCAGGAGGCCCACCAGCTCAATCTGGAATATTCCGTGCGCGACGGTATTCATCTGCTCCAATATGCGTTGAAGCGTCGCGCACAGGATCCAGCGCACCCGTTATCCGCCGATGCCGCCTGGCGGGAATCGCTGATCAAAGTCCTCGGCGAAGAAGCGCTCGACCTGCCGACTCAGTCACGCCGGCGGAAACGCGCCCTGGGCGACCAGGCGCTGCCGCAGGGCCTCGGCGATTTCTTTTTCGAAAGCGACGACCCCCTACATCCCGGCCGATAATGGCAGTGTCATCCTCCACCGCCGACTCCGTCTTCCGCCTATCGCCACGCATCGAACTGTTCCCGCTCCTGCACGGGAGCGGCGATGTTGCTCAGGAAGTACGCGACAGGCTGATCGAACGCCGGTTCGACTGTCTCGCAGTTCCGCTTCCGCCCTCCTTCGAGTCGCCGCTGGAAGAAGCCGTGCTGGACCTGCCGACGATCAGCGTGATCGTCCAGCCGGAACGCGATCAGGAACGTGCCGCCACCGTGAACTACGTGCCGGTCGATCCCTGCCAGGCGGTCATCATGGGGATTCGCGTCGCCATGGGAGAAGGCATCCCCAGGGCCTATATCGATCGCGAAACCGCCGTCGTGGAGCCGGTTCCCTTCGTCTCCCCCGATGCCTACGTGCTCAAACGCCTCTCCTATGCCACCTTTGCCGCCGCGATGGTACCCATGCTCACGCCGCCTGCGGAGGGCAGTCAACAACAGGCCCGCATCGCCTGGATGGCGTTTCAACTCCACCAACTCGAAATGGAGTATGAGCAGATTCTCTGTTTGTGTCACTTCGCCGACTGGCCCTGGATTCGTCAGGCGTATCAACAGCGAACCGACTATCAAATCCCGGCGCTCGACTTCAGGCGCCCCGAACGGTACCTCGTCGAGCCGACCTCCCTCTATTTTGTTTTGGGTGAACTGCCGTTCCTCACGGAGCTGTATGAGCGACGTCGCGCCACCGTCCATTCGGACCGCCACCTCACCATCGACGGGATCAAAGAACTCCTGCTCGAAACACGCACAAGGTGGCAGACCGGCCATGACGCGGAGGGTCAAACCGTCCCCACCTGGGTGACACCGCAGTTGCTGCAAGCCTACTTGCAGTATGTGCGGAACCACGCGCTCTTGGAGCGGCGATTGACGCCCGACCTCTACACGCTGGTCCTCGCGGCGAAACAGATGGCGGGTGATGACTTCGCGGTTCGCCTGCTCGAAACCGCCAAGAGTTACTCCTATCAAGACATCGAGCAGAGCCATGTGCCTCACCTCTCAGCCGGGCTCGGCCGGTTCGCCCTGCCGGACGAACAGGTGGTGCGGGCGAAGAACCGGCTCCAGGGTACGCCCCTGGCCTGGCGTTCGCTCTCGCTCCGGCCCCGCCCGCCGCGTCGCACGAGCCGGCAGTGGTCCTATCTGTGGAATCCACATCGGCAATGTTCCTGGCCTCCGGAAGATTCCAAGATCGAAAGTTTCCAGGCCCATGTCCGGGAACAGGCAAAGGCCATCATCGGGGCCGATCTCGCCAAGAGCGAAAAATTTACGACCTCGATGAAAGATGGGATCGACATCCGGGAGAGCCTGCGCCATTGGCATCAACGGCAGAAGCCGGGTCGTCCGCAACGCATGGAGATTTACGTCAAAGAAATTCCCCCCGCGCGCGGGAACGTGGATACGGTGATCTTTCTGTTCGACACCCCCGGCGATCCGGAGCAGTACAGCTGGCAGGCCACCTGGTATGCCGAACATGCGCAGGAGTCCACGCTTTGTTTCTACGCGACACCCTTCCTGAACAACATGATCGCGCCGGGCATCGGGCAATCGCGTTACGGCGGCGCCCTGTTTATTTTTCCGCCCCGCCCGATCCCGGACATCTGGACCGACGAAGCACTCGGATTTGCCAGGACCCTTGAAGAACGCTTGATTGCTGCCGGAGCGGTCCATTCGCGTGAAACCCACCTGGCCCTGGTGACACCGGTTCCGCCCAAGGCGCGCTGGAGGCAGATCGCCAGACAATTCGACCGGCGCCTGGTGTCGATTCCGTTGAGCCGGTTTTCAGGACAGATGATCGACCGTCTGCGGCGGTTCCATGTATTGAACGGACACGAGATCCGCAGCTTCGCGGCTCAATTTATTCGTGAGTAACCAGCTCATGCCTCATCAGACAGCTGAACAACGGATCGCCGATCTTCGTCGCCAAATCCGCCATCACGACCACCTCTACTACACAAAGGACCGGCCGGAGATTTCCGACGCGGAATACGACCGGCTCTTTCGCGAGCTCGTCGGCCTCGAAACTGCCCATCCCGACCTGGTCACCGCCGACTCGCCCACCCAACGAGTCGGCGCACCACCGCTGGAGGAACTCACCAAGGTCTCCCACGAAAAGGCGATGCTCAGTCTCGATTCCATTACCGATCAGGACGATGTGCGCGCCTTCGATGCGCGGATGAAGCGGGAGCTGGAAACCGACCAGATCGTCTACGCGGCAGAACCGAAATTCGATGGCCTGTCGGTGGAACTGGTCTACGACCGGGGCGCCTTCGTCCGCGGCGCCACCCGGGGAGACGGCCTGGTCGGCGAAGACGTGACGATCAATTTGCGAACGATCCGCGCGTTGCCGCTACAGCTCGATCCCCAGCCCTCCCTGCCCGCGCACGTGGTCGTGCGCGGCGAGGTCTACATGCGTCTGGATGAATTTCAGGCGCTCAACCGCCGCATGACGGAACGGGGCGAGGAAGCCTTTGCAAACCCGCGGAATGCCGCAGCAGGATCGTTGCGCCAGCTGGACAGCCGTATCACCGCGTCGCGCCCCTTGACCCTGACCTGTTACGACATCATGGCAATATCAGGCACAGCGCCACCCACCCATTGGGAAGAGTTGGACGCCTTGGCCGCCTGGGGTCTCCCGGTTCCCACACACCGGCAACGTTGCAGCTCGATCGAGGAAGTCCTCTCGTTCCATGCCGGCACCGATGGGATGCGGGACTCTCTGCCGTTTGAAATCGACGGCATCGTCGTCAAACTCGACCGCCGGACCTGGCAAGACCAGCTGGGCAGCAAATCCCGCAGCCCCCGTTGGGCTATCGCCTACAAGTTTGCACCCCGAAAAGAAATCACGGTCATTCAGGACATCGCCGTCTCGGTCGGTCGCACCGGCACGTTGACGCCGCTGGCCCTGCTGAAGCCGGTGGAGGTCGGAGGCGTCACGATCAGCCGGGCCACCCTCCATAATGCGGATGAGGTCGCGCGAAAAGACGTCCGCGTGGGGGACACCGTCAAGGTGGAACGCGCCGGCGACGTGATCCCCGCCATCGCTGAACGGGTCCCGATTCCCGGAGAAACGAGACAGGCTCCGTTCGTCATGCCGGACCACTGCCCGGTCTGCGGATCGGCTGTGGCCCGCGAAGGGGCTTACTTCTACTGTACCGGCCAGACCGTGTGCGTCGCCCAACTGAAGGGTGCCATCGAACACTTCGCCTCGAAGAGCACGCTGGATATCGATGGGATGGGAAAGAAGACGATCGCCCAACTGGTCGATGTCGGGTTTGTCCGCGACCTGGCCGACCTCTACAGCCTGACCAAAGAGCAGATACTCACGCTGGAGGGATTCGCCGACCGATCGGCAAGCCTGCTCCTCGAATCGATTGAACGCAGTAAATCCGTGTCGCTGGACCGGCTGTTGATGGGTCTGGGCATCAGGCAGGTGGGGCAGCACATCGCCCGCGTGCTGGCCAAACAGTTCGGCGCGCTGCCGGAGCTGATGTCGGCGACGCAGGAGGAATTGCTGCAGGTGCGCGAAATCGGCCCGGAGATTTCCGCCAGCCTCGCCTCGTTCTTCAGCGAGGAGCGGAACCGGGCCGTCATCGCGCGTCTGATCGAACGGGGCCTGACGATCACTCCCCCGACCACTGAGAACGCAGCCGGCAGCCAACGCCTGGCCGGCAAGACGTTCGTCTTTACCGGTGGGCTAGCCGGCTACAGTCGCGACCAGGCCAAACAATTGGTGGAGCGACAAGGGGGACAGGTCTCGTCGAGTGTCAGCAAGAAGACATCGTTTGTGGTGGCAGGGACCGATCCGGGGTCGAAACTGGACCAGGCCCAGACACTAGGGGTGCGGATTCTGACGGAAACGGAATTTACCGCTCTAGTGACGCCTGAGTGACAGGGGCATGCTCATCGACGATGGGCTCATGCGTGATGGGGTGTTTTTCTTCTTTGTAGATGTTGACGCTCTTGATGACCCGCGGGTCCGCCTCATGAATGACCAGGCGGCAATTGGCGATATGCACTTCTTCACCGACCTTGGGAATCCTGCCCAGTTCATGCTGAATTAAGCCACTGATCGTCACGGCATCGTCGCCTAAATCCACCTTGAGGAAATCGTTGACCTTCCGGACCTCGGTGCGCCCATGCACCAGGATCTGGTTCTTGCCGATACGTTTGATCAACTCTTCCGTGATATCCGTCTCATCGACAATCTCGCCGACCACTTCTTCCAGCAGGTCTTCCAACGTGACGAGCCCCATCACACCACCGAACTCGTTGACCACAATCGCCATGTGGCGTTTGTCCAACTGAAACTGCTTCATCAGGTCGTCCGCGGATTTCGTATGCGGGATAAACAGAGCGGGCTGCGCAATGTCGCGGAGCTTCATCTCCGTATGGCCCTGGGCCAACGCCGTCAACGCCTTGGTCTTGTAGAGAATCCCGATAATGTTATCCAGCGTGCCTTCGTACAGTGGAATGCGCGAATACTTGGACTTGAACAGCAGCTCTTTCGCTTCGCGGAGATATTGATTGCAGTCCAGCGAGAACATGTAGATACGCGGGGTCATACAGTCTTCGGCCGTGATGTCCTTCAGCTGGAAGACGTTCTTGATCATCTTCACTTCCTGCGCCTCGATGGCGCCGCTCTTGCTGCTCTGATCCAGCATGATCTTCAGCTCTTCTTCCGTGACGAAGGGAACATTGAGCCCTTTACCGCCGGTCAACTTATAGATAAGCGGCACCACGAAGAACATGATCGGGGTGAGCACCTGCTGGGCCGCATAGGCCGGATAGGCCATGTTCAGCACCACAGGAACCGAGTATTTGGCAGCCAGGGTCTTGGGCACGAGATCCGCAAACACCAACAGAACAAAGGTCAGAATACCGACCAGCACCGCGAAGGCTTCACCCAGCACACCTTCCAGCCCCTGCCCTCCGAATCGGTTCAGCGCAATAATCGTAGCCAGCGATGCGGTGGCGGTGTCGATCAGTCGATCTCCGACCAGGATGGTCAACAGGAGGCGTTGCGGATCGGTTCGAAGATGGAGGGCCATCTCCGCCCGCTTGCTGCCCGTATCGGCCAGCGCCCTAAGCTTCGTATCGTTGACGGAGTAGAATCCGACCTCAACAACAGAAATCACCGCGGACAACAGAATGAGGACGATCAGAACGATAATGTCCATAAGACCTATCGAAGTTAGAGGTGCAGACTCACGTTGAAGGAGTGAATGGTGGAACCTTGGATCAGTCCGAAGCCCTGGGTTCGAACTGCAAGACTTGCCCTCTGTCGTGAGAAGACGACCAGACCGGGTCCTCTCGGGTCACTTTCATCCATCGCGTATTACAATTAGCACAGGCGGACAGGCGCATCAAGCATTACAACACTTCCATGCCGAGCACAATTAATCAGCATATCAGTCATTTAGACTATTTGCCATGCTCCCGCACCCTCAAGGATTCCCCGTAGTCGCCGCCGGCGCATCGTCGCGCACGATGAATGGATCGGTCTCCAGTGCTCGTCTCAGATGCGCGGCGGCCTGCTCGGCTGCGGCCTCCGTTTGAAATTGTCCCGCATACACCCGATACCGGCGACCATCCGGAAGATCGATGCCGACGATCTTTGAACCAGGATAGGCACTCCTCAACCGTTCGACCAAAGCTCGCGCGTTTGCCGGATCGGCAAAGGAACCGACCTGCACACGCAACACCCCCATCCCCCCGGCTCGTCCCTCGTAACCGATCACCCGGAGTTCGATCTCATCGGTGCCGCGCCCGACCATCCCGACCGCCTGGGCTCCGGCTAGAGACAGATCCAGAATTCTCCCGCGCGCGAACGGCCCCCGATCGTTGATCCGCACGGTCACCTGCCGGCCGGTGCTCAGGGATCGCACGACCGCCACCGATCCCAGCGGCAATGTCCGGTGCGCCGCCGTCAATTTGTGCATGTCGTAGATTTCACCGTTCGCCGTGCGGTTGCCGTGGAAGCCCGGTCCATACCAGGACGCGCTGCCCCGTTCGATAAATCCCAACGGATAGCCGGGCGGATACGACGGACGCGCCGGACTCCAGCCGGAGCACCCGCTGAGCCATGTGGTGAGGAAAAAAGCGAACAGGGGGAGAAGAAGACGGCTGGTGCTTGTCTTCTTCTCCCCCGGCATACGTCGGATTAGAATTCGTCGAGTGAATGGGTGCGCAGCACCCCGAGGGCTTTGGTCGTGTTCGAAACGGTCAGAACCACGATCGCGCGTTTGCCTTCCCGCGACGGGGTGCAATAGCCGCACTTCACGTTGATGCGAGCCCTGGTGAGCGAATCGGCCACTTGTTTCAAGGCGCCGGGCTTATTCTCCAGACTCAAAATCAGGGCGGTCTCTTCACGGAACTTGATCTTGGATTTTCTGAGCGCAATACGAGCCGCATCCACATCCGCCACGATCAACCGCAGCTTCCCGGGGCCGGTGACCTCGGGCGCAGAGAACGCCTTGATGTTGACTCCCGCAGCCCCGAGCACGGCCGCCACTTCAGCCAGCACTCCAGGCTTACTCTGTCCACTCACCACAAATTGCGTCGTTGTCGGCATGGGCTCCTCTCCCTCTGCTGAGTCAGTTCGTCTCGGATGTTAGCGACTGTATCCATACAGCCACTTCACGCTGGTGCCGCCGATGTTTCTGACGGTATGGGACACTCCGGCCGGAATCAGGATCTCCTCGCCCGGTTCTGGCCGGACACACCGGCCCCCGAACTCCAGTTCCAACCGGCCCTCGACCGGCATCACCAACTCGTCGGTCGCGTGGCGGTAATCCTCCCACACTTGCCCGGGCGGATCAACCCAAAGATCACAACTGAAGCCCCTCGCCCGCCATTCCCTCGCGACTGCCTGCTGATCGACCGTGACCATAGTTCTCCGCAACCAGCTACACCTTAGCCCAGCGACCTTCCAACTTCTTCATAATCTGCGGCATGGTCGTGTACTCCATGTCGTCGAGGGGCAATCGGTGCGGTTCAAAGGGACCGTGCATCCGTAACACATCGGCGATCCGGTTCGCATCCCGGCGCGCTTCATCATACGACGGATCGTCGAACATATCCCGAGGCCCGACGAGTGTGCCGTCCGCCAGTTGAAAGCCCAGACAGGCGACACGCGGAGGCCCATCGAAGCGTGTCGGCGTCGCTTGCTTCACCGAGACCGGCATGAGCGGACCGTAATGCGAACCACGCATCCAGCCCTCGATGATCCAGGGATACCGGAACGGATCGAGCACTTCGCCCACTGCCGGAAAGTTCTGCTGCGCGCGGACGATCATCACCGGATCATCCTTGCCGACATACTTGCCCGCAATGAGCGAGAGGCGCTCCGTCGACGAAGCCGCCGCAATCGTCCCATCCGCTCGTGAGTACACGTACTTGATCGTGTACTTACCGGGGGAACCGATGAACATCAACATGTCGTAGAGTTCTTCGGGACAATCGAATGAGATCTTCTTGTGCTCGTAAATGTCATGCACTTCGAACCGGAACCCCTGATGCAATGTCGGGGCGATGACGAGACCGGCCGTAGTGAACGGATCGGCGAACATCTTATACAGGGGGAGATTCCAAGCACCCGCCGACGTCTTGTCCGCCATGAAGATCAACACCGGATCGGACTTCCGTTCCACGAACTCCATTTCAGCCACACCAGGCCCCTGCCCTCGCACATTCCCACTGAAAGCATCGGCCAGCAGATCCTGCCCTGCGCCGTAGAGATGCAGTTCCTTCGCGACCGCAGTGCCGGCCTCGAAGGTGTCCCACGCAAGACGGTGGATCCGCTCGTGATCCACGCCGTGACGATGCGTCATGATGAGTTGCAAGTCATCGCCGCAGGCCGACACATGGTAATCGACGAGCAACCCGCTGGTCTTCGCTCCCGCAAGCTTCTCCTTCCCGCAATCCATCAAGGCCGGATGCATGGCTGAATGCCCGACAAATCCACCGATGTCCGCCTTGATCACACTCAACGTGATTTTCTGTGCGTTCTCCCCTGTCATGTTGCACCCCTGGGTGATAGAGCACCAATAATGGCCCTTCGCCGCAACTCCAGCGTCGGCTTCAGAAGGTCCTTACGTCAGAATGAGCAAAGGCAATGCCCGGGCATGGATTGAGCAGACAGGTAGAATAGGCCGAATTTGCAGCGTGAACCGCCACCGCACGCACCAAACCCGTGGAGAGGCGCTACAGTGACCATTGGCTGCCTGTAGCAGAAGGCAGCAGGCTCCATTCGTACCTGCAATGTCAGATCGTCTTTCTTTTTGATTCCTGTACCGACCTGACACCAGGCGATACTTCCACCCAAGACTGAACGTTGGACGCGTTCACCGAGGGTTCACTGAAAAACCACGCCAGATCTTTGGATTCACCGCTGTCGAACAGGTGTCGTTTTGCTGGCGCTTTTCTGTTTGGCCAATCCTGCGGCCTGTTCGGATACCGCGCCGGCTCGCTAAACTCGCGACCATACCTTGTCGAAGCAAGACCGCTTCAGAAGCAGATGCGTGTGTGGGGTACCCGCCCCTGTGACCTCACACACGCTCACCCCAAATCATGAGCCCACGAGAGACCCCGCCTGTCGGTCCTCCCGCTGCTGACCATTAGTTCTACCCCTCCCGCTCCAGGCGGTCCCGGATTTCCGGCGCCACCACATCTCCGGCTTTCATGAGCGGAATCACGACCGCCAGGGTCTGCAGCAGCAGCCGCTTCGGGCCCTCGAATTTATCGTCCGGGCGAACGCACGATGCGACCGTCTTGACACGGGCTTCAAGCGCCGTCAGTGTCGCCACGAGGGTGCAGCAAGCTGGTGAACTTCCGCTTCGTATCTTTCTGTGCCGCGTCACGTACACCCAGCAATCCGCACGATCTGGGGACGAACGGTGTCCCGTCCGCGTTCCGGCGTTGAATCCGGTCCAGTAGCGATTGCCCGGTGTTCTCCTTGGTCAGCTCCCTTCCCTCCGCCAACTCCGCAGGCAGCGGCACGCCGCCCTTGTTCGCCGGCTTCTCCGGTACTATGGAGCCGTCTGACTCCCCGGCGACGGGCCGGTCGGCCTTGTGGCCTCGCGCCTTCTCCGACCGATCCACTTCCATGGGGGAAGTGGAGGTCACCGGGGTCTCTCGGCTTCCGTGAGAAACGTGTCCACCCGTGCCTGTGGTCTCAGACTCCGTGGGGGTCACACCGGACTCGCCAGGGTTGTTCGACATGACTATTGCCTTCCCCTTGTCAGGACAAGGTCGGCCACCGCAGAACGATGTTTTCGGAGCTCCATACACCGCCCGGTTGTCCCTCTGTGAACGCGTCGTCCTGCCGGTTGCCCGACACCACGCATCACGCGAGGCCAAGGCGACTGGCTCGGTCTTACCTTGTACGACTCTTTCATTCGCGACTCTCCTCCGGCTTCGCGCCGACGCACCCTGTCCCCTTTTCCTGTCCCAACCATTCAACGAACACTGCGCTCGCACCGCGAACGATTCCTGCGAACACAACCGCGAAGCGCTTCGGCTGACATAAAATGGTCACCACCTTGTAACACGTCATGTGACATGGTACGCTTGGCACGATGATCGAGAACTTCAAGCACAAAGGGCTCAAACTGCTCTATGACAAGGGTGACCGGAGCAAGTTACGATCTGATATCGCCCAGAAGGCGGAACGATTTTTGACCTTTCTCGATGCAGCGCATGAGGTCTCCGAACTTCGCCTGCCCGGCTACGGATTGCATCCGTTGACTGGCAATCTGCGCGGCTTCTGGAGCGTGGCAGTCTCCAGGAACCACCGGATCATTTTCCGATTTGAAGACGGATCTGCCTTGGATGTGGATCTTGTCGATTATCATTAGAGAAGGAGCATACGATGCCGATGAAACACCCCGTCCACCCCGGAAGCATCATCAAGCATGATTGCCTTGAACCACTCGGTCTCAGCGTGACGAAGGCGGCCGCAGTGTTGGGCGTGACTCGCCAGACGCTGTCACGGGTGATCAACGAACAGACCGCCGTCTCCCCGGAAATGGCGATTCGTGTGTCCAAGGCATTCGGCAGCACCCCGGAACACTGGTTGCGCCTACAACTGGCCTATGACATGGCGCAGTGGCAGAAAAAGATAGGATCGATCAAGGTGAAGCGGTATCAGCCGAACATGGACGTGCTGGTTCATGTGTGAATCGGTGAGGTCCTCCCTCACGTTCATCGACACACCTCCTTGCTCGCAGCCGCACGACGGATGATATTCCGCCTCACCGCAGGCTGATACCTGGCTGGAGTCAATCCCATTCTTAGCTGCACTTGCTGAGCGGTTTCCTGGGTAGCGCATGCGCAATTTCCTTTCCCCAGCAAGAAGGTCAAACGTTGCGCTGAACAGCGGCCTCCGTAATGGCCTCAAACGGAGAGCATAGGATTACCCATGAAGATGGCTGTCAGACGCGCCACAAGTCCATACTCATGCCTGACCCCAACATTCGGCCCCCTAGCACAAGCATCGCGGGAACCATGAAGCTGTTACTTCAAGTATGTGATTGCAAGACCAGACCCGATTGGCGTTCGACTGTGCCGAGCCATGCACGATTCAAGATGCGACCCCTGTTGGCAACCGGACGAGTGTCCATACCGAGCAAGGCGGTCTCGAGCTCTATTGCTTTGCCCATTGCACGGCAACCCAGAAGTCACGGAGAGCTTTATCGCTGAACTCGATCTTGAGTTCGCCCGTGGCGCTTCCTGGTAACTCCTTGTCGGCCACAGTCCCCGATACCAGAAGATCAGTGGTAGCACCCGTGAGCGGGAACTCCTTATTCGCTCCCGCTGCTAAGCGTGCCTGGAGTGCCGCACCTGGAGCGACATCGCTTCGACGCGCCCACAGTTGCATTGCCTTCATCGGGCCCAAGCGGTCCTTGCTCCAAAGCGGGAAGTGCTCCTTGCCTAGCTCCAGGCTGAGTTGGAACTTGCCATTGGCTTCGGCTGGTGCGCCGAGGAACTTCGCCCACGCGGTAGGGAACTCTTCACGCAGTGAGAACAATCGCACCGAGCCGAAGGATGTACCAGCGTCGATACGCGACTTCAGCGCCTCCATCGCGGCGTCGCGTAACGGCTTGCCGCCTTCGCGGGCTGTAAAACGCACATGCAAGACGACGTCGGCAAGTGTTGAGTAGTCAAAGGACTGAGGATCGTTTTTTCGTGGGTCGGCCGGCAGCCTCAACTGCCACGTGCTGATGGCGCCGCTGTACTCGAAGGGAAGGTACCGCTCGTCGCGCAGGTTGGTCTCAAACAATCCGCTGTCGTTCTGCGCTGAGCTGGTGACGATGGATTGCACGCTACCCAAGTGGTCGCTGAAACGGGCGTCGTCGGTATCGGCGCGCTCGTAGCCATCGCCCACCAACGACGAGATGCGCATAGAACTGCGCAGCAACGTCAGCGTGCAGGCTAGGCTGGCGTAGGGGCCGCTTACGCAGGGAATGCTCAGCGAAACCGACTTGAGGCGCCGGAAGTAGTGCCCAGGTCCATCCAGATCGAACAGCGACTCGGGCAACTGGACCGTGCACGAGCCCGTGCTGCGCAACTCGACCAGCGCGAGTGGGTCCAGTTGCAGCAGGCTCACATGCTTGGTCAGCTCGTACTCGCGCTGGTTCTGCTCATGGTAGGCCATCTCCATGCGCTTGATGTCCAGCAGCAGTCGCTCGCCGGCCAGCAGCCCCTCCTTGCCGGCCTGGTAGTCGAACTTCAGATAACTCAGGCCGGGTTGGCCCAGTTCGTGCTGTAGCGCCCGTTCTGCCTTGCGCGCAATGTCGAAGGCAAACTGGAAGGCGCGCGCGTGCAAGCCTTTGAGCTCTCGCTTCATCCACGCGTACAAGGTCTTGTTGGTCTTCTTACCATCGGTATTCAGCCCCTCGCCATTGAGGAATCGCTCGACCTCGTCGGCATGCTCCATCTGCTTGCGATGGTTGCGCAGCTCCATGTCCGCAACGGCCTCGCGGATCTGTGCCGCACGGATTTGCTTGAAGACTTGATTGATCTCGCCGACGGCCAGGTTGCTCTGGAATGCCCAGTCCTGCTCACGGCGGGCATAGCTGCCGATACGGGCAGCCTTTCCAGCCTCATATGAGTTCCGTCCCGCGGAAGATGTCGCTCCATCAGCGGCCATGGACAGCTGGGTCGAAAGAGCACGCCCACCAAACTGAATGGCCGCACCCACACCCATCGGTTGAGCCTGAGCCCCAAGCTCGGGTATCAAGCTCAAGAATTTCGCAATCATGCTGAGCGAAGCGCCCTCTTCCTGTAACGATTGGGCTGTCTTCAGGCGAATCAATTCCTCACTCTCGTAGCTGCTGATGAATCGTCCACCGCCATCACCAAAGTTCTGAACAATGTCCATCTTCAAGTCACGAACAGACAGCAGGGGCTCCTGCGTCGCCAGGCGCAACTTCTGCAGGCTCTCTCGATCCAACTCCTCCAGCATGGGCAGCGACTTGGTGATGTCCTCCGCCTTCGCACCCAGTTGCTGTTCGTAGTAGCTATAGCGCTGCACGGCCAGCGCCAGCGATTGCAGGAGGCCCTCCTTCGCCTTGACCGCTTCCTGCCATTGAGCGTACCGCACCTGCTCCACCATCTCCATCAACACCTTCTCGTGCCGCGCGCGCATCAGGGCGAGCGCCTCGCCTTCCTCCTTTTCCATCGCCGCCAGTTGGCCATTGCCAATGGCCGTGACCTGCTGCGCCAGTTCCGAGGCCTTCTGCAGCAGAAGGGCGCATCGCACCAGGGGCAGCGGCTGGTTCAAGCCGTTGACGATGGCCCCCACGTCCAGCCCGGACGCCGCCGCACGAGCCAGCAAAGCGGGATCGATCGGGGGTTCGAACAGGGCAAGTTGGCGGAACACCCCCTGTAGGTTCAGGCTGTTGCGGATCTTGAACAACCGATCTGCAACCGTGTCCCAATAGCCCAGCAGTTTGTCATTGCGCGGCACGCAGAAGTACAACGCTTGGCCCATGCTGCGCAGTGAGGCGACGCCCTGACTGCTGTTGGCCGGCGGCGACGCCATTGTGGGCAGCAGGTCGAATGGCAGTTCGGGTTCCAGATCGCGCAAGACCGAGCCAAACAGTTTGAGATCGGCGCGCAGGTTGTCATAGGTCTGCGGCTTCACCGTTCCCTTGCGCGGCACGGCTTGCGGGCGCGGGCCAAGGATGTTGGCGGCCAGCACGTACAACATCATCGCCTCGTCGATCGCTTCGCCCGTGTCCTGGCGGAACAGCGAGTCACCCCAATCGATCAGGTTGTCCAGGTAGGCCATCACCGTCTTGACCATGTAGGCCTGTTGGCGCTGCCGCGCCACGGCGTGGGGCCGGAACGGCATGTTCATCCAGTCCTCAATACTGCGTCGCGTTGCGTCCGCAATGGTCACATCACCGTTTGCGCCCTTGGCGAGGTTGACCAGCAGCTGTTCGACCGAGTGGGTCTCCAGGCTCAGGAACGGCAATACCTTCCAGAAGCGCTCGGGGGCCGGGCCATCGCTGTTGTCGGTGGGGTCGAACAGGATATGAAGCCAGCGCTGCGCCTCGACGAAACGCCCATTCTTGCTGAGGTGCAGGGCCAGGGTCAGCGGAACATGAAAGAACAGCTCCCAATTGTAGACCGAGTAGGCCCCGTGTGGGCTGAAATCCAACTCCTTGACCGGATACGGCGACTTGACCTTGCCTGTTGGCTGGTAAGAGGTGGCGCTAAAGATCTCCTCGAATAGCACCGGGCGCGGCGCGCCATCGACGAGCGTTGCGTCAGTGTCGACGTTGAGCTTCGTCAGTTGTCCGCTAAGCTCGCGGAGCCGCGCCCCGTTGGGCAGGGTCACAGCGGTATTGGGCGCGGGCTTGACGATCGATCCATCACTCAGCTCCAACAAGTGGCGGCCGGCAAAGCGCAATACGGCACCACTGGACTTCACCGTTAAAGTGTTCTCAGGCAGAAGGTAGGCGAGCTTGCCGGCCAGTTCAACGCGCACGACGAACTCGGTGTCCAAAGCCTGCAACCCTGCCGTTCCCTGGCGCAGCAGTCGTTGCATCATGGCCTGCACGTAGGGGTGCTGGTGCAGGAAGAAGCTGTATGAGAGCTCGCGGTTGCGGCGGAAGTAGTGGCGCGTCTCGCGCGTTTCGACGACGCGCGATTTCACATGCTCAAAGTCCGAGTAGGCTTGGCCGTGGAACACGCCGTCCTGAAGGAAGAATTTAGGGTTCATAGCTGTGCTCTCCTTTGATTCAGCGCTTACCAGGAATTGCAAACGATCCAGGGCCAGAATCAGCTCGCATCGGCTGACGCGACAGGGTGTCGCGAAGCTGGGTATTCAGCCCGCTCTTGCCCAGCATCACAACCTGTGACTTGTCCAGCGTCGGTTGCGACTGGGCCAGTTCAGTCTGGCTCGCGACCACGAGTTCGACCTGGTTGGCGCCGGTCTCGCTGCCTGGGTGCAGCGGGACAGTTTCATTGAACGTGGTGGTCACATTCACTCGGTCGACGCCGCGATTCACTAGTGTCAGGCCTAGCTGTCCTGTGTTGCCAAGCAACGTGTTCTGATCGAATGTGAGCAGCACCTTCGGGTTCACCAACCAGTCGAAGCCAGGCACGGGGTCGCCTTGGGTCTTGGGTATTGTGAAAGGCACTTCATCGACTGGCGGAACTGGTAGCGGCCATTTCTTCTGGAATTGCGGAATGATCTTCAACTTGTCGTAGGGGTTGAATTCGTGGATGCCGGTGTCGTCGGTCACGGTGGTGCGCGTAACCCAGGTCTCCACGTCTTCCAACAGGGTCTCGCGAACCTCCGGTTGCACGAAGAAGGTGTGCCTGTTGTCCTGGTAGAAGAATGGTTGGATTAGCGCGGCGAGCTCGGTCAAGCCACTTTCCAGCGCGGCCTTGGCGGCTGCCGGATTCGAGGCCAACTTCACCGCATCCATGGAAGTACCCAGCGCGGCCAGGGCGCTATTGCAGGTGAGCACGGTGTTGGACGACACCTGTTGCAGGATGGGCTCGGTGGGGGTGTCGGCTGCCTTCGTGATGTCAGTGCTCTGCTGCTTCGTGTATCGCACGTTGAGCGCGCCCGCCGCGCCGGCGTAGCGGGTGGCTTGCACGGTACTGGCGCTGACGATGACCTGCTGCGATGGGGTGCCAAGGGCGCCTTGCTCCGGCGCCGCGTTGCGTCCGGCCAGGTAGAAGGCCTGGTCGAAGCCACTCAGATGAACGAAGACACCACCTTCCACTCCATAGTTGAACTCCTTGCTGACGTGGATATAGGCATCGCGCGGCTGGAACGTCGCAGGCTTCGTCTTACTTATCACAGGCGCAAAGCCACCCGACTCGGCAGTAGTCCAAGCGCCGGACTGATACTGCGCCCAATGCAGTTGCAACTCAACTTTCTTGTTCGCGCTCAGATTGCTGAGACCAGTCATCAAGTCGCCGAGCGTGGCTCCCGCGATGGTTGCACTGGAGGTCGTGGCGTCCATCGAAGCGCTCGGGTCGGCCTTCTCCAGGAACGTCACCCAGAACAGGAACAGCCGCTCACGCCAGACCACTGGCGCAAGGTGGTCGCCCTGAATGGTCACGGTGACCGGCTCCCAGGTCGTCCAACTGCCATTTCGACAGCGACGATAGAAGTACTCGTGTGGTTCGCCGTAGGTGCGGCCAAAGACATGAAGCACGCGCTGTGACGCGTCGGCGTGGTCTTCCAAGTGCATGGCTACCATATCCAGTCGTGCGATCTTGTCCAGCTGGCGCACGTACGCCAGGAAGGCGTCCTCGACAAGCTCGTTGGACACATCACCCTGTAGCAAGGCACCTTCCAGCGCCTCGAACAGTGGCGTCTTGTCATCGCGGAACTCGGGCTCGAGCACATTCTCCGGAAACAGCCAGAGCTTGCGATTGCCAGCCCAGACCGGATTGCGGCGCATCCATTCCCAACGCTTGGCATCGAGCACTGAGGGGTGCACCTTCGGCTCCAGGTTGAGGAAGCAGCGCTGAACGAACAACTGCACCGAGGCGATGGCCAGGCGCACGCGCGATGTTTGCACCACGGGCTCCATGCCGGGATCGATGAGGAAGTGTTCGTACAACTGCTCCAGGCGTTCGTAGCCAAGCTTCTGCAGCGCGTGCGCCACCAGAGCATCGCGCTGGCGCTGGCGCTGGCGGTTGAAGATGGGTTGTGCGATGCGAGGCCAGTTCAGGTCACCGGCGTGGGCCTTTACAGCATCCTTCAGGTCGCGCGCAATGTCCGCGCGACGAGACTCTGCCACGCCGGGCTTCAGCAGGTCCGCACAAGACGCCAAGGTCGCTACGGCAACGCCGAAACGATCGACGAGGCGCAGCGCCTCCCACAGCCGCCGCACCGCAGGGTCCGCGGCAAAGGAGGGGGCGGCCCACAACATCTCCGCCACAGCTTGGACATTGGTCTCACTGCGGCCGGTCAGCCTGGCGAGGCGTGGGTAGACCTCCCGTGTCAGCTTGTCGGCACTGCCCAGTGCGTTGGCCTCGAACACAGCCACCAAGTCGTTCCCGGAGAGAGTCAGATCGCGCTTGAGTCGGCTGAACTCCAACAGGCGCCGCAGACCGGCAAAACGTTGCACTGCCGTCGTGGTTTCAGCAGCGCCATCACCCACCCTCTTGGTAGGCCAGGTGCTGAAGTTCAGGTTGCCGAAGTCTGCGGCGTGGGTGCTGACGTGGCGCAGCTCCACCTCGTCGAGGCCAAGGGTGCGCGTCAACATCAGTGTCTTGTCGAGCAGCGCTGTCGCGTGCGCACCGCCCTGCAGATCGTCCGCAGCACGCAGGGTCAGCTGCGACAGTGCGCCCTTGGGGAGACTCTCACCCTGTACCAGCAGCCGGGCATGGCCACCGCCCAGAGCGTTCAGGCGCAATTCGAAGCGGTAGGAAACGCCAGCCTTGAGTTCGATGAACTGCTGCAGTACCGCGCTATCCGCTGCCGCGGTGCCCGTGAGCAAGACGGCATCGGTGCGGTGAAGAAAGCGCAACTCCGCTGTGGCGTTTGCTTTGTCCAGTTCGACGTAGAAGCGCCAGGCCCCGCTCGCCGGAACCTCCAGGCTGCCCTCGATCAGCCACGAAGTAGCGCACCGTCAACCCCTGATTTGCAAGGGTGGCCAACGGATCGAGCAGCGGGCTCGCGGTGTTCAACACCGCCTTGTCGGTCAGCAGGCTTTCGACCATCACGGTGTCGGCGCCGCTGCGCGCTGCCATCGTCTGCACGATGAATTGACGGACGAGGCGCTGCTGGAGGTAAGGCAGGAACGCCTGCACAAGTCGCGCACGGCGCGCCTTGAGCTGTACGTCAGCAGCTTTGGCGTCGTTCGCCGGCAAGGGCGCGAAGAGCGTCTCGAAGTCCGCGTCGTCAAGAAATCCGGACGCCGGCACGACGCCCGGCGCCGACTTGCGCAGGTGCCGGTTGAAGAAGTCACGCGACTGTTGCTGCACCTGTAGCAGTAGTCTCGCAAACAGCGGCGAAGGCACGTGCGCAGCCCCGGCTGCCGGCAACGGGTACCGGTTCACCAGCGCTGTTCTTTGCGCATCAAGCAACACACCTCGAAAGCGCAGGAACTGCGCGTTGCGCACGGCATCGTGCTTCGTCTCGACGATGCCCTCGGCGCCAGCCAGCGCACTGCCGACAAGGGGGCTTTCGCCAGCGCCCGGCGACTCGATTACCAGGTACGTGACGTTGCCATTGAGCATCGAGATGAAGGTACTGGCCACCTCAGGTGCCAACACCAAGCCGAGTTTCGAAAGCAAGACTTCTTCGCCGATGGTCCCAGGATCGGCCGGTACTGCATGCTCAGCCCGGATGGCTTGCACACCGTCGGCCAGCCCCTTGAGCAACGCCAGCAACTCCCCATCGTCATCGCGAAGCAGCTTGGTGTTGTCCAGGCGATGACGTATCAGGGCGTCGACGTCTCCGGCTTTCAGGCCGGCTGCCCGCAGCAGATCGCCCAGATCTGCAAACGCCAAGGTCTGGGAGAACGGGTGGTCCTCAGCCAGCGTCGCCAGCGGATCCGTATGCAATGGCTTGAAAGGGTCCAGTCCACTGAGCTTGCGCAGCGTGAGCAGGTCGGGCATGCCGATCTTTAATGCCTTGGCCAGCAGAGCGTGGCGGTACAGCAGTGAGACATTGGGTAGCGTCAGCATCGCCTGCGGCGGTGCGCCCGCTACGCCGCCTGCGCGAAGCTGCATGCCGGCATCGCGGAGCACCTGTTCGATGTCGGTCGCCGTCAGGCCCATAGCCCCTTGCAGTGTGACCATGTGGTCCACCAACGGCACGTTCAGCGCGGTCAAGTATTCCCCCAGCGCGTTCTCGAACGCTGCCGGGGCTTTGGCTGCGCCACGACCAAGAAAGAGCTGCGCGTACAGTGGCTTGTTGCCGGTAGTGGAGATATCCGACCAAAGTGTCACCAGCTTCAATCGCCCATTGGCGCCAAGCTTCAGCCGCTCATCCAGCGCTTTCAGGTGCGCCAGATGCACCAGCGCACTGGCCAAAGGCTTCTTCTGCAGATTGGCATCCAGGGCGTCGAAGGGAGCGTTCTTGGGCACCAGCACCTGCAAGGCGCGATCGGTCTCTTCGATGGACCAACCCAGGCGCCGCCACAGCCGCACAAACAGGTTGATGCGTACCAGTTCGATCGGCGCGACGCTGCTGCCATCGGCGTGCTGCAAGGTGGTCAGATCGAAACTGCACCCGGCGTCGGGGTCGGCCAATACCAACACCTTGCTGAAGTCAATGGCCAGGACCTTGGCCTTCAATGCCGCGAGGTTGCTGCCCGCCTCGGCAGCGAAGTCGCTCAGCCGCCGCTCGAAAGACGCGATGTCGTCGAGCTTCTTTTGCTGTTCGGCGGTTGGCGCTGCCGGTGCGGGTGTTAGCCCCGCACTGTCGACCTTGTAGCGATAGGCATCGCCCACGCTTAAGCGCGCCCGATACAGCAACGTGAGCTTGCTCAGCCCCGGGTTGACGAATCCCGTCATCACCACCTGAGTGATCTCGCGGTAGCTCAGCCCCAACCTGCGCGACAGGGCCTTGGCCGAGCGCAGCATGGCTGGTGCCTGCAGCACGAGCAGGTCGCCCGCGACGGGCGACGCATTCCAGGCCTTGGCGAAGATCAGCTTGGTTCGGCCGACACCACCTGAGCCCGGGGCCCCAATGGCCGTGAGCTTGTTGGCTTCGCCCGCATCGGCATTGGCGCTGACGTCAAAGTAGCCGCAGGACATGCCCGGTGCAAGGCCCGAAACCTCGGCGTCTGCCAGACTCACCGACGTTTCGGGGGCATTGATGGGTGATTGGATGGCTGCGCGCAGCGCAGGCCAGCCATAGAGGTCGTGCCATGCGTCATTGAGCAACGGAGCAGTGCGCGTGAACAACGCGACTTCAGCAGGGGATAGTCCAAGCGACTCGATGAAGATCTCGGCGCGGCCGACTCCGCCGTTGACCCACAAGTCATCCTGGCGGCGCAGCGTCTGCAGCACCTCGTGCAGCGGCGCATCCGCGTGAGCGCAGAACTGGCGCACCATCTCCAGCGACCGGTCGAACGGCAGCGCCAGCGGATAGGTCGCCTGGCGCAAAGCATCGTAGGCGGCAGCAATCACGTTCTGCGGTTCGGCCAGCAGATCGGTCGTGTTGGCGTCGCCTGTATCGCGCGCAGCCGCAGCGGCCAGTTGCCCATGCGCCGCGTGGTACTCGAGAATCTCGTTCACGAGGTCTATGTAAGGCAACGCGGTATGCGTGTTCTCGCAAGTCAGTGCAAGGTGCGGCAGGTCGGGGCGACGCTGCACGAGCACGTCGTAGGGCTTCATCGCCTCGCCGGCATGTGGTCCGCTGGCAAAGGTGTGCGGGTAGGCGTTGCCGCCGTGGGTAAGCTTCCACAGCGCCTGCGTGTTAGCCCAGGTCTGAGCGTCGATGTCGACATACTGCAGAAGGTCCACCAGGTAGGCAGCCGGGCTCAGGACCGATTGGCAGTTCTGGCACTCGCAGTAGTCCAACGAGCCGAACAGCGACTCCATCGTTGGTACGCGACGGATCAGACCGGCGCGATCCACGTCACCGATGGGCAGCGGGTTCGGAACTACCGCCGTGCCCCCGCCCCCAGAGGCACTCTGCGCCGCGCCGAACAAGCTGTAGACCACGCTGCTGACCTGCACCGCCTGCTCGTACACCTTGCGTGCAATGCCGTCGGCCGGATCGACCTTGAAGATCTCGTGGTACTCGGCGTTGAACGTCTTCTCGAAGTGCTCTTGCATCAAGCCGGTCACGTCATGAGCGGACCCGAGGCCCATCTTCATCAGCGTGACCTGCGCTTCATCACTCGGCGAGATCGAGTAGGTGGCATGCAGTGCCTTGAGATTGTTCGCTGGCGCGGCGTGCAACTCGGCTTCGGTGGCTCCCTGCTGCTCGAGGAAGGTGGACACCGGCGTCTGCCCCAATCGATAGCCTTTGGCCGCAGAGCGCTCCAACAGCTTCACCGTTTCATCGTGGGCTTCGGCAAGCGCAAAGCGAGCGTCGCTGGACAAGCGCGCCGTCAACACTTGAGTGGGATAGGTGCGGTGCACCTTGCGCGCCATATCCGCGGCAAATGCGTTGGCCCTAACCAGCACGTCGGCCCCTTCGTAAGCCGACGGAATCAGGGTCGCCAACTTCTTTAGCCCGGCCTCACTTGGGTTGGCGCGCTCCTGCTGTGCAATGCCCGCTTCGTCAAACAATTCGTCGGCCCAGGCCTTGGTTGTGTACAGCCCCTTGGCAGCCAGGGCCGCTGGATCCTTCACCCCCATCTTCATCAGGCGACTGGTCATCGCAGCGCTATTGCCGGCCAAGAAGGCAAACTTGCCGTGCAATTGCAGCGCCCCCACCTGTTCATCGGTGAATCCAGCCTTGGCAGCCTTCTTCCACAAGCTCTCTGCGTCGCCGCTATACGTGAAAAACAGAGCGGCAAACTTCTTCTGCTCGGCTTCGTTCAAGCCAGTGGTGGCCAGCAACTCGGCATAGCTCGACTGCGACCCCGGCGCAGCGTCGACCAGGTTGGCCTTGGCAGCAAAGGCCGCGAAGAGCTTGACCTGTGCGGTGATGGCGCCATCATCCAGATCGATGATACCCGACTCTCGCGCCTTCTTCAGGCCCGGCTCGACGAGATCGAACTTGACTGCGGCCAGCAGTCTCTTGTCAGCGGGCAGGCCCACGCGCAGCAGACCGTACAGCGCCTCGGCGGACATGCCGACCTCAACTGCGGTGGCCAGCCGCTGCGCCCAGCAGTTCAAGGCGAGCAGCCGAGCGTCCCAGCCGGTGCTGCGTGCCAACACGGTGATGTCTTGCCGGTCGGTACTTTCCACCGCGTCCGCCAGCTTCTCGATGGCCCCTATCTCAGCGGCCACGGCGGCGCTCATGCGCTGGTACTCGCTGGCGACCTTCACGCCATCGGCAGGCACAATGAGTTCGAGCCGTCGGCGCTGTTCGGCAGTGAGTGCGCCCAGCGGCTTCGTCAGCGCCACTTCGCTGTTGTCGGCCTTCAGCTGGCGTATCTCAAAATTGGCCGACGCGGCTTGCGGCGGATAAGCGAGCGCAAAGCGCCCGTCCGCGGCAGACACCGCCTCCGACAACTTCGCATCCTTTCCACCGAAAGCGAGGCGATACAGGCGCAAGATGACACCCGGGGCCGGCTGGCGGGAAGGCCAGCGCACGATACCAGCAATCTGTTGCCGTTCTGCCGGTGGTTCCGGCACCTCGGGCAGCTGCAATACCAACGTCTCGAGCGGCTTGGCACGCCGGATCACGGGAGAGGTTGCCAGGGCCTTGCCCTCGCGGCTCTCCACGGTGACACGCAGGTCGACGGCGGGAACACCGGGCAGCAACTCGTAGCGGATGGTGAACTGGCCGTCACTGTCAGTGCTGTCCTGGCCAAGGCGGATAGCGGTCGCATCACTTACGTGAAAAGCTCGAACGACAAGGCCCCAAAACCTAACCCTTTCATCACCCTCGGCAGCAGGCTTCACCACGCCGGCCACGATACGCGCCGTTGTGTCTGAAGGCTTTTCGTCGAGCAGACCCCAGCCACGCAGCAAGGTGTTCAGCGCTTTGGCGGTACTCTCGTCCACCTCTCCATTACCCTGCAGGTGGTTCAGTTCCTGAAACTGCCTCAACACCCGCTGGGTCAGGTCAGCGAACTTGCCCGCTGCACGCTCGCGCTGGAGCCCAGCGACCGCCTTATCGCGCGCCGCGGGATCGCTTGCCAGCAGGACCCCGCGATTCAGGCACTCCACTAGCGCATCTTGCAGGTCCGCGACGGCTGCGCGGTCAGCGCCTGGTGTCAACGGAAAGATAATCGTATTCATTTGGGAACTCCCCCTCTGGGCCCAGAGCCCTTGACGATTAGTCGAAGAATTCGTCTGCTTCGATAAAGACACCTGGACGGCGAGGACCTATGAGATTGTCGGGACACCAATCGCGCCACTCGCTGTTCTGCCACCCGGAGCAACTCGCGCGTCTCGAGATAACTTGCCTGCTTCACGGCCTCTCGTAACGAAAACCAACGGTGTTCTCGGAAATTGTCCTCCCGCAGACCACAGCCCGTCTTTTCCATAAGATAAAACAGACACTCGCCGCCGTTTCGAGAGACTGGTAACGACACACAGCCACACTCCTCATGAATTCTGGCCCAGACCCCCGTCTCTTCATGCACTTCGCGCGCAGCCGTTATTCGTGGATCCTCTCCAACCTCAATATGACCCTTGGGCAGAACCCATTGATTGGGATCGTCCTTGGCTTCGACAAGTAAATACTCGGCTTGTCCGCCGCGCATGCGATACACCACCCCACCGGCGTGGCTTGGACTGGCCACTGTGTGATCGGTTTTGTCAAGGGCGACCTTGCCGTCCTTGGCCGTGAGCGTGATGACAGACCAATAGGCTTGGTTTGTCGCCTTGTAGCGCTGCTCCATGTAGCGCCAGAGCGCCAGAGGGAGCATCAGCAGTACGACCGAGACGCCCTCGACTGGCCACCGATGTTGCCAAGGCCATTCGGCGAGCAGGAGCAGCAACACAACCGTGAAACAGCGGAAGAATTTGGAATCAGCCTCGAAGCGCTGAACCGTGGCTAAACCATCAGGGTGCTCCTGAGCCAGAAGTGCCTTGGACCACTGGAAGGTATTGACCGCGTTCTGAGCCTGCAGGGGTTTGAGCGCTTGTTCTTTGATCTTTCCTGCACAGTTGACCGCGAGATCCTGTTCCTGCTTGAAGACAATCCAGCACAATGCTCGTACGAACCACGGTGAAAGCGTCCCTCTGTGTGCCAGCCGGATGATCTGCTTGTTCGACGATCTGTGCCTCAACCAGTCATATGGGAGGTCTAGCCATGAACTCAGCAGAAACACCAGATGGCCGACCAGGTAGCTAGCAACAAGAAACGCGGCTACGCCTTTCGCCTCAGTAAGTTCCTGGTACCTGTCGTACCCCAAAACCACCGGGCCCATCTTATCCATCAGTAAATAGGTGAGCAGCGCGCCTGGCAATAGGATGGAGAAGAAGTCCATCAGGCCGATGAAGAATTTCTGTGGCTCGTAGTTCATCTGTTCGCTGCTATCACTCGGTCGTCAAAGCTTGTCGTTTGCAGCTGTTCATATTCGTGGTCTGTCCCCCACTGTGTCCTCTTGTTCTTTCATTCCAACCCAATCTTTTCTACTTGGACAGCTCTGGTTGTTCCTTCCTATAAATGGACAAGTCAGCACGTTTCGGCGGCAGCGGTCCATGCCGTGTTGACAGATCATCCACGAGTCGGTTGAAGCTTTGGTGCTGCTCCTCTTGCTTATTGAACACGGCGTCAAATTCCCGTCTGAAATCCCCATCGTTTTCATAGAGATCTACTAAACGCTCCACATCGAATTTCTTGAGGCGATAAACCATTGAAGGAGCATCTCCCCGGAATATTTCACGTCCGCCTTCGGGACCTTCTGGTAGCACGTCTGCGCCGGCTTCCCTTGTCTTTACTGTCGACTTTCTTGTCTGATCAATTCCGGTTATTAGCATATGATGCCCATAGCTTCCTTGCGACCCCCAAACCAGAATGTCCCCAGGGCGAATATGTTGCGTTGATTCGTCAACCGCTGTGTTGAGGTTGTCCTTTGGTGTTGGTACCACCTCAATGATTCCCTCCTTTTCCAGTTTCTTAGCTTGGCTAATGACGCCTTTAGTATTCAGCCAGAACTGCTGGGTCCTGTTACTAGTTGGAGGGGCCAGCCCAGCTTTGTAACTCAAATTGAAGACGTAGTCAGTGCAGTGCCACGCGACGCACGAAGCCTTCCCAGAATGCTCAATCTTGATTTCGCGGTGAGGCTCATAGTAAGGAACCTCCTTCCCTTCCTTGTCCTTTACAGCATTTCCTTTCTTGTCAAGTGCTGGCCGAGTTATTTCCTCCAGGGAGCGCGAGAGCGCGACTTCCCTAAGAAGCTTAGAAACGATAGTCGGCTGTTCGCTTGCGAGTTTTCGAATATCCACCTCGGTTGGCCGGGTTTCTGGTTGCTCAGCTTGGAATCCACGCTTGTCTCTAAGCGATACAGGATTAGCCCGGGCATAAGCGTAGAGAGACAAGCCGTCTATCAGTCCTTTGGGGTCACTACTTGCCCACCGCCCCAGCCACGCCGTGTAATACCTCGCTCCGTGGTAGTAGAGCCCGCTCTCCTCATCTCGCTCCTTGTCCGTATACCGATACCGCTTCACCGTCTCCGTCTGGCTGCGCACCGCCTGATAGGTCGAGTTCCCGTAAGGTGCGAATTCCTCGTAAGAGATGATCTGTGCCTGCTCATCCAACTCCAGGTTGGCCGAGCCAAGGTGGTTGCCGAACTGGTAGCGGATCAGTTGCCGTGGAGCCTGGTCGTCTCCCACCCGGTCGAGCGTTCGCGTCTCGACGAGAGCAATGCGTTGCTTGTCGTCCATCACGTGCAGCGTCTCGCGCTTCAGTGTAGCGGTGTTGTCCCCAATGAGGCCGTTGTGTTTACGGAAGATTTCGAAACCGCCCAAGTAGATGCGTTCTTCGGTGAGACCTGGCGACTTTTCCCAGACCTTGCGCACGCGCTGGCCTGATGCGTCATAGACATAGAAGGCTGTGCCGCCACCTCCCCGATCAATCTTTCGCAACTGGTCTTTGTAGTCCCAGTGCATGTTTTGCCCAGGCAAGCCGCCGCCCAGGTGCGACATGCGCAACATGTTGCCATGAGCGTCGTGTTGATACGCTTCCGGCTGCGGGGTGTTGCCAGGCGGGTTCACCGTGGTATGGCTCAGGCGATTGCTGCTCTTGAGCAGCGTGCCGCCGTTGCCGTCTTCGATCAGGCTGGGTTCGAGGTAGTCGTAGGCCCGCGTCCAGCCCGCATGGGCCGGGTCGCTGCCGCGATGCTGCATCTGCAGGAAGTTGCCGACGGCGTCATAGACGTAGCGCTCGATGTAGGTGCCCATGGCCTTGAGCACGTTGGGATGGTCTTGCCGGGTGTGGAAGACGTTGAATGCATCCGGAGCGGTTGGCGGCTTGCGTGGACTATCGGCAGATTGTCCCAGTTGTCCAAGATGCTCGCGTCCTTCGGCCTGGATCAGCCGGTAGAGGGCGTCGTAGGTGTAGTCGTTGCTCGGTTCGACGCGCTGGTTGCGGAAGTAGATGGTCTGTTGCGCGTCGTCCCGGATGTGCATGATGTTGCCGGCGGGGTCGTAGGTGTAGTGTAGGTTCTGCACCTGCTTGCCCGGCCAGCCGGGGTCAACGGCCTGCGGGTCGTCGCCAGGGAAATCTGCCGCCTTGCGCTTAGTTAGTAGCGTGGTGAGCCGGAAGGTGAGCGGGTCGTAGCTGTAAAGGGTGCTGGCGCCGTTCTTGTAGTCGACGCGCAGGCGCTGGCCCTTGGCGTCGTAGTCGATGTTGGCGACGCCAATCGGTGATGACGCTTCGGCGCTCGGTTCGAGCAGCGTGCCAGGTTCAGTCGCTCGTTCCAGCCACACGTCCACCCGATCCAGCAGATTCGCCTCGTTGAAGACCGGTTGAATGATGTTGATCTTGTTGGGGTGCTCGGCGCGCGTCAGGCTGCTGTGCGGCGCGATGGACTGGATGGGGCGGTTGAGCGCGTCGTAGCGCGTGCTGCCCTCGAAAGACTCGGCGTCGAGCAACGGGTTCAGCAGCCAGTCCGGGATTTCGTCGTACTTGCTGATGAGGCGGCGCGTGCTGCGCAGCAGGTTGCCCTTGAAGTCGCAGGCTTCGATGGGGCTGCCGTTGGTGTCGAGCCTGGCGTTAGTGGCGACGCCAGCCGAATCGAAGTGGCGATAGATGCGGGTACGTAGGTTGAGGCGCAGTGCCCGATCCAGTACTGCTTGACTTGCACTTGCCGGGGGTTCGCCGTATTCGATCTTGTCGACCAGGAAGTCGCGGTTCAGCGTGCGCGGGTCGGACGCTGCTTCACCGTTGACGATGGTGCCACGCACGGTCTGTTCCACCGGGCGGCGTAGCGCGTCGTAGGTCGTGGTGAAGTTGTGGCCGCGGCTGTCCCAGGCGCGGATGGGCTTGCCTGACACGTCGTTCAACATCCAGCGCGCGCCCGCCTCCATGCTGAGTTGGTGGATGCGGTTGCCGAGCATGTCGTAAGCGTAGCGCATGACGATGCGCTGCTCGATAGGCCCCGTCGGCAGGTGGTTGACAGGCAGTCGGCGTTCGTCGAGCACGGCGCGCTGGTTGCCTTCGATGTCCAGCTCAACGCGGGTGGCGAAATTTTCTTCGATACCGTCGAGGGCGTGGCCCGCGCATATGACTCGGTTGCGCGCGACGGTCATGAAGGGGCGGCCGAGCGCGTCGAAGTGCGCGGTGGTTGGCGTGTCGGCATGGGCGGCCGCACGTTGGGCAGCCTTTTGCTCATTAGCTCCAAGCACGCCTCCGATTCGCTGCGCGTGCCAAGTCTCCCATCGCTGGGACGGATTGGTTGGCAACGCCTTAAAATACTCAGCGACATAACCACCAATGTCGGGGTCGGTGCGCGGATCGCCCGTCTGAGCGTTGCGTGGCGCGCTGGTGTCGTTCACGTCGTATGTCGTTTGTTGCCAGGGATCGAACAGGACTTTCTCGTAAGTGCGATTCGGGTGCAGGGTGGCTACGACACGTTCGGCCGGATCGTAGAACAGCACCGGGCTGACGCCAACCATGACGCCGAACTCGTAGACATGCGTGGCGCAGAAGAAAGGCTCGTACTGGCGGACCGGCTTGCCCTTGTTGTTGAAGATAGTCCAGCCGCTGCCGACCCAGCGCGGGTTGACGATGGGCGCTTGCGGGTCATTCACATCCAGGCGCCCCGGTTCAGCCTGGATCTTCTTCTGCACCTCGCGGCCGAAGCCATCGGAGTAGCTGAAGCTGAGCTGGATCTTCAGGCCTTGCGGCGGCAATGGGCTGCGCGCATGGGTTTCGCGAGCAAGCGTAGCCGCGCAGGCTGGTTGCCACTTCGTCGGGTCGTTGGGGTTGGCCTGCTGCGTGTGGCGAAAACGGTCGAGGTCGTAGACGATACGCGTGGTGGCATCCTTCAGCAGCGCCGAGGCAGTGGCGTGCGGATCGGCGGCGGCGAAGAAGCCGTCGAGCTGGGCCTGCGTGAGGTCGGCGACAAAGCCGGTCAACGAGTCCCCTTCCACCGGCGCGGGCAGCGGTTTGCCCATGACGGCAGTACCGACCACCATGCCCAGCGTGTCGAAGGCGACTTCGGTCTGATTTCGGTTCGGGTCGCTCACGAGGCGCGGCTGCAGGACACGGTAATCGTTCGTGTCCACGGTGACGCGGTTTCCCGGAGCGTCCCTTGATTCCTTCATCAACAGGTCGTGGCCGTCGAAGTCGATGAAGGCGTTCTGGCCGAAGGGGTCGCGGTAGCGGCGCGGCAGAAAGAAATGCGCCTGCGCCTCGGTTAGTTCAACTGCTGCGGATACTTCATTAGAGTGATACAACGAACGGCCGGAAGGGATCCACCAGTGGCCGTTGTTGTCCAGATCAACATACCCCCCACGGTTCGCAGTTAGCGAATTAGCGAGGTCAACTGGCAGCACCTGTTGAGGAGCCGGAATAAGATCAACACCATTGCGTTTGTACACTTGTGTTATTAGGCCAGGAGTGAAGGCCAGCCTGTAACTTTCACCCGGTAGCGCAAGCGGCTGTATGTCGCCAAGTGGCAGGAGGTTGGTCAAGTTGTCGCGCCGGTAGAGTGTGCGCAGCCACTCGATGGGACGGCGGCGTTGGCTGCCGGTGGCTGTAGCTTCGTAGGTGACTTCAGGGGCCGTGAACTTGTGCCGCAGACGTTCGGGAGCAGCAGGATCGGGCTCCACAAAGTCTGACGCTTGGTAGCGCCCTGCCGTCCCGGTGCGTGTATAGCCGGTCAGTTCGAAGGTGATCGCTTCGCAGGGCAGCGGGGTGCGGTGGGCGTCCGATGTCTTGATGGGATTGGTGACGCGGTTTTCGGTGTAGGTGAGCAGTGCCGTTGTTTGCCGGTTGCGATCCCACTGCGTCGATAGCGGCGAGACGCGGCGCCCATAGCCGATGGCGGCTTGCTTGAGCACGTTGCCGTAGTCATCGACCTCAAGCATCAGCGCGTGCTGGATGCGCGGGTCGGCCGGGTTGCGCTCGTAGTGGTAGCTAATCGCCTCGCGGGCATGAGTGAAGAAGACGGCATGTCGGTTGGCGCCGCGAGGCTGCACGTGCCGGATCGTGAAGTTCTGTTCGGTGATTGTGTAGGGATGCGGCGCCTTGGTTGTGCCGTCGAGAGCGTAAACTTCCTGGCGCAGCATGGCTCCTTTGAGGGCGCGGCAGGCTTCGTGCTCTTCGTCGAGCGTCAGGCCAGATGGCAGCACGGTGTCGGGAAGCAGCAGCGCTTTTGCTGCTGGGTCGTGTACATCATCGCCTCTCAATGCCGGTTCGCGGTAATATTCGCCGTCGCCTTTCCCTATGCCGGCGAAGAAATCGGAAACATGATCGCGGCCCACATAGACGCCGGTGTGGAACCAGGTTTTGGTATGCACCGGCGGCACATGGGAGGCGGTCTCCCAGTTGGTCGTGCCCTCACCCCAACCCTCTCCCCCGCTGGGGGCGAGGGAGGAAAATTCCTCCGTATCCCACTGCTCGACCATGCCGAAGCCTCTGAATTCGCGCTCTTCTCCATCGAAGTAGCCATGGTGGTAGGCATAGCGGGTGACGAAGCGGTTGCGGCTGATGTGATCGTACGTCTCTACCTTTTCCACCACATGCACCGGAAACGGCAGTCTTGTGATCCAGGGTGTACCGTCGCGTTTGTCCTGAAGATAGAACTTCGTGGAGGGGGCGTATTCGACGCGGGTTTCGGCACCGAGGTTGTTGGTAGTCTTGACCAGTAGATGAGGCTTGCGGCCGCCCATGAGGTTCACGTAGCGCATCGACCGACGCGCATCGCCGGGCAAGGGCGATGACCAGACCAGGCAAGCGGTGCCGTTGCCGAGCAGGTCGGTGGGCACGATGCTGACTACGTCATCGACGCGCGGGAATACATTCAATTGATGCGGCTGGCTCCAGCTATTGCCCGACTGGTTGAAGAACAGCCGGACGCCGTCGCGGTGCAGATAGATGATGTCGGTGGTGCCGCTGCCGTCGATGTCGGCCAGGCGGATGCGCTTTTGGTCGAACTGGTCCGGGTGGTCGAACCAGGGCGCATGATCCATGCTGACCTTAGCCCCGAAGCGGCCGTAGCCCAAGTTGGGCCAGTAGCAGACCTCCCCATTCCTAATCCGGACTAGATCCGTGAGGCCATCGCCACTGAGATCAGCAAGATAGATGGATTGGCTACCATCGGCAAAAACGAGACGTGGGCCTTTTTCTTCGTCCAGTGCCTGATGGACACGCCGGGCCTGGCCAAAGCCTTCTTCTGCCAGCGAGGCATGCCAGACGAAGGCGTCCTCTTCGGTGATCAGTACATCGGCCTGGCCATCGCCATCCAGATCGACAAATTTAAGATTCGGGTCGCGAGTGTCACGGTTGAGCCGCGATGCGAAGGGGCGGAAGGGCTCCCAGCTTTCCTCGCCATCGTGCTCGTAAAGACCGGGCATGGGTCCGTCGAGCATGACAAGGTCTGGTTGGCCATCACCAGCCAGATCCATGAACTGCGCACCACTGCTCAGGGCCACATTGGGCTTCAGTGCAACGGTTTCGAGTGCTGAAAACTTCGCCTTCACGACCTCGCTGCCATCGGGCAGCTTGTCCGGTACCGGACTCCAGTTGCGCTTGTAGAACCAGGCGCCGCCCTGCTCGCTGAGAATGCCGGGAATGCCCTCGCCATGCAGATCCGTCCATTGGTAGGCCATGCCGTCGAGGCCAACGGGAAGGTTTTCCAGACTTTCTGGATCGACCTCTTCGACGAGATCTTGGACTTCCGGCTTGCTGTAGGTGAATTCGACGGGCGGAAGAGCCTGTTGCACAAACCCATTGACACCTAGGTAATACTATGCATAATAAGCG
>ERZ1292630.70-Hain-H41-02um-R3-70-length-111343-cov-7_pt1 | contig 100568 bp, 97 predicted proteins | sample MGYA00564408_ERZ1292630 | MGnify/ENA primary metagenome ERZ1292630 (study PRJEB36523, sample SAMEA6512641) | groundwater metagenome | collected 2019-01-08 | study: AquaDiva: Metagenomics assemblies of 32 groundwater samples
GGGGGCACGATTGAGGGGTGGCAAGACGGTAACCAGGTGGAACTGCCGGCGGGCGCTGCCGCGCCCGCCGGTCTCGCCCCCATCAAGGCTAGTCGCTTATACAAGCTTATAAAGAATAATAAGTCAGGTGAACACCTCCTGGAACTCCGCCACAGCCCCGGCGTAAAAATCTTCGCTTTCACCTTCGGCTAGTTTTTAGACTCATAAAGGTGGTGTACTATTAGTCCATGCCACCTATTATTGTTTGGATATTTTTACTTATTTCGGGGATGTTTGCGACCGTCCATAACTTAGCGGTTACGACTTCACTATATTGGTATTACACTTGGTTTGATAGCATTATGCATCTTTGGGGCGGCGCACTGGTTGTACTCGGTGTCTATGCTATTTGTTCTCTAAAACATATCCCGCTTAAGCCAACTACCTTCTTGGTGTTTTCAACCCTATTTTTACTCATGGTTGGCTGGGAAATTTTTGAGTGGCAAGCTGGCTTATTTGAGCCAGGCTTTCATATGACAGAAACCGCTAAAGATATTATTGTGGGATTTGTCGGGGGGCTACTGGGCTATGTGGCAGCTATAAAGATAAGAATGTAATTATATGTCGACCTTGGGATTCTATGGCGGTGTGGGCTCTGTTACTGGTGCCAACTTCATGCTCGACACGGGAAAGCTGGCAGTCTTGGTAGACTGCGGTTTGGTGCAGGGTGATAAATTTGCAGCCGAAATCAACGCTCGGCCATTTGTGTATAGTCCAGTTAAAGCGGACGTTCTTTTGGTGACACATGCTCATGCTGATCATATCGGTCGTATCCCTAAGTTGGTTCGCGATGGTTTTGCTGGCACGATTTACTCTACTGAACCTACCCGCGCACTGGCGCGATTGATGTTTGAGGATGCACTAAAGATTATGCAAATGGAAGCCAAGCGTGATCAGCGCGAGGCTATCTACGAACAAGCAGACATAGATCAGGCTTTTACGCAGTGGGAAGTTAAAGCCTACGAGCAAGCGTTTCAAATCGGCGACAACGTAACGGCGACTCTTTTTGATGCTGGACACATTCTCGGCTCAGCCATTGTCGAACTCACCCGGGCTGATAAAAAGATTGTTTTTACCGGTGACTTAGGCAATGTGCCACAGCCACTAGTTGGCAAGCCGCATATTCCTCAAAATTATGACTATATGGTGATGGAGAGTGTATATGGTGACCGTAGTCATGAAGAAGTGAATGAGCGAAGCGAACTGTTAAAAGGCTATATCGAAGAAACAATTCGCCAGAAGGGAACGCTGATTATCCCTGCCTTTTCGCTAGAGCGTACCCAGGGCATGTTGCTCGAAATCAACAACCTAATTGAGACAGGGGAAATTGCGTCAATTAAAACATTTCTTGATTCGCCACTAGCGATTCGGGTGACCGAAGTGTATCGTAAATCGGTGGCGTTCTTGAAGCCAGAGGTTCGAGCTCAAATTGAGGCGGGAGACGATATTTACGCGTTTGATGGGCTCAAATTTACCGAGACGGTAAAGGATTCGTCACAAATCGCGCGGGTAGACGGGCCAAAGATTATTATTGCTGGTTCAGGTATGAGTCATGGCGGCCGGATTCGCGCCCACGAAAAAGAATATTTAGACGACACTAATTGCATCGTTTTACTAGTGGGTTATCAGACTGTTGGGAGTATCGGACGCCTATTGCAAGATGGCGCCAAGTCAGTCTTTATTGATGGTATGAAGGTAAAAGTGAAAGCCAAGGTGGCTACCATACGTGGTTACTCTGGCCACGCCGACCGTGATCAGCTCGTAGAATTTGTTCATGGTGGGTTGTCACCAAAGACCAAACAAATCTTCGTCACCATGGGCGAAGAACGCTCGTCCCTCTTTCTTACCCAGCGTCTGCGCGACTACCTCGGCGCACCTGCGATTGCGCCAGAGGAAGACGCCGAAATAGAAATAGACTTTTAGGGACGCCTAAAATCGGCGAATTCCCGCGTTAGTCTTCGGAAATATTTATTCACCGCACAAGGAGTACGGCTCACAAATATTTCCTCGCCTGCCTTGGGCTTCATCCAATTTAAGACGTCCCAGTATGGTGCTAAATTGATTCTAGAAAAGATTGAATATCAGTGTAGCGCTCATCGAACATTAGATATAGTGTCTCTGCTTTTTCTGGTTCTCCAATGAGTATAAGTTTCTTACCTAGACCATACGCTACTCCTGCTTCCATGTGAGCAGCTAGCCCGGCAGGTAAGAGCATTACAATAGCCTTAGCATTTTTAAGCCCATCCATATCAGTTTCATAATGATGTATATGAAGCGGGTCATTCCAAAAATCAGAGTGAGATTCTAAAATCTCCATTTGTTCACTTCTAGAAAGATGAGAAAATTCCGGGACAGTATCTTTGCTAAGGAAGTTGTAGCAGCTGTACCCTTTTGCCTCGATTCCAGCGACTAGTAGGTTTACATTTTCGGAGTTCCTCACTCGACCGATTACCATATAGTCAGTTTTCATATAAGAAGTATAACAAAAGCCAAACAGCTCCCAATAATCCCCAGAGTTATTCGACCACTATGCACATATGTATATGTATAACTCTTCATAAAGAAAAGTGTTTTATTTATTTTAACTGCGATTAAAGTATAAACAGTCGCAGGACTGTCAGAATAATGTTGTGAAATATAGCTATCTGCGAAGTGAGCAAGTGTGAAAATAAAACTCTATTTACTTATTTCAAAAATGATTTATAAATAAATTTTTCTCTTGCTAAGTATTCTGCAAGGACTATAATAACTTTCGTATGAGGGATTCGTCTCGCATACGTTGGTAGGGGAGGCTTCGGCCAAACCTACTGTGTTACACCCACTCAAAGTTTACTGCTTGGTAAACGAACTACGGGAAACAAATCCAATACATGAACTAGTTCCATGTAAAGGGAAAATTCAGAGGGTAGATCACTAATAGTAGACAGCCTTAAAGCAAGCAAACTAAATGCTACAAAATCTACTACTAGCCTGAGAGTAATACTGAAACTAAAAAGGCCACCGCGAGGTGGCCTTTTTAGTACGTTGTACTGTGTTACCCCCACAGTATAACGTGTTGCGGCAGAGTTCAGATCAATGAGTGGGGAATACTAAAACCGCCGAGCCAGTTCTTTGGAACTGGCTCGGCGGTTTTTGAGATCTGGTTATTTAGCTGCTTCCACCACCCGAGCAAAGGCTTCGGGGTTCTCTACTGCTAGAGTAGCGAGGATTTTGCGGTCGAGGATAATGCCCTTATCTTTGAGAGTCTTGATGAAACGGCTGTACTTGAGACCGTGAGCCATAAGTGCGGCGTTGATGCGGACAGTAAACAGTGCACGAAAATCAGCCTTTTTGTCCTTGCGGTGTGCGAAGGCATAAGTGTAGGCATGGTTCATCGCTTCACGAGCGGCTCGCTTCTTCTTTGAGCGTTGGATACGGTATCCCTTTACTTCGTCGAGCATGTTACGTCGACGTTTTTGGGCCATGAGGCCTCCTTTTACACGTGCCATAGTTTTTCTTTACTGATTAATAATTAAGCACCAGTTCCAGGGAGGAAACGACGCGTTATTTTTTTGCTGAGATTTAGGAGCTGGGTTCGCTTGCGGCGAAGACGCTGTTGGCCAGTTTGGCGAGCATTAAAGTGGTTTTGGCCAGGCTTGCGCGCTACGAGCTTACCGTTCTTGGTCACTTTAATACGTTTTGTAAATGATTTATTAGTTTTCATAGTTGATTCAAGCCGTCCTTGTTTTGATCGGGCATTGCCAAAGGGGTTTGGCAAAGGTGGCAGAAATATACCTTATTTACTTATATTAATCAAGCTCCAAGGGACAATAAAGGGCGCCCTATTGCGCCCTTCCATTGTACCTATATAAGCCCCGACTCTAGCAAGTCGTCCAAGGACTTCTTTTTTGAGATCTTTTTTTCAGGTTCATTTGGTTTGGTTTTCTCAGCTTTAGGGGTCTCAGGAAGAATAATTGGCTTTTTGTTCTTGCTGGCTGCGACTCGCTCTAAAGTAGTGGTCCAGCCTTTTGGGCTTTTTTTCATCGGATCAGCGATTTTATAGTCAGCCGGGATAATCTTTAGAAACCGCTCAAGGCGTTCTTTGAGGAATTCCGGTTCCATGTACTTGTAGCGACCCCAGAGAAAAAGATCCACTTTTACTCGGTGGCCTTCTTCAAGCCATTCAGCGGTTTTTTTGGCTTTGAGTTGTTGATCGTGATCACCAGTGCCTATCTTCACCTGTACGCTTTTAGTTTCAGTGATATGACTCTTGGCCTTTACTTCACGGGCTTTGCGTCCAGTTTCGTAGCGGTACTTGCCGTAGTCCATGATCTTGGCAATCGGAGGAGTAGCTTTAGGAGAAATCTCAATGAGGTCGAGCTTACGTTCCTCGGCGGCTTTAAGGGCATCTGCGAGCGATAGGATTCCAAGATTTTCACCCAAGGCGGTGATGATACGAAGTTCCGGAGCCTTAATGGCTTGATTTATCCTCGTTCGGGTATCTTTTTGGTTTCCGTTGTATTGTGGTCGCAAATTATGTTGTCTTAAAAATAAATATAATGGCTAACTTATAACAGTCACGCCAGAGATTGTCAAAATGTATCACATTACACTTAGTTTGCAATAGGATTTGCTAGGAAGTGCGAGCCATTTCTCGTAGTGACGAGCGGTAGGCTAAAACGACAAAAACGAGACCAATTAGGCCAGTTACTACCTCAGGGATGTGTACAACTAAATTAGCCAGCGTGGCGAGTGAGAGCCCAAGAATTGCCCAGTGGGCGCCATGTTCCAGATACACCAATTCGGTGAGGGTTTTTTGTTCGACAAAATAGAGAGTAAGTGATCGTACGAAGTAGGCTCCGATACCAAGACCAACCACAATGATGAGGAGGTTTGTGGTAAGGGCGAAGGCTCCAACTACACCGTCAAGTGAAAAAGCAGAGTCAAGCACATTGAGGTAAACGAAAAGGGCAAGACCGCTCTTGGCTAGGCCCCCACTTTCAATTGAGAGTGAACCAGCCAGACCTTCCATAAGTACAAATAGTACTAACCCAACAATGCCAGCCACCAAAACCGCTGCTTGGTCGAAATGAGTGACAAAAGATAAGACAGTGACAAGGCTGAGTGCCAAAGCTATTTCGATAGCCTCGATGTGCCCCCACTTTACGAGGCGACGTTCAATACTGTTTATCCAATGTAGTTCTTTCGCTTTATTAAAAAAGTATTTTAGCGACACCATCATTAGGAACACTCCACCAAAGGCGGTGATTGAACCATGTACACCCTCAAGCAAGTGTCCGTACTCAGTGGGTTCGGTGAAGGCTAGTTCAGTTATAAACCAAGGTGAAGTCCAGGTAGCAACACTAACTATAATAATAGGCAAGACAAATCTGGTTCCAAATACCGCCACGGCAATTCCCCAAGTCAGGAAGCGACGTTGCCAGATTGGACTCATACGTTCAAGTACTTTAGCGTTTACTACCGCATTATCAAACGAAAGAGTAACTTCCAAAATTGACAGAATTAGTACCAGTATTAAAGCTTCGACTCCTGAGTAGAAACCGACCCAAACAAACGCCACTACAGAAATAAGGCTGGGCCAAAAGAAAAAACGAAGAAATGTTTTGTGCATGGCGAGCATTATAACAGTCTTTACGCCTGGCGTAATACAGTAGGAATTTTATAATTTAGCTACTATCCCCAGACTGTTAACAAAAACTAATCAAAAGTCATCTATTACTGAAACCGTCGGGATGTTACAATCTTCTAACATGTCCCCTTCCGGTGAGACAGAAGTTCTTGAAACACAAAAGCGTGTCATGCGTAAGCGCACGCCTCGGGCTGTTGTTGATGCTGGATTAAAAGCACCAATTAAACGGGTCTCTCGTGCTCAGGTTAAAAAAAGCGACGGCGCAGGGGCTGCTCTGTCGAAAGTTCGATTAGTTAATAAAACAAAAGACAGGGAACAGGAAACGTCTAGTCGGAAAGCTCCTACGCCATTAGCTGGAACAAAATTAGAAAAAAAAAGTTCAAGAAAGCACTTGATTGTCATTGGAGTATTGTTGGTGATTGGTATCGGTAGTTCCGCGTTAGTAGGACTTACGGATAAAGGTCAAATTGATGTAGTCACTATGATAGAAGAAAGAAATAAAAAAGCCGAGGAACGAGGGGAGAAAGTCATCTCTACGTCAGTCAAGGATCAGCTACCAGACGGGGGCTTAGTGCCAGCTGATCCAAGTACGATTGCTCCTAGCACACCACCACCAACCGCGAGCACGACTGCTAGCACCACCTCAGCTGGCAGTATTCCTCGGACCGCAGAAGAAGTGGCTGCCGAAGCTCAGACCACAGCCACCTCTACCTAAGGGTAGTTTGTTTAAGACAAGATTCGCAGCGGCAACCAGACTTTTTAAACATCATATCAAAGTAGTACTTACCATAATTATAAGTAAGTTCGTCTCCTTGGTTTATAGTTTTTTTGGCATAGATAAAAACCTGCTTCTCATCATCAGTTAATTCAGGCCGGCAGTTTGGCTTACAGGAGTGGTTGATGTAGCGAGCTGTATTAGTGCGACCTTTGCCGTCAATAGTCCATTGGTCGTTGAGTTCGAACAGATAACGCCCACCCCGCCGTTGGGCCTCCTCGTCGCTAATGACTTCGCCCGTGTACTCAATTACTAATTCGCCCTTCTTAAAATCGCGGCCAGCGTAAAGTCCGAGACCAGCGCTACTACGTTTTACCATAAATTCTTTCATGGCTGGCAGTATACCCCAAATTTGTCAGAATCGTCATTTAGAAATACACTATAGTTATGAATACAAAACTCAATAAGCAAACCCTTACAATTATCGGAGCGGTACTTCTGGTCGCCACTTTAGTAGTGGGATACCAGCTATATATTAATCGTAAAGACGGAGCACAATCTGGTGTAGAAAAATTAGTAACCAATAAGGCCTACGGTATTTCGTTTTCCTATAGAGAAGGTGAAGACGCTTTTACACTGGTGGAACCTCCAGAAAATCAGGCAGGGATTCATAAGTCTTATATCATTCTGCCAACCAAAGCATATAACGAATACAAAGAAAGCGAGGATGCGCGAGAAGCACCAGCTGGCCTGAACGTGTTTATCCTTACCCTTGAAGAGGAAGAACTGGCCACTACAAGTGACAAGGCCGATCGCATGACCAGACTCAAAGAGTGGGCAGTCAAGCACGACGGACTAACACAGTTTTCTCAAAAGAAAGCCGAGCCAGAAGAGGTAGAGATTGATAGTTTGAAGGCGCTAAGATATCAAGCAGATGGGTTATATCAGCAGACTATTTATCTTGCTACCTACAAGAACAAAGTGTATGTGTTTGTTGGCCAGTATAATGAAACATCAGATCTAACTTACTCAGCCTTCGATACTTTGTTAGCAACAGTGAGTTTTGATTAATCGACATTAAGAAAGTGTCGGCCGACCTAATTTTTAGGGAGACTTCAGTCGACTAGAAAAATGGAAATGCCTTTGTGGTGATTGTCCGCCACTTTCTCATCCTTAGTGCATAATCACTTAAAAGAGCACCTAATAGTTTTATACTATAAGTATATGGTCTTGTTTATTTTTGTCGGAGCACTACTTACTTGTCTGGTAGCTGCCATTGTAGTATTTGCAATTACCAGTCAGAAAAAAACTCAATTATCTTTAGAATATAAAGATGACGCTGAAACACTCGAGAAGTACGCTAGGGATATTAGCTGGTTTAGGCTACTTCCCAAACGAGTTTATTACCCACGTTCTGTCACTGAAGTAGTAGAGATTGTAAAAGACGCACAAGCTAGGCGGACTGGCTGGGAGCCGGTAGCGTTGACGGTCAGAGCTGGTGGTACCTGCATGAGTGGTGGATCACTCACAAAAGACACAATTATCGACATGACGAAGTATATGACGAAGGTAAGTGTTGACCCGGTCGCTAAAACAGCGACCGCCGAAATGGGAGCCTACTTCCGTGATATTGAGGATGAAGCCAAAAAACACGGGCTGATGTTTGCAGGCTATCCGTCGTCGCATCGCATCTGCGGAATCGCTGGCATGATTGGTAACAATGCTTCCGGTGAAAAAAGTCTGCGCGGCGGCGCTACTGGAGATAACGTCATTAGTATGGAAGTAGTCTACGCCGATGGCACCGTACACACTATTGCTGAAAAAGAGTTAAGCCTGGTCAGCACAAAAGAAGAAAAAGATCTTTTGGCTCTGACTCAAACTCACAGTGAAAAGTTGCGTACGCTACACTCCAAGATCAAGAAAGCCGCGGCTGGCTATCGTTTTGATAAAGTCCTAAGAGGCAATACTTTCAACGCCGTACCATTATTTGCTGGGTCGCAAGGCACGCTTGGTATTATTACTAAAGCTACCCTTAAATTGGTACCTATTCCTGAACACACCGAACTCTTGGTGGTGTCGGCTACATCACTAACCGAGCTAAACGAAGTTGTGCAGTCGGGACTCCACCACAATGCCGAAAGTCTAGAGACTTTTGATAAAAATACCTTCGCTAAAGCCCGTGAACATCTAAGTGAACACGCCAATCGTTTGCTTCCGTATGTTAAGGAAGGTTCCGAGCTTTTTATCCTGATGCAGTTCTCTGAAGCGACACACGAAGAAACCCATGTAGTGACCGAAGCCTGTTTCAAGGAACTCCTTGCTGCAGGCTTCCATGTATCAATGATTATAGATCGTGAGGATGAAGCTTCAGCTTGGCAGGTGCGCCGTAATTCATTCCTCTTAATGCGTGACCATAACGAAGAGGGTCACCGCGCCTTTCCTTGTATCGAAGACGTGATCGTGCCACCCGCTAGTATCGGGGAGTTTGTCACCGGTCTGCTTCCGATTCTCGAAAAGCGCACCAAACACTACGGCTTCCACGGACATATTGGCGATGGTTCGCTCCGCATTGTGCCAGTGTTCGATTGGAGAAACGGTAAGCCGATGGATGAAATTATCGGCCTAATGGAAGATGTGTTTGCTCTTGTAAAAAGTTTAGGTGGAAGTATTAGCGCTGACCATAGCGACGGCATTATCCGTACACCGTTCCTCGAGTCCTTCTATGGTAAAGAGATTGCTGATGTCTTTAAAAAGATTAAAGACATTTACGATCCACACAATATCCTCAATCCAGGAAAGAAGGTCGGCGGCACGATAGCCGACATCGAAAAATACCTGCAGTAGACTAAATTAGTCTGATAGAAATTTAAGGTCGAGTTTCTTGGAGGCGGTGGATTGTAGTGGAAGTGATTGGTTGTTAAAATACTAGTATATGAAAAAATATTCACATATTATTATTAAAGTTCTCTTTTCACTCATCCTTATTTTGCCAGTTGTTGGAATAACTGGATTGTTGGGAGAAGCAACCCGAGATCTATATAACACTGACCGAGCTTTTGCGTTCATAGAGATGCTCAATGACGTTATCTACATTAGCTTCATGATGGCCGTGGTTCACATCATTGCTTTGGTCGCACTTTGGACCAGGCGGGAAGCGTTGAGCGCATTGTTGGAATTGCCGATAACTCTCAATGTAGTTGGTTTTCATTTAATACTTGACGGCGGGTTACTGACAGGAGGCGCATCCCTCGGTAACCTCATGCTGATAATCAACCTGTATCTAATATGGAAAAATCGCGAGACACTTGGAGTTCTTATTAGGCCTAGTGCCACCTGATTTATTGAAACGTAGCGTTCAAATTTCTTGAAGATAGTTGATTTGTGGCGATAAGTTTAACCCAAATTTAATTGACTACCGTTTAGTAATTCGAAGGCCCTTTTTAGGGCCATAATTTCAGGGTCGTCTCCACGCTTGTTTTCAGTCATTACTTTTTCAAGTTCATTTTCCGCAAACCAACCATATTCTGAGTGGTCATCAGGATGAATCTTAATATCTTCAATTGGTGAGATAAAAGTACCAAAGTATATAACTTCAACCGAATGTGATCCTTTCACGGTATTTGTATAGGTGAATGAAGCAAAAGGTTCTCCTACTGCAATATCAACCTCAAATTCTTCTTTAATTTCACGTTTTAAGCCTTCAACGATATCTTCACCATAGTCAATGTGTCCACCAGGTATTTCGTAAACACTGGGCAAGAATTTCTTTGTGCCCGCCCGCTTCGGCAGAAAAATCTTCTCAACGCCGTCAAAACTTTTATGAATAAGGGCGCAGGCTGTAATTACTTGTTGCCCATGTGCAGCAGTTTCGCTGTCGTGCGATGTTTCATGTTCCATGTTGTTAAGTATATCAAAAACAAAAAAGCTTACTCATGCGAGTAAGCTTCCATGTTGTTCCATATACTTCTATATTGTGGAGATGGCGAGAATTGAACCCGCGTCCGAATCAGGGTGTGATTATGCTTCTACAGTGCGTAGTCATCCTTTGACAGCATTGGTGTACATAACGAATTTCACTTGGAACTTCAGCTATGTACACCAGTGCTTTTTAAGTTCGATAGCTATAAGGATAACCAAACACTATCGTTCCGAGTTGTTACAAAGCTTGAGAATCATAGACAACGGCTATGCCTCCCACAGTCTCGTGGCTATTCTACGAGGTATCGCGTATGAGACGTTTACGATACTCGCATCACTCCGGCTGGGTCGCGGTTACGCGAAAGCGGGAGCGAATCCAAACGCGTTAGCGTAAGGACTTGGTACTGCTTTGTTTGCAGGTACAGATTGGAACCTTTTAACGAATTGATTACCAGTTTTCGACACTGCACACAACCGACACGACCAACCGTCGATGCCTAGCATCCCCCGTAAACATTCAAAAACTTAAATGCTAGCGGGGAATGGTGTACGTTTTTTACTTAGTTACTACAAGGTGGTGCGAAAGGGGGGAGTTGAAGCCCCCCTTGTCGCTAGTGTGTCAGAACCGATGCCGATTCGAAGAATCGAACACGGCGGTGAGCGACTGGTGCTTAAAGCTCCGCTCGCCAGCGCGTCGGTCGTCAAAATTTTCGTCGAGATCTAACGCTGGCTGGAAACGAATTCCATTGTCCGTCAGACCGAGCACGTCTTCGAATTTGTTCGGGTCGCTTTGCTCAGCGATTAATTCAGCGATACTTCGAGTATCCCCGTAGTCGCTAAGCGCTTCGTCAGTATCGACGAAACGTTTTTCAAAACCACCTTGGTCACCCGACGTGACGGTTCTCCTGATGCACATTTTACTTCCCTCCAGTTTCAACAATGGTAATCATCGTAGGGCACTCATGCCATACGTACCACCTTGTAACAACCAAGTTATTGATTTTTCAATGTACGTTCGATATCACGCTTTACGTCTCGGGACTGAATAGTTTGGCGCTTGTCGTAGTTGCGCTTACCTTTCACTACCGCTATTTCGAGCTTGATATGTCGGCCGGAATTATACAACTTAAGTGGGATAGCTGTCAAACCAGCCGTTTCAGTCTGTTGTTCGATTTCCGCTAGCTCCTTTTTTGATAGTAGTAGCTTGCGGGCGCGCTCGGGGTCGTGCTTCTTGAGGAGGTTCTTTGGTTGGTAGAGATTGATATTCAGCCCCACCACAAAGGCTTCACCCCCGCGAATAATCACAAAGGCTCCCTCGAGTTTGCCCCGACTAGCTCGCACCGATTTCACCTCATGACCAAGCAGCGAAATACCCGCCTCATAGGTTTTGAGAATCTCGTAGTCAAAATGCGCCTTTTTATTTGAAAGATAAGTGGTCATGGGTACATGTTACTATAGTCGTAACTAAACATTTCAGCAATATGATTCTCGAAGGCGATCGGTCGGTAGTGTCGGCCATAAAGGAAAAGAAGCGCCTCTTGGACGCTGGTGCACCACACGAGCAGCTAAAGATTCTGATGATTTGCGATGGAGGACTCATCAAAGGAGCGTACACAGTTGGAGTGGGTTTGGCACTAGAGGAACTTGGATACACGGACGTCTTTAACGATGTGGTGGGAATCTCTTCGGGCGCTCCATCAGCTGCCTACTTCTTGGGAGGAAATATTTATCAAGGTGGAACGCTTATTTATGATGAATGTTGCTCCAAACGCTTCTTGAATCGGTGGCGATTTTGGGCTCCAGTCGATACTAATTACATCGTAGATGTACTAAAAGGAGTGACGAACAAGCCCCTATGTCTAAACAAGATTTTTAACTCAGCCAGTCGACTTCATATTGGTGTTTCCGATTTTTCTACTGCTAGACCCCTCCTAATACAACCCACCTCAGAAACGGAACTGCTTGAATCAATTCGAGCTTCAATTTTGCTTCCCAGTGTTGCACGAGGAAAAGTGTTTATAAATGGTCACAGATACTTTGATGGAGGTGTGGCATACCCACATATCATCAGCGAAGCAATTAAAAAAATTGACTTCACCCACGTTCTTGTTTTAACCAGTCAAAACTATCAAGAGGAGACAGTTCCTTGGTTCGAGTCTTTAATATGCTCAACAATCTTTCGACACCGGATATCACGTCGCGGACTGTTCGCTTTTAATAACCGAAGGCGTGCACGGAGAGAAGCTTTGGAGAAGCTAACTAACAATATGGACGTAAGAGCACTCGTTGTCTGGGGCGATGGTTCAATTGGTGGCACTGAGCGTAATAGTGAAAAAGTGAAGGCAGTGGTTGAGCGGTCAAAAGCCTGGTGGTTGGAGGTGATGGATAAATATTAACCTTCGAACTCGCAAAATCAAAGCATTTCTGTATACCCGCACACTATTTTTCACAACGAACTTTGTTCGCCGGCTATGGCTGGCCGGCATTGTGAAAATTAGTAGTGCGGGTATAATGCGGTCCATATGAACAATCCCATTAAAAACGACGAATTAAAGGAAAATACGCCAGTTTCTGAAGCTGAGGTGCAAATAACTAAAGAAGAGACAGCGTCTCAACCTGTGAAGCCGTTGGCGCCAATTCCGCCGGCTAAGAAGGATCCGGCCGAGCAACTTAAAGATTTAGGCAAGAAGGTTCCGCTCGGACCGGGCAATTTCTGGAACAACATGCTCACTACTGTGATGTTGCTCATCCTTGTCACGGCTGGTTTTTCTTACCTTACCGAGAAACACGTAAAGCCAGAAGAAGTGTCATTGACTGACGTGGTACAACGCGTGAAGGCGGGTGAAGTCTCTACCATCATCGTGCGTGGTGCGGAGCTGGAGATAGACTACATTGATGAAACTCGCACCCCTGGAGTCGCTAAGCGTGAAGTTGACGCATCGGTGTCTGAATCGCTTACGAATCTTGGTGTTACTACCGACGAAATCAACAAGATAAAAATCGACGTCCAACGCGAGACTGGCTTTGCCTATTGGTTTGGCCAGTTTGCCCCGTTCCTTTTCCCTTTGCTATTTCTTGGAGTGGTGATTTGGTTCTTCACTCGCAGTGTGAAGGGGGCTGGTATGCAAGCACTCAATTTTGGTTCTAGCAAGGCACGCATGACTGATCCAAATGATGGCAGCAAGAAAGTGACCTTCAAAGATGTCGCTGGCGCCAAAGAAGCAAAGCGTGAACTCGAGGAGATTGTTGATTTCCTCAAGAACCCGAAAAAATTTCTTGATATCGGGGCGGAGATTCCTAAGGGAGTGATGATGATGGGTGCTCCTGGTACCGGAAAAACTTTACTCGCTCGCGCTGTGGCGGGGGAGGCGGGGGTACCGTTTTACTCGATTTCTGGTTCAGAGTTTGTCGAGATGTTTGTCGGAGTGGGTGCATCTCGCGTACGAGACCTTTTTTCAATGGCGAAGAAATCCGCGCCAGCCATTATTTTTGTGGATGAAATCGACGCTGTGGGCCGCGTGCGCGGTACTGGTGTCGGAGGTGGAAATGACGAACGCGAACAAACTCTAAACCAAATTCTGGTCGAGATGGACGGCTTTGAACCAAACGCGAAAGTGATTGTTATGGCTGCGACCAATCGTCCTGATGTACTTGATCCAGCTCTACTTCGCCCAGGACGGTTTGACCGCAGGGTTACAATTGATCTGCCTGACCGCAAAGACCGGGAAGAAATTCTAAAGATACACGCTCGCACAAAACCATTACAAGAAGATGTGAATTTTGATATCGTGGCCCAACGCACACCTGGCTTCTCCGGTGCCGACCTCTATTCACTTATGAATGAAGCGGCAATTCTCGCCGCTCGCGAAGAGCGCAAGAAGGTGAGTCAGTTTGATGTTATTCGTTCGATTGAAAAGGTGATGCTCGGCCCAGAACGCCAGAGTCATGTATTGTCAAAGCATGAAAAATTAGTGACCGCCTACCACGAAGTCGGGCATGCACTTGTCGCTTCCGTTCTTCCACATGCGGACCCGGTGCAGAAGATTTCGATTATTTCTCGTGGCCGTGCGGCTGGATACACTCTCAAGTTGCCCGATCAAGATCGGCGCATGCATACCAAGAAAGAATTTCTTGATGATATCGCGATGACGCTCGGTGGTTATGTGACCGAACAAATGATTTTTGATGACCTCTCCACGGGGCCGTCAAATGACTTGCAGGTTGCCTCTAATATGGCGCGCGATATGGTGACTAAATACGGCATGAGTGAAAAACTCGGTCCGATTGCTTTCGAAGGCATGGGCGGGCGTTTAATTGGCGGCGGATATTCTGAAGATAGGGGTTATTCTCCGCAAGTCGCCAAATTGATTGACGACGAAGTAACTCGCATTATTTCCGATGGAATGGAGAGGGCCAAGGAAGCTCTGACTACTCATAAGGATGCCTTGCATGCTATTTCTAAAAAATTGGCTGAGGTAGAAACTCTCGAACGCGAAGAGTATGAAGCTCTATTGAAACAACATGGAGTCGAGATTAAAGACGCCTTCCGTGAAAAATACGGTCATTTCAAAGACGTCGGTGATCCAAGTAGTGTGTTGGTGTAGACAAATTAAAAGCAGCGGGCTAGCCCGCTGCTTTTAATTTGTCCGTCCTCTTGGACTCGACCTAGTTTTTAAGAAGACGGGTGTCGACTATAAAAACGGAAGTACCCTTGTGGTGGAACCAAGGACCGCGGAGGTATATGAAATTCAAAAGTATGTCCGTCCTCTTGGACTCGAACCAAGGACCGCGGAGGTATAAGCTCCGAGCTCTAACCAACTGAGCTAAGGACGGGTGGGTTGGTGGGGAAACTATACCGCAGTTGCGACCTTGAAACAAACACAGGTAGACTGTTGCGTTTGTTTGTGATCGGGCGTATAAAAGAATAGGCAGGGTCTTATTTATTTGTACAACCACTTTCCCTTGCCACGGAGAATGCCCATGCTCGTATGGTATCCATCTCGCCCGCCGCCTGGCACTGCATTCCGCTTATGGCTCCTGCAGTCCGCCGCCGTCATCGAGACCATTCTCTGAAGGGAGGTGATCTAATTTCTCGCGTGAATCCGCGTAATGATTCATTGGCCGCTAGCTCAAACTGGCGGCCACTTACTTTTATATACAAAAAGAGCGACACCTCAAGTGTCGCCGCAGTAGCGGGGTGAGGGAGGCGCCTAGGCGCCGCCCTCAACTTGCTTTTTTAGGACCAGCGTCACAGTGCCAGACCACCTCACCCTCTGTTGTTGTGGCAATCACGCATAAACAAAGAAAGTAGGTTCGGCTTCTTCCAATCGAGCGGCCATTGGTCGTCTCGATCGTGATCTGCGTGCAGTTCTTCGGGATTTGAAAAACGTTCCGCCGTTCGTTTTTTAGGAGCTTCACGGTAGATGGAACTAAAAACAAAGGCCGGAGGTTCAGTCCACTTGGTAGCTGGGGATCACCTTCATTATCAACCAAAACGGTGATGCAGCCATTTTTGTCAGCGGCCAGAGCGGTGAGAACAATTTTGGGTACCGTCAGTACCAGTTGAGGCGTCAAAGAACCCATTACACATACCCTTCGTGTTATTTATGCGACACATAAAATAGCGCCAAATCTTCGCTGTGTCAATAAAAGAAACGGCGCCCAAAAGGGCGCCGTAAGGCAACGCATTTACTCGTAGGCACCGAGGCCGTGGAGGCGACTCAGTACCTCACCGCCCAGTGACTGGCTAGTGAAAAATGCAAAAAGATACTTTCCTCCAGCGTGGATAAGGAATGAAAAACTCACCTTTATCTTGCCGCCGGTCGATGCAATCGGATAGCCTACCCAGTTACTGTGGTCTTGGACCAAGTATTGATGAGGTAAATGAATCACAGCGGCCAGGAGTTTTCTTCGGTCACCGTTCCTAGTGTCGGTGAACTCAACTAATATTGCATTGTCGAGTCCGGGCAATTCTGAGGCCTCGGCCTCAATGAAGTGAAAGTTGTTGTTTTCAATTTCGATGGCGTATTTAGTTCTGAGCATGTCCCGTCCTTTTTGCGTTCAATCCGCTATAAAAATACAGCCTTTTTCAAAGCTGTCAATTATTGAGCGGCGGACGCCCTAGGGCCTCCGCCGCTTCACTCGCTACTGAATTCTTTCCTCAGAAGGAATATATAATCTCCCTTCTGGTAATTCAGGATAAGGTCCGAGGATAACGATGTTGGTGCTTACCCCATAAAGTCCCCGTCTTGATTTGAACTCAAGCTGTAGCTCCAGACTCTCACGAACGAATTCCTCTTTTCCGCACTGGACGCAGCCGAAGACAATCATTGCACTGGAGATTTCTGCGTCGTCGGGAACACAAATAGTGTTGATGGGAATTTGATTGGCTTGCTGTTTTGCAGCGGCTCGGTAAAGTAGGTACTTCTTGTTGAAGGCGGGAATATCCACGCTTCCAAGACTAGATACATTCACAACCCCGAGGCCGCAGGTGTCTAGTCCGTCAAGAATATCTATCTTTGTGCCAGGCAGCTCAATAATCTCAAATGAACTAGAGTCCATGGTTTTATCCTCTGGCTGTTTCTACTCTTACCTTAATCTATCGGACAGCTTTGTCAATTAGAAGTCTTGTTCAAACGTTATTACTCCAGATGGAGGGCCTCACCAATTTTCTCCACCCGCTCGTGAATTAGTGGGAATAGCTGACTAAGGTCAGAGTGTTGTTGAACTAGGGCGCGAGCTTCATTGCGGGCGGCTTCTACCAGCTTGAGATTTTTAATTGCTTCCATACCAAGGTCTGTCAGGCCAGACTGTTTGGCGCCGTAGAGTTCACCACTGCCACGGAACTGCAGGTCATACTCAGCCAATTCAAAACCATTTTTGGCTGTCGAAAGTGCCTTCAGCCGATCGCGCGTTTTTTCACTCTTACTCTGCGTCACGGCAAAGCAGTATGGCTGGTGTGTCCCGCGCAAGACTCGGCCCCGCAGTTGGTGCAACTGTGCCAAACCAAAGCGTTCTGCTCCTTCGATAATGATGTTGGTGGCATTAGGGACGTTTACGCCCACTTCCACCACTGAGGTTGCAACCAATACATCAATCTCGTGATTGTTAAAGCGTAACATCACATCATCTTTTTCTTTCGGTGTCATTTTGCCATGCAGTGGGGCGATACGACTGTCTTTAAAAATGTCTTTTTTCAAGCGAGCTGCTTCCGCTAGCACACTCTTTGAGTTTACCGCCATTTGTTTGTCAGGATCTGGTTCGTCAATGCGTGGACAAATCACATAGGCTTGGCGCCCGGCCTTAAGTTCGCTTTTCACATGCTCGTATATCTCATCAACCTTTTTTGGGGTAACGATTTTGGTAATGACTGGCTTGCGACCCTTCGGCATTTCGTCCAATAACGAAATATCCAGATCACCATAGATGGTGAGAGCGAGCGTGCGGGGAATCGGGGTAGCGGTCATTGAGAGCAGGTGTGGCATACGGGCGTCTTTCTTCGCTAACTTTTTGCGTTGATTGGTACCAAAGCGGTGCTGTTCGTCGATGATAACGTATGCCAAGTGTTTAAATTCCACCGATTTATATATAAGGGCATGAGTACCAATTAAAATCGGCACTTCACCGTTAGCGACCCATTTCAAAAGTTGTGCTTTAGAAATATTAGTTGGTTTATCGGGATTGGTTTTGGAAGGAAACTTCTGGCAGCCACTACCAGTTATCAAACCAATTTGAATCGGGAGATGTCTAAAGTACTCAATAAAACTTTCGAAATGCTGTTTGGCTAGGATTTCTGTCGGCGCCATATAGGCCACCTGAAGGTTTCCAAACTCTAGTTTCTTCCCGAGTCCTTCGGGTGGACGAGAGGTGGCAACGGCGTAGGCGGTGGTGGCGGCGACCGCCGTCTTTCCCGAACCAACATCACCTTCAAGGAGTCGACTCATTGCGTGGTTACCTGAGAAGTCGTTGAGGATAGTTTTAATGACGTTGTCTTGAGCAATAGTTAATGGGAAAGGGAAGCGTTCTACAAATGCCTTGGCGTGCTCGGGAGAGGTGTTAAAAGTGTAGGTACTGGCTGCACTCACGGCGGCGCGTTCCTGCGCTTTTTTGATTTGAATATAAAATACTTCTTCAAACGCGAACCGTTTGCGGGCGGCGGCGGCGTCACTGGCTTTCCTGGGGTTGTGAATGAAGCGAAATGCGCTCTTTAATTCCGGCAAATTGTATTTTTTTATGATGTCGCTTGGAATCGGATCATGCACATCGTCCAAAATACCTTTTTCAATACATTTAAGTACCGTGTGGTAAAACCACTTGCTGGTCACACCCTTGGTCTCGCGGTAGACGGGATAGAGGGTATCGTCGTAACCTTCAGTGTCCTTAAAAATGGAATCATGACGGTCGATGGGAAGAGCATCAAGCGGTTCCACTTCGGGGTTGGAAAGATAGAGTGTGCTGGCTGTGCCAGCCACCTTTCCCGCCAATTTCACATACATACCATTGCTATACATCTTGGCCAAGTAGGGTTGGTTAAACCACATCACTTTAATTTTGGCCGAACCGTCTTCGATGTAACCTTCCGCAATCGGCATTTTGCTTTTCCAAGCTTTGCGGGTTTTTAATCCTGAAAGCTGACCATACACAATCGCGTCCTGGCCTTTTTCCAGTCCACCGACCGACTGGACGTCAGTGATGTCCTCGTAGCGAGCGGGTAAGTGATAGAGTAGGTCTGATACCGTTTCGATACCGAGGCGCTTGAGCGCTTTTTCATGAGTGACATCGATTCGAAAGTGAGTCTTAAGCCGGTCAGAGAGTCGCATGAGAGCATTGTACCAGGAAAACAAGCCTTAAAATAAGGCGGTAAACACTTGACTTTATACATAAAATATGCTATCATTTAAAAGGTAGTGCAGACATGGTGTTTGCACGAAAATCGCCAGTTAGGGAGTTTCCTCATGGCATATTTGTACAATTTCAATCCGCTTACCGGCCTCTCGGCTGGTATTCTCATGAGCATCGGCTCGCCGATGCCGAACAATCCATCGCGGATTGCTCCGCCGCATCTGCGGGTTGACTCTGCCGGTTTTATCGGCGTGAACACACGTTGGCAGCATGCCCGATTCGTCTCGGGCAAGCTGATGCGCAGCTCACTCACCGTGATTGAACCAGTGAACGGTCGCTCGTTCAAGGTGTTCGACGCGCCGCGGCCGGACGACGATTTCATCTCGTTAATCTTCGTCGATGTTTCGACGCCGAAAAACATGACCCGTCGCCCCGATGCTGATGTGACTGCCTGGATGGGCATTCGCGGTCAGGGCTTCCAAACACTTATAAGTGACAAAACGACTGGTGCAGCTCTGCTGCAATGCGAGCCAGACGCTTCCATCGAACTGTTTCAGTTCGATGGCTCGGTTCACTTGCTGTCTGTTGTGAAGGGTAAGGTTTCGACCGTGCCGCTCACGCAGAAGCAAATGGCCCACCTGCGGGTCGAGCAGTTCGAGGAGCAGATTAGCTCCTTCGATCTGTCACTGGAGCGTGACATCAGGCGGCTTCACGGTATTATTGCCGGCGCCCTTCGGCTCGTGCCGGTGGTGAAAGACAAGATGGCACTCAATGTGCTCGTCGACTTCTTCACCAAGTATCAGTTGGAGCTCACTGATAATCTGCGTAAGCAGGTTCGGTGGGCACTGACCGATGCAGGTCATGAGGCAGCCGCTACCTTCCTCGATGGCTTCGAGGCCGTGAACGTCGTTCGTCTCAATAGCGACGGCCCGGCCAAACGGGCGGTCTCGGAAAAGAAGAAGCGTGAGCGGGCTGAACTCGACCGCCAACGCACCTATGCCACCAAGAACGGAGGCCGGGGCAATGGCGGCGGACAGCAGCCGTTACGCGGCAAGAAGAAGTAATTAAGGGAAGGGTGGGGGCGCGACAGCGCCCCCACCACCCTCCTAATCCCACTACCACGGTAGCTGGGATTTTTTGATGCTGACTTTCAAGTAACGTATACTAATAATCCTATGGCAACACCAAAAAAGATAGCCGCAAAAACCATTAAAAAAGATTTTAATAAAATGGCGCTTGAGCTGCACAAAAAACTTAAAGGAAAGTTAGAAGTAGTAAGTAGAGGAAGTCTCAAAACGCGCGATGATTGGAGCACGATGTATACGCCAGGAGTAGGAGCGGTGTCACTACATCTTTTTAAAAAGCCACAAGATGCGCGTGAGTATACAATTAAGCGTAATACAGTAGCGGTAATCAGTGACGGATCAGCCGTGTTAGGGCTTGGCAACTTGGGTGCGCTAGGGGCTTTACCAGTAATGGAAGGTAAGTGCGCGATCTTTAAAGAGATGGCAAACGTGGATGCTTTTCCGATTGTACTTGACACCCAAGACCCAGAAGAAATCATCAAAATTATAAAAGCGATTGCGCCTGGGTTTGGCGGGATTAACCTAGAAGATATTGCCGCACCAAATTGTTTTTATATTGAGAATCGTCTCAAGGCAGAGCTTAATATTCCCGTGATGCACGACGATCAGCACGGCACCGCAATCGTGGTATTGGCTGGTCTTATTAATGCTTCTAAGGTGGTTAAAAAGAAATTAGAAAATCTGAAAGTGGTCGTGGTGGGAGCGGGAGCGGCCGGTCGGGCGATTACTCTCTTGCTTTTGAAAGCCGGTATTAAAGATGTGATTGTGACAGACTCCAAAGGCGCGCTGGTGGTTGGTCGGGCAGCACTTCCTGGCTACAAACGCGAGTTGTCCCAAGTAACCAACCCCAGAGAGCAAAAAGGAGATTTGATACAGGTCGTCGCTGGTGCAGATGTGATTATCGGCGTGTCAGGGCCAGGTACGATTGCTCGGGCGCATATTGAGGTAATGACTGAAAAACCAATTGTCTTTGCCTTGGCTAACCCGATTCCAGAGATTATGCCGCAGGACGCTAAGCGGGCTGGTGCCGCGGTGATAGCGACTGGTCGCTCTGACTTTCCTAATCAAATCAATAACTCACTGGCGTTTCCAGGTATCTTCCGTGGCGCCCTTGATAGTGGTGTCACAGAAATCACAGAGGATATGAAGCTCGAAGCGGCCAAAAAAATTGCTTCGTTGGTGAAGAGACCGACAGTTAATGAAGTGATTCCGTCCGTTATGACGCCCAATCTGGTGAAGACAGTGGCTAGTGCGATTAGAAAGAAGTAACCAAAATAAAACAACCGTACGAATACGGTGGTTTTCCTTTGGAGTGTCTTATGTTATTACGAGAAGAAGATGTTCGATAGAAGCCAGAGGTTTAGGGACGCTATGATAACTCCGATTATCCAAGCGACCACATTGAGTATTTTTGAGTTGGCAAACTCACCCATTATCCTCTTGCTGCCAGTGAAGAAAAGAAGCGGAAATACTGCAAACGATAATTGAAGACTTAATACAACCTGACTAAAAATAAGAAGGTCTGTTACGCTATCTGAACCATAGATAGCTATGAAGAATACAGCTGGTACGATGGCAATAAGACGAGTTATCATTCGACGAAGCCACGGTTTAATCTTAAGGTTGATAAAACCTTCCATGATTATCTGGCCAGCCAATGTACCCGTGATAGTGGAATTTTGTCCTGAGGCAAGGAGCGCAACGGCAAACAAGATACTAGCAAAGCTAACGCCCAAAAGTGGTGAGAGAAGTTTGTAAGCCTCCTCAATGTCAGCAACTTCTTGATAACCACTAAAGTGGAAGGTGGCAGCAGAAACAATTAGGATGGCTGCGTTTACAAAGAGCGCTAAGGTAAGGGCGAAAGTAGAATCTATAGTCGCAAACTTAATTGCTTCTTTCTTGCCTTTTGGTGTTTCCTCATAGTTTCGAGTTTGTACAATCGCTGAGTGTAGGTAGAGATTGTGAGGCATCACTGTTGCGCCTAATATACCGATAGCAATGTAGAGCATTTCAGGATTGAAGACCACTTGTGTCGTAGGAATAAATCCAGCCAGGACAGGTGCAAGCGCCGGTGCAGAAATAATAATTTCACCCAAAAAGATAACTGCGATCGTTGCAATAAGAGTAATAATGAATGCCTCTAGGTAACGGAAGCCCTTGTTTTGAAGAACTAAAATAATCAGCACGTCCAGTGCAGTAATTAACACGCCGTAAATAATCGGAATGTTAAAGAGCAAGTAGAGGGCTACTGCTGAACCAAGTAACTCAGCTAAGTCGCAAGCGATAATCATCACTTCAGCCATAAGCCAAAGGAAAATAGCAGTTGGTTTTGAAAAATTCTCTCGACACATTTGTGCCAAGTCTCTACCAGTGACGATACCAAGTTTAAGAGCAAGGTGCTGCAAGAGCATCGCAAAGAAGTTTGAAATAAGAATAACAGTAAGGAGTGTGTAACCAAATTTTGCTCCACCAGCAAGGTCCGTCGCCCAGTTTCCCGGATCCATATAGCCAACAGCGACAAGAAACCCTGGACCAGCAAATGCCAGCATCTTCCGCCATGGTGAATAATGTCCTGGAATTGGAATTGATTTATGTACTTCTGGCAGACTTTTTAAACCTGCCATTTCGTCTCCACCGAGACCTTTTTTCCAGCCTAAGGCTTGTAACAAATTAGTGTGTGTCATATGTGTTTTGGTTTTCTATTAATAAGTTATGGGTGAACCGTGCGGGTCGTGGGTTGGGTGTTTCAAAAATGAATCCAAATGTTCGATAGCTTCGTCAGAAAACGCGTGTTCGAGCCGTTCTGCTTCTTTGTGCACTTTGTCCCTCGGAAGCTTAAGTGTTTGGTGTAAGAAAACTTCAATCAGTCGGTGTTTGTAGGTCATCTTTTTCCCAAGGGCCACACCCTCTTTAGTAAGCGAAATAGTTGAGTAGGGTTTGGAAAGTGTCAGACCCTCTGCCGTTAGTTCCTTGATGCGCTCAGATACAGTTGATTTACTGAGATTGAGACGTCCAGCGATTTGTAGAATCCCTGGTGCCTCACCACATTCTTGCAGTAAGTAAATCGCACGTACGTAGTCTTCTTTGGTGGCCGAAACGGTCTTCTTCGCTACAGGAGAAGTTCGCATACACGAACAATATAGCAGAGGCACTTACATATTGCAAGAAAGGGTAGTGTGCATATAAACAAATCACCCGAGCAGATCAGGTGATCGCTCGGGTGGATAAAGTCCTAGGCCGCGTCGGGGATTTTAAACATGGTGAGGTAGCGGGGTGTCGAGAATAATTCTTGACCCCCTTCCACTTCTGCCATCAGTTCAAAGATGACCACTGGCCCGCGCTCGGATTGTTTCTTCGCAGACATGATTATGTAAGCCCCGACGGGGACGGTTCCTTTAAAAGCAACTTCTGGCTTAATTTTGGCCAGGGCGTACCCAGGTTGGAATTGGCTCGTAACAGCCGAACACATACCAATGAGTGTTAGTGTCTGGAGGACACCCCCGGCGGTATGAAATTCGACATTATGATCGCCACACAAGATAGCACCAAGCAGATTAGCGAGCGGTGCCATCCTGATGCGAAAACGACGGTAGCCATTTTCTTCCGAAAGCTCCTTTATGTCGGGCCAGAGTGCGCGGACGATACTCCAGGCTGGTATGGTTTCAAGTGGTAGTGGAAACTCTTTCTCTAGGTTTCTGACGTACGTTTTTTGTACATCAAAAACATCTTGAAGGGTCATAACCATCGTAATCTCCTTTTTTGTCTAACCAATACAATCTCAAGCTACAGTATATTATATTAGTTAAACTAGAACGTCCAGCCGTAATATGCTATCCTTGGCGACACAGAAGTGAAAAAGGATTCAAGTGGTGGATAACGGAGAAGTGTCAGAGTGCTCAATGATGAAGGGAGCGAAAGCGACCCTTCAGAATTAGTGATTAATACTCTAAACTTCTACAGGTTACTATATGTAACAAAAACCAAACGCCTACGGAGAAGTGTCAGAGTGCTCAATGAGTAAAGGAGCTGTAAAGCGACTATTACGAATTAGTGATTAATACTCTAAACTTCTACAGGTTACTATATGTAACAAAAACCAAACGCCTACGGAGAAGTGTCAGAGTGGTCTATCGTGCTTCCTTGCTAAGGAAGTGGGGTGAAAGCCCCCGGAGGTTCGAATCCTCTCTTCTCCGCAAATACCAAACCCCAACAAAGCCAAAGCTTTGTTGGGGTTTGTTGTATTTGCGCGAGAAGAGAGGATTCGAAGCTGTTGCCAGCTAAATTATGAGCGAAGCGAAATAATCTAGCGACAACGGATACTGCTCCTGTAAGGAGAGAAATTCCTCTCTTATTCGCGATTACGAAAGAACCTAATATTGGGTGTTTTTCATGCTAAAATGTCTTTACAAATTGATCCTCTAACTTTTAAGCTTAAAAAGCCTGATGAACTTCGCTTATGGAAATAAATGATTTTACTAACTTATACACAAAGCAAGATAATGATGACTCTGTTACATCATTTCAAAATGAAGTTGGTTTTTCGCTAGTCCGCAAATACCCAAATACGAGCGAGTTCCGAGACAAGCCGTTGAGGATATTCATAAAAGTCGCTTTGCTTGAAAAAGGATTGTTCTACTCAGTAGACATGACCAAGATTGAGACGGAGGGTGAGAAAGTCGAATATATTATTCAACATGCTGAAAGATCTACAAAGTACACAAATTTTTTTTCTGATGGTAGCGAACCAGAATTTGTGTTTGATCAGCAATCGAGAAAAATTAAACATATAAAGAAGAAGAAGGAGTTTACACTAAACCAGTTTGTCGACATCCTGGAAAAGAATCATCTATCCGATTGTCTGTTTTGGAAGCGTAAGGCAAATTTGTGTGTTGATTTTATTTTGAAAGCTTTATTTTGGTTAAGTGATAGACATTACGATAAGGTAAAAACTCCTATAGACAGATACAATGCAAAAAAGAGCGGCAAACCAATACCTGAATCTGAAAAAAGCATAGAGCCTTTTTTTAAGTATTTTTACATTTCAAAAAACTTTATTTTTCTGCTACTGCTTGTTACGTTCTTTTGCGTCATCTTAGTAGTATCTTTCAGATGTCACCTTTCTATTAAAGATATTTGGACAAATTTTTTTGGTGAATTTACACTTTCAAATCCATTCGTGATACTACTATTTTTCTTGACATTGTTTATCTCAGAAAAAATTTCAATGAAACTCAATAAAAAGATTAACGATTTCCTTATTCCACAACAAAGTGTATTTTCAAAATCAAAAGAAAACTTTATTGAAAAGCTACATAATTACCTATATAGAAATAAATTTGATTTGAAGATCTAACAAGACTTAATCTAACCTAACCAAACTCCCGAATTGCCCCCATAAATAACTCACCAAACTTGGCTAGCTTCTTATCACCAACTCCGTTTATATTGAGGAAGTCCTTGTCAGTTTGTGGGCGCTGGCTGGACATGTCCCTTAGCGCCTTGTCGCCGAAGATGATGTAGGGAGGGACTTTCAGGCGAGCGGCTTCATTAGTACGGACTTGCCGGAGGGCTTGAAAGAGAGCGGGATCGAAGTCTTTGCTGTCGGTGACGACCACTTTGTTTTTGCTAGTACTGATACGAGACGGCGCCAAAAGAGGAGCGGGAGCGATACATTTATCGCAGTTACCGCAACTTACTTCCTGGTAGTTCTCATTAAAGTATCGGAGCAAGAACTTCCGACGACACGAACCTAATTGCCCGTACGACAAGACTTGATTGAGGTTGGCTTGTACTTGCTGCTTTTCTTCTTCGTCGCTGATACGACCGATAAAAAACTCGTGCTTGAACTTGTCAGCTAGCGAAAAGAAAAGGACACAACGGGCGGGGAGTCCATCACGGCCAGCTCGGCCAGTTTCTTGATAATAGCCTTCAATCGATTTTGGAAGACTATGATGTATAACGAGACGGACGTCAGGCTTGTCGATGCCCATACCAAAGGCAATGGTAGCCACCATTATATGGATGTCGTCACGGATAAAACTTTCCTGATTGTCACGCCGCTTATCGGCTGTCAGTCCAGCATGGTAAGCGCCAGCTTTGTAGCCTTGCTGATTAAGCTTGTCGGCGACCTGTTCAGTGTCCTTACGAGAGAAGCAATAGATAATGACACTTTCGTTTGGATAACTCGCTAGTAACGACAAGATAGTTTTAAAAGAATCTTTTTTTGGTAGCACCTCGTAACTTAAGTTTTGTCGATTAAAACTAGAGATAAAGATATTTGGTGTAGGGAGTGCAAGTTGTCTCACGATGTCCTCCCGGACTTTTTCGGTGGCGGTGGCGGTGAGAGCAATGATAGGGATGTTAGGGAACTTGGTGCGCAGTTTGTTTAAGTTGCGGTACTCTGGCCTAAAGTCGTGACCCCATTCAGAGATACAGTGGGCTTCGTCAATGGCAAAGAGGCTTATAGGAAGGGAATGCAAAACTTCTTCAAAAGCAGACAGGCCAAGACGTTCAGGTGCGATGTAGAGGATTTTCACTTCACCAGTTTTGATTTGTTTAACAACAGCTTCAATAGCGGAGTTTGTGAGTGAGCTGTTTATGAGTGCGGCACTGACTCCACTAGCAAGCAGCGAATCAACCTGGTCCTTCATTAGTGAGATGAGAGGAGAAACGACGACAGTGATACCTTCGTTTAAGAGCGCCGGTAGCTGAAAGCAAAGTGACTTTCCACCGCCAGTTGGCATCAACACCACACAGTCTTCGCGAGCGAGTACTTTTTCAATGATTTCTTTTTGGAGGGGTCGAAATTTGTCGTAGCCGAAGTATTTTTTTAAAGTAGTGTACATATAATAGATTGGACCTACGCAAATGGCACACTCCTTCGTTGCCCGGCGCAAAGTATTCCTCAATGTACCAATGTACACCTCGTCATACTTTGCTTGTGCGCCTCGGATTGCACTCATTTGCGAAAGTCCAATAGGTACCAGTATGCCATGCCAAAGAGGCAAGGCTAAATTTTTGCGTTAATCGACACAAAATGCCAAAATGTCGTGTTGTCAGATTTTTGACACGAGAAATTAAGGAAGATTGGCTGAGTGGCTTAAAGCAACAGTTTACTAAACTGTCGGACTGTAAAAGGTCCCGAGGGTTCGAATCCCTCATCTTCCGCAAATACCAAAACCAAAGCGTATGCTTTGGTTTTGTTGTATTTTGCGAGAAGATGAGGGATTCGAACCGAAGTCGCGGCGAAGCCCGCAGGCGTCAGCCGAGGACCGCGACGAGTGGAGGTCAATGGAATGAGGTAGTTTGTGACGTAAGGAAACAAAATATCCATGAGAGTGACCGAATCCCTCATCTTCCGCAACCACAAAATAGCGCCTTTGGCTTCATATTTTATTTCAATGCGCCAACGCCACACAGATAATTTTACAGGAAAAGTGTACCTGCGGTGCGAGCGCAGCTCGCACCGCACTCATAGTTGCGCCAGTAGTATACACATCGTCAACTACAACTAGCGTCACATCACGAAGTTTTTGAAGTTCATTGTGGTTTGCTTTAAAAGCGTCAGCGACATTAACCAAACGTTTACTTTTCGGTAGAGAGTGTTGGGCAGACGTTTCTTTTATTCTTAGACACAAGTTAAGTTTGACGGTTGCCGCTGGATTACTTTTTAAATATTTTAGAACGGCATAAACTTGGTTGTAACCCCGCTCCCGCTCTCGCTTTTTCCCTAAAGGGACAGGGATAAATACAATTTTTGCGGACTGTGCTTCTGCCCACTCAGTTATAAGCACAGAAAGCAGCTTAGCCGCTCGCTTGTTACTATGGAATTTGTTTTCAGTAATGAGCGATTTTATAATGGGGTTTTGATAAGTAGCTAAACATAAGCAACCGGGCACCTTGGTCGGTCTATAGCAATTTCTAAGGATTTCAGTTGTTGTTTTTCTAACCATCAGCTCGCTCGCTCGTGGCGGGAACAAACTGTCAATGATGTTTTCAACTATCTTCATATCATAGGTACAGTGTATACCTACCATGTTACAATAAGCGTTGTACACCATGAAAAGTCTGACCGATTTTTTTCAAGGATTCTCAAACAGCCCTCTGAAACAAGCAGTGGTTGGTATTGATATTGGTTCATCTTCAATTAAGCTAGTGCAGCTAGAAAGCCAGAAGGGGGTAGTGACCCTGACGACTTACGGCGAGATCCAACTTGGTCCGTATGCCAACAGTGATGTCGGACAGTCGATAGTGCTTAATGCCAAGCAGGAACAGGAAGCCTTAGTCGATGTCCTTAGGGAATCAGCTGTAGTTGCAAAGAATGCAGTCTTTGCCATGCCTCTAACTTCCAGCTTCGTCACCAATGCGCTGGTCGAAGCAGATCCTAAAGCTGATATCTCAGCCTTGGTCAGAGTTGAAGCCAGGAAAGTAATACCAATTTCACTCAACGAAGTCACTTTAGACTGGGCTGAAATGAATTTGGAAGAAAAAGAGACAAAAAAAGAAAGCGTAAAACGCGAGGTCTTGATTGCTGCCATTCAAAACTCAGCTCTTGAGCGGTTTAGAACCCTGATGCAATTTGTTGGTCTCACTGTGCCACCAACCGAAATAGAGTGTTTTAGTGCGATTAGGGCCCTGCATACTGAAGGCTATGAGGATATGGTGATAGTTGATATTGGCGCCACGACCACTAAACTATATATAGCCAAGAAAGGTTTGTTGATGCGTATGCACCGGATACGAGTAGGAGGAGCTACTGCCACTAGTCGGATTGCTAGTGTTCTAAATATCCAATTTGAAGCCGCTGAAATCAAGAAGCGCGAAGTCCAAAAAACAGATGCCGACTACTCAGATATTAAGCGGGCTCACGATACAAGTTTTGATCGGGCTTTTAGGGAGCTTAACCAAGTCTTGCAGCAATACGAAGAAAAAACTAACCTTAAACTAAAGAATGTTTATCTAACTGGTGGAGCAACGCTGTTTCCTGGTATTGAATTGTTGCTACGTGACATCTTGAATCGAGAAGTAGCTCATACCAACGCCTTTGCTAAAGTGTCGTATCCAGCCTTTATGCATGACACTATTAAGGATATTGCCCCGTCATTCACCGTCGCTCTTGGTGCGGCACTACGCACCTTCGAATAACTTTCCACAGTAGCAAGAGTATTATTATTTTAATGCCGCGTATAATATAGACACATGCCGAATACTCCCTCTAGTTCATTCATCCCTAAACAGGGTCCTGCTAAACATTCGCGACAAGTAGTGTCACGTCAGGTTCATCTTTTTACCGTGTTGAGTTACGTATTGTTTTTTGGGGCACTGGCGGCTTCGGCTGGGGTATTTCTTTACGCTAGGCACATCGATAGCCAGCAACGGGAAGAGGTCGCCGCACTTGATACAGCAATTGCAAACTTCAGCGACGAAAAAATGGAACAAGTGAAGGCCTTTAACACCAGACTCATGCAAGCCGAAGATAGGATTACCAATAGCGTATCAGCCATTTCAATTTTTGAAGCACTGGAAGAATCCACTGTCCAGGCAGCCGCTTTGGAATCATTGACCTTGAAGCGGGTAGCGGACGAAAAATTTTTAATAACGGCTCTGATAAACACTGATACTTTTGATTCAACCTTGTTCCAAAGGGGTCTCTACGAAAGAAATCCAGTGATTAAAACGGTCTCTTTTGAGGATGTCAGTCTCGGAACTGTCGCTGGTGAGGAAAGCGAAAAGCCAGCCGGGGTTTCTTTTAAGGCGGAACTCCAAGTGCCATTGACCGCCGTACCCTACGTCCCTGAAGACCAGTTAATTCCACAAACTGGGATGACTGTAATCAGCAGTTCTTCTTCGGTGCCAGCTAGTGAGGCTGTAATATTACCAGTTAACGATTCCAGCTTATGATGCCAACCGGCCTTTTGTCCCAGATTGCACTCATAATCCTTTCGGTAGGGATCATCTTTACTTATATTAGTCCAGCCCTTGATGAGATAAAGAAAACGCAGGACACCATTGGTGTATATCAAAGTGAGCGAGCTAAGGTCTCAGATGTAAATCTAAAATTAGAACAAGTCGCTGCGAAGCTAAATAGTATTAATAGCGACGACCAAAAAAGACTCATTACCTACATGCCAGATAGTGTAGATACGGTGGCGGTTCCGCGCGACATTAAAGCCATAGCCGATAGGTCAGGACTAATTTTAGATCAAGTATCGTATGTCGGAGCCGAGGAATCAAGCAGTGACACATTGATCGATCCGTCTATGGTAAACCAGACTGCCTCGAGTCAAACAGACCCAGAGGCGCATACTTTTGCTGTAAATTTCGAGGCATCATATGAGCAAATAAAGCGATTCTTGGCAGATCTAGAAAAAAACGCTTATCCGCTTGAGGTACACGACCTAGTAATCAAGAAATCCGAAGAGGGTTTTCTGTCGGTTGAGATGAAAATTGTTACTTACGATCGTATCACCCCTTTAATTCCTGGAGACCCAAATTTAGTGGTACCAACATAATAATGTATGGGAAATCTATTTAAAAACATCACAATAGCACTCGGGATCATAACGGTAGTATTTGGCGGTTACTACTTATATACCGAGAGTATAAATTCGTCATTTGAGGAGCAGGGAGCTGAGCAAGCCTTGCAATCGATGTTGGCCAATACTTCGGTTTTTATTTCATACAGCCAGGAACTTGATCGAATCAACCTTGATTTAGCGCTATTTGAAGATAAGCGTTTCCGTTCACTACGCCTCTACACTACACCAGTTAAAGAACAGGCGACTGGTCGAAGTAATCCTTTTAGCGATAGTAGCCAATAATTTCTTTATGGATCCGCTGCAAATCCTTCGTGAGCGCGGTCAAGTGGAAGCCTCCTTTATCGATAAGGCAGCCAAACTGGTACTTGAAACTGGGCGTTCTCACGAATCAGTTTTTTTAGAACTCGGCATGTCCTCCAAAGACGTGCGCGACTTTTTTGCTGATTACTACCAGGTACCAACGTTTACTTTACCAGAGGGTTTTTCTGTCCCGCAGGAAATTTTGAGCTTTATCCCAGAAGAGTCAGCCGTGCATTATCGTAGTATGCCCCTCATGATTGAGGACGATGTATTGGTGGTGGGTACTAGCAATCCAGATGATCTCCAGATGCGAGAAGCCCTGAACTTCATTAGTACCAAGTTCAACAAGCCCTACCGCTTGGTGTACATGCTAGATGCTGAGGTTACTGAGGCACAAAAATTTTACGAAAACTTAGTGGGCGATGTCGGCGTTGCTCTTGAAACGATTGATAAACTCGAAGACGAACTCGACGCCGAAATCGCAGCTACCGGCGACGAAGAAGTATCGGGTAAAGATAGCCATGGAGTTGATCATATTGAGGAAGATGCTCCGGTAACCAAAATTGTTGCCACTATTCTTCGCTATGCGGTCGATGGTAAGGCGTCTGACATTCATATCGAACCCAATCGAACAAAAGTAGGAGTACGGTTTCGAGTTGACGGAGAATTAGTAAAGAGTCTTGAACTGCCAAAAAACGTACATATGGCAGTCGTGGCTCGAGTTAAGATTCTTTCCTCAATGCGACTTGACGAAAGGCGTCGTCCGCAAGACGGTCGTTTCTCAGCTAATTTCGATGATAGAAAAATTGATTTCCGTGTTTCGGTACTCCCGACCAGTTTTGGAGAAAAGGTGGTAATGCGTATTCTCGACAATGATAAAGGGGTTCGCAATCTCGAAGAGACTGGTATCAGCAAAGAGCACCTAGACATCATTAGGCGAGTAATCAACGAACCATACGGAATTATTCTCATTTCTGGACCGACTGGTTCAGGTAAATCAACCACCCTTTACGGAATTTTAGGCGAGTTAGACAAAGCGTCACAAAACGTGCTTTCGTTGGAAGACCCAATCGAATACTCGATCGAGGGGGTCAGTCAATCCCAAGTACGTCCAGAAATTGGATATACCTTTGCCGCTGGATTGCGGGCTGCGCTTCGCCAAGACCCTGACATTATCATGGTGGGTGAGATCCGAGATAAAGTAAGTGCCGTGCTGGCTTTTCAAGCCTCACTCACTGGCCACCTCGTACTCTCAACTATTCACACCAATAATGCCATTGGGGTCATCCCTCGTCTCATCGACATGGGAGTTGATCCTTACCTTATTGCGCCGACCCTCAAACTCGCTATTGCCCAACGCCTGGCCCGTAAGCTATTTAATGGCGAAGGAATTGAAGAGCAGGTTTCACCCAGTACTAAGATGATGTTTGACGAGACGTTTAAGACTTTACCCGAACGTTACCACGATCGTAAGCCAACAGGCAAAACTTTTATGCATCCAAAGCCGACTCCTCAATCAGCCACTGGACTCAAGGGTCGCACGGCTGTCTCTGAGGTATTGGAAGTTACCGATGAAGTTCAGGAACTTATCTTGCGTAATGCTTCCGAAGAAGAATTTTTCCAAGTGGCCCGAAAAAATGGTTTCGTAACCATGTACGAGGATGCTATTGTAAAAGCACTTAAACATGAAATACCTTACGAAGAAATGAACATCTTTAGGAGTAAAATCGGAAGAGAGCAATTAGAAACAGCACCAGAGACTCCTGTCGATAACCAGTTCAAAGACTTCATTTTTGAGGATATAATTAAGGGTGATGAAACTACTACTGGTTGATGACGATGCGTTCTTGCGCGACATGTATGGCATGAAGTTTTCTGAGTGCGGACATACTGTTGATACAGCTGAAAACCCCGCGGCTGCTATTAGCAAGTTGAGTCAAGATCAAGACTTCGACGCTCTTTTGTTGGATATGGTAATGCCAGGTATGACGGGGGTAGAATTAATCGAAAATATCAAGAATCAATTCCCAGGGCTAAAGACAAAATTCATTGTACTCTCAAATCAAGGACAATCAGAAGATATCGATGAAGCTATGGCAGCTGGAGCACTAGGGTACATTATCAAAGCCGAGTCTATTCCAAGCGATGTGGTCAAGAAAGTTGAGGAATTAGTTAAAAAATAATATATGGCAGTAGATTACAAACGAGAATTTCAAACCCTGATTGACTTGATCGTAGAAGAGAAAGCGTCGGACTTGCACTTCTCCGTCGGAGCCCACCCACTTATACGAGTAGTTGGTTCTCTTATACCGCTGGTAAAGAAACCGATTTTGACAGATACGGATCTCAACGCCTTTGCTAAGATTCTGATGCGCGAAGACCAATATGATCGCTACCTTGAATACAACGAAATTGACTTCTCCTACGAAAGCGCTGCAGGAGTACGATTTCGAGGTAATGCTTTCTACCAACGGGGCAGGATGGGAATTGCTCTGCGTCTCATTCCTAATGTTATACGCTCGATTGAAGAATTAAACCTACCGCCAATTCTCGAGAGTTTTACCCAACGACCGCAGGGATTTTTCCTTTGTGTCGGGCCGGTGGGGCAGGGTAAGTCGACTACTTTGGCGGCTATGGTAAACATGATTAACAAAACTCGTTCCGAACATATTGTAACGATTGAAGATCCCATCGAGTATGTCTATCAAGAAGAGAAGGCGTTAATTGATCAGCGTGAAATAAGTATAGACACCAAAAGTTTTGAACAGGCATTAACCGCAGCTCTGAGACAGGATGTCGACGTTATTTTGGTAGGAGAAATGCGCAATACTGAAACTATTTCCGCGGCTGTGACAGCGGCCGAGACTGGTCACTTGGTATATTCTACTCTCCATACCAACGACGCCGCTCAGACCATTAGTCGTATTGTCGACTCCTTCCCGGCTGCGCAGCAAGCGCAGGTTCGGATCCAGCTGGCGGGCTCACTGATTGCTATCTTTTCCCAGCGTCTCATACCACATATAGCAGGTGGTCTGGTTCCTGCCTATGAACTCCTTATCAATAATAGTGCTGTCAGTAATCTTATTCGAGAAAACCGCATCCATGAAATTGGTTCAGTTATCGAAACTGGTCTAGAACAAGGTATGATTGACATGAATCGCTGTTTGGCTCGAATGGTGCAAAATGGTGACATCACCATCGAAAACGCCTTTGCTCACGCCGTTAATCCAAAAGGACTTGAACGTCTACTCTAAACTATATGTTATTCACTTATAAAGCCATTGATAACACCAATATCCAACGGGAAGGAACGGTGGAAGCACCGACCGTAGATGCTGCCATCAGTGCTGTCCAAAAACGAGGGTATACCATCATCTCCATCGACGAGATAAAGGCGAATCAAGGTCTGGCTGGTTTGATGCAGATTAAGTTTTCGTTTTTCAAGTCAATTTCGCATAAAGATATTGTGATCTTGTCCCGGCAGATTGCCACATTGTTTCAGGCCCAGGTATCACCGCTACGAATTTTTCGACTTCTTTCAGCTGAGGTAGAAAATGACCAACTACAACTAGTACTTAACCAGGTGGTTGAAGATTTACAGGCGGGTAACTCGATCTCACGTGCTTTGGCTGCTCACCCACACGTGTTTACCGCCTTTTATGTGAATCTTGTTCGGGCTGGTGAAGAATCAGGTTCGCTGGAGAAATCATTCAACTATCTAGCTGATTACCTAGATCGTCAATACGAAGTGGCTGCTAAGGCTCGTAACGCATTAGTTTACCCTGCCTTCGTTGTTTCCATTTTTATCGCGGTGATGGGGCTCATGCTCACCTTGGTGATCCCGAGTATTGCTAAGATACTCACCGAAGCTGGACAAGAGCTTCCGATTTACACCAGGATTGTGATTGGTTTGTCTAACTTCATGGTTGACTATATCGGAGTCATATTAGTTTTGTTTTCGTTTGGCGGCGCCGCCTTTTGGCGTTTTTCTAAAACCACGGTTGGAAAGCGCACAATTGATGAATTTATGATCTCGGTACCATATATCGGTGACTTGCAGCGCAAACTCGTCTTGACCCGTATTTGTGACAACATGGCCACTATGCTCTCAAGTGGTATCTCGATTGTCCAGGCGATTGAAGTAACGGCTGATGTGGTTGATAACCTTATCTATAAGGAAATCCTTCAATCTACCTTAATTGAGGTTAAGGGAGGTCGTTCATTTGCCGACTCAATCGGCGACTACTCTCAAGTCCCGACTGTCCTAGCTCAAATGGCTAAGGTGGGTGAAGAGACGGGTAGTTTGGCAAATATTCTGACTACACTGTCTAATTTCTATCGTCGTGAGGTAAATAATGCTGTCGATAGTCTAATCGGTTTGATTGAGCCAGCTATGATTGTGCTGCTCGGTCTTGGGGTGGGGGTGCTCCTGGCTTCAGTGTTGCTTCCAATTTACAACCTTACGAGTACAATCTAAGTATTCAAAAAGAAAGTGGCCTGGACCTAAAGTCCAGGCCACTTTCTTTTCCACATACCCACGCGTGTAAGCTAAGCATAAGCGTATAATAAAGATAGCCACACAACGTAGGCTAAACCTTGAATCACACAGCTGATGACTCAAGTAATCTATAAAATAATTAAATTCATTATAAGTATGCAAACAAAATCACGAGGTTTCACCCTCATCGAACTGCTCGTCGTTATCGCTATCATCGGTATTCTGGCCTCAGTAGTGTTGGCGAGTCTCAACTCAGCGCGCGCCAAGGGAAGTGACGCCGCCATCAAGTCCAGTATCAATAACGCTCGCGCCCAGGCAGAAATCTTTTATGATACTGCGGGTAATAACTACACTAACGTGTGTACAGCGGCAGGCGGAATTTCTACCATGCTGGCAGCAGCTGATAACGCAAACGGCGCAGGTGTTTCAGACTGTAACTCCAGTGCAACCGCTTGGGCGATGGCCGCACAATTGGTATCGGTCCCGGGTGACTACTATTGTGTCGATAGTACAGGTACTGCGAAAACAAGTACGGGCGTAGTTGGGGTGGCTTTTGGAGCAGCCGCTGTCGTTTGTCCTTAATCATGCATTGTGGACAAAACAAAACTCCCTTCGGGGAGTTTTGTTTTGTCCACACTAGGCTCACCGCTTTTCTCCGTATGACCTATAATTTAAGTATCCACATCAGTGGACCGGGTACCCGAGTTATTTTGCACTAACTCCACACAAATTCTATTAGCTAAGTACAACACATGATCAAAACACAATCACGAGGTTTCACTCTGATCGAGCTTCTAGTCGTCATCGCTATCATCGGCATTCTGGCCTCAGTAGTGTTGGCGAGTTTGAACTCAGCAAGAGACAAGGGAGAAGATGCTGCGATTAAATCAAATCTTAACAATGCGCGTGCTCAAGCCGCACTTTACTACGAAGATAATACTAGTAGTTATCTTGGCGTCTGTGCAGCGGCACAATCAGCTACACCAGGTGGTATTCTAGGCTTGGTATCGGCCGCGATCGGTGGCGGAGCTGCCGTAGCCGACTGCGATGACGATGCCAACGGCTGGGCCGCTGAAAAAGAACTTAATTCTGGCACATTCTACTGCGTAGATAGTGTTGGAGCCTCAGTGGAAAACGCTGCAACCAAAGGCGCAACCGCAACTAATTGTTAGTAGATATAATTTCTACCCAAAAAGCGCACAACTGTGCGCTTTTTGTGTTGGTACCCTGCTAGCATACGGTATGATAGGGTGATGATTTTAGAAATTCTCCCGCTCTGGTACCAGTACACTTTAGTCGCAATATTTGGATTGATTATCGGTAGCTTTCTTAACGTCTATATCTATCGTCTTCATACTGGCAAATCACTCGCTGGGCATTCCCATTGTCTTTCTTGTGGTGCTGGTCTTAGAGCCTACGAACTAATCCCACTCATTTCGTACTTATTTTTGCGCGGGCGGTGTCGAACTTGTGGCTGTCACATTCCACTCCGCTACTTCCTGGTGGAATTATTGACAGCCGGATTTTTTGTACTGTCTTATCAGCTTGCGACTAGTATGCTTGAGTTTGTTTTTCTGGCCTTAGTCATGTCATTGCTTATAGTGATTATAGTTTATGATATCCGCCACTACATTATTCCCGACAGTCTTACCATTGTCCTCACAATAGTTGCTCTGGCTTGGTATGGTTATCAGGTTTATGTTGGCACAAATTGGCTGATGGCAGGGGAAGCCATTCTAGCGGCGCTCGCAGGAGCCAGTTTCTTTTTTGTTTTGTGGTTTATTTCAAAAGGGAAGTGGCTTGGTTTTGGGGACGTGAAGCTGGCTTTCCCACTTGGTCTTATAGCTGGTCCTGGATTGGTTTTTTCAATGATCGTTTACTCATTTTGGGTGGGAGCCGCTGTTAGTCTGCTTCTCATCGCTGTGGGCAAATTTGTGCGGGGACAAATCCGCTTACGTAAGTGGTTCGGCCGACTTACAATTAAGAGTGTCGTGCCCTTTGCACCATTTATGATTACTGGGTGTCTGATTGTCTTATTCACTCATTACAATGTCCTCTCGCTTTTCTCATCTTTTTAAAAAAATAAACGGCTTTGGGTTGATTGAGCTCATGGTGAGTATTAGTATTATGATGTTGGTGGCGGCGGTTATTCTAGCGAGACAAAGTGCCTTCAACGGCGCTGTGCTGCTACAAAGCCAAGCTTACGAGATTGCTCTCACTGCCAGGGAGGTGCAGACTAATGCCGTGAGCGCATCAGTGTTAGCGGGAACGGCACGGCAAATGTTGGGACTTTATTTTGACACCAGTCGCAACACCACCTATCGTATCTTTAGAGATGTTCAAGGAAATGGTTCATATGATGTGTCGGAAGAGTACGGCCAACAAAATTCCCTCGATTCACGCTTTGAAATAAAAGCTATTAGAGTAGGCGGTACAGCACAAAATAGCGTGTCAGTGATGTTTGAAAGACCTGATTTTGATGCTAAGTTCTATGTTGGTACATCTCAAGTTAGTGCTGGTTTGGTTGAGATTGATATTGGCACCAAAGATAATAGCGCCGTTGGAGTGAAAACAATAATGATAACCGCCACCGGTCAGGTTACGGTACAATAATATTATGAGACTATTCCGCTCACAGTCTGGCTTTACCCTTATTGAAATGATTGTTTCGTTGGCAATTTTTGGCATTGTGGTGACGGTGTCGGTAGGCGCGCTTTTGGTGTTGGTGGGAACCAACCAGCGCTTGCAGGGGGAACAAAGAATTATGACTAACCTCTCGTTTGCACTTGATAGTATGACGCGAGAGATCCGGACGGGTAGTGCGTATTGGTGTTTTACTAGTTCAAATAATAATCAATACACAAATAACGGCAACCTTGACTCAATCCTAAATAAGACAGCCGTGCTTGATTGTGCAAATGGGCATGGTAACAATGCGAATGCTTGGAACTTTCATGGGATGGCTTTCTTAGAAGGCGGAGACAGTATTTCGGGTACTGTTGATAACAGAATCCTATATTTCTACGATAAACCAAATAAAACTATCTACCGCCGTGTCGGTACAACAAAACAGGCAATTGTCTCAAGTGAGATAAACGTAATTGATGTTGACTTCTTTGTAACTGGAAGTGAAGACTTAAACACTGATCCAGCTTCCGATACGCTGACCGATATTAAACAACCAACCGTCACCATTTATATTCGAGCCTCTGAAAACGCCGATGGTAGCGGTAAGCAATTTGAAGTCCAAACCACCGTAACGCAAAGAACCCTCGATGTATGAAATACCAACCTTCACGAAAAATCGAAGAGAATTCTGGATTTAGTCTAGTTGAAACTCTAGTGGCAATTACTATTTTGCTCTTGGTGATTATTGGCCCACTCACCATCAGCTCATCTTCGGTTCGTAGCTCGGCTTTTGCCAGTGAACAGGTGACGGCTTTTTTCTTGGCTCAAGAAGGTGCGGAGTTAGCGCTCAAGGGTAGAGACGACTTGTTACTAGAATATTTTTGGTTAATACCTAGCCCTCCGGGTACTGCTCCTAGTAACCCTGATCCTTGGACTGATTTTAAAAGAATCACCAGTGGAGCTCAATTCGCTAATTGTTATGGTGCAGCTGGTTGTGGGATGTATATTAATACAAATGGGTCACTATCAAGTGCTACCACGTGTTCGACTATCGCTAATTGCCAGCTCTATCTGGATAAAAATCCTAGTGTTGTCCGTTCCCGGTACACTCACAATAATACAGTTGGAACTACGCCCACCCCCTTTACTAGAGTGATTAAGTTTGCCACCGTTGGTTTAAACGAAGTAAGCGTTACCTCAACCGTGACTTGGCAGTCTGGCTTTTCCCGAGATCAGCAACAGGTTGTGGTCCAAACTAGTATTTTTAATGTCTATGGTACAAATTAACCACAAACAACTAAGACGGGAAGAACGGGGCTTTGCATTGCTCATGACTTTAATCGTAGTTACAATCGTGATTGCTATCGGATTGACTGTACTCGACCTTTCCACCAAACAAGTGCGCTTGGCTGCCAACGCGCGAGACTCAGAGATTGCTTTCCATGCTGCTAATGCCGGTATGGAATGTGCTAGGTATTGGCGTAACCAGAGTAGTGTTTTGATGGAGAGCGGCGCTGCCATTTCGCCGACTTGTTTCACTGGCGGCTCGCTTTTTAGTAATAACAAGACGACCATCAGCAGCGACAGCAATGGTGCAGTATACAAATACGACTATTCTTTTACTTGGGCCGGGGGCAATAGATGCTCAGAGATAACAACGCTTGTCGCCTCAGCCGTGGCTCTCGGTTCCGGTATTACTATAAGCAACATGAACACTTTGATACCGGGGTATCCTGGTGGTATCCCAGACACAAAAACCTGTAATGCTGGTGAACGTTGTACCGTTCTTTCCGTCCGTGGTTACAATAAGCCCTGTGGGAGCACGACTGGCTACGGTACCGTCCAGCGCGAAGTACTGCTACAATTCTAAGCATGAGCTTAGCGGAACAAAAAAAGCGGCTAAAACAGCTGCGGGAGACGGTATTGTATCATCAGAAACGATATTACGATCAAGATACCCCAGAGATTAGTGATGAAGCATATGATGCTTTGATCGAGGAATTGGGGGTATTGGAGATTGAGCTGGAAGGGAAGAAGAGTAAGGTAACGGCGGAAGTCGGTGGTGGTGTTTCAAAGGCTTTTGCGAAAGTAAAACACAAACTGCGACAGTGGTCTTTTGATAATGTGTTTGATGAGGTCGAGTTGGCTGAGTGGGAGGCTCGTGTAGCTCGGCTCCTTAAGGAAGCAGAGGTACCAGGAATGCTGTCCTACGTAGCTGAACACAAGATTGACGGTCTCAAATTAGTGATTGAATATGACAAGGGGGTGTTGGTGCGAACTGCCACTCGGGGTAACGGCGAAGTTGGTGAAGATGTAACTCATACTGCCCGTACGATTAAAAGTTTGCCGCCAGTTTTAAAACAACCAGTGAGTTTGGTTTGCGTCGGAGAGGTATGGTTAGCTGATAAAGAACTGGAACGGATCAATAAAGAGCGCCAGGTGGCGGGCGAAGCGGAATTTGCCAACCCTCGCAATGCCGCCGCTGGTTCGCTACGCCAACTTGATCCAGCCGTCGCCCGCCACCGTAATCTTTCTCTGACTGTTTATGACCTGGACTTGCTTGATGTCCATGATACTAAATTGGCTGCACCTGACTCACAATGGGAAGAACTGAAGCTTCTAAAAGCACTCGGCTTGCCGACTGACAGTAATACTAAGCTCTGTAAGAGTGTTGAGGATATTGAAACTTTTTATAGTGACTGGAAAGATAAACGTCACATGCTTGTACACGGCATCGACGGGGTGGTTATAAAAGTAAATGAAGTACCACTTCAAAAAGTGCTCGGCTATACTAGCAAGTCACCACGCTTCGGAGTCGCCTATAAATTCCCCGCCGTAGAGGCAACGACTGTAGTTGAGGATATTCAACTACAAGTCGGGCGCACAGGTGTTATCACTCCCGTCGCGCACTTGCGGCCAGTCCGTATCGACGGCTCAACCGTCTCTCGGGCTACCCTACACAACGAAGACAATATTACACGACTTGATGTGCGCGTTGGAGATACGATAATTTTACGAAAAGCTGGCGATATTATTCCCGAGATTGTATCGGTAGTTTTGAGTTTGCGACCACAGAAGTCTAGAGCTTATAAATTTCCCACCCACGTGTCTGAGTGTGGTGGAGACGGTCAGATAGAGCGTATCCCCGGCGAGGCGGCCTATCGTTGTGTATCGAAGGATTCAGGAGTTTTGCATCGTCAGCGGCTTTACTACTTTGTAGGAAAGACAGCGATGAACATTGATGGGGTCGGCCCGAAGATTATTGATACGTTTTTAGATAATGGTTTAATTTCCTCCCATGTCGATTTATTCACTTTGACTGAAGGTGACATCAAAGACTTGCCTGGTTTCAAAGATAAGTCAGCGGAAAATATTATCAACGCCATTACTGCAGTGCGAACAGTCCCACTTCATCGCTTTTTGGTCGGGCTGTCGATTGACGGTGTGGGGGAAGAGACAGCGAGGCTTCTGGCGGACCGGTTTGGTACGGTGGCGGCGCTGCGCGCCGCCACCGTAAGCGATATTGCCGCTATCTACGGTATTGGCGATGTGGTGGCCGAAGCTATCGTAGCTTGGTTCAAAGATAAAAATCACCAAAAGCTAGTCGATGACCTTTTGAAATATGTCACTCCAGAAATCGAGACTGGCCAAGCCGTAGCGGCAACCCTGGAAGGCAAAATTTTTGTCCTCACTGGTACCCTTACAAAATATTCTCGTGACGAAGCCAAAGAAGCCATCCAAAAGCGTGGCGGCAAGGTGACTGGCAGTGTCTCCAAAAAAACCGACTACGTCGTAGTTGGTGTTGAACCAGGTAGTAAAGCAGACGCCGCCACCGCCCTCGGGGTCACCCTTATCAATGAAACAGCCTTTTTGAAGCTCATGGAAAAGTAGCCCCAAGAGTGCTATCATGCGACCATTATGAAACGTGAAGATGTTGCACATTTGGCCACTTTAGCCCGGATTGAATTATCTGAAGCTGAGCTTACGAGGCTTGAGGAAGAACTTTCCTCGATTGTCTCGTATGTGAGTGCCATTACTGATATTGCCGGAGATGAAGCTGATACTGCACCTCAACTCGGCGCACGCTTTAATGTATTTCGGGCGGACGAAGTAACCAATCAAGCTGATGAATATACCGAAGACCTGTTGGCGGAGTTGCCACAGCGTGAAGGTCGCTATATGAAGGTTAAGAAAATTTTGGGTGGAGAATAATATGAAAACTATCTCTGAACTAAGGGCCGCCTTTCTTGCTTTGACCTACACACCAACGCAAGCAGTTGAAGACTCACTTAAGATAATCGCCAAAAAAAACGGAGAGCTCAATGCGTTCTTGGATGTGTATGACGATGCCAAGGAAGCGGCGGCAGTTGCCACCAGTCTGTATGCCAAAGGCGGTGACCTGCCGCCGCTCCTAGGTATACCAGTTGCTATAAAACACAACATCATGAACAAGGGTAAGCGAGTGACGGCTGCTTCCAAAATTCTGGAAAATTACACGGCTACTTACGACGCTACTATCATCAGGCGACTGCGTGACGCTGGGGCTATATTTGTAGGCGCAACCAACATGGATGAATTTGCGATGGGAAGCTCGACCGAAAACTCAGCCTTTGGTGTAACCAAAAATCCACTCGACATCACTCGCGTTCCAGGCGGTTCCTCTGGCGGTTCCGCAGCTGCAGTCGCCATGGGGGCAGTACCAGTTGCTATCGGTACCGACACTGGTGGATCGATTCGCCAGCCAGCCAGCTATTGTGGCTTGGTCGGCTACAAACCAACTTACGGCGCAGTCTCCCGTTACGGACTCATCGCGATGGGATCATCTCTCGATCAGGCTGGGCCGATGACAAATACCGTGGCGGACGCAGAACTAGTGCATAACGTCATGGCTGGTCTTGATAGTTTCGATGCCACCACTATTGCGCCAGATACGTATCCCGTATTATCCGAAAAAACCACTTACACTTTTGGCGTCCCGCGTGATTTCATGAAAAAGGGCGTTGATCCAGATGTGCTCCAAACTTTTGAAAAGCATATTGAACTTCTCCGAGCGCAAGGTCATATTGTTGTCGATATTGATTTACCACTGTTTGAGAAAGGTTTGGCTGCCTACTACATTGTGATGCCGGCCGAGGTTTCTTCCAACTTGGCTCGCTATGATGGTATTCGCTATGGCTATAGTGCTGAGGGGGAGAATCTTCTGGAAGTCTATCAAAAGTCGCGGGCACAGGGTTTTGGAGCGGAGGTGAAGCGGCGCATTTTGCTAGGTACCCATGTATTGTCTTCGGGTTACTATGATGCTTACTACGGTAAAGCCGAATTAGTCCGCCGTAAAATGCGCAGCGAACTAAAGGACGTTTTCAAAACCATTGATATCATCCTCACTCCCACCGCACCAACTCCAGCTTTTAAAATTGGCGAACAGAAGGATTTGCTCTCAATGTATAGTCAAGATGTTTTCACTGTACCAGTCAACCTAACTGGAGTACCAGCCATCACTTTTCCAATGGGAACCGTGAATCGTGAAGGAATCGACCTACCAGTTGGGGTACAATATATAGCACCACTTGGTGGGGACGCTCGTCTTTTCAGTATTGGCAAGAAAATTTACGATGAACGACTATAAAAGTCCACATGGATCCAATTGAACCAATCTCAGTAGCAGTAGAAGCCACTACCACAGTTCCAGCGCCGCCAGGGATTGATATATTTTCCCTAATCTGGAGTATTTTCGGTAATAGTGAAGGGACCGCCAGTTTCTTAAATCAAAACGGCTTCCTCAATTTTTTTGATGTCGTCTGGACCATTTATGCTTTCCTCGCCTTCATTGTGTCTGGACTGATGTTGGCACTTTATGCTTACGCATCAACGAGACGTTGGCAGTTTTATGCTAAAAGTGACGCCGACTTAAGACGTGAAGAAGTACTTTATGACGAGACGTATCGGGGAGTAAGGTCTTCAAACCGACTCGATGATGTGCTTACTCATATCGCGTCACCTAACCCTAATGACTGGAAGTTAGCTATTATAGAGGCCGACATAATTCTTGATGATGCACTAAAATCACTGGGATATGCGGGCGGTTCACTGGGTGAGCGACTGAAAAGTATCTCAACAACACAACTAAGTACACTGGACGAAGCCTGGGAAGCCCACAAAGTTCGCAACCGTATCGCTCACGAAGGCGCTGACTTCGTTCTTACCAAGCGCATCGCTGAAGACACCATCAATCGTTACCGCCGCGTGTTCAATGAGCTCGGAGTATAATTGTCCCGGTATCTTATAAGATATCGAGTGCCGATTCCAGCCACTTTCATAAGGTAGTTAGTGAACGCAAAAGATGTTGGATCAATACATACGATTGCCAAACACCGATTTTAAGTGTATATTTCACCCACTGAATTTTTGATTTCAGTATGAATATATAGCGGGGTAGAGGAGAGGTACCTCGGGAGGCTCATAACCTCCAGACCCCGGTTCGATTCCGGGCCCCGCAACAAGAAAAGGAAATACCAGCTTCGGCTGGTATTTCCTTTGTCGATTTTTGTAAGACTAGCAAACGAAAAGGCCCGCATCAAGAGGAGCGGGCCTTCACCAGTGAGAGATGTGATATTTGCTCACGAATCACGGATATCCCGAAGCTTGCGAACCAGTTGAACATGGTTCATTCTGCTTAGGCTTGTGGACAGAGCACTTCGTTCATGAGGGTCCATTGAACGCGCTCTCGGATGATTCAATATCGCTTCACGGGTTTGATGGGAGCTAGATTGTTCGTGCACGACCGTCCTCCTTTGACTGGGATCATATCTGACTATAGCAAAATTCACCTTAAAAACAAATGACCAGGAACTTACATTGGTTTTTTTGGCTTTTGCCAGAGTGTCCTTTATCTGCAATGTGTCATTCTGGCAACTGTAAAAAGAACCTGCCTGTGATAGTCAAATAACATCTTCGGATTCATGTCGGCTATCTTGAGGACATCAAAAAAGCGGAAGTCGTCCTTTCAAATCTGAACCAGTAGGAAACAAATAAGTCACATGGTAATATATAACCTATGGCTAAGTTCGATAAAAGGCGTGAAGCATACGAATTAAGAAAATTAGGATTTAGTATAAATAATATTGCGGCTCAGTTAGGAGTTTCTAAAAGCTCGGTAAGTGTATGGTGTCGTGACTTAATCCTTACAAAAACACAACAGCAAAGGTTAAAACAAAATTCTTACGAAGCTGGTCATAAGGGCAGATTAATCGGTGCTGAGATGAATCGACAAAAGCGACTTTCTTCAATTAAATCTTACGAGGAAAAGGCTCGATTGGAAATTGGAAATCTTACAAATCGGGATCTGACCGTCTTGGCGACAGCGCTTTTTTGGGCAGAAGGGGCAAAGACAGGTTCAAGATTCGTTTTTATAAATTCTGATCCAGATATGATTTTAATAGTAATGAAATATCTTACTAAAGTCTTAAAAATTGAACGTTCGCAAATAAACGCAACGATACAAATTAATCGAATTCATGAAAAGAGAATAGAAGAAATATACTATTTTTGGTGTTCACTACTGCAAATACCTAGAGATCAACTCGGTAGACCATACTATATTGATGTCGTGCCGAAGAAAGAATACGAAAATCAGAATTCTTATAAGGGTATCTTACGGTTACGTGTGAACAACGGCGCTAGTTTACAATACAAGCTATTGGGGTATATTAGTGCATTGAGGTTACAGAAATAACCAGATATGTCGGCGTAGCTCAGTCGGTTAGAGCGGGCGTTTCATAAGCGCCAGGTCGGAAGTTCAAGTCTTCCCGTCGACACAAAACAAGACACTTTGAAAATTTTTGAAATCATGTATAATGCCCCACACAAACTTCATTTAAAACGAAAAAAAGTCGTTTTTGAGAAGTTTATAAAAGACTGTAGGTTGTAAGAGTAATCTTGCACCTGCCGCAATTGAAAGCTACGTGAAAGAAATTTCTATTGGTCTATCACTTGCGGGCGTAGCTCAGCTGGTTAGAGCGTCCGCCTGTAGACGTGCAGCTTTCCCTTCGAAAGGGGGATTGAAACTTTCCGGGATATCGGTGAAGGCTAAGTCGTTTGATGTAGTGCCCAATAAGCACTGCGAGATATGCGAATACCGAGGGAACCCCATACACAAAAACAAATAGTATGGGGGCGCCGTAGAGACTAGATACCGGGATACCTACGTCGAGAGATAAGGTAAAGATATAGTCCATGCCACTATGAAAATAGTGGGTAAGATGCACGCGGAAGGTCGAGGGTTCGAGTCCCTTCGCTCGCGCATAAAAAAGCACCCTTGTGGTGCTTTTTTGCGAGTGACTCAAAACAGTCCGGGGGACTGTTTTGGGGACTCGAAAAGGTTGCCAGCATTTTGTGACCGAAGGGAGCAAAAGGCGACAACCTGTACTGAACATGTAATGTTCGAGTCCCTTCGCTCGCGCAGATAGAAAAGTTCAGCTGTTCTGTGCCTTTTTCATAACGTGAAGGTTTGTGGTGTAATGCTATACTTTTCCAATGAAAGAGTATGAAAATTTAACCCTGTGGGTGTTTACGGCCGTCTATCTATTTTGGGGTGGAGCTTATTTTATACAAGATTTAAACTTGGAATTTGTTATATACGGGGGAGTGATTATTGCAATTTTAGGGACTGTATTTGGTACGGTCTCCTATACCAAGTTTCCCCTTTGGCAGCTTTGGCTGCTCTCAATCTGGGGTCTTATGCATGTGCTGGGTGGGGCAGTACAAACAGTCGATGGGGTGTTATTTGCCTATAAAATTTATCCCTTTCTGGATTTAGGTGGAGATTTTTATATTTTAAAATACGACCAGGTTGTCCATATGTATTTGTATGGAGTCGTGGCGCTGATGGCTTATCGTCTTTTCATCACTAGATGGTGTGCGACAAAGGGATGGCTGGTTGGCCTGGTTGCTGTACTGGCATCGCTTGGCGTGAGTTCGCTCAACGAAATAATGGAATTCTTAATTGCGGTGACGGTAGAGCGAAATGGGGTCGGAGGGTATGAAAATGCCATGCTCGACCTGATGTTTAATCTCGGCGGAGCGGTGGTGGCAATAGGGCTTCTGGTGTTGTTTTCAAAAAAAAGGTGAAAACCAGAAGAAGTAAGGTACAATATTTGCCAAGCCATTTTAGCTCAGTTGGTAGAGCGACGGTATCGTAAATCGTAGGTCCCGAGTTCGAGCCTCGGAGATGGCTCAAAAGTGGAAAAATGCCAACTAGTTTGCTATGCTGTGGCGGCTCGCTAAGTCGAGTGAAGTAGAGACAGGTTCGATGCTTCGAGCGTGAGGAACACCCTCCTACACCCCAGTGGTTCCACCCCTGGATTAGTGGCAAGGTTCTCGACTAATTTTACCTGTCGAGGTAAAGAAGGGTCGGCCTCACGCTCACCCTATTGCCGTTATAGCTCAGCTGGTAGAGCGTTGCCATGGTAAGGCAAAGGTCTTCGGTTCAATCCCGAATAACGGCTCCAAAGTCAGACTTTTTTCTAGAACACCCACGTTTTGGTGGGACGCTTTGCGTGTGCAATTAGGCTTGTTTCATGAAGTAGGTCTGAGCAGAGTTTTTCTAGGGACTCCAAAAGCAAAAGCGCCCTAATGGGCGCTTTTGCTTTTATGGCGGCAGATAGTGTTTTTTGATAAAGTGTACATAGATAGGACAAATAGCAGGAGACTTATCGTGTCGGAAGCAAAAATTTTTATCTCAGATGAAATTCTGGGCTTTATGAGTCCAAAGAGAGCCCATGAGGATTATCAGGCCTTGATGGCTCGGTTGCACGGGGACAAGCAGGTCTTCAAACTTCCTTTCTTGCATAAACTCAAAAAATCGCCTACGACGATAATTATTTTCGTCGTTATGGACGACAAAGTTATTTCGACTGCCCAAGGTTCTTATGCGGAACTTTTCCCAACCGACCATGTCTACGTTAATAACGTGGTCACGCTAGACAATTATAGAGGGAAGGGTTACGGCAAGCTTGCTATGGAAGCATTGGAAAGCGCAGCTAGAGATAAATGGGGTCGTCAAAAACAAAAAATTAAAATGTTTTTAACCAATAGCCCAAAGAAAGAAAACGGCGGTTTCTATGAGAGTCTAGGCTATTCTGCCCGGTCGGTAGAAAACGATAATACTACCGTCATCTGGCTGAAAGACATTTAGTTCCAGGCTCAATTGCTGTATTTGCATCACCTTTTAAATAAGGTGATGCAAATTTGTTTCTGTTATACTCATCCCATGTCAGACCCACAGTTACGAATAAATGAAATCGAAGCGGCCATGCTTGAACCGACGTTTTGGAATGACCCAAAAGTGGCGCAAGCGATGATTAAAGAACTTCAGGAACTTAAAGATGTTACGACTGGTGTCGGTAAGTATGACCGGAATAATGCGGTATTTACTATTGTGGCCGGAGCAGGTGGCGATGACGCTGAAGACTTTGCCCGGATGCTAGTGGAGATGTATCAGCGCTACGCGCAGGGCAGAGGGTGGGGCGTGGTTATCCTCGACAGTAACACCAATGACCATAATGGCTATCGCAATATAACTTTTATGCTACAAGGAAAGAACGCTTACGGTATTTTACAAAATGAGTCGGGAGTACATCGTTTGGTGCGCATTTCGCCTTTCAACTCTAACGGCAAGCGCCAGACTTCCTTTGTGCTGGTGGAAGTGTCACCAGAGATAGAAGATGTGAGCCAGGTGGAATTAAACGAAGATGACTTAGAAATCTCGTTTGCTCGTTCAGGCGGTGCTGGGGGGCAAAATGTGAACAAGCGCGAAACGGCCGTGCGCATAGTGCACAAGCCGACCAATATCTCGGTGAATGCCACAACCGAGCGTTCGCAGCAACAAAATCGCGAGCGGGGACTGGCGCTCTTGGCGGGCAAAGTTTTTGCCTTTCAAGAAGCCCAGCGGACCCGCGAGCTTCAAGGATTGTCCGTCGAAAAAACCCTTAAAATCGAATGGGGTAGCCAAATCCGCTCCTACGTACTTCATCCTTATCAGCTTGTGAAAGACCACCGCACCAATACCGAAGTCCGTAATGTAGAGGCAGTATTAAATGGTGATTTGTCTGCCTTTTTGGAGGTGACTTCACACCCAAATCAGTAAAACACTCGGGATTACTAATTCAAGACTTACGTTGTCGTGATATAATAGATAACGTCTATGATTTATTTTGATAATGTCTCGAAGATTTACAATGACGGACGTTCGGCCGCACTTCAAGAAGTGACCTTCCAAGTGGCTCCGAAAGAATTTGTCTCTATCGTCGGTCACTCGGGCGCGGGCAAGACAACTCTACTCAAGATGATTATTGCCGAAGACAAACCAACTGGCGGTCAAGTATTTTATGAGTCACTCGATGTTCATCAGATTCCTCGCGCTAAACTTTCGCACTACCGGCGTAAAATCGGCACTGTCTTTCAAGACTTTAAGCTTTTGCCTAATAAAACCGCCTACGAAAACGTCGCTTTTGCTATGGAGGCCAACGGTCGTACCGATGAGGAAATCTCTCTGAATGTACCTCAAGCACTTGCTCTGGTTGATCTCGAAGATAAAATCTGGAATTTTCCACATGAACTCTCTGGCGGTGAGAAGCAGCGAGTTGCCATCGCGCGAGCGATTGTAAATCAGCCCGACATCATTATTGCCGATGAGCCAACGGGTAACCTAGACCCGATTGCTACCTACGAAATTGTCCAAATCCTCCGTAAGATTAATGAACTTGGCACCACTGTCATTATGACTACTCACAATAAAGGAGTAATTGATGAAATTGAACGTCGGGTTATTACCATGGACGGAGGTCGAATAGTTCGAGATGACTCCAAGGGTAAATACATACTATAATCTTTCTATGATTACCACTGCCATTCGTCGCATTATTCGTTCTGGGTTTATCGGGTTTTGGCGTAATGCCTATGTATCGCTGGCCTCCATTTTCACTCTCACCGTGGCTCTGTTTGTGATCGGTTCCACGATGTTCATCGACCAACTGCTGACTACCTCAATGACAACTCTACAGGCAAAGGTTGACATCAATGTCTATTTTGTACCAGAGGCCCCCCAAGAGGAGATCGATCGACTCTATTCGGCAGTGAAAGCCATGCCAGAAGTCGAATTTGTTCACTACACTTCGCGGGAAGACGCCCTCACCGATTACCGCAGTGAAAACCAAAACAACGAAATCGCGATGCAAGCGCTTGAGAGTCTCGACGACAATCCGCTGGGTGCCAACCTCGCTATCCAAGCTACCGACCCTATTCACTACGAAAAAATCTCGAAATTTTTTGAAGAACAAAAAGGTAACGAGTCACCCCAAACACCAGTGATTGATAAAGTGAGCTATCTCGATAACAAAGATGCCATCGATACTTTGAGTTCAATTATTAATGCGATTGAGAAAGCTAGCTTCGTGGTCATGTCGGTCCTTCTGATAGCAGCAGTCTTAATTACTTTCAATACTATACGCTTGGCGATTTATACTGCTCGCGAGGAAATCTCCATTATGCGCTTGGTGGGAGCCAGTAACATGTTTATTCGCGGACCGTTCATGTTGCAAGGAACCATGTATGGCTTGCTGGCGGGTCTCTTGGCGGTTATCTCCTTTTATCCCATTATGTTATGGCTTGGCCCACGCACTGAGGAGTTCTTTGAATTCAACCTTCTCACGTATTACCTCGAGAATATCTTCTACATATTCTTTGTTCTGGCTGGTATCGGTATTGTGCTTGGACTCGTTTCAAGTATTTTGGCAGTTGCTCGCTACTTGCGAACCTAACCTAATCTCTTCGTCATATGGCAAAATCTAAGCAGGTGTCCCATCAAGTTAAGACGCCTAAGTACATCTTCGTAGTTGGTGGAGTGATGAGCGGTGTCGGTAAGGGCGTTACCTCGTCTTCAATTGCGTTGCTCTTGAGTTCGCGCGGGCTCAATGTCACCGCAATTAAAATTGACCCGTATATCAACGTCGACGCTGGTACCATGAATCCAACCGAACACGGCGAAGTGTTTGTTCTCAAAGACGGTCTTGAAACTGATCAAGACATGGGCAATTATGAGCGCTTTCTCAACAAAGATCTGCCATCATTAAACTACATGACCACTGGTAGCGTATACCTATCAGTCATTCAAAAAGAACGCAACCTGGAGTACGGCGGCCGCAACGTGGAAGTAGTGCCTGATATCCCTCTGGAAGTAATTAGTCGCATTAAGAAAGCTCAGCAAGCCGCTGCTGCCGACGTCACCCTCATAGAAATCGGCGGGACTGTTGGTGAATATCAAAACGTGCTTTTCCTCGAGGCGGTGCGTATGATGAAGACCAAGTGCCCGGAGGACGTGGCAGTGGTGATGGTGAGCTACCTACCAGTCCCAGGTTCAATTGGCGAGATGAAGACCAAACCAACCCAAACTGCCGTGCGTACACTCAATAGCGCTGGGGTATTTGCTGATATCATTATTGCGCGTAGTCCGGCTCCGGTCGACAAAAAGCGCAAGGACAAAATCGCCACCTTCTGCAACGTAAAGACAGAGAACGTAATCTCGGCTCCTGACGTGGGTAGTATCTACGATATTCCGCTTAATTACGAACACGACAAACTTTCTGAGCGGCTTTGTAGTGTGCTTGGTATCACCAAAAAGAAATCACCCGATTTGTCCGCTTGGAAGAAATTTGTCACCCGTTCAAAAAATAATAATGACACAGTAAAGATTGCCGTAGTGGGTAAGTACTTTAATTCTGGCGATTTCGTCCTCTCCGACGTTTATATTTCGGTCTTAGAAGCCATCAAGTACTCAACCTATGCCCTTAATCTAAAACCAGAGATTACCTACCTGAGCGCCCAGACTTTCACCGCTAAAGAAAAGTTGAAAGAACTCAAAAAATACGACGGGATTCTTGTGCCTGGTGGTTTTGGCAAAACTGGCATTGACGGCAAACTAAACGTTATTGAGTACGCTCGTAAGCAGAAGATTCCATACTTCGGTATCTGCTACGGTATGCAGCTTATGGTTTTAGAGTATGCAGAGAATGTTCTCAAGCTTAAGAACGCCAGTACCGAAGAGATAAATCCCAAGGCGGAACACTTGGTGGTGGGCGTGATGTCCGAGCAACGGGAGAAAATCGCCAAAAAAGATATGGGTGGCACGATGCGCCTTGGACAATATGAAGCCGTGTTGAAGAAAGGTTCACTAGCAGGAAAGGCCTACCGAGCCACTAGTGTTATAGAGCGTCATCGCCACCGCTACGAAGTAAGTAACGAATATGTCGAACGTTTAGAAAAAGCGGGACTACAATTTACCGGCAAGTCTCCCGCTGGAGACTTGATGGAGATTGCTGAGCTTCCAGTTGGCGTACACCCCTTCTTTCTAGGTGTACAATTCCACCCCGAACTCCAAGCCCGCCCCCTGACACCGCACCCTCTTTTCACTGCCTTTGTGAAAGCAGCCTACGAAAATAAGTAACAAATAAGCGATTTGTCACCCCTTTGTATAAAAGTCGCTAATCGCGGTATACTTAATGGGTTAATTTAATTTAATTTTATGTTTCAAGGAAACTGGACCTGTAGTGTTTGTGGAGGGGCTATCACCGAATTGCCTTTTGAACCACGCAATACTGATGGTTTAAAATGCAACGATTGTCATAGTAAGAGTCGAGGAGGAGAAGGTTCAAGAGGTCCAGCTAGAAACCAAAGTGACCGTCCAATGGTGGAGGGAAACTGGACTTGTAGTGGCTGTGGCGGAGCGATTACAAGCTTGCCTTTTACCCCGCGCGATACCAGTAACCTCATGTGTCGTGACTGCTACAAAAAATCAAAAGGGTAGTTGGAGTTCGCCTTCAGTCCGTGTACAGACAGTGCTAGAAATCAAATTACAAATATGCTAAGGTAGTCTGCGCATGGTGTAAAGCTATGCCCAAGCAGATCCCTTGCCGGATCGTCTAATGGTAGGACTACGGTTTTTGGTGCCGTCTATCGGGGTTCGAGTCCCTGTCCGGCAGCAACCAAGGAGTTAGTTTCGTGCGTCTTGAGAGCATCATTCAAAACTATGTAAACAAAAAGAGCGGATATCCGCTCTTTTTGTTATTCTTGTATTTGTAGTTCTAAGATTGAAACTGGGGCAGTAATCGTAAATGTTGGAAATACAAATACTTTCTTTTTTGCATTGATCCTCAGTCCTGCTTTTACTATCAATTCCTCAACTTCTTTAATGGAGTAGAACTTTTCAAAATGATATGGTTCAGGACATTTAATTTTCTTGAGAATAGAATTGAATAGTTTTCCTTCTGCCATGATATCAATCAAGTAAATTGAGCCAGTGCTTTTTATCACTCGCTTCATCTCCAAGAGAGAACTCATTGGATTGTTCATGTGATGTAGCGTTAAAGAGCTGATCACTATGTCAAAAGTTTTATCTGCAAACGTGAGTGTCTTATTGTCTGTAATTTCAAAGATTCCCTCTGGTACTAAATTCTTTGCCTTACTTATATCAGACTCACTGATATCGACACCGAATAGTTTTAGATTTTTATCAGCATTGTTTTTAGTGAGTACAGACAAAAAACCGCCGTCTTGGCATGAAGTATCAAGAACTAAAGCCCCTTTAGGTATTAGTAGATTCTTTGTTATTGCTTGGTGTCTGACTTTTCTAAAAAACGATTTCATAACCTTACTTAGTAGGTCGCTTAATTATTAAATCAATTTCTGGACTTTCAGATTTCAAATTAGCTATAACTTTTTCTACGACAGTTCCAACTTCCATATAATCCTTGAGATCATCAGGATACTTTTCCTTATAGATATCTGTCTGCATACCACCAGGGAATATTCCGTATATTTTTATATCTGTATCCTGAATTTCTTTACGAATAGATTCAGTCAAACCCTTGATTGCAAACTTAGAAGAAGCGTAGGCAGATATGCCTGGCTTACCATCAAGTCCAGCTGTTGAGTTTATATTTATAATTACGCCGTTTCCTTGGCTTTTCATCTGAGCGAGAGCTACCTGACATCCGTAGAAATAACCAAAGAAGTTTATATCAAACAAGCGATGTAATTTATGAATATCAGCTTGTTCGACCAAGCTAGGAGCAATTTGAATACCCGCATTATTTATCCAGTAGTCTATTTTCCCGTATTTCTTTATCGCATAATTAGATAGGTTCTTAATATCCTCAAAAGAGGTTACATCAGCAAGAAAATGATCAACAGACAATTCTTTAGCCGCTGATTCCAAATGTTCTATTTCGTGACTTGAAATAATTACCTGAGCATTCTCATTCTTAAAAGCCTCAGCTAATGCTTTGCCAAAGCCATGGCTTCCGCCGGTTATTACAACAACTCTGTCCTGAATCTTCATATGCCCATTTTAACATTTTCAGACTCACTTCTCTAGACTAATCTTTTTCTGATTGAGCAGGATCCTACTCTTTAAACAGCTAAGCAGCTCTCTCTTTTCAAAGTTCGGGGCTTCTCTCAAGACATATTTTGCGTAGTTTCGTATATCAATTTCCTTTATATCAATGGAACCCTTAAAACCGAAAGCAACATTTTGAAACTTCCTAAATCTACCTACCTCAGCAGCAAGTTTTTCTCTGATTCCTATTTCATCTAAATCTATCTTGTCGATAATTACTTCAAATTGTTTGATTAGTTCTTCTTCGCGTATATAACCTCCATGACAGTCTCGGTCTTTTGACCGGCTACAACCATAATAAATATATCGAGCAGTAAGCCCTGTCTTTTTTATTGGTTTGAATTTTTCTTCTGCAGATACGCCAGAATTACAGAGTCCACAGGTAAGTAGTTTAGTGAATGCAAATTCTTTTGTCTCACTTCGAATAATACGGTCGCGTTTAATCTGTGCTTTAGCTGCTTCAAAAAGTTCACGTGTGATTATTGGTTCATGCTTGCCTGCGTACCAGTTACCACTTTTGGATGGGTATTCAAACTGACCATAATAGAATGGGGTGTCGATTATTTTATGAACGTTGCTCAATGTAAGGTTTTTATTTCCGTGAGGCGTTCTGAAATTGAGTTCAAATTTTAGCCAATGATAGACTTTGCGACCAGTCCATTTTTCGTATGCTACTTTCTCAAACATCTGCCTGATAACAGGAGCACGCTCAGTGTCCAAAATTACATGCCCACGCCTATCTGCTCGGTTTTCGTTCAGGTATCCGGTTGGAGCTGGTGCTGGCCACAATCCCATTTCGCAGCGCATACGAAGTCCTCGCTTCACGTTCACGCTCTTGTTGTCGTTATCGAGTTTTGCTTGTGAGCAGAGAATCATCAAAAGGAACTTTTCACTTGGTGAGTTACTAAACCGCTGTCCGTAAGTTCGAATCTCGACGAGTGCCTTTTGATCCATGAGATCGACAAGGGAGCCGAGATCGCCCGCGTTACGACTCAAACGATCTGGGTGCCAAACGAGAACTCCATTGAATCTTCCTTCTCGTAGGTCTTTTATAATTTCGTTGTATACAGGTCTCTGTCCGGATGCTTTTGCGGAGTGTGCCTCACGACGCACATCAATAACATCAAGTCCGTCTCGCTCAGCAATTTGAAGCATCTCTTTGACCTGGGAATCGATAGACAGAGCCTGCTTCTCATCCCGCTCTGTCGATTTACGAGCATACAGGCAATACCTCACAGGTATGACCTCTGGTACTGCTCTTTGTAGGGTTTCCGTGTAAACCGTTTCCATATACTTACTCTGTCGTGATTCATTCCATTTGTCAGCGGGGGTGTTAGTAACCCATGAGTTAAGCCAGAAAAACAGACAAATGGCGTCGAAAAGAATATAATTGACCTTATACACTAGATATGGCAAAAGAAGACCCAAAAGAGATAAATAAGTGGGATACTCCGTCTGAAAACGATCTTTTTGGGCGTGAGCCGTTTGTAGAAACAATTGTTAAAACTATCCAGTCCTCAAAGGAGGGTTTCAATCTTGGAATCTCCGCGCGGTGGGGTGAAGGAAAGTCATCTATACTTGAACAGCTAAAACCAAAACTTGAAGAATTAAATTACAAAGTATTAACCTTTGAACCTTGGAAATATACTCAAGATGCAATTTCTATAAAAAGGAAATTCATTATCGATATCTACTCCCAGCTAGGAAAAGATTATGACGAGGCGGAGTTGTACAATTCAACAGAACGTGAGAAGGATTTAAGGCCTGAAGAATACCAAGAGCTTTTAATGAGTAGGTTGGGTATATTCGGGCAGCTCGCAGGAACAACTGCGATTATTTTCCTTATAATTCTTTTCCTGTACGAATCCATTTCAGGAAATGATATTAATATCACGCAAATTTTTCTTACTAATCTTTTTATACCAGTCTTAGTCGGTATCGTCCCTTTGATAACAAAACTTACAGAAGTAACGATTAAGCAGACTATACCTAAAGTAGAATCAGCTGAACAATTTGAAAGCCGTTTCAATGAAGCAATTGAAGAGATAATGAGCATCGAAAATGCTCCAGAACGAATTGTCATTTTTGTTGACGATCTTGATCGTTGTAATCACACGGAAGTGGAACAGATTCTTACCGCACTGTTTACATTCTTCAACAATAAAAAATGCACATATGTTATTACTGCAGACCATACGGTTATTCGTCGCTACATCAGTCACTTCTTACAGCTTGAGGATGAGATTGCCGAGGATGGAAGTGTAGATGTAAAAAAGACCAACGAGCAAAGACATAAGGAAGCAACTGAATACTTGAAGAAGATATTTCAAATCAACTTTATTCTTCCTAAGATACCCAGTGACCTGTTAGAAAAATGGGTAAAAAACTTGCTAGATACAAGCCCCGTAATCGATTTCAAAAACCCTTACGCAAAAGATTATTTAGTTAACCTTGTTCTCAATAATTTCCAAGGGAATCCAAGAAAGATAAAACATTTCATTCGAACACTAGCTTTCCAGTTAGAAGCTATCAGTGCAAAGATTTCACGGCTTCCTGATCAAAACACTGATGAAGGTAAGAACCTGAATAAAGTAAAACGCTCACCCGAACTACTTGCAAAGATACTTATTTTCCAAGATCGGTTTCCAGATTTCTACGAGCAGATTACCTCAGAACCTAAATTGTTGCAGAGGCATGAAGAGGGAGAGATTGCACAAGACAAAGATCTCCAGAATCTGCTTGCACAGGAGCCTAAGTTCTTTAACTCTGTTACCAGAGAGGATGGATATAAAACAATAGACCCTTATTACTTCCTGTATTTCTCTGGCTCAACAGGCTTCGTTGAGACTAAGGTTGTTGATCCCGCAGAGATAAAAGCTTTGGCTAGAAGTGCCGACTTTGACGGCCTTACGAAAATTATTAATGGACTCACTGACGAACCTAGGAACGCACAGGTAGAGACTATCAAGAAGGAATACGAAGCTCCGGAAATCCAACCTCCTGAAAAAGTAAATATCGTCCGCAGTCTTTTCCATGCAATCAGCATGATTGAAGAACCGACACTGAAAGTACAGAAACTTAAGGACGTACTTGATGCTCGAACAAAATTTGCTACAGAGTTTTCTTCTTTGCAATCTGTAGACTTCGATAAGGTAATTACATTTGCAGGTATAGAAATAATAAATCGCTTATTTTCAGAGACACCATTTACCGAATTTGCACTTCAAAATCAGATACTGAAAGCATTCCTTGCAAAGCAGTCAGATTTAGGGAAAGGTGAAGTGGCTGATCGATTTATCCAAGCTATCGCTGAAGGTGTAAAGAAAAACGACGCAAATTCTTCGACCTTTATTAGTTTGGTAAGAAAACTCACTCCTGAGAATTTCTCTGGCTCAGACATTGTTCAGTCTGTACTTCTCGATATGTACCAAAATGCTGCGGATCCAATAAAGCAAGAGAGTTTTGAAGTATTGCTCGACCTTAAAGACAAACTCTCTGCATCTCGTAATTCTGAATTCGATGAATTGATTTTGAAGGTAATTGAGTCTGAACCAGTTGGGCCTGCCGTTACAATGCTTGGTCATATCCCTACGAGAATTGGGAAAAAGAACTTCGATATTTCTCGTATCGCCGAAGCTGCAAGGAAACGTATCGGTACAATCTCTTCCGGTGAAATTGAACAATGGTTTAATATTGTTTTGCATCCAGAGATAGTGAAGGAATTTGAAACGAAAAACACAGAACAAATTATCAAGACTTTTGTCGAACTTATTGATGATGGAGACACCGCAAAACGTTCTTTCGTAAGAGGAAAATTGCCAGATTTTCTTTCCAGAACCAGCAACAAGAATAATCTAATAAAGCGAATTGTTGAATCGATTGCCACAGGACCGCTCTCAGAAAGCACTCCTACACTCAGCACGGTTCAAGGTATGAGCGATTTCTGGAGTGCTAATCCTGATTTGAAGAAAGAGTTTGCAAAGGAACTGAAATCTGCAAAATCAAAGGAGAAAGAGATTAAGGATTTGATGACAAAAAGTTCAAATGAACTAGTTCCGCCTCCGCCACCTAAAAAGAAAAAAGAAGAACTCGAAAAAGAACCAGAAGCCTAGCCTCTTCGCTTTACATCTCATTTGTATTAAAATGTATTAGTAGCACTTTGCTACATACAACTGAATAAGCAGACCTAACCCTTTGGTGTCGAAACCTCAGGCATGGTCGAAAAACGCGATGAACATAAAAACCCCGTCATTAGGGCGTTCATCGCGTTGCGTTGGGAAACTGGCGCAGAGGTCTTCGGACCTTCCTAGTGGCGGGATTTTTGTATGCCCACCACTAGCATTATCAATGCTAGTAAAAACGCGATGAACAAATATGTCTACACTATTTGGTGTTCTAGTATTCCTGTCTCTGGCAGGATTGGTTGTTGGTCTTATAAAGCCTTCGATCTTTAAATTAAAATCGAGGAAGCAGTCGGCTTGGGTTTTCGGAGGAGCGATGGTTGTTTCTTTTATGCTCTTTGGAATCGCAACTCCGACCGAGGAGGTCGCACAAGTATCTCCTGAGCCGGTCGTCGTGCAATCGTTCGATGTGCCGAGTTTGATTGGGAAGAATATTGACGAGATCGAAACCGCAATCGGCAAAGCGGAGAGAACCTTCGAGCCGACTACGCTTCAAGAAGCAAACGGCCCGATTAGTTCAGAAAAGACCTTTACGAAGGGAGAGACTGAACTGATGGTGAGCTATAACGCAAAGACAAGAGTGGTAATCGACCTCTTCATCTCTAGCGATGATCCGTCAGGTGCTTCGAGTGATACGGCACATCTGCTGCAGATGGGGAATCTCGCCCAGAATGCCACAGCATATACAGTAAAGTTCGTACCTGCGATAAAAGATCCGAGTGTCTATACGGGAGTTGTAATAACTCAGAGATAGATTCCCGTGTCAGTCATACTACTGCTTTAAGCTTCACAAACCCCCTTATTCATAGGGTGGCAGCATATTCAGCACCTAAGACAATCAAGGTGCTGTTTTATAATTTCATCATGCAAGACGAGGAAGAAAAAACAAACACTGCTGGAAAGAAAGAACTCTTTCTGCAAGCTCTAGAAACTATGCGAGGCATGGTCTCTCCTGCGGCTGACAAGTCGGGTATATCCCGTCAGACTTTTTATAATTGGGAAAAGAACGATATCGATTTTCGGAAAAAAGTCAGAGCAATTAAAAAGTCGATACCTCAGATGATGGAGGATCGGCTCACGGCTCTCGGCTACGAAGGAAATGTAAGAGCAATAATCTATTATCTAGAAAAGAACAGTAAGAAATATATGAAAAAAGAGGTCAAGGAAACAGTGGCGCACATACATCATCACATCGATAGAAAGGATACTAGCAAGGTTTATGTGAAGACATTCGAGGACTATCTATATGACGAAGCTATTCACCGTCGCAAATTAATTGATGAAGGAAGACTGGAAGAATTAAAAAAGTGGGAGACAATATCATTTAATGAAAAAATAGAGATGTTTAAGACTCTAGACTTAGGATACGAACCTCCTTTGTCCAAAGGGTAAAAAGTGTCTAATGTGTCCAATTTCACCCTTGTCCTAAGAGCGTCAATTTTGGTAAAATGTAAGCAATACAAAGAGCCTTTATTTACTTCGTTTTAAAAAGTTCTGGCTCGGAGTGTCCAGCAATCGACAGGCCACAAACGTGTATACGTTTGTGGCCTTTGTCGTTGCTCGCCGGACAGGGACTCGAACCGAAGCGTCGGGGACCCAACCGGAACGAAGTGAGGATTGGGCGACGCGAGTGGGGGTCGAGCGAATGAGATAGTTTGGGAACGAAGTGAACCAAACTAGCCATGAGAGTGACCGAGTCCCTGTCCGGCAGCACGTTATTTAGAGTTTATTTCTAAATAGATTTTGGTTCGAGTCCCCCAGTATTAGGGTATACTTTTTAGATGTCTGAGCTAACTATGATTGGAAAGAGTAAGAATGGATGCGACGTGTTTGCTGATTTAGAGTCATCGCATGCAGCAACCCATTTTAATGACTCACCAAAACTCTTTGATGCTGTCAAAAAGGTCATACCTTTGATTGCACTAGATAAAGAAAAAGTTCGAGTTGAGATTGATACAGCAGAAGTTGTCGGTACGTCTGATTTGGTTGAAACGCATCAGGGTGATGAAATAGTGTATGCTATGAGACCATACAGAGATAGATATAGTCGATTTGTGAAGAATCGATTGGCTGAAGAAACTTCCTGGATCGTTTTGTCTTTTGAACGCTTGAATCAAGAACAATACAAATTGTATACAGCATTTGTTGGTCGACTCACCCCTTCTTTCCCTGGCGGAGATTTTATGCCGGAAATGAGTAATGAGTTTTGGGCAACACATGCACTAGTGTTGGGGAATCAGGAGGTTATTCCTGGGTCAGAAACAGATGTTTGTCCTTGGTAAAAAGTTCTAACATACTCCCAGAAAACCAGCAATCATGTGAGCCCTACCTAAACACCTAAAAAGGTAGTTTAGGAGGAATAGTTTTGAGAACCTTTCACAGATCAAATACTGTGAAGGAGTCGAATACATAACCGTTAGATATTTTTAAGTGTAATTATTCTATCTCGTAACGTTAGTTTACTCTTCAGATTGCAACTAGAGCTGTCCGTAACATAACACCAGCTAAAACGGCACTAAATATGAAACTCTATAATAGGTTTATTTAGGTAAACAGCGTATGGTAGTGGGTACACGAGCATTTATGATAGAGCACATGAAAATAGCCCAAAAAATTCTCATAATAGAAGATGAAAAAACCTTAGCTCGAGCCCTCGAACTGAAACTCTCGCTGTCTGGCTTTGTGGTTAAGACCGTCTTTAATGGCGAAGCCGGAATCGCTCTTTTAATGAAAGAGTCTTTCTCGTTAATACTGCTCGACTTGATCATGCCAAAAATGGACGGTTTTGCGGTGTTGACAATACTAAAGGAAAAAAATATTCAAACGCCGGTTATGGTACTCTCCAACCTAAGCCAAGAGAGTGACCTGAGACGGACAGAGGAATTTGGCGCTAAAGAGTTTTTTATTAAATCAAACACGCCGATTGTAACCATAGTAGAGCGGGTAATTGAACTTCTTAAATAAAACCATGTCGACTTCAAATGACAAAAAGACAATTGCCACATCAGCGAGTATCGCCCGTAAGTTGGAAGTTCTCGCTCAAGAAAAGGAAACCGCTCGTCAAAAGCTCGTGGTGACAGCTAAAAAGCTAGCAGCGACAGCAAAAGAAAATGAAAGTATCAGACGAAAACTAGTGGAAACGGCTAAGCAACTGGCGGTGACCGCAAAAGAAAAAGAGGTGGCGCGTCGCAAACTAGTTGTGACGGCCAAACGGCTGGCAGTCACCGCCGAGGAAAAAGAAAGCACTAGACGTAAGTTGGTAGTTACTGCCAAAGAACTTAAGCGATTGTACGGCACGCTTGAAAAAAAAGTGCTCCGGCGTACCAAGGACCTTGAGCATATAAGGTCACGGAACGAGGCCATCCTCACCAGTATCGGTGACGGTCTAGTAGTGGTAGATAAAGAAGGAAAAATCAGCTACATCAACAAGTCGTTTGAAGAAATGTTGGGTTGGAAAACTCAGGAAATTATCGGCAAAAGTATGGTCGAGGTAGTCCCGAGGGAGGATCTGCACGGTGTCGAAGTGTCTTTTAAGGAGCGCATCTTGACACAGGTTCTGGCCGGACAGAAGTTTGTGGCTGACTTGACTAACCCCTTCTATTACATCCGTAAGGACAAGAGTCGCTTCCCGGCCAGTAGTATTGTGGCACCGGTTATCCTTAACAAAAAAATCGTTGGCGCGGTTGAGGTGTTTCGCGACATCACTAAGGAAAAGGGAATTGATAAAGCCAAAACGGAGTTCGTCTCACTGGCATCTCATCAGTTGCGCACTCCTCTGTCTACCGTTAATTGGTATAGTGAAATGTTGCTCACGGGTGATGTTGGAGAAATAAGCGCCGAACAAAAAATGTACCTCGAGGAAATATACAAAGGCAATCAGCGAATGGTTGATCTGGTGAATACTCTTTTGGATGTTTCTCGGATTGAGCTAGGTACATTTGACGGTGAATCCAAACCAACTAATATTGTTGGTTTAGTTGAAAGTGTTGTGGACGAGCAAAAGTTGCAAGTCGCTGAAAAGAAATTGAAGATTTCGTGCATATTTGCGGTTAATATCCCTCTTATACAAGTTGACCCTAAGCTCCTGCGCATGGTTATCCAGAACCTACTATCCAATTCAATAAAATACACCCCGGAGCGGGGAAGAATCGAGGTGGCACTTTTATTAGATGATAAGAAGAACGTCATTTTTAAAATAACAGACACGGGCTACGGTATACCGAAGAACCAATATGACAAAATCTTCACTAAACTCTTTCGGGCAGACAACGTGATTGGGAAAGACACCGAGGGTACTGGATTGGGTCTCTATATAGCCAAATCAATCGTTGAACAATCGGGCGGCAAACTTTGGTTTGAATCAGAAGAAAATAAAGGCAGCACATTTTATGCGTCATTGCAGATTGGAAAACCGAAAAAGAACGGTGTTCCAGCCAACGGGACTTAGGAGGCCTGCTATTAGTGTGTTATACCAAACAATATGATAAAAAAACCAACAAACAAGAAAGTCGTACTCGTTATTGAAGACGAGCGACCCCTGCTTCAAGTAATTGAAGCAAAGCTCACCGGCGCTGGTTTTGACGTTATTTCCGCCCGCACAGTTGATCAGGGACTTCATTACATGGAAGAGGTCGATACTATAGACGCAGTATGGCTTGATCATTATTTGTTTGGAGACAAGACCGGCCTTGATTTTGTTGCAAAACTTAAGAGTTCCGACAGTAAATGGAAACACCTACCGATTTTTGTTGTCTCCAATACGGCCAGTAAAGACAACTTACGTTCGTACATTAGATTGGGAGTTAGCAAATATAGCGTCAAGGCAGATCATAAACTTGAGGAAATGACACAGGACATAAAAGACTTTCTCGACTCACCGCAAGAATAAATCGTTCTATTATTAGTCACTGTGACACCTTGCCTCAAAACAAGAGTCATACAACATTTACCTGCTATGAAAAAACCACTACCAAAAAAGAAATCCATCCTAGTAATCGAAGATGAACGGGCGTTGCTTGATGTGGTAAATAAGCGACTTGGGAAAAAAGGTTTTGAGGTAATCACCGCACGTAGTGTTGATGAAGTCTTTAATGCCACCCTAGATGACAACGGTCTGGGAATCATTTCCGTCAGCAGTATTCAACAGGCGCTTGACTATTTGGAGGATCTGGAAAATGTCGACGCAATCTGGCTTGACCATAACCTCCTGGGTAAAGAAAACGGTATTGATTTTGTGAAAAAGCTAAAAGCCAATGGCGGCAAATGGCAAAACATTCCTATCTTTGTCGTATCAAATACCGAAAAGTCCGGGACTATCCAGTCCTATGTTGACTTGGGCGTTAGTAAGTACTACATCAAGAGTAACCACAAGCTTGATGAAATCATTGCTGACATCAACACCACTTTGGATTCGGTCTAAATTGGGATGTATACTATGGAGGTGAAAAGTCTTAAAAAAAAGACTCGGCTTATGTTGATAGTAGCTTTTTTCATGGTTTTGTTTGGATCTTTTTTGATTGTTGTGGGGACTGATTTTTTTGATACCAAGCCGATTGCGGTTATGCCTCCAGCGGATGCGCGGTATTTAGATGAAGCGCAGCCGATTGAAGTTCGGGTGGCGGATCTTTTGTCTTACATGACGCTGGAGGAAAAAATTGGGCAGATGACTTTGGTGGAGAAGGATAGTCTTGCGGAGGCGGGAGATGTGGCGGTCTATCATCTGGGAGGGGTATTAAGCGGTGCAGGGGCGAAACCAACCGATAATACAGCAGCCGGCTGGAAGAAGATGGTTGATTCGTATCAGAGTGAGGCGGCTAGATCCCGTCTTGGTATACCGCTTCTGTATGGTGCTGACGCCATTCACGGCCATGCTCTGGTGCCTGAGGCAACAGTCTTTCCTCACGCTATCGGGCTTGGTGCCACTGGCAATCCGAAATTGGTGAAAAAAGTCGCACAAGCCACTGCTGTTGAACTCAAAGCTACGGGGGTGAACTGGAGTTTTAGTCCAAATCTCGACCAACCTCAGGATATTCGTTGGGGGCGTACCTACGAAGCGTTTTCGGATGATCCAAAGTTGGTGGGTAAGCTCGGGGCGACATATCTAGAAGGGCTGCAAGAAAATTATGGTGACAGCGTTTTTGTGTTGGCTGCTCCTAAACATTACTTGGGTCTGGGTGCCATGGGGTGGAATACGTCTTTAAATAAAAATTTTAAAATCGACCAAGGTGTCACTGTCGCGGATGAGGCGCTACTTCGTTCTCGCTATCTACCACCATTTAGCGAGGTGGTTGATGCCGGTGCTTTAAGTGTAATGGTGGGTCTCAATACCTGGGGAGATAAACGGATGGTGTTGCAAAAGCAACTGCTGACTGGCGTTCTAAAGGAGGAACTGGGATTTAGGGGCTTTGTGGTGTCTGATTGGTATGGCGTACACGAAGGAAGAAGAAACACGTTTTGGGCCAGTCTGCAGGCGGTGAACGCTGGAGTTGATATGGTGATGTTGCCGTTTGATTATGAACTGTTTGCCAAACATATGAAACGGGCGAATCGACTGGGATTAGTGACGGACGAAAGAATTGACGATGCGGCGGGGAGGATTTTGTACGCTAAGTTTGCACTAGGACTGTTTAATGAAATAGAAGACGTAAAGTCAGTAGATATTCCCAATAACACTCATGCTGCCCTCGCTCGCGAAGCGGTGGCGCAGTCATTGGTACTTTTGAAAAATGACGATGCGGTACTGCCAATACAAACTAATGTTCGACACATCCGCGTTGCGGGCTCAGCAGCCGGCAACATCGGTCAGCAGATGGGGGCTCGGAGTATTGAGTGGCAGGGAGTGAATGGTAATTGGCCAGTGGGCGCGACGTCGATTTTGGCAGGGATTCAAGAACGCGTCGCTGCTAGTGGAATAGAGGTAGAGTACGACCGTCTCGGGAGTTTTTCGACTGATAGAAATAGGGCTGAGGTGGGAATTGCTGTCGTGGGAGAAAAACCATATGCCGAGGGTTGGGGAGACAAAGAGTATCCAACGCTCGATGCGGAGGACTTGCTCGCCATTAATAACCTACAAGCCAGCTGCGATAAAGTGGTGGTAGTCATTGTGTCCGGTCGGCCGCTCTTGATTGCGGACGAAGTCGATTCGTTTGATGGGCTAGTGGCCGCTTGGTTGCCAGGTGGAGAGGGAGCTGGTGTGGCTGACGTGCTATTTGGTGACAAGCCATTTACCGGTACTCTACCATTACCATGGCCGCGTCACTCACAGCAACTTCCGATTGCGCTAGATGAAACCACAGCTGACGGTACCTCGGTGCTTTTCCCACGTTACTTTGGATTGCGGTATTAACAAATTGGTAAGTATTACCTAGGTTAGACCCTAACCATATATTGATGGAGTTTTTTTGCTAACCAGAAATTGGGTTCATTTCGTGTAATAAAAATATTTATCTAGCGGCTTTTAAGTTGAGAGAGATTATTTCTCCTTACTTTAGTTACTAGGTAAATCAGTTACATTCTATGATAAGTGAATCAAGTCGACCGCTGTATAGGGGAGTTCAATTTGTTTGGTACGGTTTGTACTTGGTAGAAACACTCCTCGCTGTCCGTTTTGTCCTTAAACTCCTAGGTGCAAATCCGGGAGCGGCTTTTAGTGACCTGGTGTATTCGATCTCTTATGTATTTACTTGGCCATTTGCTACGGTATTTCGTCACGACTACGTTCAAGGAAGTATCTTTGAGTGGTCTACCCTACTCGCGATGCTGGTGTATTGGTTCTTGGCAACCGCTGTCATCAAATTATTTGTAATGAGTAAGTCAGTATCAACAACTGAAGCCGATGCAAAGCTATCGGAAGTGTAGTGATTAATGTGCCTTGAGGAAACTGAGCAAAATTATTATAGAAAGCTAATATAAACAATATGGGAATAATCGTATGGATAATCTTCGGCGGACTCGCTGGATGGATTGGATCAATGATCATGAACACAGACAGTCAGCAGGGAATTGTCCTTAACGTAGTGGTGGGAATTATTGGTGCGATCTTTGGTGGCTTCATTATGAGTTTACTTGGTATGGGTGGAGTAAGCGGGTTCAATCTTTATAGCTTTGGGGTAGCAGTTCTCGGTGCGATCGTTCTGCTGTCCCTTGTGCAGTTTATTCGAAGTAGTAAGTAAGGCTGTATTTTTGACTTATGAAAACAGCTTTTACAAACACATTAGTGACGCTAGGTATAATTTTTGTACTACTCGTGCTTGCTGGAGGGTACTTCTTTATGGCCGACCCTATGAATCTCAAGCCTATGATATTTGGCAGTAATGTTATAGAGACAAGAAGCAGCGATACCAAAACTACTGCAGCTGCGGGGTTCCAACTTTCGGATGCGCAAAGACAGTCTCTTATCAGCGCGGGTGTTGATCCTTCCCAGGTTCCAGCAAATGTTACATCTACTCAAGAAGCTTGTTTTGCAGATGTTCTAGGCGACGTGCGTGTGGCTGAAATAAAGTCAGGCGCAGTTCCAAGTAGTATAGAATTTCTCAAGGCAAAATCCTGTCTCTAGAATTGCATTTATTTCTACCCAAGAAATCAATTGTATTGATGTAACTGTTATATAAATTTTGAAGAGCTGGAAATAATTTTATTCCAGTTTTTTGGTATAAATTTATTCTTTTAATAATACATATTTGTGTCATATTACGGTCATCAAGATATATATTGCAGAATGTGGTATAATAGCTCTGTTGGAAACACTATCACTACATCAGTCTCTGTAATACTGATGTAACACATAAGGGGCTATGCGAACTCCAATTTTGGCCTCAGACAAAGATAAAATGCAGACCGCAGGAAACGCTTGTAATAGGAATGTAATTTAACTGTCGCTCAAACGGCACCATTATATGATTACCGACAGACAAATGCGTCGACAGCGAATCATTCTCGGAGCAGGGTACACTGATTTCAATAAGCGGCTCAATCGGTACGCTCGTTCAAAAACGAATGACGAAGCGTTGGCTGAAGATCTCACGCAAAAGACGTTTCTCAAAACGTGGACGTATTTGGTGAAAGGAGGGAAAATAGAAACCATGGAGGCGTTCCTCTATCATATTCTAAAGGCTCTTATTGTTGATGAGTATCGGAGAAAGAAGTCGACCTCGCTTGACGTAATGCTTGAAAAGGGCTTTGAGCCATCGCTTAACGATACTCATCGTTTGGAAGATATGCTTGATGGAGAGCAGGCTGCCACACTCATTGCACAGCTGCCAATGCTCTACCAAAGAGTCATGCGCCTGCGCTACATGCAAGATCTGTCCCTTCAGGAAATCTCGCTCATTACAGGGCAAACAAAGAATGCTATCGCGGTACAGACCCACCGTGGACTAGAGAAACTAAAAGAGTTATATGAATCCAATTGCGACTCCATTGGCAACTTATCTGCTTTAAGAGAGGGTGAGAGACTGTAACGTTTAAGTGAAAAAATGTCATTGTCATAAAGAGTCTGTAATGCGCTTGTAATACTATTACCATTACAACGGCTCCAATAGTAGAAGAAATAACATCTCATTAATTAGTTACCCTTCTAAATATAAAATACTATGAACAAAACAAATACCTCAATCCACACTGCCAGCACTGTGTTCGCAGTAGCCGGACTTACTGTAGCTTTTGCTCTTATGAGTCTGCCAATGTTTGCCAGTGCCGCAACCTATGCCTACGTTGACGCTTCAGGTGAAGTGAAGCCAGTCTTGGCTGATACTTGGCAAGAGGCTATTGCTAAGGCACCAAATATTCACATTCATAGTGGCGTTATGCTTTTGGATTCTCCATCAGACTTCGACATTGTGGGTAACGACGTTGCTGGCTACTAGAGTTATATACTCGGTTTAGAACAAGAACGTCTCACGACGTTCTTGTTTTGCCATCTAAAACCATGTTCTTATTATCCCTCTAGCGTCACGACTATGAAGTACATCACAAAACTATCGGTCCCTAAGCTGTTACTTGCCCTCGTGTTTGTGGCTTTGACTTTGGCACCAAATTCAACCAAAGCGGCGGAAGTAGGTCCGGTCTGTATAATGTTGCTCAAAACCACTTCGGGTATGGTGGTGGCTCAAGGCAAGAGTGAGGTGATGTTGAACAAGGGTGGAGATTTGCAAATCTATTGGTTTAGCGCCAACGCCACAGCAGCTGAAAATAGAAGTGGAAATAGCATACCTTTGACTGGTCACTCAGTTAAGTCCCCGACCAGCAAAACCACATATGCCTATACGTTTAGTAAAGACAAGAAAGAAGTTGAGTGTTCGGTGGTGGTGTATCCGATAGAAGGTCACATTAACGCAAGCACTTTGTCGTCACTTTCTACGACACCGACATTTTCGGGCACTGCCGATAATACAAAAACAGTCTCACTCAAGATCTTCAAGAAAGGAACTAATACTCTGGTGTACAAAAGTAATACGATTAGTGTCGTCGACGGTGACTGGAAACACAAAGTAACTGACTCTCTGCCGCGTGGTTCGTACGACTTTGTGCTTTACGGTAGCGACACATTAAAACTCAACACGATTTTCAAACGAACTCTTACAATTGGTACGGCTGCATCATCGGATAGTGGTATGAGTACAATTGTGGTCCAGCCAATTCCTCTTCTTGTCGGTGGGGTGGTAAAGAAAAATCAGACGGTCGGGCTGTCTTATCTACAAGTACTAAACGTCGGTCTGGAGTCAGCGACAATAACGGGTATTAAAATGAAACAAACAGGCACAGCTTCAACGGATGCTGTTTTCCGTCTTACCGCTATCGATGACACTGAACTAGCCAAGGGACAGGTGGGTAAACTCGGAACTTCACCATTTACGTCTGGCGAAGCATTGATTCCGATTACACTCACTCTCAAATCCAAGGAAACGCGACTCTTTACCCTAAAAGCAACGATGGCTAGTGATGTTTCAGACTCTGTCGGTGATACCCTGAAACTAGTAGTGTCTGGGGTACGAAGCGATTCAACTATTAAAGGAATTTTTCCTATCAAGGGCGTGACGTGGAAGCTAAGCGAGTAAAGTATCCTGCCCACAACAAAGCAGACGGGACTCCATCTCATGCGTTTCGCTCGCTGAGGGTAAGCACTAAGCGTTTTCAGCTGAGACTTAGTTAGCTGACCGAAGCCACCCCGCTATAGGGGTGGCTTTTTTATCAAAGTTTAGTGATATTTGCTCGAACACAGTTACCTTCTGGCAGTACGAGATTTTTAAGGTATAATCAAATTTTAGGATAGTTCAGCAGGAGGTCACTGATGCAAAACTTGAACGCACTAGGGTTAGTAGTCTGCGTCTGTTCAAGCCAGCCCAATGAATCAAGATTGGAGCTTAGGCTTGCCGCTACAGAGAAATTTGTCGCCTGGTTCCAGGTGACTAGACGCGTTAGCAAAGAGGAATATGTTACCAGTGTGAATACGCAATTTGTTTCTCGCAAGGAACTAAGCGCGGAACAAATAGCGGCCGTCACAGAGTGGCTGCTACAACAAGTACATTTTGTACTGTGACAAAAGGCGATCCATACGGGTCGCCTTTCCTCACTAATCAGCCATTTCGTGGATATCGATAATGGAGAGCTGGCCGCTGGTGGCATCAAGCCAGCGGACAAAGTCTGGTGTCAGTTTAAACATCACAAAATCTTCTGCTCCTTCCACGTAGTACTTCGATTGATTTTTGGATTTGAAAAAAGTATGAATTTCACTTGTCTGTTCAGAAGAGATTTCTACAGCGGTGCCGCGGAGGTCGACTACCTTGAGCGGGTCTAGTACTTCCTCAATCACAGAGAGGGAAACAATCGTATTTTTTTGTAGATTGCCGTATTTAGAAAAGGTTTTACGGGTGCCAAAGTACACGTTCATCTCATCATCAATTACATAAAGCATGAGTGAGGTTGTCGGGAGTCCGTCATTATCAAGAATAGCAAAGACAGCCTTTTTGTGATTATTGAGGAAATTAATAACGGTTTGACGGAGTTCTGCTTTTGTCATGAGTAGGCTTTTACTTAGGGTAATAGTCTAATTATACTACTTATTTTTTGGGTTAAGAGCGGTAGCAGTCCACTTAATAACGATAGAAAAGGTCTTCTTGCTGTTATACTTTAGTCACTTATGAGCGAGAGACTGCAACATTATCATCCAGAGGAAGATGGTGGTGAAATCATAGAAATTTCTTCGTCGTTGCGCGAACCTGGAACCGCCCGCGTTACGGTGACAGATGACGCCACCTTTAATTCAGAATTAGACGTTTTGAACGAACTTAAGCACACCGAAGAAAGACAACAAACAACGGAAGATCAAGACAAAGTCGACCCTTTTACTTTAGAGGGACTCGACAAAGTAAAGGGGTCGATAAATGGTTGGCTGCGGGAGGTAAATGAGTACCGAATGACAGTGGAAGATGCTGGTGGAGACACGAGAGAAGTAGAGCAATTTTACCAAGGAATTAGGCGGCACTATACCTTCGTAAATGAACTCATTCGTGAACTTAGAGATCTTACAGAAAGTGAAGATGACGATCTGGTCGAAGCCAAAGCCGAGGATTTCTCCAAAAATCTTAGTCTGCTGCGAGAAATGACAAACGTTTTTCTTAGCGGAGACACGGATACAGAAGAACAAGTTTTTGATAAAAAGACTGGCTGGTGGGATAAGAATCAACAGTCAGAACAGGGTATTGTCTCAGGTGCGGCGGGTGAGTTGAAACAAGTGTGGGGAAAGAACGATGGTCCGATTGGATTTGAGCCACCAGAGGTTGAAATTGACAATGAAAAAGTGCGTACTGGCTGGTTCGATGCCGGTTTCAAAGAAGAACAAGGTTTTAGTGCGGTCGACACAGACGGGGCATTTACCCAAAGAGGCGATGTCTCTCTTCAGCCCGATAGCAAGAGGACCACAACCCCGCTGCCTTTAAAAGTGACTGCCTACCCTTTACCAGGTGGTAAGCATCGAGTAATGATGTCGCATCAAAACCCCGAAGAGTTATTTCCAGCAGCAGAAAAAACCACACTAACACCAGAGCGAATCGAAGATTATCGAGCTTGGGTGGAGCCGACGGAAGAAACAGCGGACAATGACGCTGGCGATCCAACTAGCTTGGCCACTCCTCTCAGGCAGGGCGAGGTTTATCCAGACGAGATCGTCTCGTTAGACGACGATCCAATGTATGAGAAAACTCGTCAGAGTTGGCTTGAAGCGAAAGAACTGCACGAGACTAAACATAATGAGTATCACGACGCGGCAAAGGCGTATTATGCTAGTTTGGCTGAGCAAGGTTTTTTCAATAGAAATCTAACTCGACTGAAAGCATCGTTTGGGTTTAAGCCCGAACTTCCGCCAGAAATCGTAGTTATGCGTGAAGAAATGTTTATGGCCACGGCGAATTATAGTGATTGCGGACGTAGTGTGTTGTTGTTTCGTAACGAAGTTTTAAAGAGAAATCGCCATGATGTCTCGGATAAGATATTGGACCGTTATAATCGTCTATTGGCGCGAACACTTGTCTTGAATACTTTTAATGCGCAAAGAGAACTCCAAACACAGGCGGCTGAGGACTTGAATTTTAAATCAAATAAATTCACCGAATTTTTTAAGAAGAATAAAAATGCTAAGCATTACGCCCGGGCAGCTGGGGCAGCTGCTGTTGTGACAATGACTGGAGGGCTCGCTGGGGTGGTGGCAGGGGCAGCTTGGTGGACTCGTTCAGCTATCGGGGGCACTGCAGCTGCTGTATCAACTACCTATGTTGGTAACAAAATGGATGCTCGAGTTAATAAAATCGGAATGTTAGTACAGGAAGATTATGAGGCAGAAGTTACCTCAATCGAGAACTATTTAAGAGACAACACCTTAAGAGAAGAAGACCTAGAGCACATTTATCAAACACTCTCTAATTTATATAGTAATGTCGATGTGGCGACTCAACAGAGAATCATGACTATTTTAGCTACTGCTATCGGGACTGGTCTGTTAGTCGGAGCCGCAGCGGGCGCAGTAATGGAAGGATTTGGTGGTGACTCGACACCTGAAAGGGCTGGCCTTGGAGCAGAGAAAAGTCTTTCTTTAACACCAGACGAAGCTGGGGTAACGCAAAATATTGAGATTGATGTGCGGGACACACAGCCACTAGTTAGACCAACAGAAGCCCACGCACCAGCGACTCCAGAGTCTGCGGCTGGTGATAGTCCTTCGGCAGAAGAACTGGAAGCAAAGCTTAATGAGCTTGATAAAAAAGTCACTGAAGCAGAGCAAGCTGCTGGTGCCAGTGATGGTAATAAGTCCGAGGCTACTTTAGAGGACCAGAAAACTTCTTACGAAGCAGAAAGGGGCGATAATCTTTGGGATATTATGGAGGGTCAGACAAAGGCGGGTAAACCGACCTATCTCGATCATGTCGCGGAAGGAGACAAGCAAAAACTGATTGCTCTCCTGGCGGAACGGGTGAATAGTGACGCTGCTCTACGTACCGAACTTGGCTTTGGAGCAACAGCTGATAATCTACAAGTCGGGGCCGCGGTAGATGTCGATAAACTCAATCAACTCGCGGAAGAAATTGCTAAAGAGAAAGGATTGTATGTGGAAGCGACACCAGAGGCTGTCCCGACAGATGAAACCGCGAGTGCTCCGATTCAGTCAAACCCCGAAGCCAAGATTGGGGTAACATCACCAGAGAAAAGCGTAACTGTCTCCTTAGAAAAAATTAACGACTACGCGCAGGGTTATTCTGGCGGCTACCCTAGATTTGAAGCGGATTTCGAAAAGCTTTTTGTTGAAAAGATCCAAGGCCCAGTTCCAGGGAACGGCCTATTCAGTTTTATTTTTGGGGGCACCCCTAACCAGGCCGATGCTTTTAAGCTCTTCGGGCCATACTCCGTGGCTGAATTTAATGAATTAGCCAAGGCTGACGAAGTCACTTTGGCTAACGAGCTAGCCGATGACAGTATTGATATTAAAGATTATACCGCTTGGAAAGAAGCACTGCTGCTGTGGCAAAAACAAGGTATTGTAATCAACCCGACTGATAGATTTGAGAGTGTTGCTAGAACCGCCTTTATCGCCTCGCTTGAGACTGCTAAGACAATCAAACCATGAACACTTCACTAATAACAACAAAAAGACTACCTGGTGACATAGAAGAAATTCTTGGACTCAAGGAGATGTCGGTAGAAGAGCAAGAAGACTTCCTTTTGAGTGTGGGCACACTCATTATTGAAAGTGCCGTGACAAAGTTTATTGTTTCGATACTCCCTGACGAAAGATTAGCCTTTGAACTTTGGTTGGAAACCCATAACGAAGACGATAATCTCTTTGAAAGAGCTTTGGAGGCCTACCCACTTTTTGCTGAGATTTTGCGCGAAGAAACAGCAGCTTTTCAAGGTGAAACCAAACGACTCTTGGGTGTCACAAATTAAAACCTTTAAAATTATCGACATAAAAACAAGTTGCGTTATACTATAAGTATATGCATACAAATATTATTAAAGACGTACGATTGTATTTCGTACTAGCTATTCTTGGCGTAGCGTTTTTTATCCCTAACACCACCTTTGCAGCCTGTACCTTTACTAAAGACTTACAAGTAGGTTCGATGGGTGAAGATGTAAAGTGTCTCCAGCAGTACCTCAATGGTGCGGGGTACACTGTCGCCACCGAAGGCGTGGGCTCTAAAGGAAAAGAAACTACCGAATTTAAAACTCTGACCCAAAAAGCGGTAATTCGTTGGCAAAACGCTAATGGCATCATACCGCCAACTGGTTACTTTGGTGCCAAGTCACGAGCAAAATACACAACTCTCTTAGCTGATGGAGGCAGCACACCAACTATTCCTAGTAATCCTTCTAATCTAGGGGCTGACACCACCTCACTCCTCAAGCAAATCGCTGAGTTGAAAGCAGAGATAGCCAAGCTGAAGAATAGTCAGGGATCAAACAACAGCAGTGACGACGACGAAGAAGTAAAAGATCGCTTGGCCGCTGTCCTAGAAATGATTGACGAGGCTGAAGATGATATTGATGATATGGACGAAGGAAACGATAAATCTGACGCGGAAGATTCTTTGGAGTCAGCGGAAGACGCTTTTGATGAAGCCCTACGCGCCTTCTTTGATGGCGACAATGATGAAGCGCTTGATTTGATTGACGAGGCCGAAGAAGACGCGGATGATGCTCTTGACTATGCAGGAGCCTCAAGCGAAAAAAGTGAGTCGGAAGATTTAATCGATGAAGTCGAAGACCGGATTGACGAAGTTGAGACTGCAATCGAAGAAGCCGATGCCGATGGTGAAGCTACAAGTGACGCTGAAGATTTACTAGACGAAGCTGACGATACCCTAGACGAAGCTACCGCTGCTTTTGAAGATGGTGACTACGAAGATGCCCTTGATTTGGCTGAAGAAGCCGATGACCTGGTGGATGAAGCCGAAGATGCCATTGGTGAAAACAGTAGTGATGTCGAGGATGATCTTGACGATGCTTTCGACGAACTTGATGACGCTTGGGATGCTTTCGATGATGCCGATGCTGATGGTGATGATACTGGTGATGCCGAAGATTTGCTCGACGAAGCCGAAGACCTACTTGATGATGCGGAGACTGCCCTTGACGATAACGACGAGTCTGAGGCGGAAGATTTGATCGACGAGGCACTTGACCTCATCGATGACGCTCTCGACGAGTTTTAGGAATAAAGAAAACCACCGCTGGAGCCGAAGGCTCTGGCGGTGGTTTTCTTTCAACAACTCTTTAGAAAATAAAGACATCAACTTGCTATACTTAATTTACTATGGAAAATATCGCTCCGTACCTAGATTATATTATCAATTTTTTCGCTAGCATTGATCCGCTTACCATTACTTTCCTGGAGGCTTTGGCCCTTAGTCTTTTTCTCGGTTACATCATGGGGGCGGAGCGGGAACTACGCCACAAAGACGCTGGTATTAGTACCAATATGTTTGTCGTGGGTGGTTCGATGATTTTCACCTTCCTTTCCATGACAGTCGACCCGGCTTCGGAGTCTCGGATTGCTGCTCAGATAGTTTCAGGAATCGGTTTCTTGGGAGCTGGTCTGATCTTAAAAAACGGTGATAGTAATGTGCGCAATCTGACCACTGCCGCTAGCGTTTGGTTTGCTGGAGCGGTCGGGATGTTAATCGGTTTCGGATTCTATAGCATTGCTTTTATTTCTGGTGTGGCTGGAGTAATTATTCCGCGAGTGCGACACTTTAAGAGCAAGACGGCCCTAATTGACGAGGTGCTCGCTCAGCCCAAAAAGGTGAAATCTACCCGCCGGAAAGAAAAATAGACTATCAGACAGGGTAACTAGCTTGGCTAGTAAGGTAGGATGATGGGAAGTTATAACCACCAGGTACCTTTTTAGCTAGCAAACTACGTTATTATTAAATTGTATGGATAGACAACTTCTATACAGTCTAAATGAATACGCCCGCGTTAAGTGGTTCCTCGTGAGTAGCGGCCGAGAAGGAACGATTGACGATATTTTGTGCGTGATTCGTGAAGGGATTGTAAAAGCGTCGCAAATCCAAGAACAACTCCACCAAGAAGGAATTTTAAACTTGAATGAAGTACGAGAGTACGATGAATAATAAGGTAAAACCGGCGCCAAGCGCCGGTTTCTTTACACACACCGAATGTGTTTCCGTCTTTCACAGACATGATAATAAGGATCATGCATATTACTCCAGCGTGAATATCCTCCAGGGGTGTCTTTGCCAACTGGTTCAGTTTGACCATGATATCCAGCTAGAAAAATGAAAAGTATAAGAACGCACATTACGGCATAATCAGTGGCTTTGAGCTTATCCATAGCAGACCCTCCGAATACAGTGTTCCTGACGTACTTTGCACCCAAGTGTGCAGACTGTCAAACTGTGAATAAACAGCGGCGGCCCCAAGGGGCCGCCGCTGTTTATTAGATCGTCTAGTGTTTTGGTACGAAGGTCAGAGCTTGACCACGTTTCGTTCCGCGACCAGTACGACCAATGCGGTGCACATAGTCGTCGAAAGTGTTTGGTAGATCGTAGTTGATCACGTGGGTGACATTGTCGACGTGGATACCACGAGCGGCTACATCAGTTGCTACCAACACTCGCGCTTGCCCGCTTTTGAAAGCGTTTAGTGAGCGCTGTCGCTGACCATGGCTTTTGTTGCCGTGGATAGACTCAGCCTTAACTCCATTCTTGTAGAGCTCTTGGGCTAGTTTTTCTACACTATGTTTCATTGCCCCAAAGATAATCACTCGCTTTAGTTCGTCCTTAGAAAGGAGAGCGAGCAAGGTGTCAAATTTGTGAACGTGCTCGTAAGGTACAACGTCTTGTGCGATGCTATTGGTAGTATCTTTTTTCTTAACCGAAATAGTTTTTGGACTACGCATAAAGTCATTGACCAAGCGTTCCGCTTCGGTAGTCATGGTGGCAGAGAAGAAAAGAGTTTGTCGATCTTTTGATACATCAGCCAAAATTCTTCGCATGTCATGGATGAATCCCATGTCGAGCATTCGATCAGCTTCATCAAGTACGACATTGGTTACGATGCTTGGGCGCAAGGCCTTTCGTTCAATTAGGTCGAGAATACGACCAGGAGTGCCGATGATAAAGTGGTTTTGGCGACGGAGGGCACGCAGTTGCGGGTTGATGTTAGTACCGCCCACACAAGTGGTTGAGAATTGCTTTAGACCAGCACCGAACTTACGAAACTCTACTTCTATCTGAAGAGCCAGCTCACGGGTCGGGGTCAGAATCAAGGTTACTTGATTCTTTTCTCGCATCGTCTTATCGATCAGTGGAAGTAAGAAAGCCGCCGTCTTACCAGTACCGGTTTCAGCGAGACCAATTACATCTTTACCTTCGAGGATAAGAGGAATGATTTGATCTTGAATTGGTGACGGATTTTCAATTCCTAGTCCAAGTACGTTATCAGCAATTTGTTGATTTAACTTAAAGTCACGAAAAGTGTGCTTAGGGGTGTAGACCACCTCTTCTACACTCGCGTCGACGGGATTCTTGTTGATGTATTGAGAAGGGTCAAAGGTAGGTTGTTTGCGGCCACGGCCACCACCTTGAGGGCGAGCGCCACCACGGGCAGCAAAGGAGGGACGACGAGTACCAAATTGACGGCGATCGCCACCACCGCTAGTACGGTTAAAACTTGGTCGGTCACTTTGCGTGCGAGTTTTACTAGAAAAACCAGAAGAAGGACGGCGTCCCGTAGCGGGACGTCTAGAATTGTTTGTTTGCATTTATATAAGATTAGTGAGGCACTGTGGAGGCCTCGGGGCGTGCAGGTAGATAAATCAGAAGGGAAGCCAGAATGGCGAAACGTCTGCAGCTAATGGCCCCACACAAGTGACAAAAGCGTGCGAAGAGAATAACACGACTGATTAAATAAGTCAACAGCGTAACGTTACGCCCTAAAATAGGCACATGACACAGCTCTGATGTTTGACATTACTTGTCTCAAAACCCACCGATTAATCGGTAGGTTTTGTAATCGTTCAAAAAATGTAGCGATTAATCGCATACAGAAAAGTCAATAGTAAGAAAAGGCTCTGAAACGTGCTACGATGGCCAATATGAAAAAGGGTACGGACAAAATAGAGATTGAGTATATTTTTGGAAAGCATGCGGCTAGAGAGGTGCTTAAGGAGCGACCAGATGTGGTGGTAGAGGTGCATTTAGCCGCAGATTTTGCTGATGCGACGGTTGTGAAGCTGTTGGAACACCATAAGACAGTAAAATTCAAGATTCTTAATGAGAAAAATCCGCCGCGAGGCGTGTCCTCGAAGTCGGCTCATCAAGGAATTGTGATTGGTATTCGCCCAGACAAACTAACTATCCCATACAAAGAGTTTAAACAAACGCTTAAAGTCACACCTCACACCGCCCTCTTGGTACTAGGAGAAGTACAGGATCCACATAATGTCGGAGCGGTAATTCGCTCGGCCGCTGCTTTTGGTTTGGCTGGAGTACTAATTCCGCCTCACAATCAAGCGCCAGTGACGGGTACAGTGGTCAAGGTGTCGGCTGGTATGGCGTTTCGGATACCACTGGTTACTATACCTAACGTAAATACCGTTTTACGTGATTTAAAAGATAGTGGCTTTTGGGTATATGGTCTTGAAGGGGAAGGTACGACCAAAACCAGCTCCGAAACCTACCCCAAACCAACGGTATTTGTGCTCGGTAATGAGGGTTCAGGCTTGCGAGAAAAGACGAAAGAACTCTGTGACGAACTACTCTCTATTCCAATTCACCCTCGTTGCGAGTCGCTTAACGCGGCGGCGGCGACCGCCGTGGTGTTGGCTGGCTGGGCTTCTCGGCACGGTGAAGCTTTGTCACTGTAGGCGGGGTAGTGTACAATTCCAGGGTTAGATTTCACCCTGGTGGTTTTTTTCTACAAATACTTTAATTATTTCTTACTATGAATGAACCAGAACAACAAACAGAAAACACTGTGACACCAGTTGTCCCTGAGGTAACAGAAATGGAAGCAGTTGCTGAGACTGTGACTGAAGTTAAAGAAGAGGTAACAACTGCCGCAGCAGTTGGGAACGAAGACATAAAAGCCGTGGCCACCGAAACATCAGCCACTACTGTCGCAGTTGCTTCGGCCGCTTCAATACTTAATAAAGCAAAAGATTTTCTGAAAGCCAAGAAGTACTTGGTTGCTACACTAGCCTTGGTTTTGCTAGCGTTGGTAGCCCTTGTTTACGTATTGGAGGACAAAGGCAAGCTTAACACTGGAATTTTTGATGAGGTTCAGAAACAGGTTTCAAAGTATACCGCTGCGGCCAAAGTAAATAACGAAAAAATTTCCGAATACGACCTGGAGATTAGTATGACCCAACTCTCGTCGGGAGCCGCGGCGCAAGGGGCTGATGTGACGGATCCAACTGTTCAAACAGAAATAAAAAACCAAGCCCTAGACATGCTCGTGAACACTGAGCTCTTGAAACAAGAGGCAGCAACAAGAGGAATAGTGGTGACTGAAGAAGAAATAAATACTCGTCTGGAAACACTTAAGACCGATGTCGGAGGTGAAGATGTTCTTAGTCAGCGAATGGAGGAATTTGGTATTAATCAAAAGACTCTCCTTCGTGATATCAAGAATGAACTAACCATTCAAAAATTACTCGATGAAGTGTTTAAAGAGAAGTCGGTCGTCGTAACCGAAGAAGATATCGCTGCCTTCTATGAAGAGGCTGGTGGAACCAAGGCTGGACTACCTGCTCTGGAGGAAGTAAAGGCACAGATTGAGGCACAACTTAAAGCAACTAAAGAACAAAGTGTCGTGACGGCTTATATCGAAGAGCTGCGCGGTAAGGCTCAGATTGAGACCCTAATTTAATTCAAGCTTACCAAGAGAGAAGCGGCCTGTCTGCACAAGACGCGCCGCTTTTGTCTTATCAACTTGTTATACTTTCCCTATGACACGCAATCTAAGTGTAAATGCAAGGCGACTCACCTATCACCCCGACGCGCGTTTGGATTTTTTTAAGAGTCTTACTGTGGCTGAGCAGAGTACTGCCTTTCAGGAATTGTCGGCTCATGTGCAGCAAGTTATTTTACGTCAACTTCATAATGAGGAAGTTGTCGATATGCTCGATAGTATGGATATGTGGCAGGTCGAGCATGTTCTGTCTCGAATTACTAATGTTAAACGTCGCCAAGAGATTGTTTACCGACTAAAGAGTGAGATTAAAGACAAAGTTGATTACTTTCTTAAATTTCATCCCCAAGCAACACTATCTCTCATTAACTTCAATTACCTCTTTCTGCCCGCATCCGACACGATCGGTGAAGCGGCCGATATTATAGACGAACACTACGAAGAAACGGGAAAGTATCCAGAAATCCTAGTCCATGAAAAAGGCCGCCTGTTGGGAGAAGTTCCATTTGCAACTTTGGTAAGAGAGAAAAACTCTTTTAGCTTGAAACGTTTTGTGATTCCGTTGACCACTATTTCCTACCAGGCTGAAGTGTCGGAGATAGTCAAGCTAACCAGTGGTTCACGCAGTAAAAAGGTGGTCATGCTCGACCATGACGAAAGTGTTCTCGGGATTATCTATGCTGATGAACTCAAACCGTTGTTGGCTCAACTCCCAGCCGAGTCCTTGTACGACTTTGCAGGTGTGGCTGGAAGTGAAGGCGTCGGTGATGGTGTCCTGAGTAAGGTAAAACACCGATATAAGTGGCTTATCATCAACCTCGGAACCGCTTTTTTGGCCGCCGCGGTGGTAAGTCTTTTTCGTGATACGCTAGACAAGTTGGTGTTACTCGCTATCTACATGCCGATTATTGCTGGTATGGGTGGCAATACAGCTACTCAGACCTTGGCGGTTATGGTCCGCGGTATCGCGGTGGGAGAGGTAAAGCTTAAAAATAGTCTGAAACCAATTTTAAATGAAGTTGGTTCAGGCTTTGTGAATGGAATAATTAACGGCGTCTTGGTCGCAATAGTGGCGACTTTTTGGAATCAAAATCCAATGCTGGGTTTGGTACTCGGAGTAGCGATGGTGTGTAACCTAGTGATCGCTGGATTCTTCGGTGCCTTTGTGCCCCTTGTTATGAAAGAGTTGGGCAAAGACCCAGCTACTTCTGCGACTATCTTCATCACCACCGCCACTGACGTTTTTGGTTTCTTCGTATTTCTCAGTCTAGCCACGTTAATATTAATTTAGTTTATGAGAACAGCCGAACGAATTGTGATGGTAATCCTAGTTTTGGTACTTAGTGGCGGAGCTTTATGGTTTTATCTTGTTTATCAACACGACCGACAATCTCTGCGCGACGCAGTCGCAAGAGGGGAGTTCCAGCTGCCGCTTAAGGAAGAAACGGTTGCGACAGAGGACGACTGGCGTAAGTACTATCCAGCTTTGGTGCCAGTTGTAATCGGTTCGACCACAGTGCAAGCGTCGGTGGCTGATTCAATACCAGAACGTATCAAAGGTCTTTCTGACACACCTTATTTGCCGGAGGGTGTGGTGAAGTTGTTTGCTTTTGGGGCCGAAGGCGAACATGGTATTTGGATGAAAGATATGAATTATTCAATTGATATTATTTGGGTCGCCAAGAGTGGAATAATCGTTCATCTTGAAGAAAATGTCGCCCCTGAAACCTATCCTCAATCCTTCTCATCCCCCAAGCCAGCCTGGTATGTCGTCGAGGCTACAGCGGGTTTCGTGGCGGCAAACGGAATAGCGTTGGGCGACCAAGTGGTGGTACCAGGGCAATAGTAGTTGCATTATAATAATTTTGTTGCATAATAGCAGGGCACGATGATCGCCGAGCACCTTCTTCGATGAGAGAGCCTTTTTGGATTAAGAGCGCACAACACGCTTTCAAACCATTGGGCTTTGTTTTCAAGGAAGGTGCTCGGAGGAAAGTCCGAACACGCCCACGTATATTCGTGGAGCAAGGTAGCGGGTAACGCCCGTCGGCCGTGAGGCTAGAGGTGCGAGCAGAGACGTCCAAGGTGAAAGCTGAGGAATTCCCCATATTTATATAGGGAATAGCTTGTATGGCAACATACGAGGTGAAACGGCTAAATCCTTACCTGCGTGCAAGGCCGTGCTTCCGCCGGCTTTAATTTGAAAGCTTTCAAGTTAAAGCCGGCGGAGGAGAGCCGCAAGAGACGGTTGGTAACAGCCGCCCTAGGTATATGATCATCCCGAGTCCGTTCTTTGAATAGGCTCGGACAGAATTCGGCTTATGTGTACAAAAAACGCCCTTTAGGGCGTTTTTTGTTTTATCATGTAGGTATTATTGGTTATTGAGTGTTTATGTCTCAGAGTCCTTTTATTCCTCGTGTCTATCAAAATGAAGCTGGAGCGGTAGCTGTGTTACCGCAACAAAAAGGACCCGATAAAATCGGCCGAGTTATTTTGAGAGTAGAGCAGTATATGGTCGGAGCACTATTTCTACTGGTGCCAGTTTTTTTTGTGCCAGGCTTAGCTGTTTCACTTGGTTTTGATAAGACTCTCATTAGCGCGGCACTAGGGCTTTTGGTAATGACTCTCTTGGGTCTTTCCGCGTTGCGCTACAGCAAAACCGAAACAGTACTACCGTTAGCTCTACTGGCTTTTTGGGTAGTAGTAGTCGTAGCTTTTTTGAGTGGGATACTCTCTGGTGATATCAGAGATGCTTTAAGGGGGAGTATGTTTGAGACACAAACGGCCAGTTTCTTAGCTGTGATGGGTCTTCTAATGACTATTCCGTTAGTCTTACAAAAATCTAAACTAATGAGTCTGCGAGCACTAATGTTTTTTGGAGTCGGTTCTATTTTTGTACTTTTATACAGTCTGTGTAGGATTGTCTTTGGCGCAGATTTTCTACCCCTGGGTAGTTTTGCAGCGGTGACCTTGTCTCCGATAGGTAGCTTCAACGACCTGGCCATATTCTCTGGCCTAACCATTATTATTTCCTTGGTAACGTTGCTCCAATTACCACTTAAACAGACTCAACAATGGATAATGTCCGTTGTTGTCCTGGCGGCACTTGCTATTATGGCAATCGTTAATTTCTTTAGTCTTTGGTTGGTGCTGGGTTTCTTCACTTTACTATTGTTGGTATATATCTTTTCAAGAGATACCCTATTTTCGGAAACTGGAGATGTAAAGACATTAATTTCACCAGTGTTGGTGTTGACCACCATGATTGTTTGTATCACCTGCGTGGTTTTTGTCGTAATGGGCAACTACGCTGGTTCAAAAATCAATGCGGCGACCGGTATCAATTATATAGAGGTGCGGCCATCAATGAGCTCGACCTTAGATATCGCAAAAAGTGTCTATAGTAATGATTTCTTGCTTGGGATTGGACCCAATAAGTTTACTGATGCTTGGCGTCTCCACAAAGATAGAGCTATTAATGAAACGTTGTTTTGGAATACCAATTTCAGCGCTGGCTTCGGTTTTGTACCTACCGTTTTTGTTACGCTAGGAATTTTGGGTGGCTTAGCCATGCTGGCCTTCCATGGAGTCTATCTCCACCTAGGGTATCGTATGCTACTTAAAGGAAATAGCGCTGACAGCTTCTGGTACTACTTTGGGATCACTACCTTCCTCGCAGCAGTCTTTTTGTGGATGATGTCTTATGTCTATGTGACAGGCCAAGCTATATTACTTTTGGCAGCCCTGTTCACCGGCTTGTCATTTGTGGCTTATGGCGCACTTGTACCATCGAGTGTCAAAGTAATCCAGCTTGTAAGCAATCGGCGACGCGGGTTCTTACTGATGGTTTTGGTTATCGTTCTTATCATTGTTTCCGTGAGCGCCATGTTTACCATGGCTAAGCAGTACGTAGCAGTGGCGTCTTTCACAAAAGCCCGAACCGAAGCTAATACTGCAGCCGAGTTTCAACAGATAACCAGTGAAGCTTATCGACAATATCAAGACGACACTTTTCTGATTGCGCTAACTCAATCACGCTTGGTCGAACTTCAGGCTATGTTGAGGTTGGAGAACCCTTCAGAGCCAGATCAAGAAAAATTTGTCTCAACGGCTCGACTAGCGGTACTCGAGGCTGAAGAGGCGATCAAGCTCGATGATGGTAACCCTGCTACCCACGCAGCACTGGCCGACGTCTTTGGGGTACTAGCGTTGGCTGGTTTTCAAGATGCTAGAGATAGGATGACAGCCAAACTCGAAGATGCCCATTATAGGGATCCTTCTAACCCGATTTACGCAATGGCCGAAGCTTCACTTGCAATTCGTCTCAACGACACAAACAAGGCTAGGGAAAAGATTACTAAAGCTTTAGAATTAAAACGTAATTATTCTGAAGCCCTGTTTCTCCTCAGCCAAATTGACGTAAAAGATGGAAAACTTGATAGTGCCATCAATACTTCACGTCAAATCGTTACCCTCGAGCCAAATAACCCAACCCGCTACTACCAATTAGGCGTACTTTTAGCAGCGAAGAAGGATTTGCCAGCTGCGATTGCGGCTTACGAAGCAGCCATTATGCGTGATAAAAACTTCGCTAATGCCCGTTACATGCTAGCTCTTACTTACCTAGATTCAAATCGTCTTGAGGAAGCTCTTACCCAATTACGAATCGTTCAAGAAACCAATAAAGACAATCTACAGCTCCGAGATTTGATTACTCAGCTGGAGACAGGTGGCTTCGCCACACAGACAGACACTAAACTCGAGGGTTCGGTCAATGAAGCCGTCCCAGGTCAGACCGGAGATAGTGTGACTTCACCAACTGACCCTAACACCAATTTAGTCTCGCCAGTCAATACGGTACCAGAAGCACCTGTCACCAATCAGCCGATAAACGAAACTTCGCAATAATCATCGTCTATGGTGAATCGAATGTTCAATTTTATGTATAGAGAAGTACGCGGCCTACACCAAGCCGCGTATATTCTTGCTCTCTTCGCTCTAGGTTCACAGCTGTTGGCAGTGGTACGAGATCGTCTTTTGGCACACATGTTCGGGGCGGGAGTAGAGCTCGATCTTTACTATGCTGCATTTAGGATTCCAGACTTGATGTATGTGCTGTTTGCATCGGTACTTTCGGTTTACGTACTCCTACCATTTGTTAGTCGTTTTACTGAAGAAGGAGGTCCAGCCGCTGGAGCTAAAGTTATCACACAAATCTTCTCCCTTTTTCTTGGGCTATTTAGTTTGGTCTCGCTTGTCTTGGTATTTACTGCCTCATGGTATGTACCTAGGCTGTTTCCAGGTTTTGCTGAGCATACGACACTTCTCATTAGCCTTATTCAAATTCTCTTACTTCAGGCTTTCTTCCTTGGTATTTCTAGTCTGTGCGGTGTCATCACGCAAATCAGTCACCGCTTTGTTTTATACGCTATTAGCCCGCTGATATACAATGTCTTTATAATTTTTGGTGTGGTTTTTCTTTATCCGTTATACGGTTTGTTAGGTTTAGTGTTGGGAGTAGTTCTAGGTGCTTTAGGACATTTGCTCATTCAGATACCTTTTGTGTTACAAAGCGAGTACCGGTTTGGAGTCAGTTTATCGTTTGATTGGAAGCTTATCAGAGAAGTACTTTTGGTGTCGATTCCTCGAGCTCTGACGCTATCGGTTAATCAAGTTGTACTGCTTGTGTTGATCGGTATTGCCTCGTCACTGGCGGCCGGTTCGGTGTCAGTGTTTCAATTTGCTTTCAATTTACAATCGGTACCGTTGGCAGTTATTGGTATGAGTTACTCGGTAGCGGCTTTCCCAACGTTGTCTACATTATTAGCTAAGAACAAACTCGCTGAATTCAATCGACAACTACTCACAGCTCTTAGGCACATAATCTTCTGGGCCATCCCAATTGGAGCTCTAGTAATTGTCTTACGGGCACAGATTGTTCGTGTGCTTTTAGGTAGTGGAGCTTTTGACTGGGGGGATACCAGACTGACGGCCGCAGTATTAGGGCTTTTGGTTCTTTCACTGGTCGCTCAAGCCCTCTTGCTGCTTTTGGTGCGAGCCTTCTACGCAGGCGGCCGAACGCTTATCCCGCTCGTGGTTTCACTAGTGTCTTCAGCGGCTTCGATTTTACTAGCCTATTCACTTTTGGCCTCGTTTACCCAACACGACGTACTACGAAATTCACTCGAGCGAATTTTCCGGCTGGAAGGAGTATCTGGTACCGAAGTATTGGTCTTGGCTCTGGCGTTTGTGTTAGGACAATTTATTCAACTCATTCTGCTAATGGGTATTTCAGTGCACACCTTTAAGATAAGTTATCGACCACTAGTTCGCTTGCTGGCTGAAGCCCTTTTGGCAGCTGTGGCGGGAGGTTTTTCAGCTTATGCGGCCCTTATTTTCGTGGTAGACGGAATCAATCAGGAGACTTTTATTGGTATTTCATTGCAAGGTCTAGTGGCTGGAGTGATGGGACTAACAGCGGTCATCCTAGTCTACCGTGTCCTTAAGGCACCCGAAATTTTTGAAATTTACCGGTCTTTTCACTCAAAAATCTTTAAGACTGATGTTATTGCACCACAGCCTGACACCATCTAGGGTACGTTAGAAAACCCTCAGACTTTGCTGCGCTTCAGTAACTTTGCACTCACCGTACAAAAGTACGGCTCGCACCGAGTTCTTAATGCGCGATGTCCTAGCGTCTCCTGACGCGCTCTAGTATTTTTAGTATTATCAGGTACAGTAGAGCCATTCATGAACGCTCAGATTCGTAATTTTAGTATTATTGCCCACATCGATCACGGCAAGTCGACTTTGGCTGACCGTATGCTCGAAGCGACCAAATCAGTTGAGGCACGCAAAATGAAGGCCCAGGTGCTTGACTCTATGGAGTTGGAACGAGAACGTGGTATCACTATTAAAATGCAGCCAGTGCGGATGCATTACACTCATGGTAAAGAAGCTTTTGAACTCAATCTAATTGACACTCCTGGCCATATCGACTTTTCTTATGAAGTATCACGTGCCCTTAAGGCGGTCGAGGGAGTGCTCTTGCTAGTAGATAGTACTCAAGGAGTCCAGGCTCAGACTTTAACCACGTTACAGATGGCCAAAGATCAAAATCTCACAATCATTCCTGTCCTCACCAAGACCGATGTTCCCTACGCTCGGATTGAAGAGGTGGGGGATGAGGTAATCAATCTGCTCGGCTGTAGTAGGGAAGATATCATGCTGGTGTCGGGTAAGACTGGGGCAGGTGTTTCAGAACTACTAGAAGCAATTTGTGAACGAATACCAGCACCAACAGAGAGTGCGTCCAGCGCTTATCGGGGTCTTATTTTTGATTTTCAATATTCCAACCACCGCGGCATTATTGTTTTCATGCGAGTAGTTGATGGAGTGGTAAAAAAGGGGGATGTACTTAAATTTGCGGCTAGTAAAAAATCGTTCACTGCCCTTGAGGTCGGGGTAGTAACCCCACAAGAGACACCCCAAGCGGAGCTACACGCTGGCCAAATTGGTTATATTGTTACCGGTATCAAGGAACCTGGTGTAGCCTATGTGGGAGATACACTCATTCCCGAGCGTTCAGCCGCTCCCGCTCTGCCTGACTTTCAACACGCTAGGCCAGTGGTGTGGTCATCGATATTTCCAGAAAATCAAGATGAATTCACACAATTGCGTCAAGCGTTAGATAGACTTAGGCTTTCCGATTCTTCACTCTCGTTTGAAGAGGAGTCATCAGGCGTATTGGGGCGCGGCTTTCGTTGTGGCTTCTTGGGCATGCTCCACATGGAAATTATTACCGAGCGCCTGCGGCGTGAATTTACTATTGATATCATTATCACCGCCCCTTCCATTTCCTACGAGGTGACTTGGCCAGATGGGAGGATAGAAAATATTTATGCTGCCAATCGTTTTCCTGAGCATGGTGAAAAAGTGACCGTGCGCGAACCCTGGGTCCTCGGACAAATTATTCTGCCTGGCGACTACATGGGTAATGTTCTGACTTTGCTCTATGAGCACGAAGCCAGTGTGATCGACACCGAATTGTTTGGTGATGGGCGAACTCTGTTAACGATAGAAATGCCACTTAGAGAATTGATGCGTGGTTTTTTTGATAAGCTAAAGAATGCTTCCAGTGGCTATGCTTCACTATCATATGAAATCGCTGAGTTGCGACCAGCCACTGTGACAAAATTAGAGATTTTGGTGGCCGAGGAAGTGGTGGTGGCATTTTCGCGCGTGGTAGGGATGGCGAGAGCAGAGGTAGAGGCAAAAGCGCTGGTGGAAAAATTATACGAGGCCTTGCCGCGACAACAATTTGTGATGAAGATTCAGGCTAAGGTGCGAGGCGACATTATTGCCACCAAGAAAAAGACTGCCGTAGGGAAGGATGTGACAGCTCACCTCTATGGTGGCGACATAACCAGAAAAATGAAGCTACGTGAAAAGCAAAAGAAAGGAAAAGCTAAGGCCCTGGAGCGTGGCAAAGTTCACATCCCCCAAGATGTCTTTATGAAGATGATGAAGGGGGAATAGAAATAGGGGCGGTTCGCTTGCACGAACCGCCCCGTTGGTATGCTGGTTTGTCGACTCACCGCCGGTAGCCGTAGCCCTTCCCTTAAGTCTCAAACAACCTCTTAGCATGTGATGTGTGTCAACCACTGTGCCGACATGCGTAAGGATGGTGTAAACACCTTTTAGTTGTTTGCAATACAACAGCTTTAACTGAAGACCAACCACTTCAGGCACGTCTGACTTTCTGTTGGGATTCAGAGGCAAAAAGTCAGCTCACTCGTAGGAATGCGTGCGTTATCCTCGGTGGGACCTCTTAGTGCCCTTTATCTTATACACGAGAAGTAATTAAAAGTAAAACGGGTCGATTTCAAAGGAATCGACCCGTTTTAATCAGTTAGGAAAATAAACTTGGCCCGCCCGAGTAGGCAAACACCATACTAAGGACAATCAGGAGGGCAATTACTGCCCAAACCCACTTAATAGCCTTCCTGGTTCGCTCTTGAAATAAAAAACTCATGCGGTCTATTTTAACATTATTTGGATGATATACTAGAGCATGGTCTTCGATTTCTATCAGCGCAGAAAGCTAAAAACAGTTGTGGAAGCGCCGCTGACGCGCATTATTTTGTTGTTTTTGGTGCTTCTAATGGGCTGGAGTGCTTACACTAGATGGTCGATTTCTAATGATATGGAACAACGGCGAGCAGAAGCTGAAAGGGAATTTCAAGAGCTAAGACAACAAAAAGAGAGCTTAGAGAAGCAGGTGCAGTACCTCTCCGATGATAGGGGTATTGAAGCCGAAATGCGACGGCAGTTTGATGTTGCTCTCAACAACGAGCAGGTGGTGGTAATTGTGGAGCCAGAACAGGATGAAACAAAGGCCGCCACCAGTACGTATCAGGATAGTGAAGATCCTGCCTGGTATGAGTTTTGGCGCTAAGTCTGCTATACTAGTCTTGTTTTTAATTATAATTAGCCACTATGAATACTGTTACCATTTATAGCACTCCAGTTTGTCACTTCTGTCATGCTGCCAAAGATTTTTTCAAAGAAAACAATATCGAGTACACCGAGCACGATGTTGCGGCCGACCTTGAGAAACGTACCGAGATGATCGACATGACCGGTCAAATGGGCGTCCCTGTCATCCGCATCAACGACGATGTCATCATCGGCTTCGATGAAGGCAAGTTGAAAGAGCTTCTAGCGCTCTAGCGTGTAAAGAAAACGCCGTAGTCATTGACTACGGCGTTTTCTTTTTGTATAGGGTGCCCCTGCTAGGAGTCGGACCTAGATTCTCGCGTTAGGAGTGCGAAGTTCTATCCATTGAACTACAGGGGCAAGTGAGGAGCAAAGTGGATGCTTGTATACATTTTGTCCGAACGCAGCCCCTGTATGATTTCATACAGGGGCGGTGCCGATAGGGTAGCAGAAAAGGGGCTCTGTGGGTAGGGTATACTTATCACATGAATCCAGAGTCACAGCAGCAAGAGATTAAAGAAATTATCCTCGAAAATCAGAAGCTTTTAATAGAAAATAATGCTTTATTGAAGAAGATGCACAAGAGTGCGGTACGGCATCTGTGGTTCAATATTGCCTGGATAGTGCTGTTTTTTGTGTTGCCCTTAATTGCTTTGTATAAAATTGCTGTGCCATTTTATAGCTCATATGCTACTTCTCCCGAGAGCGCGTCTAGCCAACTTAATGAACTAAATGAACTACGCAGTTTACTTGAACAATAACGTTGATATTCTCGTAAAAATAGGTACAATAGCCGCACCAACAACGAAAGGGATACTTGCTTGGGTAGCTCAGTTGGTATCGATTCGGCACAGCCTCATCGATACAACGCTTCGTCCCGCGGCCTGAGAGTAAGTAAACTTCCTCTCCCCGCTCGACTCACGTTGTAGAGCATTCAGTAGGGTGGTACAAAGTAATGCGATAATTTTTGCTTGGGTAGCTCAGTTGGTAGAGCATTTCCCTGAAGAGGAAGGGGTCGCCGGTTCGAGCCCGGCCCCAAGCACATATAAAATCTCCCCGAAAGGGGATTTTTTATATGTGCTTGGGGAGTAAGGTGCCTGCACACCTTACATCGGGCTCGAAGGGCGCAGTCATGTGGCTTTGCCACAGACGAGCCGGGGTAGAGAACACTTGGTAGATTTGGAGTCGAAGACGAACAAATATACTTAGTGATTCGTGACCGAGCCCGGCCCCAAGCACAAATAAAATCAGCCGCGCCCGATGGGTGCGGCTGATTTTATTTTCTACTTATGCAACACGTTTGATTTTACTCGCAATTGCGTTGAGCGATGTTTGTCTAACTTCGGTAACTTAATTTCTAGGAGGCCGTGCTTCTCTTGTGCCTCGGCTTCGTCGATGGCAATTTCTTCGGGGAGTACTAAAGTACGGGAGAAGCTACCCCAGAATAGTTCACGGTGGAAGTATCCATCGTCGTGTGTTTCTTGGAACTCTTCTCGAACACCGCGTAGAGTTACCATGTCACGGGTGATAGAAATTTCGAGATCGTTTGGACTGACGCCAGCCACTAGGGCACGAATAATAATTGCGTCTTCGGTTTGGTACATATCAACGGGCAATTCGCCGTCTTGAGTACTACCGGCGCCCGGCTGCTCCCACTCGTCCGCTTCGTCTTCTTGGTAGGTGTCTTGCACGGCAAGTTCGTCTTCGTCACCAAAGGGGCGGTTGTCGTCGAGAATACGGTCGTATTCGTCGGCTTGACCACCGCCGCCGGTGAGTCTATCTAGAAATGAGGGTTTTTTCATACGAGGGGACAAGAATTTGGATTATGGGCGCATTCAAGTTGTTTAATTTTCTCAAAGAGAAGAAAGAGTACGATTACTCCCATCCAAACAAAGAGAAATACTCCCAGGATGGTTTCTCCGCTTGCATCCATTATAAAAAAGTTAAACAAGGCATGCAATACAATGGCAATGAACAACCCAAAGGTTCCGGCCGTTAGTTGGGTGAGTCTAGTCTTGTAATAAGTGAGGGCCAAGAAGACACCAATGGTGCCTGAAGCGAGAATATGAAGCAAAGTAGCACCTAAGAAGCGGAAGCTGCCGGTAAGGGCCGAGTTGAGGAAGTCACCTGAGACAAGGGGATTAAAGACAAAAAGAGCGTTTTCAAGGGCAGCAAAGCCAAGCGCAATGGTAATCATATAAATTACCATGTCAATCGGTTCGTCGACTTCGCGGTTCCAAAAGATAAGCACGAGAGCGGCTGCGTACTTCAACAACTCCTCAATTATTACCCAGACCAAAATTACGTTACTACCAGTGTAGAAGTTGATAGCGATTTTTTGCAGTGGTAGAGCGAGTGGCACGACCGCCATACCAGCGATAAAACTGATGGCAATGAGCAGGTAGGGTTCAGGGTGGTTATTGTCTTCTCGCAGCCAAAACCAAAGCCAGAAAAGCGCCGGCGTAAGACCAGCCAAAAAAGCAATTGCGAAGTAGGTCGATAACATTTAGCTCTATTGTAGCAAAAACCGCCGCGCCCGAAGGGCGCGGCGGTTTTATGTAAGGGGATACTACTTAGTGTACGGGCCAACTCGATACCATCAGTAGTTCGCTATCTTTCATTTGTGCAGGTAATTCCTGCCAAATAGCTTCGGTTACGTACGGCATGAAGGGATGAAGGAGCTTTAGGGAAGTAGTAAGGCATTCAATGAGCACTTGCTGTCGTGCTTGCTTTGCAGCAGTATCTGCTCCAGCGAGAATTGGCTTTGATTCTTCAAGAATGACGTCGGCCAGTTCGTGCCAGATGTAGTGATAAATTTTTTCTGCGGCTAAGTAAAGAGCGAATTTTTCAAAGTCACCCGATATTTCTTGGGTAAGTTCTTGAAGGTCTTTCAGGATTTTATTATCAGTCTCACTATAAGTGATGTTGTCTACGCTTTTATAGTCAGCCACGCTTGTAAGCACAAATCGGGTAATGTTCCAGACTTTATTAGCAAACTTTTTGTAACCACCAACTTTTTGTTCGTCAAACCGAATGTCATTTCCAATTGCTGTACCTGACAAAAGCCCCATTCGTAATGCATCTGTACCGTACTTTGTAATCATGTCTAGTGGATCGATACCATTGTTGAGTGATTTACTAAACTTTCGTCCTTGTGTATCACGAACCAGTCCGTGAATCATGACATTTTTAAATGGTACTTGCCCAAGATGAAATCCGCTCATTAAAATCATTCGCGAGACCCACAAAGGAAGAATTTCGTAAGCTGGAGACATAAAGTTGGTTGGATGGAAGTTTTTGATATCCGTTGTCTGCTCTGGCCAACCAAGTGTCGAAAATGTCCAAAGTGCTGAAGAAAACCAGGTATCAAGTACATCAGAATCTTGTTCCCAGCCGTCGCCTTCAGGTGCAGAAACACCGCAGTATATTTCTCCGTCTTTGTACCACACCGGAATCCGGTGTCCGAACCAAATCTGTCGCGATATACACCAATCACGAAGGTTTGTAATCCAGTTGAAATATGTTTTTTCAAATCGTTCTTGGGGGATACTCACTCCGCCACCCTCAACCGCCTGGCGCATCATTTTTTTAAGGGTTGTGGTACTGCCTGATTCAATTCCAGGAATTTCAGAGTGTTTCATCACAAACTCGCGATTTACATCAACCCACCATTGCAGCTTTGGGAGAGGTTCGATGATGCCCCCAGTTCGTTCAGCCGTGGCTATATTTTGTGTAATTGTCTCTTCTTTTTCAAGAAGACACTCTTCATTCAACCACTCAACAACTGCAATGCGAGCAGCCTCCACTTTAAGACCACTCAAGCGACCGTCAACTGTCATTTTGGCGTATTCATTAATTACCTGTGGACGATGGGTGATGTTATGCCTATCGGCCATGTCCCAGTCAATCTTGCTGTGTGCTGGAGTGACACCAAGTGCACCGGTACCAAATTCTGGATCGACCTCTTTGTCGGCAATAACCGTCACTTCAATCGGCACGTCACAAAACGTAAGAGAAAAGGTTTGACCAATGTATTGTGTGTATCGTGCGTCGTCAGGGTGAACAGCAACTGCGGTATCGCCAACCTTTGTTTCGGGACGAGAAGTAGAAATACTGATAGGGAAGTCTTTGCTGTATTTAAATGTGTAGAGTTCTGATTGTCGTTCTTCGTGGACAATCTCGTCATCAGAAATAGTCGTTTGTCCTTTCGGGTCCCAGTTTACAATTCTATTGCCGCGGTATATCAACCCTTCGTCATACATTCGCTTGAATGCAGTAAAGACAGCAGTGTTTCTTTTCTCATCCAGTGTGTATGCGTAGCGAGACCAATCTAGAGAAGCGCCCATTTTTCGGACTTGCGAGAGTATAGTATTCTCGCTTTCTTTTGCAAAGCTATTAACACGCTTCACGAGCTCTTCTCGACCGATGTCGTGACGAGTGAGCTTCTCATCTTTTTGAAGATTCTTTTCAACCCGAGCTTGAGTTGCAATAGCAGCCGAGTCAGTACCAGGAACCCAGAGAGTTCGTTTGCCTAGCATGCGATTGTACCGTACAAAAGCGTCTTGAAGCGCATCTTCATAGGCATGACCTAGGTGAAGAACTCCTGTGACATTTGGTGGTGGAAGGACGATAGTGAATGTTTCCGCGTCCGGTGCGGCGATGCCTTTTTCGACACAGATATCAGGATTAAAAAACCCACTTTCCTCCCACAGTTTATACAATGAATCCTCATGTGCTTGTGGATCATAGGGCTTTAAAAATAGCTCAGGAATACTAGGTGTTTCTTCGTGCATAGATTTAGCGATGTTAGCACGAAATAAGAGATTTAAAAACGCTCATAGTTGAGCCTCTTTAGGTTGCACTGTCAGATTAAAGGAGTACAATTTTTATAAACGTTGAGCCTACTCCCTTCGGTAGCCACTCTTAGTAGTAAGGAAGCTTAATAAAACGCTTATGTCAGAGATAATTCTTTATCCGACAGAGACAGTGTATGCGCTCGGGGTCAATCCTTTTGACCGTGCGGCGTGGCATGACCTCTGTGAGCTCAAGGAACGGCATGGCTACCAAACCGCCAGCTGGCTCTTACCTTCAGTCGAGGACATTGCATCCTATGCAAATGTCACTAAAGTAGCGAAGGAACTTATAGATAGGTATATGCCTGGACCCTTTACGATTGTGTTAAAGGCGAAAGATTATCTGCCACGTGAGGTGCAAATGCTTGACGGGACAGTTAGTTTTCGTGTATCTTCCGATCCCGTTACCCAAGAATTCATTGCTGAGTACATGGCGACCCGCAATGCGCCACTTACCTGTACCAGTGCTAACCGTCATGGACAGCCGACCATGATAACTCCACAGAGTATTGCCGGACAATTTGGTGATAAAGTGCAGATGATTACCAAGATTATTGACGACGGACCCCGCTTCGGACGCCCGTCCACCATCGTACGTTGTGTCGATGATGTGGTGACGGTTCTGCGCCAAGGTAGTATCCAAATCAGAAAGCCATCGCCAGTAGCTACAGCCAACAGCATGGATTCGCTCTACGCTGAAATATTTTAGGACAGACTCTTATTGCCATCAGCCCTTATTACGTCACTACCCCTTGGTGCAAGGGCACTCGCGGCGCGAGCGTGGCCAGCCAGAGCTATCATGATGCTGTTGTCGGTCGAGAGTCTTGGTTGTGGGAAATAGACAGTAGTGTGTGGGAGGGCGGTTAGGAAAGCGGCTTCAAACATCCTCCTGAGGTGCTGGTTGGCACTTACTCCACCTCCTACAATGAGTGTTTCAGCCCCATGTTTCTCCATCGCAGTAATGGATTTCTTCAGGAGCACTGTCGTGACAGCATCTTCAAAATCACGGGCAATTGCGGCGACATCAATTTCGCTTAAAGTCTTTTCTTGTACCGCATAACGCACGGCGGTCTTGAGTCCAGAAAAGGAAAAGTCTAAATCACCAGAATTGAGCATGGGCGTTGGGAAGTCGGCAAACTTAGGAAATTTTTCCTTGCGCGCTTTTTCGGCCCGCTTCGCTATCTCTGGTCCGCCAGGGTATTGCAGGCCGAGCATACGTGCAACTTTGTCATACGCTTCGCCGACTGCGTCGTCTCTAGTCTGTCCGATTTTTTCATACTGTCCCCAGTTTTTCATCAAGATGAGTTCGGTGTGTCCACCAGAAATGAGAAGTGAAATAGTGGGGAAAGCGATATCAGACAGCATGTCGTCTCGCTCAATATCAAAGACGCTCGAGAGCACGTGACCTTCCATGTGATTAACCGGCACAATCGGTACATTCCAAAGTAGCGCCAATGCCCGAGCAAAGTTTACTCCGACCCACAAGGCTGGTTCCAAGCCTGGTCCACTAGTGACAGCAATAAGATCAATATCATACGAGCCGTATTTTTTATGAAAGGCAAATAGACTATCAATCAGCTCTGGTTCACGGTACAGGATAGTCTGAAGTTCTTGCTTTATCAGTTCACTGATAATACGGTCATTCTCTCGACCTTCGAGGCCAGACTCAGTCAGAGCTTTCTCAAGCATAGGGACGATAGTGGCGACATGCTCTCGTTTAGCGAGCATAGGGAACACCCCGCCGTATTCCCGATGGACATCAATCTGTGACCATAAGGCATTTCCGAGAATGTCATATTTAGCCTGCGGAAAATCGCCGTGAGCCTCTATGAGGCTCACGGCTGTTTCGTCACAAGATGTCTCAATACTGAGGATTAACATGAGGGAACTATACGAGGGAGGAGGGGAGTTGTAAAGAAAACAGCACCACTTTCGTGATGATGTTTATATGGACTATTCCTCTTCTGACTCCAATTTTTGGCATTCGTTTAGCAGACGTTCAATTTCTTCTTCGTTAAAAATGTCCGTCATTTCTACAATCGTCCATTGTCCTTCTCTGTAATCTTTCGCTGCACTCTCAGGTGTTGGGTAGCGTTCTCTTAGTTCCACCCTCCACTTTTCTGCCATTTCTCGCGCCTCTATTTCATGTGGGTCGTTTTCAAACTCTTGTCTTAGTCTTTCTTCTTCTGATCTCGAAGTGGCTGCATTTTCCGGTCCGGACATAAAATATTATTGATTACGATTAAGGTTTAGTAATTTTATCATATGACATTTTTGACTGTGACCGATACAGGACTTGAACCTGTGACCTCTACAATGTCAATGTAGCGCTCTACCAGCTGAGCTAATCGGTCGGTACTTTTGTGCGCGATCTCGAAGTGGAAACGGTGAAAATGTCTTACAGACATTTTCACGCTACCCTCGAGCTAATCGCGCAATTACGAGAATATAACACATATTCTTCACTGTAAAAAGATCATGAATACCTTGAATGGGCTTCATTACCTAGTATGATTAAGGGTATGTTGAATCAAGAAAAATTCGCATCCTCACCAGCTAAGTTTTCCGTGGCCCCAGATGTCGATCAATTACAAAAAACCGCTGACTCGATAGAAGGAACCGAGGCACAATTCAAAGATAAACTATTTTATGAGTACGCCAAGCAGGCAGTGGCAGGTGCCTTTTTTGATAGAATGGCAGATTACATCGATCAGGATGATATAGATAGAATGAGATCGGTTCTCGTTGATTATTCAGACGAGGACATTTTGTCAGTGATTTCGCTACCAGAAGAGTTGGTTGAGAAGAATTTTAGTGACTTTGAAAAAAGGATCATAGGGGGAGAATCACCTGAGGAGGTAATGAGATCATATATTGATAGAGTATCAAAGTATAAATTCTCCATTGGCTTCCATACCTCACCGTTTGAGATTAAGCAAAATGAGGATACAGGGAGTTGGAGTATCAAGGGTCGACAGAATGACCATCGAGACGGTGACAGACCGATGGCCTACTATAGTAAGCAATATCGCCATCTCTATAAGAAAGATAAGGTTAACTACATTTATGTAGTTAGGGCCTCGCCTGAAGACAAAACCGACGATAACTGGTATCGAAATAGTTCCCTTAGCATTATCGCTAGACTCGATTTGCGTGAAGCTCTTCAGTATGTAGAAACCTACGCCAGGCAAAGAAAAGACTCTGCCGACACGAAGTCGACAGAGCCCTAAAGTACCTTCGCCTGCAAGCGCTTGTCGCGTATGGCGAAAGCGATGGTCAGGTCGTTGTACGTGCTAAATTGAGCGGCGATTCCAGGCTGTCCCCGTAGCGCCAGCTCAAGTTCAGCGGCCGTATAGTTCATGAAATTTGGGTGCGACTGATGAAGAGAATCAATCGCAATCCTAAGCCGCAGCGGCACATTGGGGATAATATATTCCCACCTTTCCGCGTTGGCTCTTTCGAGAATTGTATCGAGTCTGTTCACCGAAGCCTCCTGTAAGGGAACATTTCACATATTATCATGCATAATAAGTCCTGTCAATAGAGCGGTAAGATAAGAATCCGTCTGGCGTCATAATCTAAAATATGCCGAAAAAACAAGAAAATCAGCCACAAATTCCTAATACGCCACTGAAATATATGTGGTTTCTGGTAAAAGAGCAGAAAGGCTTGGTGTTTTTCTCTGTTTTTGTCGCTACTCTGGCAGAGCTAATTGGTAGTAGTATACCGCTCATTTTTCGATCAATCATCAATACTGCGCAAGGTGTAGCGACTGGAGCCAGTACAGCAAATCAAGTAGCTTTGTGGGCTTTGGCATTTCCTATCGCGGTATTTTTGATGGATGGCTTTTGGCGCATAAGTGGATTCACTGGTATGCGTTGGATGACGGCAGCAAACGCTCGCTCATATAAAGTTTTATTTTCCTATCTAAGTAAGCACAGTCACACCTACTTTAGTGACCGCTTCGCAGGATCACTCTCGAGCAAGGTTACACATGCCAGTGAGGGGGCACAGTCTTTTTACGAGGCTTTTCTATGGAACTACTATTCAGGTGTTTTAGCATTATTGTTTACATTCATTTATATAGCTAGCGTAAACGTTATGGCTGGAGGGATATTCTTCACACTCCTTGTGATCTTGATTCCGATTAATATTAAGTTGGCAAAATACCGAAAGCCACATGTAGTTGCCTACTCGGAACAGACCACCAAAGCTCGAGGTCGACTGGTCGACACCATTGCCAATATCGGTGCGGTAAGGCAATACTCAACCCACGAACTAGAACAAAGGTTTCTGCAAGGAGAATTAAATAATGTTCGAAGTCTCAATCTAAAACAGTGGACTATCAGTGAGTGGGGCTTAGTTACCAATAATGTACTAATTGCGTTATTTGAGTTGGTATTGGTAATTGTGACAGTCACCCTTTGGAGTAAAGGAAATATTTCCACTGGAGACTTGGTAATGGTTGTTACATTACTACTCAATGTAAACGGAACACTCATTTTCATCGGCAATAGTATCAACGGCTTTATTCGTCGTTATGCAGAAGTAGAAGAGGGTCTGACTGACATTCTTAGACCATACGAAGTGACTAATATAGACGAAGCAGACGAGCTTGCAGTTAAAGCAGGATTAATTGACTGGAAAGGTGTCACGTTCGAATTTGGAGAAAATAAGGTGTTCGATAAATTTAATCTTGTTATTCCATCTGGACAGCGAGTCGGCTTAGTCGGGCATTCAGGGGCGGGGAAGACGACGTTTGTTTCGCTCTTGTTACGACAACACGATGTAACTGGCGGCGCGATTGAAATTGATGGCCAGAATATTGCAGAAGTGACGCAAGATTCGCTGCGGAGCGCGGTGGCAGTGGTGCCGCAAGAGCCGATGTTATTTCATCGGACAATTCGTGAAAATATCGCTTATGGTAAGCCAGATGCGACTGAAGAGGAAATTGTGGCGGTAGCGAAGAAAGCTCAGGCCCACGATTTTATTAGTGTCTTAGCTGAAGGCTACAACACGATGGTGGGCGAACGAGGGATCAAGCTTTCTGGTGGCCAGAAGCAGCGAGTGGCGATTGCCCGGGCGATGTTGAAAAATGCTCCTATACTCATTCTTGATGAAGCCACCTCGGCGCTCGATAGTGAAAGTGAAGTAGCGATTCAAGCCGCCCTGCACCAGCTGATGACAGGTAAGACAGTCGTCGCCATTGCTCACCGCCTATCTACACTGCGTGAAATGGATAGAATCATTGTGCTGGAAAACGGTCAGATTATCGAGGACGGTACGCACGATAGTCTTAAGGAGGCTGGTGGTGTCTACCAACGCCTCTGGGAACACCAAGCGGGCGGATTTTTGGTGGAGTAGGGAAAAGGCCGCGACGAAGTCGCGGCCTTTATCAAGATGTGGCTCTAGCCAGTTTCGTTTGGAGTTTTTTCTTCGGCGGAGCGGGTGGTTTTTGTTCGCAAGCTTCAAAATAAAGAAACAATAGAAACATTACGGACAGGAAAAAATCTAATTCGTCGGAGTGAGTTTTCACTTTACCTTGATGTTCTACAAAAATTTCTACAACATCAAGTGGAAGGGTGACAAATGAGTACGCTCTAAGAAAACGGAGAAGCCCATTTGCACGGTCTCGATTGAGTGTACCAGTTGCTTTGCTGGGGGCAATGCTATCACGGTCGTAAGAGAAGGCGACGTACCCCATAAAAATGCAAATAGAGGCACTCAAAATCATCATTATCCATGAATGCTTGAACATTACGTTCCCAGCGACAATTCCCGCGATGTAGAGATACATACAAGTTGCCGCTAAATAGAATGGGTTACGTCCTGTATGGTCACAAAACCAATCCGCAAAAGGCTGGAAAACTCTACTAAAGAGCCAATCGTCGATTCTAAGGAACATGATAGACTCCTTGATAATAGAGTTGAACTATCGGTGATAATAGTATAAAAATTGTACTAAGTAAAGCAG